>Ga0302286_10000171_pt1 | contig 54580 bp, 44 predicted proteins | sample III_Fen_E2_3_FD_198765 | JGI IMG/M metagenome (GOLD analysis project Ga0302286, IMG submission 198765) | Peat permafrost microbial communities from Stordalen Mire near Abisko, Sweden - III_Fen_E2_3 | ecosystem: Environmental > Terrestrial > Soil > Wetlands > Permafrost | place: Sweden: Abisko...
TTGTGCTAACATTTAAGTGCCTTTATTTGAGGCTTTAAGATACAACAAAAGCAGTAAAACACAAGTTTTTAAACCTGTATTTTACTGCTTTAAGTTTAATAATTAGGTCCGAGGAACTTTTTCAGTGCCCTCGAGATATCCTGTTATTTTTTAGTGAAACGTTAATCACCAATTAAACTTCCACATTATATTTTCCTTTAGTCCTAATTTTTACAAAATCGAAGACGACAAAGTTGCCGACAGTCTATAGATTGTTTAGTTTTATGCCCTTATCTTAAAAACAAAAGAAACCTATGAGAAATTTCAGTATGACAATCCTGCTTTTGGGGATTTTGTTAAGCTGTGTTGATTGTCGAAACAATGAGAAACAACTAACACTATCAGGGAATTGGGATGCTTTTAATAAAACCCAAATCGAAAAACTCATCAATATCTATGGGAAATCCAGCTCAAACTACAATCCGGAAAAACCTCCATATGCTGTATTTGACTGCGACAATACGACTATTTTCCTTGATATTGAAGAAACAAATCTAGCATATCAACTCGAAAATTTGATTTTTGGATGCACTCCTAACCAGTTAAAAGATATACTCTGCACTGGAATTGATACAACTATCGTTCTTAAAGATGCGAATCTCTCCGGAGAAAAATTTACAACTAGTCAAATTGCAACAGACATCACCGCCAGCTACACCTGGCTTTATAACAACTACAAACCACTTGGAGGTAAAGGTTCACTGACACTCGACGAAGTGAAGAAAAATCCCAATTATGCCAATTTTACTACTAAAGTACGCTTTCTGTACGATGCAATTTGTAATACTTTTACTGAAGAAATTGCTTACCCTTGGATAACCTATCTTTTTACAGGACTTGATTCAACACAGGTTCGTGAGATGGCTGCAAAAAATGTAAAATGGCAAATGAGCCAAAAAATTGGAAATGTTGTATGGACAAGTCCAGGTTCTGCAGAACTTCCCGGACAACAAGCCGGACAGGTTAGTGTTACCTGGAAAACAGGCTTGAGACTTGTTCCGGAAATGCAGGATCTTCACAATAAATTACGTGAAGCTGGTTTCGATGTATGGATGTGTTCTGCTTCATTCGTCGATCTGATTAAAGAAGTCGTTTCTAACCCTTCGTTTGGCTATAATGACAATCCAACCAATGTTATTGCAATGGAACTTGAACGTGATCCAAACGGCAAAATACTGCCAGTTTTCCGCAACGGATACGATCAAACTCAACGTTCCGGAAAAACGAAAGCAATTACCCGTTTTCTAGCCGGACCTTCCGGGAAATATGGATACGATCCCTCATTAGTTGCCGGAGATAGTGAAGGTGACCAAAATATGCTAAGTGATTTTAAAGGATTGAAAGTAGGATTAATTATCAACCGGCTCAAAGGGAAAAACCAGATACTTGGTGATCTGTGCAAGCAAGCTGTTGATACATACCAACAAGACAATGCTAAATATTTATTACAAGGTCGCGATGACAATAAAGGAATTTTTATTCCTAGTCAGGAACACCTAAAATATGGCAGTACAAGTGGAACAAAACTTCCGGAATAAATTAGGAACAAAAAGAAACTGGATATCAAATAAAAAAGGTCGGAAAATCCGACCTTTTTTATTTGATATTAGATATGATTAATTCGATTCAGTAAATAATGGTCGGCAAACACAATGGCTGCCATCGATTCAACAATCGGTACTGCTCGAGGCAAGACACAAGGATCGTGACGTCCTTTGGGGTTTATAACAATGTCATTTTCAAAACGATCAACCGTATTTTGTTCCTTTAGTAACGTTGCTACAGGCTTAAATGCCACATTAAAGTAAATATCTTCGCCATTCGAAATGCCCCCCTGAATACCACCCGAATGATTGGTTTTTGTGCGAATGCCATTGGAGCTATTCACAAACACGTCATTGTGCTCGGAACCCGACATACACGTTCCTTCAAATCCGGAACCATATTCAAAACCTTTTACAGCGTTAATGCTCAACATGGCAAACCCTAAATCAGCATGCAATTTATTGAAAACAGGTTCGCCCCACCCCGCAGGAATACCAATAGCCACGCCAGTGACCACGCCACCAACTGTATCATGATTGCGACCAGCTTCTTCAATTCGGGCAATCATTTGTTCTGCAATTTCGGCATCCGGACAACGTACGATATTCGATTCTGTCTGAGTTAAATCAAGTTCAGTATAACTTTTATTCAGGTGCACATCACCAACACTTGATACATATGCATAAACCGAAACACCAACTTTCTTTAGCAACAATTTAGCAACAGCACCAGCCACAACCCGGGCAATAGTTTCACGGGCCGAAGATCGTCCACCTCCACGATGATCGCGGGTTCCATATTTTTTAATGTAGGTATAATCGGCATGTGAAGGACGGAAAACATCTTTCAAATCGTTGTAATCCAACGAATGTTGATCTTTATTGCGAACAACAAAGCCAATAGGAGTTCCCTGCGTTTTACCTTCAAAAATTCCGGATAAAAATTCTACCTGATCACTCTCGTCACGTTGAGTAGTAATCTTCGATTGTCCTGGTTTCCTACGATCTAGTTCATTCTGAATAAATTCAAGATCAATATCCAGTCCTGCAGGGCAACCATCAATAATACCACCTATGGCTTTCCCATGTGATTCGCCAAAAGATGTTAACCTGAAAATTTGTCCGAAACTATTCATACTCAAGTTTAAAGTAAAAACTAAAAATGTTGTCCCAAACTACGAAATTTTGAAACAACATTTTTAAAATATAATTGAGAACTGATTAACAACCGCAGCCGCAACCACCTTCATTCGTATCAGAACTGCAACAACCATCGCCACAGCTATCATCGCTACAACCACCACTGCAACCGCAACCGCAGCCACCTGTTAATGCAGCAATTTCTTCATCTGTAGCTTCTCTAACTTCAAGAATTTGCCCTTTGAAAAACAAGTTTTCGCCAGCTAATGGATGGTTGAAATCCATTTTTACAGCTTCTTCAGTTATATCAAGTACCATACCATTCAAACGCTGACCACTGGTACTCATCATTGGAACAGAATTACCAACAGCAATCATTTCTTCATCAAACTTACCATCGATAAAGAAAATATTTTTGGGAAGATCAACAATTGCATTCTCATCCAATTCGCCATAAGCATCAACATCTGCCAGACTGATTTCGAATGGATTATTAACTTCTAGACCTTCGAGGTATGATTCAAATTTTGGAAGCATAAGTCCTGCACCAAATACAAAACTCAATGGATTCTCGCTGGTTGCCTGTTCAATCATCTCTCCATTAACATCATCATAATGTAGATCATAGGTCAGGGAAACCATTTTGTTTTTTCCTATTTTCATAGCCTTTCGTTTAAATTTTTAACTTTAATATTTGTACAAAGAAATAAAATTCATTGGTAATATAAAATGTATACCACTTTTCATTTCTGAATGTTAAGGATAACATCAGAAACAGAATTTGGTTTAAATATCCATCAGAATTAATTACATGATTGTGGGTAAGAAGCCACTAACCCAGAGGTTTTGAACGTATAGAATTTCTGTACGAAATAACTGTAAATAACCACGATACCTGTAGTAATAATTTTCGAGAGAGTAGGCCACAATCCTCCAAACTCAACAAGAATCTTTAGAAACACATAGTTCAGAAAAATAGATCCGGAAACTGAAATCATATAACGAATCAGTTGAATACGACCTTTAATTACAGAATTGGTGAAAGTAATGTACTTTGCCAGAAGAAAACCAGTAAAGAAGGTAATCGGGAAAACAATAAAAAAAGCAGCAATATGAGGACTAATCGAAAAGAAAGGCAAATCAATAACCTGCTTGTCGAGTATATAGTTGTAGCAAATGAAATACAAGAAAACGTCAAGTGTGGTATTTGCACCTCCGGTGGCCGCATATCGAAATGTTTCCAACGGTATTACGTTCCGGAATGGAGAATAAAAAAAATCAATGGTCTGAATAATCATCGACCGAATATCCTTTGCCAAATTCCTCATAGCTTTAACTAATACACGATAAACTCAGTTGTTCGTTTGACAAAGAAAACCTGTCTGTTGATCAAGGCTGCTATCGTTATTTTCTGCAAAATAAAAATAAAAGATTGAAAACAGAACTAGTTAAGCTTAAATAATGATAAATTTCTTTAGATATCGCTCCACGAAAAATTTCGACATAAAAAAGGCTGGTAATTAGATTTGTATTCGAATTACCAGCCTTTGCCAATCAGGAAATGATTACTTCACGTAAGAAGCAGCATTTAAGTACTGGAAGCTTTTACGTACACTTTCAATTGGTTCGAAGTTGTAACGTTCAACTTCAACAAATGAATCTTTCAGGCCATTTTTGTATGCTGTTTCGTATATCGATTTAAAATCCAGCAATCCACTTTCACCGATTTCTTTCTCATCTTTAATGTGTAAAACAGGAAAACGATCCGGATATTTATTCATGTATTCAACCGGGTTATTTCCACTTTTCATTACCCAATAAACATCCATTTCAAAAAATACTTTTTTCGGATCGGTATTTTTAATCATGTAATCATACATGACTTCGCCCTCAATTTTATCGAATTCATGTGCATGATTGTGAAATCCAAATTGAATATTTGAGGCAGCAGTCATTTCGCCTAAAGTATTATAAAAATCACACCACATTTTTAATTCATCGAGTGTTTTAGAAATTGGCATGCTCGGTTTTACCATAAAACGCACACCTGCCTCCACGTGATCTTCGATAGCTTTTTTCCACCAATCAATAGCCTCCTGTGCTGTTTCTTTAGTGTAATTTGGGCCTCCCAAATGGGTACTGGTCATTTTCATTCCCAGTCCTTTTATTATTTTTTTGAATTCAGCCGGAGCCATCCCATAAATTTTACCATTGTCATAATTAGCTGTTTCGACGGTTGTAAATCCCATTTCAGCTACTTGCTTTAATGTGCTTAAGACGTCTGAATTCATGGCATCGCGCAACGAATATAGTTGCAGTCCAATACTTTTTTTGCCTTTTTCAGATACTGCAGCCTGTAATAATTGGCTACCGAATAATCCACCTGCAACAACTAGGGAACCGGTTTTCAAAAAATCTCTTCTGTTAGTCATTTCTATTGGTTTAAATGTTGATAAAGTCAATTTAGTATGCCAAAAGTAATGAAACGATTCATTATAGAGTCAATAGTTCAGAATTTATTCCGTTTTTTTGTACTAAAAAAGGTACACAAAAGCATAGAATAGAATGATAAAATCATCATTTGTCAAAGGGAAATGACACCAAAATAAGCAGTCTCAATTTGCCTTCCAATCAGTATAGAAGATCGAACATTGTGTAATAAATTAAAAATGAAGGTTTTTAGCATCCGAATTTTGAAGTACAAAAAGTGAATAAAATCAGTATCTTGAAAAACAAAAAATTGACACCATGAATGAACAAATTCAACAAATTGCAACCCGAATAAAAGAACTGAGAGAGATATCCGAAATTTCGGTTGAGCGTTTTGCAAAAGAGCTCGGCGTTGAATCCGAATTGCTTTTAAGCTACGAAAGTGGAAATACCGATATTCCGGTAGGCTTTTTATATAAGGTTGCTCATTTTATGGGAATGGAACTATCATCTCTGCTAAGAGGCGATGAACCCAAACTACATGTTTACACGGTGGTTCGCAAAGGAAAAGGCCTGAATGTTGATCGTCGGAAACAGTATAAATATGAAAATCTGGCATACAACTTTATTCAGAAGAAAGCTGAACCTTTTGTTGTAATTGTTGATCCGGTTACTTCAAATTCGAATATTGAGTTTAATTCACATCCAGGTCAGGAATTTAACTATGTTCTGGAAGGAACTCTCATGATTATAGTTGATGGTCATGAGGTTGTTTTGAATGAAGGTGATTCAATTTATTTTGATTCAGGATATAAACATGCTATGATAGCTATGAATGGTAAGGTTTCGAAATTTTTAGCCGTAATTATTTAATAGAAGATTAGTTCAAGCATAGAATTTATTGCATTAATTTAATACGAATCGGATGGTACTTGATAAATATTTGTCACAAATAGACTATAAGTCATATCAGGAATTTACTGAAGGGTTTCATGTTCAGGTTCCCGAGAATTTCAATTTTGCTTACGACGTTGTTGATGAGATCGCCCAGAACACTCCGGATAAGGTGGCAATGGTTTGGTGTAACGATCTTGGTGAAGAATTGATCTTCACTTTTGCCCAAATGAAAGAATACAGTGATAAAGCAGCTAATTTCTTCCGTTCTGTAGGCATTGGCAAAGGTGATCCTGTAATGTTAATACTGAAACGGAGATACGAATTTTGGTTTTGCATTTTAGCTCTTGGAAAAATTGGCGCAATAACTATTCCGGCCACCCACTTGCTCAGTCCCAAAGATATCGTTTACCGGGCTAATGCTGCCGATATAAAAATGATTGTCAGTGTGCATGATCCGGAAGTTGTAGCCCATATTGAAGCTGCGGCGCCCAAATCGCCTACGTTAAAAATGAAAGCATTGATTGGAACCGATCGCGAAGGATGGCTAAACTTTAACAAGGAAATGGAAAGCTGTTCGTCTGAATTTGTACGTCCTCAGGGAGCAGAAGCAACCTGTAATGATGATATTATGCTGTTGTATTTTACTTCCGGAACAACGGGAATGCCTAAAATGGTAAATCACAATTTTGTTTATCCGTTAGGACATATTGTAACTGCAAAATACTGGCAAAATGTTCAGGATAACGGGTTACATCTTACTGTTGCTGATACTGGCTGGGCAAAATCAGCCTGGGGTAAGTTGTACGGTCAATGGTTAGCCGGAAGTGCAGTAATGACTTATGACTTCGATAAATTCGTTCCGAAAAACCTGTTGGATGTTATTGTGAAGTATAAGGTTACTACATTTTGTGCTCCTCCTACCATTTATCGTTTCCTGATAAAAGAAGACCTTACCAAATTTGATTTAAGTGCACTAAAATATTGCGTTGTTGCAGGAGAACCGCTTAACCCTGAAGTTTATAAGCAATTTCTGGACATCACCGGAATACGACTGATGGAAGGATATGGACAAACAGAACTGACCGTTGTTCTGGCTACCTATCCATGGATGGAACCCAAACCTGGTTCTATGGGAAAACCCTCACCAGGATATCATCTTGATTTGATTGATGATGATGGTAATCCAACGGAAGTAGGAGAGGAAGGTCAGATTGTTATTTATACCGATAAAAGTGTTCCTGTTGGTATGTTTGGCGGATATTATCGCGATGATCGTTTAACCCAAAAGGTTTGGCATGATGGCGTATATTATACCGGCGATATGGCTTGGCGCGATGAAGATGGATATTTCTGGTTTATTGGCCGGGCTGATGATGTGATTAAAAGCTCAGGATATCGCATCGGACCATTTGAGGTGGAAAGTGCGTTGATGGAACATCCTGCCGTATTAGAGTGCGCAATTACCGCAGTTCCTGATCCTGATCGTGGTCAAGTAGTAAAAGCTACGATCATTTTAGCCAAAAATTATCAGGCGAGCGATGAACTTGCCAAAGAGTTGCAGGATCATGTCAAAAAAGTAACTGCTCCATATAAATATCCAAGAATCGTTGAGTTTGTTGAAGAACTGCCCAAAACCATCAGCGGAAAAATCCGTCGGGTTCAGATTCGTGAAGAAGATGATAAATAAGAATTGCCAACAATGAGCCATTAGAATTAATCTTTTGGCTCATTGTTTTTTCGACTGTTGAAAATTCATGGTTTCGGATTACCTTTGCAGCAAATTAAAATCTAAAACTGTGACTTTTCAGGAATTAAATTTGAATACTCCTTTAATGAATGCCCTGATTGATCTGGGCTTCGAAAATCCTACACCTATTCAGGAAAAAGCATATCCGATTATTCAATCGGGACGTGATGCCATTGGTATTGCGCAAACAGGTACAGGAAAAACATTCGCTTATTTGATTCCATTGTTACGGCAATTAAAGTATTCGGAGCAAAAGCATCCCCGGATTCTGATTATTGTTCCCACCCGCGAATTGGTTTTACAAGTTGTTGGCGAAGTTGAAAAGCTTACCAAATACATGAATGTAAAAGTTGTTGGCGTTTATGGTGGCACAAACATAAACACTCAAAAGCAAGTCGTTTATAACGGAATGGATATTCTGGTTGCCACTCCTGGCCGTTTGGTCGATCTGGCTCTTACCGGAGTACTGCGCGTAAAATCAATACAGAAACTGGTTATTGACGAAGTCGATGAAATGCTTAATCTGGGTTTCCGGCCTCAATTAATGAGCTTTATGGAAAGTTTGCCTCAACGCAGACAAAATCTGATGTTTTCAGCAACCTTAACAGAAGAAGTGGCCGAATTGATTGATAGTTATTTCTATGATCCGGTCACAATTGAAATAGAAAATCAAAATACTCCTCTGGAACAAATCACTCAATACTTTTATGCGGTTCCGAATTTTTTCACCAAGATAAATCTTTTGGTGAATTTGCTTGAAAACCCGGAAGAATATCAACGTGTTCTGATCTTTGCAGCAAGTAAACAGATGGCCGATCGGGTATTTGAACTTATTGATCCCACGTTCCCTGATCAAATTGGGGTTTTGCATTCCAATAAGTCACAAAACTACCGGATTAATTCGCTCGAACGGTTTCGTAATGGAACTTCCCGGATGTTAATTGCAACCGATATTGCTTCGCGTGGACTAGATATCGCCGATATTTCGCATGTCATTAATTTTGATGTGCCGGATATCCCCGAAGACTATGTTCACCGCATTGGTCGCACCGGACGTGCTACAAAAGACGGTATTGCTCTTACTTTTGTGAATGAGCCAGAGATGAAATTGTTTTCGGAGATCGAAAAATTCATGAACCGGTTGATTGAAGAAAAGCCACTTCCAGAAGGACTGAAAATCTCAAATGTCTTCACCGACGATGAACGACCGGTTCTTTTTGATAAGGATTATATCGGAAAACCAACAGGCATAGCTGAATCACAAGGAGCTTTCCACGAAAAAAAGGACAAAAATAAAAAGGTAAATCTGGGAGGCCCCGGCAAACGTAATCCGCGTAAAGAAAAACCGGTTAATCGGGGAGTGCTGAAAAAAAGAGCTGCTAAACGGAAATAATAAATCTGGGGGATAGACTCCAAATTTTATTCAGCGAACTGAATTTCAGCCGAAAAGACCGATATAAGACAAGGCTATCTACTTATTAATCGTTTTATTTTTAACGCATTGTTGCGATTCGAGAATGCATCTTCCAGAATTAGCTTCCGTTTTTCGATTTCTGCAGTAGTAAAGTCGCGATCATAATAGTCCGTAATCAGTCGGATTATTTGATTCGGTTGATTAGCAACAGCACAAAGATGTTCAAGACCTGTTTTGTGCACCATTGGCGTGTTGGTAATAACAAAACGCCCCGAAAATAAAGAGGCCAGCAACTTTAGTTTTAGCCCGGTGTCCTGAAAAGTTGGGAGCAAACAAATCTGTGCGTTTTGAATTAATCGCTCCATTTCGTCCATTTCAGGATTGGCTATCAGTTGAATATGCGAATAGTGTTTTATTTTTTGAATGATTCGCTCCGACGGATTCTTCCCTGCAATAATAACCGGATGATTAATCTGATTCAATACCCGATCAAGTAAAAAATCAACAGCCTGAATGTTTTCGGAAACCGATAGATTCCCATGAAAAAGGATGTAATTTCCACGTCCGGTCTTTGATTTTATCTCATTAAATGGATGAAACGCCGGAATAAAATAAGAATGATGATATTGTTGATCAAAATAGAAATTGTCATTTGGCGAAATGCACAATAATCCGGATGCTTTGTTCAGAATCTTCTCATACATAGCCAGTTTACACGCTTCAATTTTGAAAAATATTTTCTTCAACGGATTCTTTTCTACCTGGCTTAAATTCCGGTAATATTCGTGTTCAATGTTATGCGTACGAACCAAGCGGATATGATTAGACAAAGATGGATGTCCGAGATAAAAACAAGTGTGCAAACCTTCAAACAAGATAGGGGAGTTGCACTCCGACAAATTTTCGATTAGCTCTTTGTTTCGGCGAGTAACTACAATATATGGCTTCGCGAAAAACTGATAACGAAAGCCCTTCTTCCGGGGATAGTAGAATACTTTTTTGCAGTATTTTTCGAGTTCAGCAACCTGTGGCCGGTTATACTCAAAGCAATGAAGATATACCGCAACGCCACATTCTGAAAGAGCCTTTACTTTGTAAAAAACATCAATTACCCCTCCGTAATCCGCAGGATAAGGAATGTTAAACGACACCAGTTGAATTGCTGTTTCCACCGTTTTAAAATTTATCCTAAATATAGAGAATAAAAAACCACGAACCAATTACTGATCCGTGGTTTCTTTTACTATTTCAAGACTTTCGCTATTCGCTTAATTTCACACCACCATATCGACTGTTAATCATAACAGTACCTCCTCCGGAACCTACAGTCCCAATCACCAAAAGATGCTGGTTCTCCTTACTCTTATTCCCTTTAAATCGGTTGGCAGGATAAATAATATCGCAGTAATCACAGTCAGCCTGAAGTTTATAGCTCAGGTCATTCAATGCGATATTTAAGCCTCCATATCCGTTAACTATTTTAATCTGACTAAATTTTGGATCAACTTCATTGATTCTCACGGAGCCATATTCGGTGTCCAGCAGAAAACTTCCGGTAAGTAAACCTACTTTATAATTAGAGTATTTCGACTCCGATTTCAGATTATTTACTTCATCGATACTAATGGCATCATATTTTGATTCCATATTTAGGTCTTTTGCTTTATGCAAATTCACCCCAGAGTATTTCGAATTTAGAGTTAATCTGCTAATCTCATCGGCAAACAGCTTAGAATACTTAATTTCGATATTCGCTTCGCTGATTGATTCCAAATCCGCCTTCCCGTAATTTACAATTATCGTCACCGGGGTTCCAGCCGGAGTTTTTATATTTCCTGAAGTCAAAGATCCATAGCTTACCGAAAAATACCCTTTAGCATCCAATTCATTGATTATAACGTTTCCATATTTATTGGTAACGTTCAACTCCCGGTCTTTAGGAATGTTGATCTGGTAATCTATCGAAAATGATTTGTTGTTCCTAAAATCTTCTCCAATCTCCGTTTCTGCACTTACCAATCCACCAGTCTTTTGAAAGTTAACATGGATTTTATTCATCAGTTCTTCCGCTTTACTTCCCGAGAGATTATCGATGGTAATAATTACTTTAATCGTAACAGAGTCGCCTCCAAGATCATTGATTTTTACTTCTCCGAACTTATTGGTTATTTTAAGAGCAGTAACACTGCTTTTTGTCCATCCTTTTTTGATGTTCCTGCGATATTCAGCACCTGCTGCGCATATCTGAAAGATTGAAAGCATAAACAGGATAATGGTGAGTGTAAATTTTGATTTCATATGCTTCAGTATTAATAAACATTTTAGATTGAAACTGATTTTTCGGCATGCTGATTCTTTTGGTTCTGAATGTCATGCAACTTATTAATAATCATCGTTATAATATTCATTCGAGTCTGATAATACTCCAGAATAGCATTAATGACGCGTTCATCGTTCGGGTTGGCTTTTAGGTCTTCCTGCAACTTCTGATACATCTGATCAAATTCTTCTTGTTCTTTCTGCATCGTTTGTTGTTCCTGCTGACTTATCAAACCTTCCTTTTTAAGCTTTTTCCATTGATTCAGACCTAGTTCTATCGAACTGGTGTAGTAAAACTCAACTTCGCCATATTCTTTCGAAATTGATCCAAGTGAGAGTGATTCTTTTTTCCCCGGAGCAAAGGATATCCTGACCTGATTAACCGCAAGTAATACAAAAACGACTATCGCTGCGATCTTTAACAATGCCTGAATTTTTATTTTTCGGGACGTTTTTACTGTTTTCTGAAGTTTGGCCTCAAAACGTTCAAAATGTCCTTCCAAAGGTTCTTCGTCCAGAATAGAATGTCGGTTATTTAAGATTAATCTTTCTAATTCGTCGTTCATGACAGTCATTATTAATTGTATTCAAACAATTCTTCTTTTTTCACCATTTGCCGGAGTCTTTGTTTGGCCCGCATGTATTGCGATCGGGATGAAACATTTGATATTCCCAGAATCTCAGCAATCTCTTCGTGATCATATCCCTCAAGCAGGTAAAGACTTAGCACAACCCGGTATCCATCGGGTAATTTCATAATCGCACCTTTCAATTGTTCGGTTTGTATCTCCGACATGCTGATAGCGCAACACTCGTCCTCCGGTATTTTTTCACTCAACTCTTCAAATTTCACTTTCCGCTTTTTTAAATGATCTAAAGAACGGTTGATTACAATTTTCTTGAGCCAGGCTCCAAAACTCACTTTTCCTTCATAGGTGTCAATTTTGGTAAACGCTTTCAAAAAGGCTTCCTGCATCACATCCTCAGCTTCAACCTTGTTGCCTACCATATGCAGACAAATGTTGTACATTGGTTTATAATACAATTTGTACAGTTCAAACTGAGCTTTAGTGTCGCCTCTCCGACACCGGTCAATCGCATCATGATGAATATTGGGGTATTGCGCTTCCAAATTTTTATTGTTTCTGTTTCAATGACGACTACTTCAAAACGAATGTTGCATGAAGGTGAGAAATAATCGTCAATTTTATAAAAAATTTGGAGGACTAGTCGAGTATTTCGCTTGTATATTTCAACAGATCAATTAATTGATTTTCATTTTTTACATCAACATTGTTTTTGAGAATATAATCAATAATCTCCTGCGGGATAGGTTGAAGTAGTTTGATGAGTTGTTTTCGGGAGTCAATACGATGAGCCATTCCATCCTGATATCGCAAATAATAAGACGAAACCGGGGCATCAAAACGGCAGGAAGTATCACCACCATCATCATTTATTCCAGCTTTAGGATCAGCCTTTTTAAGAACAACCTCATACTTCTTTAAAAGCTGAAATTTATCGTTGGTCAATTGTTGGAAATAAGTGGATTTAACGTTTCGAGAAGTAATAAACGGAGCATACACAAATTTTTGGTTTCCAATAATAATGTAGTTAATCTTCTGGGGTTCAGCAATTGAAAGAACGGTACCATTCTGCTTAAATTCGACACATTGATTGTAAATATTATAACGTAAAGGCATGTCTTTAAATTCAACACCATTCTTTTGAACTATAATTCCAGGAACAAGTTCACGGTTCAGATAAGCACTGCCGTCGATCTGCTTTACGTCAAAAGTGATAGATTTTTCGAATCTTAGTTGGTTAATTTTTGCCACTCTTAAACCTATATTATCATTATCTGGCGCTTGATAGACTTGTGCTATTGAGCTACTAAAATGGATTAAAATTAAGAGGGCGATTAAAATTATCCGCATAAAAGTAAGTTTCAGTAAAAATTCAAGTTCCAGTTAATTGTGAGATGTTAAATATACAAAATGAATGCAAAAATCCTGATTATTTAGGCATCATACAAAAAATGCAAATACCTCAGTTGAAGTATTTGCATTTTGGTATAAGGTAATTTGGACGATCTTATTCCAAATAAGTATATCCGTATAATCCGGATCGGTAATTCGATAAAAATTCTTTTCCTTCTTCAGCGGTGATAATCCCGGATTTTACAGATGAAGTAACCCAGGTTTCAACCGTACGAACGAGTTTCTTTGCGTTGTACTGAACGTAGTCAAGAACTTCAGCCACAGTTTCTCCATCGATAATCTGATCAATGTGGTAACCTTTATCATCAACCGAAACATGAACCGCATTGGTATCTCCAAACAAGTTATGAAGATCGCCCAAAATTTCCTGATAGGCACCAACTAGAAACACTCCGATATAATATGGTTCTTTCCCTTTTAATGCATGTACCGGCAGATAATAGGAGAAATTTCTGGTCGAAATAAAGTTATCAATTTTTCCATCCGAATCACAGGTGATATCCTGAATGGTAGCCGAACGCTCCGGTTTTTCATCCAACCGTTGAATTGGAATAATAGGGAAAATTTGATCGATCGCCCACGAGTCCGGAAGTGACTGAAATAATGAAAAATTACAAAAATACTTATCAGACAATAACTTAGGCAAATAAAGCAGTTCTTCCGGAATATGTTTAAGCTCACCTGTCATCTGATGAATTTCTTTGGTAATTGACCAGAAAAGACGTTCAATCTGAGCCCGAGTCTTCAAATCGAGCATTCCCAGACTAAAAAGATCAAGAGCTTCTTCCCGTATTTGCTGGGCATCGTGCCAGGTTTCAAGCATTCGTGGCTGATTGATTTGTTCCCACAACGAGAACAACTCGCGAACCAATTCATGATCATCTTCCCGAGGCTCTTCATCTTCATCCATTGTTGGCAAACTAGCCGTTTCCAAAACTTCGAATATCAGCACCGAATGATGCGCCGTCAAAGAACGACCTGATTCTGTAATAATATTGGGATGCGGAATATTATTTTTGTCACTGGCATCAACCATGGTTGAAATCGCATCATTCACATATTCCTGAATGCTGTAATTAACGCTGCTTTCGCTGCTTGAAGAACGGGTTCCGTCATAATCCACACCAAGGCCTCCGCCAATATCAACAAACTCGAGATTAAACCCTTTCAGATAAAGCTGCACATAGAATTGAGAAGCTTCACGCATGGCAAGCTTAATACGACGTATTTTGGTTACCTGACTTCCGATATGAAAATGAACCAGTTTCAGGCAATCTTTCATTTCTTTTTTCTCCAGAATATCAAGAGCTTCCAGAAGTTCACTTGATGTTAATCCGAATTTGCTGGCATCGCCACCTGAATCTTCCCACTTACCGCTTCCCGAACTGGCAAGCTTAACCCGAATACCAATATTGGGTTTTATTTTAAGGCGACTGGCAACCTTAATGATCAATTTAAGCTCGTTCAACTTCTCAACAACCAGATAAATTCGCCGTCCCATTTTTTGAGCCAGAAGAGCCAGCTCAATGTAACTTTCGTCTTTATATCCGTTACAAATGATTAATGAATCATTATCAGTATTAATAGCAATAACAGCATGCAATTCAGGTTTAGAACCTGCTTCCAGACCAATGTTGAATTTCTTCCCGTGACCGACAATTTCTTCAACCACCGGACGCATCTGATTCACCTTAATCGGGTATATAATAAAATTTTGGCCTTTGTATTCATACTCTTCGGCAGCCGTTTTAAAGCAACTAGCCATTTTTTCAATCCGGTTATCCAGAATGTCGGGAAAACGAAGCAGCATAGGTGCTGAAACATCCCGAAGCTGAAGTTCTTCTACCAATTCGTGCAAGTCGACCTGTATTCCATCTTTTTTAGGAGTTACGGTTACATGACCTTTTTCATTGATGGAAAAAAAGTTGATCCCCCAACCATTGATGTTGTAGAGTTCAGCTGAGTCTTCAATACGCCATTTTCTCATTAAGCAAAAATTAATTGTTTGTTCATACTCTATTTACTCGCCTGAATACAGGCTTTTCACACGCTTTTCAAATGCAAAAAAAACAGGATTAGTTTTCTCTAAGAACTTACCAATTCATAAATAAAGCCTCATCGATCAAAAATGAATCCTTTAATCATGCTATGAACCGCGCCAATTCTGATTAATCCATGATTTTTCATGCGGGGTAAATGTAATAAAATAATGAAAGTTATTCTATTCTTTTATTCCTGCTTATGCTTTCGGATTTGCCTGAAAAGGCATTTTGGCCATTTTTTCTACTTCCAGACTCGGAAATCCAAATTCCTCAACAATCTTTCCCAGAAGCAAATACATTCCATCGCCCCGAAATGGATAGTTTTTGAGAGAAGGCGGAAAATGAACAGTATCAAAAAACTCACCATGAACATCGACAAATGTTCCGAAATGCATGACCTCTTTTCGCACGGTATATACATATTTGATGGCTACCAAACGTCCCAGCATACGCACCGTACGCCCAACATTGCCGATCATCTCTTTAGCTGGTAATTCACCCCTGAAATTAGTCTGAAGCATATCGAAGGTAGTCATGCTAAGCGGAAATCCCAGAAATTCAATTTCATCCCAGGCATCGCCCAATATCGAGTGATCAAGCTTCGGAAGACTAAACTTACGGGGCTGCGCGTCAAACATCGTGAGCGTTTTAGATACCAGAACTGATTTATTGAGCAACATATGAGCTTCCCATAAAAGCTGAGCCTTGAGAATTCCGGTGAAACGAAAGGCACCCAAACGAATTAAAATAATCAACTGTTCTTTACTCACCCGAACTCGTTGCGTAAAATTGCCCAGCGATGAAAAGAGTCCATTTCGTTGCCGTTCATTCAATATCTCTGCAACCAGCGAACTTTCAAGGTTTTGAACGTGAACAAATCCCATATAAATTGTTTTCCCCTGAATATTCGTTTCGTTCCGGCTATGATTTATACAAGGCAATTCAATCTGGGCACCACAACGTTGAGCCTCATTAAAATACACCCAGGTTCGATAAAATCCGCCAAAATTATTGATAACGGCAACCATAAATTCGAGCGGGTAGTGGGCTTTCAAAAAAAGACTTTGAAAACTCTCCACCGCATACGAGGCTGAATGGGCTTTTGAAAATGAATATCCGGCAAACGATTCAATCTGTCGCCAGACTTCACGACTAAGCGTATCCGAATAGCCTTTCGCCTTGCAATTGCTGAAAAACTTGTCCTCAATTCGTTGAAATTCAATCTTCGAACGAAATTTACCACTCATTGCCCGGCGCAGCACATCGGCTTCGGCCAAATCAAGCCCGGCAAAATGATGAGCTACCTTAATCACATCTTCCTGATAAACCATCACCCCAAAAGTTTCTTCCAGTTGTTCCTTCATTACCGGATGTAAATAGGTTATCGATTGCGGGTTATGAAACCGTTGAATATATTCTTTCATCATTCCCGACTGAGCAACACCCGGGCGGATAATTGAACTGGCAGCAACCAGACTAAGGTAATTATCGCAGTGTAATTTGGTAAGCAACCCGCGCATCGCCGGACTTTCGATATAAAAACAGCCATTAGTCTCGGCCGTCCGTAACTGAAATTTCACCTGTTCATCCTGAAAAAAGTCAGAAACACGATGAATATCTACTTCTTCGCCCCGGTTTTCACGAATAATGTCCACTGCTTCCTTTATGTGGCCAATTCCGCGCTGACTAAGAATATCCAGTTTGTCAAATCCCAGATCTTCGGCAACATACATATCCCATTGAGTGGTAGGAAAACCTTTTGGCGGTAAATCAAGTGCCGTATAATAAGTGATGGGCTCTTCGGTAATCAGAATTCCTCCGGCATGAATACTACGAAGATTCGGAAAATCGACCATTTGACGGGCAAGCATCTTAATATGACTGACAATCTCATTCTGATTGCCGGAATTATCAGGATCGTGTACCAACAAATCAATTTCTTCTTTCGGAAGACCAAAAACCTTACCTAACTCACGGTAAATAGAGCGATCTTTAAAGGTAGAAGTCGCTCCCAGTAAAGCTACATGATCGCGGCCATAACGTTTGAAAATATAATCCTGAACCTGATCACGATCGCGCCATGAATAATCGATATCAAAATCAGGCGGACTCGTGCGTTTCGGGTTTAAAAAACGCTCAAAGTAAAGGTTTAGATTAATTGGGTCAACATCCGTTATTTTAAGACAATAAGCAACAATACTATTTGCACCACTACCACGCCCAACATGATAAAATCCACGTGACATACTATAACAAATAATATCCCAGGCAATCAGGAAATAAGCCGAAAAACCAAGTTTGTCAATAATCTCCAGCTCATGATAAATCCGTTCCCGGGCCTCTGAATTGTCTGAGCCATAACGATACACCATGCCGTCGAGTGTTATTTTCTCAAGCAACAAGCGATCTTCGCAGGCCGAACCTGTAAATAACCGTTTGTTTTTCAATTTCTTAAAATCAAAATCAATTTCACAGACGTTCAATAGGTTTTCGGTGTTTTTCAGTATCTCCGGATAATTTTGAAACCCTCGCATTAAACTATTTAAATCCATTATTTCCAACGGATTAGCAAACTGACTAAGCTTAAGCTTACTGATCAGCACATTGTGATCAATTGCCCGTAAACTTTTATGCAAAAACCATCCGGTTGAATTTTTAAACGTGACGGGTTGCCAGGCCAGCAGCTTATTCAAAGCGTTTCGATATTCAGAAGTCAACAGTTTATTGACATCTTCAGATCGAATCCCGGTAAATTCATTTTCCCGAAGTTCATTGAGTCTTTTCCGCCCAAAAGGATAAACCACAAACACGTCTTTAAATTCCGGAGCTGTTTCCGAATAAACAGTATGACTAAGATTGTGATTTGTCTGAAAATCGTTCAACTCCCGAAGTCCGTCCCGGTTTCGTGCAATTCCGATAAATAGCAATTCATCCTTATTCCTGAATTCGCATCCGGCAATCGGTTTAATGCCTTTCTCCTGTGCTTTTTTTACAAATTCAGGAATCCCCATAGTCGTGTTAATATCAGTCAAACAAATACTTGACTGATTATTCCGAATCGCCAGATCAAGCAATTCATCGACACTCAACGTTCCGTAGCGAAGACTATAATAAGAATGGGTGTTGAAGTACATGTTTTAAAATAATTTTCAAATCTCTTTCTGCACCACTCCCGAGGCCCTGTGAATTGCCCCAGAACCATACCGAAGCCTGATTTTGTCCATCGATAAATAAAGTTTAATCATTTTGTCGTTGTTTTCGAATAAATCAAGTTGCTGAACACCACCAATAAGTCCCCCAAGCTTAACGCCAACCAAACGGATTAACATCCTGCGCTCATATAAGCGCCGAAACAATTCGAGGGTAGTTGACATCAACACGTGATCGAACGAGGTATAAGCAATTTTTTTCTGCAAAGTATGGGTGTCGTAATTGGCATAACGGATCTTTACCGTGACTACCGATGCCAATTTTTGGTTCTTCCGCATCTTAAAAACGATCTTCTCGACCATCGCAGTCAACAACCGCTCGATCATCTGAACATCAATAGTATCCGTTTCAAATGTTTGCTCTGTACTAATTGATTTTTCTTCCGAATAGGGGATTACTGGCGTTAGATCGATGCCATTCGCCTTGCGCCAAAGGTCAAGTCCTGATTTTCCGAGTACACTCACCATCATTTCAGGCGGAATAGCACTTAAGGTATGAATCGTAAGTACTCCCATCGATCGAAGCAACTGATACGTTTTGTCGCCCACACCTGGAATTTTACGAATTGAAAGCGGATTTAAAAAAGGTTGAACCAAATCGCGCGACACTTCTTTTTCGCCATTAGGTTTAGCCTCTCCGGTAGCAATTTTCGATACCGTTTTATTCACCGACAAACCAAATGAAATGGGCAATCCTGTTTCACTGATGATACGACTTCGTAACTCATGCGTCCAGCGATAAGAACCGATAAAACGATCCATCCCCGAGATATCAAGATAATGTTCATCAATCGAAGCTTTTTCGTACACCGGAGCTATATCGGCAATCACTTCAGTTACCAAACGTGAATATCGGGTGTACAAATCCATATCACCACGAATAACCACAGCATCCCGGCATAAATTTAAAGCCATACGCATGGGCATGGCCGAATGAACACCAAATGTCCGCGCCTCATAGCTGCAACTGGCCACGACACCACGGTCGGATAAACTCCCGATAATTACAGGCTTACCCTTTAATCCGGAATTTATAAGCCGCTCCACCGATACAAAAAAAGTATCGAGATCAAAATGTACTATGGTGTTACTTTGATAGTTCATTGAATTTATACTCCCTGTTTTTCGGTCATCCTGAACTTGTTTCAGGATCTCACCGCTCATTGTCGGATCCCGAAACAAGTTCGGGATAACCAGATCAATAAGTCGGCATAATAAAAACACACCGTTTCGTTTGCCTGTTTAAAACAAATCCCGTATATTTGATTGTAATATAATCAACATTGTAGATTGTAATATAATCTTTTAAAATCAAACCAACAACTATGTATTTCGATTCTAACATTCGATTTTTGAGAAACCGGAAAAAATTAACTCAGGATCAGTTGGCTATAACACTGGATATCAAACGTTCGACTTTGAATAATTACGAAAACGGAATTTCGGGCCCCAGCATTCAATCGCTGATTATCTTATCCGATTATTTTCACGTGGCCATTGATACTTTGTTACGGGTCGATCTGTCGAAACTTCGCGAAAGCCAACTCTACGAGCTGGAACATGGACAGGATGTTTTTCTGAAAGGCAGTACTATCCGGGTACTGGCAACTACAGTTGACCAGCAAAACCGTGAAAACATTGAACTGGTCTCCGAAAAAGCCAAAGCAGGTTATACCAACGGATTTGCTGATGCTGAATTTATTGCTGAACTGCCTGTTTTTCAATTACCCTTTTTGTCTTCGGAACGAAAGTACCGGACTTTTCAGATTAGTGGCGATTCGATGCTTCCCATTCCTGATGGAGCATGGGTTACCGGAGAATTTGTACAAGACTGGAATCAGATAAAAACAGGCGAGCTTTATGTGGTATTAACCTTAAACGAAGGACTGGTTTTTAAACAACTTAAAAATGAACTAACTGAGCATGGCTGTTTTAAGCTAATATCGCTCAATCCAGGCTATAAACCTTATGAACTCGCGGCTACCGAAATCCGGGAAATATGGAAATTTGTGCATTACATCAGTAGGGAAGTGGCCGAACCTCAAACAGCCGACCAATGGGTGGGACAACAACTAAAAGCATTGACCAGCGAAATCAGAGAATTAAAGCAAAAAATCGAGGCTAACCATTAATGCAAAAAACATCAGATACTATAGGCTCGCTAAAAACAACTACTTTTGAATTTCCAAAAATCAATCGTTATGCCAGTAATCAATCTTGAAAAATGTATCCGTTGTTTAAAATGCGAAAAAGACTGTCCGTCGGACTCAATCACTATTGCAAGCGGTGAAATTGCCCCAACCTGCATCCATTGCGGACACTGTGTGGCTATTTGTCCGGAAAAAGCTGTTACTCCCGACTTTGGTGATATTTTTCCGCTTCAGCAACATGCAGTTACTCCAGACGAGTTTAGTAAACTTACTGCCGGAATACGTTCTTGCCGAAGTTATCAGGATAAAGAAATTCCGGAAGAAATACTGCGCCAACTGGTCGAAAATATCAGGCATTATCCTTCGGCCAGCAATGCACGATCCGTTCAGATTACCATTGTACGCACAAAAGAAAAGGTAAAACTGCTGAATGATATGACTGCCGACTCCTTGGTTAAACTGGTAAGTCTGGTTTGTTCGCCAATCGTAAGTTCTGTTATCCGTCTTTTTGCACCGGCGATGGACATTGCGAAACTGAAACGCTACAAAGATTCGTTTATCGAAGAGCGAAAAACCAACGATTCGATGATATGCTATCATGCTCCGGCAGTCATTCTGTTTCACAGCAAGGTTTCTCCAACCTTAATGGCTGAAGCTGATGCCAACATCTGGGCAACTTATACCTCAATATATGCCAATACGCTGGGATTAGGAACCTGCTTTAATGGGTTTATTGCCAAAGCAATGCGAAAGAATAGCAAACAGAATGTTCAAATCGGGATTCCCAAAAATCATCAGGTATATGCCTCGTTGCTAGTTGGTTATCCGAAGGTAAAATACAAAAACGAATGCTCGCGTAAAAGTCCGGAAGTTGATTTTTTATAAGAATTATTAAACAGGTTCACCTTTTCTGCAGAATTAAAATTCACCTAAAAAGATTACCTTCGAGCCCCAATTTTACTTTTTGAATATGGATAAGAAAATCATTCGGCTGATCTCGCAACGACTTGGAATTCATGAAACGCAGGTTGACAGCACCATTACGCTGCTCGATGAAGGGGCAACGGTTCCGTTTATATCACGATACCGCAAAGAACGCACCGGTAGTCTCGACGAGGTTCAAATTGAAGCAATAAAAATCGAAAAGGAAAAGATGGAAGAATTGCTTAAACGCAAAGAAACCATTTTGAAAACCATTCAGGAGCAGGAATTGCTCACTCCGGAACTCGAAAAACGAATCAACGATTGTTTCGATCCCACCGAACTGGAAGATATTTATTTACCCTATAAGCCTAAAAGAAGAACCCGTGCAGCTATTGCCCGTGAAAAAGGACTTGAGCCTTTGGCAAAGCTGATCATGGATCAGAATATCTCCAATCTGGATTTCAAAGCTCAATCGTTTGTAAACGACAAAGTTGAATCTATCGAAGAAGCTTTGGCCGGAGCCCGCGATATTATTGCTGAATGGATCAATGAAAATGAACACGCACGTGCCATTGTTCGCCGGGCATTCGATGCCGGAGCTTTTATCAGTTCCAAAGTTATTAAAGGAAAAGAAGAAGCTGCTAAATTCAACGATTATTTCGACTGGAACGAACCATTAAAAAAATGTCCTTCACACCGGCTAATGGCAATGCGCCGAGGCGAAAACGAAGGATTCCTGAGAGTTACAATCTCTCCTGAAAGTGAAGATGCTATTTTCCGTTTGAAGCGTTACTTTGTGCACAGCCGAAACAGCTGTACCGAACATATGGAACTGGCAACTTCCGACGCATACAAACGCTTACTCGAACCATCCATCGAAACGGAATTTGCCAACTCCTCGAAAGGAAAAGCTGATGAAGAAGCAATTCGCGTGTTTGCAAGCAATTTACGACAGCTTTTGTTGGCTCCACCTCTTGGACAAAAACGGGTTTTGGCTGTCGATCCAGGTTATCGAACCGGCTGTAAAATCGTTTGCCTGAATGCACAGGGAGAGTTGCTGCACAACGAAACCATCTATCCGCACAAGCCTCAGGAAGAAACCAAAATGGCTGCGAAGAAAATCACCACACTGGTTAATTCTTATCAGATTGAAGCCATCGCCATTGGAAACGGCACTGCAAGCCGCGAAACTGAACAATTTATCAAGAACCTTCAATACGACCGTGAAATACAGGTTTTCGTTGTTTCTGAAGATGGAGCTTCCATCTATTCAGCCTCGAAAGTGGCTCGTGATGAGTTTCCTCAATACGATGTTACCGTAAGAGGATCGGTTTCTATTGGCCGACGCTTAATAGACCCACTGGCCGAGTTGGTAAAGATTGACCCCAAATCAATAGGAGTAGGGCAATACCAGCACGATGTGGATCAGAAAATCTTAAAAAACAGCCTCGATTCGGTTGTTGAATCAAGTGTTAACAGTGTTGGCGTTGATCTGAATACCGCCTCCAAACACCTGTTAACCTATATTTCAGGACTTGGCCCTCAACTTGCCCAGAATATCGTTGATTACCGAAAAGAGAATGGAGCTTTCGCTTCGCGCAAAGAACTGATGAAAGTTCCCAGAATGGGAGCCAAAGCATTTGAGCAATCAGCCGGTTTCCTTCGCATATCTGAAGCAAAGAATCCGCTGGACAATTCAGCGGTTCACCCCGAATCGTATGGGATCGTTGAAAAAATGGCAGCTGATCTAGGTTGTACCGTAAGTGAATTGATGAAAGAAAAAGAACTTCAGGAAAAAATAGTTCTCGAAAAATACATCACCAGCAAAGTTGGAATGCCAACACTTCAGGATATCCGGAAAGAACTGGCAAAACCGGCACGAGATCCGCGTCAGTCGATTAAAGTATTTGAATTTGCGGATGGAATCTTTAAAATGGACGACCTGCAGGTTGGAATGATACTAACCGGAATCGTTACTAACATTACCAAATTCGGAGCATTTGTTGACGTTGGCGTTAAACAGGATGGCTTAGTCCATTTGTCGCAAATGGCCGATCGGTATATCAGCGATCCGAATGAAATTGTAAAGTTACATCAGCATGTGAAGGTCAAAGTTATCGAACTCGACTTGCAGCGTAAACGAATCCAGCTTAGCCTAAAACAGGTTGCACAAGGTTGATTCATTGTACTTTTCAACTAAAAATCGAATGACTCAATACGAAGGGCGACTGGTGTCAAAAAACACTAGTCGCCCTTTGCTTATTTCCCCATTGCAAAACCAGATTTCAACCGTTAAAAAAATGAAAAATCAGTGATTTTCAGAAAATATGCAACTGACTGAATCTGAATAAACCTATATTTAGAAATCTTTTCTAAAGCCTATGTTCAGTTGCCGCATATTTATCGTTTTAAGCTTTACATTGCTCTTCTCCGAAGTCTTTTCGCAGCAGAAGTTCACATTGAGCGGCACAATTACGGATGCTTCCGGAGGAGAAAACCTGACCGGAGCAATTCTTGAATTCCAAAAAACATCGTTTAATGCAGTCTGCAACACCTATGGTTTTTATTCCATTACCATTCCGGAAGGCGATTATACCGTTTCTGTCCGTTTTATAGGCTATAAGGAACAGATAATCCCGGTGAAGCTTCACTCCAGCCAGGTTCTGAATATTAAAATGGAAACTTCCAATTACGAGCTTGAAGACGTTACTGTTCAAGGAGAAAAATCCGGACAAAATGTTTCTTCCATTGAAATGGGAAATGTAAAAATCGATCCACGGAAAATTGAAAATGTGCCGGTCTTTTTTGGGGAACGCGACCTGATTAAAACCATGCAGCTAGTACCGGGAATCAAACAGGCAGGAGAGGGTAGCTCTGGTTTTTATGTACGGGGAGGTGGCAGTGACCAAAACCTTATTCTGCTTGACGAAGCTCCGGTTTATAATGCCTCTCATTTACTGGGATTCTTCTCTGTGTTCAATTCCGAAGCTATACATGATGCAACCATGCTAAAAGGCGCTATTCCTGCAGAATATGGAGGAAGAATATCTTCGGTTCTGGACATCCGGATGAAAGAAGGAAATATGACCGACTATCAAACAACCGGAAATATCGGATTAATATCTTCGAGCATGAGTGTTGAAGGTCCAATAAAAAATGAAGTAAGCTCTTTTATGATCAGCGGACGAAGAACTTATGCCGATCTTTTTCTGAATTTTGCGCCCGATAAGGATATCCGTGATGCCCAATTGTATTTCTACGATCTAAACTTAAAATCAAATTTTAAGCTTTCTTCGACCAGCCGTCTTTATATCTCCGGATACCTTGGACGGGATAAATTTCGAATGGATGGTGAATACGGCTTCAATTGGGGTAGTAAAACCGCAACAATACGGTTAAACCATACCTTTAACGAAAAGCTATTTTCAAACAGTTCGTTCATTTTCAGTAATTACAACTACCAAATCGATATTACCGGCAATAACGATGTATTACTGGGTTCCAAAATTCAGGATTTCAATCTAAAAGAAGATTTTAACTGGTACATTAATCCTGAAAATACGCTCAAATTTGGACTAAATCTGATTGCTCACAAGATTGTTCCAGGAGAGGTAAATGCCAGTCCAACCAGTGTATACAGCTCATTAGCGGTAAGACCCCGAAGAGCCATCGAATCGGCTCTCTATGTATCTGACACCTATAATTTTAGGCATGGTATCAAATTCTATTCCGGACTTAGACTGGCTCTATTTACCAACGTTGGACCCGGTGATTTTTATGAATTCGATAAAAACGGAGGAGTGTCGAAATTAACCAGTTACGACAAATTTAAATCGATAAAAACACAAGGCGGATTAGAACCTCGTTTAGCGATAACCTATCCGCTCAACAGCCAGAGCTCGCTAAAAGCATCCTACAATCGGATTTTTCAGTTTATTCATTTGCTTAGTAATTCCACCTCATCAACACCAACCGATGTATGGCTTCCTTCCAGTAACAATGTAAAACCTCAGCTGGCAAACCAGTGGTCAATCGGATATTTTCGCAACAGCAAAGACAACCGCTATGAAGCTTCTGTTGAATTGTACTACAAAAATCTCTATCACCAAATCGAATATAAAAATGGAGCCGATCTGATTTTTAATTCAACTGTCGAATCGCAATTGGTTTATGGACGAGGCTGGGCATATGGAACCGAATTTTTACTCCGGAAGAATTATGGCAAACTCACCGGCTGGATGGGATATACCTTGTCAAAAACCATGAGGCAGTTCGACCAAAACAACTACGACGGTCGGCCTTTTCCGGCACGACAAGATCGGCGGCACGATTTTTCGATTGTCGGGATGTACGATTTAACCCAGAAAATAAAAATCTCGGCAACATGGGTTTTCAATACCGGAAATGCCGTAACTTTCCCAAGTGGTAAATATCAGATCGATGGACGGACTGTTGGTTATTACACTCAGAAAAACGGATGCCGAATGCCTGATTATCACAGATTAGATCTCGGATTAAGCTGGATTCGCAAGCAAACAGCAAAATACGAATCAAGTTGGAACTTTTCGATATACAATGCTTATGCACGAGAAAACGCTTATTTTATCTCGTTCAGACAAAGTAAAGATAATCCGGAAAAAATTGAGGCAGTCCAAATTTCATTGTTTAAGATAATACCTTCAATAAGTTACAAATTTAAGTTTAAGTAAAGCTTGAAACATTTTAAACTCATATCAGCTCTGCTCGGAATGCTTCTCCTTTATTCATGCGAGAAAGTTATCGAATTTGATTTAGCCGGGTCTGAAGATAAAATTGTTATTGAAGCAACACTAACAAACAGTAATTCACCATTTACCGTTTACCTATCGAAAACGACACCATTTTTTGAATCAACAACCAAAAATCCTGTTTCCGGAGCAAAAGTGAGCATCCGAACGGGAAAAGGAACACCCCGGTCCTGTCAGGAAATATCTCCGGGCACTTATTCTCTGGAAAAATCAAACAAGCCCATCAATATGTGGTACTTTGTTGATGTAGAATACAATGGAGTTACCTATACGGCTCAATCGTACATGAATGCTCCGGTTCTAATCTCAGATTTTGGAATTTCGTACTTTGATGGGCTAGGAGTTCTGAAAAGTGGGTATAAAGTCCATTGTTATATCCACGATCCGCAAGATCAGACAAATTATTACCGGATCAAATATTACGTGAATGGGAAAGACGCTGATGATGATGGTGAAATCACACTCTATTCAGATAAACTCTTTAATGGTAAGGACATAGGACTTGGACAGCGATCTCAGACATTTAGCAAAACAGACACACTAACCATCGAATTACAATCGATTGATGAAGCAGCCTATAACTATTTCTCGACATTGGAAAATATTACCAGCAAAGACTGGTTGCAAAGTGCTTCTCCAGCGAACCCAACCAGTAATTTTAATAACGGTGCATTAGGATATTTTTCCGCCTATTCGTTCGATAGTAAAACAATCATTATTAAGAACTTCGTCAAAGATTAAGAAGTGCGTCCGTCCGCATTAGCTCTTGACAACCATACGTTTTCGGTAGTTACGAGGCGATAATCCCATCTTTTTCTGAAAATCTTTTGAAAAATAATACGGATCTGAATACCCCATCATAAACGATATCTCCTTGATTTTAAATCTGCTAAAATCAAGATACTCACAAGCCTTTACAATCTTCAGATGCGAAAAATAACTCAATGGACTATAGCCTGTTTTCTGACGAAAAATGGTAGTTAAATATGAAGGAGAATAACCTGCTTCTTCGGATATATCATTAAGGATTAGTTTCTTATCCAGATTTTGTTCCATAAATTGAATCGCACGGGTAATTCCGGGATTTTGTTCTTCCAGAAAATCATCACTGGTTTTACTGGCATAAATAAATGTGGCTAATAAATGTCCAAAAGTCAGGTTGATATACTTATAATTCGCATTGAAAAAGCCTCGGATTAAATTATTAAAGAGCTCATCAAATAGCATTATCCGATTGGCTACCATATTATTAACCGATGGAATAAGATCACGAACAACCGTAAAATCTGCCTCCATAATCTTACTCTTCCCGCCATTGAATTTGCAGGTATAAAAAACAGATGGATCAATCTCGCCGGTCTGAATTTTAAACATAAACCCCTCAGGGATAATACAATACTGGTTTTGCCTAAATGGAACCATATCGTTCGAAATCTGAATAATTCCGCCACCTTTAACACAAAAAATCAGCAAGTGATTGTCAAGGCGTACATTTTCCGACCACAAAGTTTCCCGTTTAACTAATATTTCGGCTAACTCACACAAATACAAATCCATGGTAATTGGATTTTCTTGTTGCTCAGCAAGGATATAAGCCGGAACTTTAAAGAATCGTTTCTTCAGAATCATAAGGAAATAGATTTGACAGATCAAAAAAAGTAATATTTTACATCTTTATCAAAGAAAATACTATTTTTTGTTGATTGTTATGCCTATACATTTGACAAGTACAAATCTTAAACTCATCAACCATGAATGAATTATTGACAAAACTCGCTGAATGTATTGAATTTGGAAAAATCAATATGGCTTCTCCATATCCACCACAAATGAAAGGTCAAGATGGAGCTGACGAAATTACCCGCAAAGCTTTGGAAGAAGGTGTAAATCCACAGGATATACTGATGTGTGGCTTGATGCCCGGAATGGAAAGGATTGGCGTTAAATTCCGCGAAAACAAAGTATTTGTTCCTCAGGTTCTGATGTCGGCAAAAGCTATGAGTACAGCTATGCTACACCTGAAACCATTCTTTTTGTCTGGAGCTGCCAAACAAAAAGGAACATTCATTATTGGCACCGTACTGGGCGATTTACACGATATCGGCAAAAACCTTGTTGGTATGATGGTAGAAGGTAACGGATACAAAGTTATTGATCTGGGTACCGATGTTAGTTCCGATAAATTTATTGACGCCATCAAGGAAAATCCGGGAGCCGTTGTTGGACTATCAGCTTTACTAACCACAACCATGGTAAACATGGAAAAAATAAGCAAAGAGATTAAGGATGCTTTACCTGGAACATTAGTAACCATTGGTGGTGCACCTGTTAACGATGATTTCTGTACTAAAATTGGTGCTGATAATTATTCTCCCGATCCTCAGGGCGTCGTTGAATATTTAAATAAAACACTTGCCTAATCTCAATATGCACGGACTTTCATTAATTCAAAAAGCCTTTCAACTAGAGCCAGTTGAACGCACACCATGGGTACCTTTTGTTGGCGTTCATGGCGGATATTTAATCGGAGTAGATGCAGAACAATACCTGAAATCTGCACCAAACATGATTGCCGGATTAACCAAAGCAATCGAACTGTATAAGCCTGACGGTATTCCGGTTAGCTTCGATTTACAGCTTGAAGCCGAAATATTGGGGTGTAAACTCAACTGGGCCAAAGAAAACCCACCGGCAGTAGTCTCGCATCCACTATCCGAAGGTATTTCACTAAGCGCCTTGAAGTTACCAACAAAAAATGACGGGCGAATTCCAATTGTCTTAGAAACGACAAAAGCTCTTCGCACCCAAAATCCTGAAATTGCTCTTTATGGTCTGATAACCGGTCCATTTACACTTGCATTACATCTGTTAGGAACTGAAATCTTCATGAAGCTTTTTGAAGATCCGGAATATGTAATGGACGTAATGGATTTTTGCACCAAAGTTGCCATTAGCTATTCTGAAATGCTGATCGATGCTGGTTGCGATGTGATTGCTGTAGTTGATCCAATGACCAGCCAGATCGATCCACAATCGTTCGAAACCTACGTCACTCCATTTGTAAGCAGGGTTTTTGACTTTGTACGGAGTAAAGAAAAACTGAGTTCATTCTTTGTTTGCGGCCATGCCCAGCAAAATATCGAAGCAATGTGCGATTGTCGTCCCGATAATATTTCGATTGACGAAAACATTCCGCTCGATTACGTGAAAGAAATTGCACTTTCGAAAAAAATCAGTTTTGGTGGAAACCTTAAACTTACTGTCGTTTTGCTAATGGGCGACCCGGATGATGCCAAGCATGATGCACTTACCTGTCTTGATTTAGGCGGAAATAAGGGATTTATTCTGGCTCCCGGATGCGACTTACCCATGCAAACGCCTATTGAAAATCTACAGGCTGTTTCTGAACTGGTTTTCAATCAATATCTTCAGGATATTGCCCGAAATCTGGAAAAGAAGGAAAGCAAGCTGGACATTCTCAACATGAAGGACTACGGACAATCGGATAAAGTAATTGTCGACATTATTACGCTTGATTCGGAATCTTGTGCTCCTTGCCAATACATGGTTGAAGCCGTAAAAAGAGTTGTTCCTCATTTTGAAGGTGTTGTTGAATGGCACGAGCATACCATCAAAAAAATGGAAGGTATTTCGTTCATGTCTTCGTTGATGGTGAAGAATATCCCGACTATTTGTATCGATGGAAAAATCGTTTTTGTTTCTCAAATTCCGCCACAAAATCTTCTGATTGAAGCTATACAGAAACGGATCAACGAAAAGCTGAAACTTAAAATTAAATCAAAACACAGCGAAATCCTGATCCTGGGCGAAACCGAACAGGAATGTAAGGAAATGACCAAACGCGTAAAACGTGCCATTACCGAGCTGGGCAAATCAACTACCGTAACTCTGGTTACTGATAAAGCACAAATGGCTTCTTTGGGAATCAAAAAAGGACCGGCAGTGGTTGTGGTTAACTACAAACTGAAAGCCGAAGGAACAGTTCCTTCGCTTGATGTTATTAAAGAATGGATCAAGGATATATAACAATACAAAACTCACTTCATGAGTAAGATAATTCAGGAAATACAAAAGGGCAGGGTATTGGTATCCGATGGAGCCTGGGGTACTTTTCTTCAAAAAAAAGGATTAGCTCCCGGCGAATGTCCTGAGCAATGGAACGTCACCCGTCCAAATGATGTTTTTGATATTGCTGAAAGCTACATCAAGGCGGGTGCCGATATGATTGAAACGAACAGTTTTGGTGGTAACTATTTCAAGCTCAAAAATTATGGACTGGAAAGTTCTGTTTTTGAATTGAATAAAGCGGCTGCTGAAATTAGTCGTAAAGCTGCCGGTACCAATTGTTATGTACTGGGTTCTGTTGGCCCTTCAGGCAAGTTACTGATGATGGAAGAAGTTACAGAAGCTGAACTTTATCAGGCATTTAAGGAGCAGTCAATTGCTCTGGAAGCGGGTGGGGCTGATGCTATTGTGATTGAAACCATGACTGACCTTGAGGAAGCCAGAATAGCTGTTAAAGCAGCCAAAGAAAATACCACTTGTGAGGTGCTCTGTACCATGACTTTCGATAAAATTCTCACAGGAGAGTTTCGCACCATGATGGGAATTTCGCCGACTGAAATGACTGAAGTCTTAATTGAAGCGGGTGCATCAATCATTGGAGCCAACTGTGGAAACGGAATTGCGGATATGATTGGTATTGTTAAGGAAATCAGACAGGTTAATTCTTCAATTCCGATACTTATTCATGCCAATGCCGGATTGCCACACTATTGCGAGGGTGAAACTACCTTTCCCGAAACTCCTGATGATATGGCCGCACGTGTAAAGGAAATTACAGCAGCCGGAGCAAACATCATTGGTGGCTGTTGCGGAACAACTCCTGACCATATTTGTGCTGTTGGTAAAGTGGTGAAAAGCTTATAAATAATTCATTTTTCGAATGGCAACAATCCCAATGCAATTGGTTACAGGTTTTTTAGGAAGTGGAAAAACCACTTTCCTAAAGAACTATCTGAACGAATTCTCCGGTTCCCGGAAGATTGGGATTATTCAGAATGAATTTTCGGAAGTAAATGTTGACAGTCTGGAACTACATCAGCAAAATGCAGAATTTGAAATTCTGGAGATTAACAACGGTTCTGTTTTCTGCGTTTGTCTGCTGGGTAGTTTTGTCGATTCTCTGGCTGCATTTATTAATCAGGTTCAACCCGACGAACTAATTTTGGAAGCTTCGGGAATGTCTGATCCATTGAGCATTGGACAAATACTGCAATCCACTCAGTTAAAGAACAAAGTGTATCTCGACCGTGTTTGGTGCATGGTTGATGCAGTCAACTTCCTGAAAATTACAGGCCTTCAAACCCGCGTTAATCACCAGATTCGTATCGCTGACACCATCCTTGTAAATAAAACAGATCTCGTGGATAGTTCCGATCGTGGATTATTACAATTAATTAAGAACCTAAATCCATTTGCCGAGCTTATCCTAACTTCTTTTGCAAAAATCGATTTTTTGCAAAAGAAGCCGATGATGAAATTCATTCCTTCTGGCGAGCAAGCTGAAAATAGCCGTCCGGACCTGCAATCTCAGGTAATTAAAAGCAATCGGATGATTAGTCCTGAAAATCTGGATAAATTTCTGCAAATAATTGGGCATGAATGTATTCGTTGTAAAGGATACATTAATCTGACCACTGGGATAAAGGTTTTTATACAAGGAAGTTTCGACCAGATTACACTTCAGGATGCAGCCCCTTTTGTAGCTCCAACCGAATTTGTCGTTATTGGGAACTTTCAACACCAACAATCACTTCAGAATATTTTTGATAATTATACCGCATGAACCACGAAGTAGCCTATTCGTTTAACGATCTTACTTTAAATAAGGAATATCTATCCACAATGCTTGGATTTCCAGACGGAATACTTCCCGAGCCATTTGATGAATATGTGCTGGAAGCTTTTCGCGAAGCCGGAAGTTTGTGTAACATCCGCGGAGCATATTATCTTTCGTCAAAAAGTGAATTTTCCTCGGATAACAGCAATGTCAATATCGATGGAATCGAATTTGAAATTGGCAAAACCGTCGCTAAAGAATTAAAAAACTCGGAACAATTTGCAGTTTTTATATGTACTGCCGGTGAAGAGATCAGTCTTCGGTCTCAAAAGCTCTTAGCCGGCGAAAACCCCGTATTAGGCTATGTTTACGATATTTTAGGCTCCATGATCGTTGAAACAGCAACGGATCTATTGCAAAACGAAATAAAACGAACGGCTAATGTCAACGGATTAGGTATCACCAACCGATATTCTCCCGGATACTGCAAGTGGAACGTATCCGACCAACACAAACTGTTTTCACTGTTTCCGCCCAATTGCTGCGGAATTCAGTTGACTGACTCGGCATTGATGCACCCCATTAAATCGCTTAGTGGAATTATTGGAATCGGCAAAGAAGTGAAATACAGAGAATATACCTGTGATTTATGCAGTCAGGCCGGATGCTTTCACAAAAGTCACCACCGCAAAAGATGAAAACGTAGAAATACAAGTTCATTAGTTTTTGCTATTTTGCAACCAAAACAATTTTTAAATATCATTTTATGAAGATCGTTGTACTTGATGGTTTTGCAATGAATCCGGGTGACCTGTCGTGGAAAGGATTAAGTGATCTGGGTGAATGTCAACTATATGACCGGACCAAACCGGAAGATGTATTCGACAGAATCAGCGACGCCGAGATTATCATTACCAATAAAGTTGTGATTGACAAGCCACTGATTAATAAGCTTCCTACACTAAAATACATTGGAGTTACTGCCACTGGATACAATGTGGTTGATGTTCAGGCAGCCAAAGAGCAGAATATCGTAGTTACCAATATTCCGGCATACAGTACCGATTCTGTTGCCCAGTTGGTATTCTCACATATACTAAATGTAGCAAACCGGGTTGAACTGCACGCCAATACGGTAAAAGCCGGCGATTGGACGGTTAATCCTGATTTTGCTTATTGGAAAAGTCCACAGCTTGAATTAGCCGGAAAAACAATTGGAATTGTAGGCTTTGGCCGAATTGGACAAAAAGTTGCCGAAATTGCAAAAGCTTTTGGAATGAACGTTATTTTCCAAAATCGTTCACCCAAAACAAATATCCCTGAAGGAATGAAGCAAAAAACACTGGCAGAGGTTTTTGCTGAAAGTGATTTTGTAAGTCTTAACTGTCCGTTATCTGACGAAAACAATGCTTTTGTCAACCGAAGTCTGTTAGAAACCATGAAGCCAACAGCTGTACTAATAAATACCGGAAGGGGAGGACTTATCAATGAAGCCGATCTTGCAGAGGCTTTAAACACCGGGAAAATTGCAGGAGCATGTCTGGATGTACTTTCAACTGAACCACCATCAGCACAAAATCCTCTGATCACAGCCAAAAACTGTTTTATTACACCACACATTGCCTGGGCTACTTTTGAAGCTCGTCAACGATTAATGAATATCACTGTTGACAATATCAGAAACTACCTGACGGGAAATCCTCTAAACGTAGTAAACCCATAACCAAATAAAAATCATACTTATACAAAACAGAAAAGACCAGATTTCTCTGGTCTTTTTGATATTCTTGATTTAAATGCCAACCCCTTGGGCAACATTTATTGTTATTTTTCGATACTATTCTTCATCAAATTGGTCGTCATCTTTATAATTTAAGTCAAAGCTGTCAAGATTTTCATCTGCAAAATCATCATAAATAGATAATCTTCTTTTAGCGCTCTTGTCCTTGTTTAATTTCGTGCTTTTTAAAGCATCACCATCTGGTTTTAAAGGTTCTACACCCTTTTTTACAATTTTCAGATTCTTGTTTGTTTTCATTTAGAAAAATCTAAAAGTTTGATAATTAAAAATTTAAATGTTAGAAAATAGAACGATTATTTGATTGTTAAACTATGAAAAAAAAAATACAAATACAATCCTCTGTTTTTCAAAAATTTCATGCACTTTACACCATATAAAATCGAAGTTATGATCTACATTTATTGATATGAAAAGACTTCTGGCTTTCTGCATCATACTTTTATGTACATCTGTCATTAGTCTATCGCATGCAGCTGATGACAAAAAAATAATGAAGCTATTTGAACAGGCAAGACTTGCTTATGAAAATAGCTCATATGATAAATCGTTGAATTTACTTGATGAAATACTGGCTTTAGATTCAAACTACATGAAAGCCTATTTGCTAAAATCCGATATCTATCAGGAATCTGATTCTTTGAATCCGCTAATAAAAACAGTAGAATCAGCACTCCGAATTGATCCTGAAAAATTCCCAAAATTGTATTTCATTCTTGGAAATGCCTATTTCAAAAACGGAACCTATCAAAAAGCAAACGAATCCTACCAAAATTACCAGAAGCGAACTGATGAGAAATCGCCATTAACTGCACGTACCCTCGAATACATGAAAAAATGTGCGGTGGCAATACGGCTCATTAACAATCCGGTTCCTTTTCAAGCAACCAATCTGGGCGAAAACATTAATTCCGAAGCAAATGAATATTGGCCAAGTCTGACTGTCGATGGCAAAACGCTTATATACACCCGTTTAGTTGGATCAAATGCGGTTACTGGTTCCCCAAAAGCGATTCTTCAGGAAGACTTTTATACTTCCAACTTCGAAAATAATGAATGGACTCCAGGCAAACCTCTTTCCGCAATAAATACCGCTGATAACGAAGGAGCTCAATCGATATCAGCAGATGGAAAATTATTATTTTTCACCAGCTGTGGAAGAAAAGACAGCCGTGGAAGTTGTGATATCTATTTTTCGCGCAACTATGGGGGAAGCTGGTCTACCCCGCAGAATGTCGGTGAACCGGTAAATTCATCAGCCTGGGAATCGCAACCATCCATCTCGGCCAATGGCGAAACTTTATATTTTGTAAGTAATCGAAAAGGTGGAAAAGGTGGAATGGATATTTGGAAATGCAAACTGAAAGGATTTTCGGAATGGGGGAGTCCAATCTGGAGTAATCCGGTCAATCTGGGTGATTCAATTAATACCTCCGGAAATGAAATGTCTCCTTTTATTCATGCTGATGGGAAAACACTTTATTTTGCTTCAGACTCGTGGCCTGGCCTGGGTGGAACAGACCTGTTCTATTCCCGGCAAAAAAACGATTCGACATGGTCGATGCCTAAAAATATGGGCTATCCAATTAACTCCAATAAAGATGAACAAGGGCTGATCGTTGATGCTACCGGGCAAAATGCTTATTATTCGACCAATCGATCCGGATCAAAAGGATTAGACATTTATTCGTTTAAACTGTATCCGGAAGCGCAACCTAAACCAGTTTCATACATCAAAGGAAGGGTAACCGATAAAGACTCATTGACTCCAATTGCCGCCAACATTGAACTAATAGATCTTGAACATCCGGGATCTGCGATAAAAACAGAATCAAGTAATCATCAGGGAGAGTTTTTAATGTGCCTTCCTCTTGACAAAGAATATGCATTTAATATTTCTAAAGATGGATATTTGTTTTATTCCGAGAACTTTAAGCTAAAAGATATAACAGATATTGTTTCTCCTCATATTGTTGAAATTAAACTGACCCGGATTCAACTTGGGGGTTCTGTTATTTTACGAAATATTTTCTTTAATACGGCTTCGGCAGAACTTCTGCCAGAATCTAAAGTTGAACTTCAGCAACTAATTGATTTTATGAGACAAAACCGCACTCTTGAAATTGAAATCGGCGGTCATACAGATACTGTAGGAACAGCAGAATTCAATCAAAACTTGTCAGAACAACGTGCGAAAGAAGTATATAACTATCTGATTGAAAATGGCATCGAAAAATCACGGATGACCTACAAGGGCTATGGATACACCAAACCAATCAGTTCAAACAATACCGAAGAAGGAAGAACTCAAAACCGAAGAACTGAATTCAGAATAACAAAAAAATGATCTGAAATCATTCCCCAAAAAAAAACGCTCCGGACAACTTCATTTTCGGTTTTGTCCGGAGCGTTTTATAAAACAATGATCGCGTGTATTTTTAGTCAAGATTATATGGGGTTTCCTGATACACATAGTAATTTAGCCAATTGGTAATCAACAAATTGGCATGACCTCTCCAACTCATTGATGGCTGCCTTTCCGGATCATCATTCGGATAATAATTAACCGGCATTTCGATTGGCAGATTCTTTTTCAAATCGCGTTTATACTCCGTATCAAGCGTATATCTGGAATACTCGGAATGCCCGGTAATAAAGAACTGACGACCATTTGGTGTCATCACCGTATTAACTCCGGATTCATCTGATTTTGAAATAATCCGAAGTTCAGGCGACTTCAGTATATCTTCTTCCAGAACTTCCGTATGGCGTGAATGCGGAACAAAATATTCATCATCGAAGCCTCTGAAAATCGGTAATGTATCATCCAGATTCTGCTGCTTAAACACGCCAAACATTTTTTTAGGAAGATCATATTTCGGAATTCCATAAAAATGATACAAACCAGCCTGCGCAGCCCAACAGATGAATAGCGAAGATGTAACATGTTTCTTCGACCAATCAAAGATCTCAGTCAATTCTTTCCAATAATTGACCTCCTCAAAAGAAAGCATTTCAACCGGAGCTCCGGTAAAAATCATCCCATCATAATTTCTGGATTTCAACTGATCAAAGGTCTTGTAAAATGCCTTCATGTGAACCTCCGAAGTATTCTTCGATTCATGGCCTTTCATCCTAAGAAAATCAATTTCAACCTGCAAAGGCGAATTGGAAAGCAAACGAATTAAGTCTGTTTCTGTCGTGATTTTTATAGGCATAAGATTAACGATGATGACCTTCAACGGACGAATATCCTGATGCAAAGCCTTCGACTCATCCATGATGAAAATATTTTCCTTTTTCAGCAGCTCAATGGCTGGCAAGCTATCTGGTACATTTATAGGCATAACAACTGCTTTTTATACAATTTGATCCAGAGCCTGTGCAAAATCAGCAATAATGTCATCAATATGCTCAAGTCCAACAGACACGCGTAATAAACTTGGATAGACACCTGCTGCAAGTTGTGATTCCGGAGATAACTGCTGATGAGTGGTTGCTGACGGCTGAATAATCAGTGTTTTAGCATCACCCACATTTGCCAGATGGCTTACCAATTTTAGATTATCAACCACTTTTATTGCATTTTCCTTACCTCCCTTTACATTGAACGAAAGCACACCACCAGCACCATACGGTAAGTATTTCTGAGCCAATGCATACGACGAACTACTCTCCAGTCCGGGATAGTTAACACTCTCTACCTTAGGATGATTCTCCAGCCATTTTGCCAAAGCAAGAGTATTCTGGATATGCCGTTCCATACGAAGCGACAATGTTTCAAGACCTTGCAGTAATAAGAATGAATTAAACGGACTTTGAGACGGACCGATATCACGCAAACCTTCAACACGCGTTTTAATGATAAATGCGATGTTGCCAAATGGACCATCAGGATTAAATACATCCCAGTATACTAATCCATGATATCCTTCGGAAGGCTCTGTAAATCCAGGGAATTTTCCATTTCCCCAATTGAAATTTCCGGCATCGATAATTACACCTCCAATACTGGTTCCATGACCACAGATCCATTTGGTAGCCGATTCAACCACAATATTGGCTCCATGCTCTATCGGACGAATTAAATATCCACCGGCACCAAATGTATTATCTACAATAAATGGGATATCATATTTTCGGGCTAATGCACCAAAAGCATCAAAATCAGGAATTACAAACCCGGGATTTCCAATACTCTCCAAATAAATAGCTTTTGTATTCTCGTCGATTAATTCTTCAAACGCTTCGACAGTCAACTCTTTTGCCAAACGAGCCTCGATTCCTATTTTTTTAAAAGTAACCGTAAACTGATTGTAGGAGCCGCCATATAAGTAAGGGGAACTTACAAAATTATCGCCCAATCCCAGAATACTGGTAAAAGTCAGAAATTGCGCCGAATGCCCCGACGATACTCCCAAAGCAGCAATGCCACCTTCCAGAGCTGCCATCCGTTGCTCAAAAATATCAGTAGTCGGATTCCCCATTCGGGTATATATATTTCCAAATTCTTTCAATGCAAACAAATTAGCCGCATGTTCAGCACTATTAAAAACATACGAAGACGTTTGATACAAGGGAACTGCACGGGACAATGTTGTAGGATCAACCTGTTGTCCTGCATGTAATTGCAGCGTTTCGAAGTGTAATTTTTTTTCAGTCATGATATTTGATTTATAGATGATTTTAGTTAAAAAATATTCGGTGAATTTCGGTCATTGCTTTCTGTGTATCATTCTTATCAACAATCAGATAACTTGCCAGATCGGAAGCTCCGGAACCACTCAGCAAAACATTAATCTTGTACTGAGCTACCGCAGTAAACAGCTTTGCCGAAACCCCATGATGTTGTTGCATTCCATGTCCAACAACTGCAATAAGCGAAACCTGGTCTTCAATAATGATTTCACTTACCGAACTCAATTGCAACTGCTGACAAATTTGCCGGGCTTTTTCAATTTCATCTTTATTCAGAATGATATTAATACTAATCTGAGAGGTTATTACAGAACGAATGTTAATCGACGATTGATGAAATGCGGTAGTTATTTTTGCAAGAATACCAGGTTTGAATCCAACTCCGGGGCCATTTAATTTCAAAACAGCAATATCCTGTGTATGAACAACACTCTTAACCACATTGGGAGATATCAAAGTTTCCGAATTGATAATGGTTGTTAATTCCTTTTTCTTATTTATCAAACGAAAAACATGAATTGGAATATGCTTACTGATCAATGGCTCAACAATTCGGGGATGAATAGAGTGATCACTAAAATAAGACAATTCGGAAGCTTCAGCATAAGTGAGGCGAGGGATTAGCTTTGCATCTGTAGTATATTCCGAATCCGAAGTCTTGAATTCTTTGTCCAGTTCCCATAATTCCAGAGACTGAGCTTCTACCAGTCGTGTTATTCCTGCTGCAGAATAATCCGAAGATCGTTTCCCAATGCGAGCGATTTTACCTCCTGAAGTAACGCCATATGAACCGGGAATAAGGTTAATTCCATGTGGAAGATTATTTTTTAGCTGAAGCGATTCTTCGTATAGAATTGTAGCATTACCAAATTCTTCCGTTACAATTAAACCAAGATCTTCAGGAAAAACCAAATTTGCACCAATTCTATTATTCTTCAGAAACAATCGCAAAATCTCAGCCGTGATTCGCTCCGAAAAACAAATTACCTGATCTCTTAATGCTTGCGATGAATCTCCGGTAAACTCAATTCCCTTTAATAAATTGTGCAGGTTATTGATCTCATTTTTTAGATCAGGAGTTAGTTCGGTTTGATTAAATACTTGCAGCCGTTGTTCTACAACGCTATATATCTGATTAATAATTGAATCAGATGTTGTTGAATTGGCGATTAATGAATCGATGCCCAACTCTATGATCTGTTGAATTTCAGGTATGGCGGAAACCACAACAGTTTGGTCATTTCCGGATTCTGCCAATAAATTGGCAAAAGCATCCAAACTGGGAAATTGAGATAAACTGTTTCCGCCAAATCGTACAATACAATTTGACATGATAAAAGATTTAAATAAAATTTGGATTTAAAAAAGTAGTTGGGGACAGCCTTCAATCAATATGATAATCACACCGAATGAAGGCTAGCGCATTATCATAGACATACCAAACATCATAGCATCATTGCATCCCATTGGAAGGGCAACACAAGAAGAGTTATATTTTGCAATGAAATTCATTTTTGATACGCTGTATATTATTGGTCGCAAACATAACCAGTTTTCATAAATCAACAAAACGATTTGCATTTTCTTTTTGTATTTTAATGTTAAATAATTCTTAATCCGAAATTTTTCTTCACTCAGGCAAATTCATGGAGTTAGCTTCTGAACTATTTGTTAAAACTCCTGAAATAAATGAAAAAGGGATGCTCTATTTTGCCGTTTAATCAGGCTGTAATCACTATATTTGCTACCATTAAATTTTTAGGCATTTAAAACATTATTAACTCATTTACAACACAATAAAATGTCAAATTTCGTTTATCAAAAACCATTTCCAATAAAGAAAGATACAACTACGTATCGGCTTTTAACTAAAGATTACGTATCGACTGTTGAATTTGATGGTCGGAAAATATTAAAAGTTGCTCCTGAAGGGCTTGAATTACTGGCGCAAGAAGCATTTGCCGATGTCTCGTTCTATTTAAGAGCTACACATCTCGAAAAACTGGCAAAAATTCTAAAAGATCCTGAAGCAACTGATAACGATAGATTTGTTGCCCATACCATGTTGTTGAATCAAGTAGTTGCTGCTGAAGGTGAATTGCCAACCTGTCAGGATACCGGTACCGCCATTGTTATTGGTAAAAAAGGTGAAGACGTTTACACGGGAGTAACTGATGCCGAATATCTGTCAAAAGGAATCTATAACACCTATAAAGATCGCAATCTGCGCTATTCACAGGTTGTTCCATTTACCATGTTCGAAGAAAAAAATACTGGAACAAACTTACCTGCACAAATCGACTTATATGCTGAACATGGTAATGCTTACGAGTTTTTATTTGTAACTAAAGGTGGTGGATCCGGGAACAAAACATATCTGTATCAGCAGACCAAATCGTTGCTGACAGAGGAAAACCTTACCAAATTCATCAAAGAAAAAATCATGGATTTGGGAACTTCAGCATGTCCTCCTTACCATTTAGCTCTGGTTATCGGTGGAACTTCTGCTGAAGCAAATCTAACAACAGTAAAGAAAGCATCTGCCGGTTATTACGACCATCTTCCAACAGAAGGAAATGAAGGTGGACAAGCTTTCCGTGATTTGGAATGGGAAGCTAAAGTTGAGAAAATCTGTCAGGAATGTGGACTTGGTGCTCAGTTTGGTGGAAAATACTTCGTTCACGATGTAAAAGTAGTACGTCTTCCTCGTCACGCAGCATCTTGTCCTGTTGGCATTGGCGTTAGTTGTAGTGCCGACCGTAACATTAAAGCAAAAATTACAGAAGATGGTATCTTCCTTGAAGAACTGGAACGTAATCCTGCTCGTTTCCTTCCTGCAGCAGCTCCTCATATGCAACCAGCTGTTGATATCGACCTGGATCAACCAATGGAAGATGTTTTAAAAATTTTATCAAAATACCCGATCAAAACTCGCCTGAATCTTTCAGGAACATTGATCGTTGCCCGCGATATGGCTCACCTGCGTTTGAAAGAAATGTTGGATGCCGGTCAACCAATGCCAGAATACTTGAAAAGATATCCGGTTTACTATGCAGGCCCGGCAAAAACACCAAAAGGAATGGCTTCCGGAAGTTTCGGACCAACAACTGCCGGACGTATGGATCCATATGTTGACTTCTTCATGAGCAAAGGAGGATCGATGGTTATGGTTGCCAAAGGAAACCGTTCACAGCAAGTTACTGATGCCTGTAAAAAACATGGCGGATTCTATCTGGGATCAATCGGTGGACCTGCTGCAATTCTGGCTAAGCAAAGCATCAAATCTAGCGAAGTGATTGATTTCGAAGAACTCGGAATGGAAGCGATCCGCAAAATACGCATCGAGAACTTCCCTGCATTTATTATTGTTGACGATAAAGGAAACGACTTCTTTAAACAGTTGTAGTTTCTCTCATATAATTGAAAAGGGGATGACACCAAATCATCCCCTTTCTTTTTCTCCATTTTTGCTAATCGATTTTCTCTTATGGAACTACCTCAAATCACTAATAGCAACTTATCTGCATTTCTCGACCGTACTGAAATTATTCAGGAAACAGCAAATCAGATCATGAAAGACTTTGGAATGTTTGGAATTGAGATTAGCTTCTCCGGGAACATTGATAATGCTTACGGGGAACTTCTTCAACAACTGATTACTCAGATCTCAACGTATTTAGAACGAGATCATGGACGACTGATGTCGGTATTATACCAGGTTGACATAACGGAGCGCGAAATTGAAAAAGCAACCAGAGAACTACCACATTACAATCAACTGGAAGTTTTAGCTCATCAGGTGATACACCGCGAACTGAAGAAAGTTCTTTTTAGGAGATATTATAAAGCGAAAAGCTAAGAAAGATAGAGTAGGGGAATCCCTCGCATTTGCAGGTACTTGTCAGAATAATCGAATTCAATTCAGTTAGAAATAAAATTCAATTATCCTGAAACTAGTACAAACTAATTTATTGACTAATCGTCTTCTTCGTCATCAAAGAAACTATCCTGATTTTCTAATTCAGCTTCCAGAAATTCTTCTGATTCCTTTAGAAGTTGAGCTATAAGATCTTTGTCTTTAGGCTCTTCATCGATCCAATAAATTTGTTGATTTACTGAGAAATCTTCGATATCGCTTTCAACAATGAAACGAGGAGCGTGATTGTGTACAACATAAAGCATATCAGGAACATCCTGAGAATTGTCTGCAAGTAAGAATTTTGGTAGCATAATTTGTATTTATTAACTGTATTTATGAATAATATTAACTTAGAATTTTAATCTTTATTTTCTCTGTCTTTTTATCAAACCCAACAGAAATAGTGTTTCCCTGAACTACAGATGCCCTAATAATAACCTCAGCCATCTCATCTTCCAGATATTTTTGAATTGCCCGTTTCAATGGTCGTGCTCCAAATTGGGCATCATATCCTTTTTCTGCAATAAAATCTTTCGCAGCAGCTGAAATTTTTAATTTATAATTCAACGAGTTAACCCGTTCATATAATCCTTTTAACTCAATATCAATAATTTCATGAATGTGATCTTTGGTAAGAGCATTAAACATGATAACATCATCAACACGATTTAGAAATTCAGGTGCAAATGTTTTCTTAAGTGCTTTCTCAACTACATATTTCGCATGTTCACCTTCATCTGCCACCACATTTTGTGTTGAGAATCCAACACCGCGACCAAACTCAGACAATTGACGTGAGCCGATATTTGAAGTCATGATGATGATGGTATTCTTGAAATCGATACTACGACCGAGACTGTCGGTTAGCCGGCCTTCATCCAACACCTGTAATAACAAATGGAATACATCCGGATGCGCTTTTTCGATCTCGTCCAATAAAACAACGCAATAAGGCTTCCGACGAACTTTTTCAGTCAACTGCCCACCTTCTTCATATCCAACATATCCGGGAGGAGCTCCAACTAGTCTGGAAATAGAAAATTTCTCCATGTATTCACTCATATCTATGCGAATGAGAGAATCAACACTATCAAATAAATATTTTGCTAAAACCTTTGCTAATTGAGTTTTACCAACACCCGTTTGCCCCAGAAAGATAAATGATCCAATCGGTTTATTAGGATCTTTAAGACCTGCCCGGGTTCGTTGTATGGATCTGACTATTTTTGTAATAGCTTCATCCTGACCAACAACACTACCTTTGAGTTGTTTTCCCATATCCATCAGGCGTTTTCCTTCAGCCTGAGCTATTCGTTGCACAGGTACCCCTGACATCATCGCAACAACCTCAGCAACTTTTTCCTCTGATACAATTTCACGATGACTAACAAGTTCTTTTTCCCACTCTTCCTTTTCCTGTTCAAGTAGTTGCATCAAATTCTTTTCCTTGTCGCGATGACTTGCAGCAAGTTCAAAATTTTGACTTTTAACTGCTTTTATCTTCTCATCTTTCGTTTTCTCAATCTTTTCTTCAAGCTTTAGAATACGCTCCGGAACATTAATATTTGAAATATGAACACGGGAACCTGATTCATCTAAAGCATCTATAGCTTTATCCGGTAAAAAACGATCCGGAATATATCGGGTAGTAAGTTTAACACAAGCCTCAATTGCTTCAGGTGTATAAACCACATTGTGATGATCTTCATAGCGTTGTTTGATATTATTCAGAATCTCAATTGTTTCATCAACCGAAGTTGGCTCAACCATGATTTTCTGAAAACGTCGTTCCAGTGCACCGTCTTTTTCAATCTGTTGACGATATTCGTCAAGTGTAGTGGCTCCAATGCACTGTATTTCTCCACGAGCCAAGGCGGGTTTTAACATGTTTGCGGCATCAAGCGATCCGGTTGCACCTCCAGCTCCAACGATGGTATGAATTTCGTCAATGAACAAAATAACATTACTAACTTTTGACAATTCGTTTAAAATTGCTTTCATCCGTTCTTCAAACTGACCACGATATTTGGTCCCGGCAACAATTGAAGCAATATCCAAACTAACAACTCTTTTATCAAACAATATTCTGGACACTTTTTTCTGCACAATACGCAACGCAAGTCCCTCAGCAATAGCTGATTTACCAACACCAGGTTCGCCAATAAGAATCGGATTATTTTTCTTTCTTCTCGACAGGATTTGAGCCAGACGTTCAATTTCTTTTTCACGTCCAACAATTGGATCCAGGCTATTTTCTTCTGCTGCTTTGGTTATATCTACACCAAAGTTATCAAGTACCGGAGTCTCGGATTTTGGATTAGCTGGTTTCTTCATGGAAGAAGAAGAGCCACTACCACCCGTAGATTTCGAAAAACGATCCTCAATGTCATCATCATCATCATCGGTAGATTCAGCTTTTGATTCAGGATTCTTATAATCTTCCAGTCTTGACTTAAAAATATAATAATTGATATGGTATTCACTCAATATATTGCTAATCAAGCTTTCTTTATCTTTTATCAGCGACAAAAGAAGATGTCCGGTATTAATTGTTGGACTATTAAATGCACGGGCTTCCAGATAAACAAGCTTTAACGCTTTTTCTGCTGATTTAAGCAACTGAACTGAAGCTTGCGAATCAATTGTCTTTCCGGTTCTTAACTTTTCTTCTATCGATTGCTTAATTTCCGCCAAATTAACATCCAAATTTGTCAGAATTTCGACAGCAACGCCCTCTCCATCCCTCAAAATTCCCAGAAAAATATGTTCTAATCCAATACTCTCATTACCAAGCCGAATAGCTTCTTCGCGACTATACGAAAGTATATCTTTAATACGTGGTGAAAATTGTGAATCCATATATGTTGTCACATTAATAATATTAACATCCAAAATAACAAAAAGTATTCCTAAAAGCCAGAGCCATATTCACAGATTAGCAACTTCTGTAATCAAAAATACACAATATTTGTTAAGAGAACCGTTTAATTTACTGATTTTTTGAACATTGCATTGTTTAAATCTTATTTTTTTTTCAAAAATGAAAAGTAAGCAAAATGCTTGATTCCAGAAGTATTTTTGTATTTTTGTCAGTCAATTTTTTAAGCATAATCTATTTAAAGGAGGAGTAAATGTCTGAAGGCGAAAAAATTATCAAGATAAATATTGAAGAGCAAATGAAATCTGCTTACATTGATTATTCGATGTCTGTCATTGTTTCACGTGCACTTCCGGATGTAAGAGATGGTTTAAAGCCGGTGCATCGTCGTGTTTTATTTGGAATGAGTGAATTGGGAAATTTTTCCAATAAGCCATATAAAAAATCAGCGAGGATTGTGGGGGAAGTTTTAGGTAAGTACCATCCACATGGTGATTCATCCGTTTATTTTACCATGGTTCGTATGGCTCAGGAATGGTCGATGCGTTATAAAATGGTTGACGGACAAGGTAACTTTGGATCCGTTGATGGAGATAGCCCTGCTGCTATGCGTTATACCGAAGCCAGGTTATCAAAGATTGCAGAAGAAACGCTTGCCGATTTAGATAAAAACACGGTAGATTTTCAGCCTAATTTTGACGAGTCGTTGAAAGAACCAACTGTTCTCCCAACCAGAATTCCTCAATTGCTGGTTAACGGAGGTTCTGGTATCGCTGTTGGTATGGCAACAAATATGCCTCCTCATAATTTATCAGATACCATTGACGCAATTATTGCGTACATCGAAAATCCGGAAATTGATATTCAAGATCTTATTCCAATCATCAAAGCACCTGATTTCCCTACCGGAGGTATTATATATGGTTATAGAGGTGTTCAGGAAGCATTCGAAACCGGAAGAGGCCGAATTGTTATTCGAGGAAAAGCACACATAGAAACCACTCCTAACGGGAGAGAAAAAATTGTTGTTACCGAGATTCCTTATATGGTTAATAAAGCAGAACTTATCATGAAAACTGCTGAATTAATCAATGAAAAGAAAATTGAAGGAATCTCAAATGCTAACGACGAATCTGACCGTGAAGGGATGCGTATCGTTTTTGACATCAAAAAAGATGCGATTTCAAATGTTGTCTTAAACAAGCTATACAAAAACACTCAACTGCAAAACAGTTTTAGCGTAAACAATATTGCTCTGGTAAATGGGCGTCCAAGAATGCTAAATCTGAAGGACTTAATTCATTATTTTGTTGAACACCGACATGACGTTGTTACCCGGAGAACTAAATTTGAATTAGATCAGGCTGAAAAACGTGCTCATATTCTGGAAGGATTGATCATTGCAAGTGACAATATTGAAGAAGTAATTGCAATAATAAGAGGTTCTCAAAATCCAGATGAAGCAAGATTACAGTTAATGGAGCGTTTTAGTTTATCTGATATTCAGTCCAGAGCAATCGTTGAAATGCGTTTGCGTCAGCTAACCGGACTAGAACAAGATAAATTACACTCTGAATATCAGGACATCTTAAAACTGATAGAACATTTAAAGAGTATACTGGCAGACATCAATTTGCGTATGGAAATAATTAAAAATGAGCTTCTTGAAATAAAAGAAAAATACGGAGATGCTCGTAGAACAGAAATTGTTCCTAATGCAGAAGAGTTTAATCCTGAAGATTTTTATGCTGACGAAGAAATGGTTATTACTATTTCTCATTTAGGATATATAAAAAGAACGCCACTTACTGAATTTAAAACTCAAGGTAGGGGAGGTGTCGGATCAAAAGGAAGTACTACCAGAGATTCAGATTTCCTTGAACATATGTTTAATGCTAGTATGCATAATACCTTACTATTATTCTCAGAAAAAGGAAAATGCTTCTGGCTAAAAGTGTACGAAATTCCGGAAGGTTCCAAAACGTCAAAAGGAAGAGCTATTCAAAATGTAATTAATATAGAACAGGATGATCAAATTCTGGCTTACATTAATGTAATGAACCTATCTGATCCAGAGTATATTAATAATAATTTCATTATTCTCTGTACTAAAAAAGGTATAATCAAAAAGACTTCACTTGAAGCCTACTCGCGCCCGCGCCAAAATGGTGTAAATGCAATTACCATCAGAGAAGATGATAAATTATTTGAAGCTAAGCTAACTACCGGAAAAAGTAATGTAATGATGGCTGTACGTTCAGGTAAAGCTGTACGCTTTGAAGATTGTACCGTTCGTCCAATAGGAAGAACAGCTTCGGGTGTCCGTGGAATAACTCTTGGAAACGAAAAGGATGAAGTTGTTGGCATGGTCTGTATCGAAAATGAGAACGAAGATATCTTAGTGGTTTCTGAAAACGGATACGGAAAACGATCAAAAATTGAAGACTACCGATTAACCAACCGAGGCGGAAAGGGAGTTAAAACAATCAACATTACGGAAAAAACAGGATCGTTAATTTCGATTAAGAGTGTCGACGATACTAACGATTTGATGATCATTACTCAAAATGGATTAACGATTCGAATGTCGATTTCGCTCTTGCGTATTTTAGGAAGAACAGCTCAGGGTGTTCGACTGATTAATTTAAAAGAAGGAGATCAAATTGCATCCATAACAATTGTACCGACTTCTGAAGATGAAGAAATACTAGATATTAGTGATTTACCTGAAGAAGATGGAGAAGTTGTCTCCACAGAAGAATCAGACGAATAAATTACGGATTTTAAATAACAGAATAATAACAAACTTTTTATTCACATGAAGAGAACGACGATTTTATTTGCTTTACTACTTGCCGGAACCTGCGTATTTGCGCAAAAAGGCAAAGTAACCAGTGCTTTAAGTTATAAAGAAACCGGTAAACTCGACAAAGCGGTTGAAGCGATAGAAGAAACTATTGATGCAAACAATCCTAAGACTGAAGGTTCTATAACCTGGCCAAGAACTTGGGAAGTTCGCGGAGAAATTTATCAAGCTATCTTTCAAACTAAAGATGAAAACTACAAGAAGCTTAGTGCAGACCCTCTAACTGTTGCTTATGACTCATATATGAAAGCATTGCAACTTGACGATAAAGATAAATACTCAAAAAGTGTGAAGATAAAACTCACGCTTCTGATTGGTGATCTTACCAATAATGCTGTAGCTGCTTTTAATGCAGAAACCTATGACAAAGCATTAAAATCTTTCGAGCAAATTATTGGAATCGAACAAACTAAAGTTTACAAATCAGATGATCCCAATGCTATTGATACTGTTATCATATTCAATGCAGGATTAGCTGCTTACAATTCTAAAAATTACGACAAGGCAATTGACTACTACAGTCAAGCAGCCAAACATAAATACAATGGTGCAAAAACATATTCATTAATTTCCAGCTGTTACATGCAGAAAAAGGATACTGTAAATGCATTAAAAGTATTAGAAGATGGATTAAAAGAATACAAAGAAAATGGTACTCTTTTAGTTGAAGTCATTAACATATATTTGAATTCAAATCGCGTAAATGATGCCATGAAATATTTGGATATTGCCATTGCACAAGATCCTAAAAATTCATCATATTATTTTGCTCGAGGAACTTTATATGACAAGCTTCAGAAAATTGATGAAGCAGCTAATAGCTACCTGAAAGCAATTGAATATAAAGATGACTATTTCGATGCATATTACAACTTGGGTGCTTTATATTACAATAAAGGAGTAAAACAAGTTGATGTTGCAAATGCAGTTCCAAGTAATCAACCTGAAAAATACGAAGCTGAAAAAGATAAGGCTGATATCGAATTTAAGAAAGCAATTCCTTATATGGAAAAAGCTCATGTTATCAATCCAAATGATAAGTATACCATGGAGTCATTAAAAACTTTATACTATCGTTTGAAAATGTTAGATAAACATGCAGAAATAGTTGAAAAGATGAAAAGCATACAATAAAGTTTATTTAAAGGAGGAGTTTTCACTCCTCCTTTTTTAGACATACAAAAATAACATAATATTAATTCTAAGACAAAAGGTAACATGTAAATACATATGCTTGTTTGTAATCATAATTAAGTCATTATCCTGCTCATATTTCAAACCATTTTATCCCTTCCTTCCTAAGAAAATACCATTTCTAAATATTTGACCGTTTTTTAGATAATGAAATTATCATTGAACAGAACTCATCGAATTGAATAAAAGAATAAATAATTGAGCAGTATCATAGATGTGGATATCGACCTAATACTAAAAAATAAAGCTAATTAAGCTTATATGTATTGATCATTCAATTTTCATAGCATTTTAATTAATTGAAAATCCGTATACATTGAGTTTAATCTATAGATTACATTTGTAAAATAACCACAAACAAACTGCAATAAAGTAGTTAAAAACCAAGGAATTGAGTTATTTACAAATGTGAAATACAGCATATCTACGTACGAATACCATAGACAAGCAAAAACCTTTTCCAAGTCAGAAAGCTGCTCTGATATTAATCTACATCGCAATTATAAGAGAAGAAAAAATGTATGTATATCCGCAAATCTCTCCTATCTAACTTGTCGCGCTTAAATCATGACAATAAAAAAGCCAGGAAAATAACTCACCTGGCTGTCAAAAAATATAATAAATCGTTTATTGATTAAAATCAAGGTTGCGTGTAATGTAACCGGAATAATCCTTTACTATCGGTTCGTAGTCTCGATGAAATAGTTCTGATGAAATCAGAAAATCAGCAGTTGAGCGATTGGTTGCTGTTGGTATGTTATAAAGAGTTGATATGCGTAACAAGGCTTTAACATCAACATCATGAGGCTGTGGCTGCATTGGATCCCAAAAGAATATAAGTAAATCAACTTTCCCTTCACAAATAAGTGCTCCAAGTTGTTGATCACCTCCCAAAGGACCAGATTTTAAGCGTGTTATCACCGGAGGAATGATATCATTTTCCTGACATTTCTCAACTAACTCGGTCTGTACCAGACTTCCGGTTGTTCCTGTACAAATAAGGCTATGAGGTAGAAATTCTTTCCAGTTCCATGAAACCCACTCAATCATATCTTTCTTACGGTTATCATGAGCCACAATTGCAATGACTTTCTTTTTTTTCATATATCTCTAATTTACATTTACTTATGTGAATTCACTTCATTCTTTAATTCTTAAAATTCTGATGTTTGTGAACAAAGATATACTTTATCTCATGTATGTTTATTCGTTTCGAATAGTTTAACAAAAATATGATATGGACATCATAAAAAATGAGAGCCTAATATTCACTAAGCCCTCATCAAAAGGTAAACGTTGAGAAATCAGGTAAATTGTAATTTCAAGTCATTTACCCAGTTTGCAATCCGTTCAGTTGACATCCGTGGCTGAGTCTCCTGATCCAAAATTAATCCACAAAAACGATCATTAACAACTGCTTTCGACGATTCAAATGTATAGCCCTGAGTTGATGTAGTACCAACTATTTTAGCTCCGCAATTTTCAAGCAAATTAGCCATGATACCAACAGCGTCCCCAAAATTTTCAGGATATTCCACCTGATTTCCAAGACCATAAATCGAAATTGTTTTAACTTTAAGGTTTAGATCCTCCAATGCAGGAACAAACTCATCCCAGTAGTTGGGTAATTCACCATCAAACCAGGTAGGCACACCCAATATTAAGTTAGTAAATGACAGAAATTGTTCTTCGGTTAATTCTTCTGCATTTACAGCTTCTATTCTAAAATCGGGTTCAAATTCATGAATAATCTTTTCGGCAGTTTTGGCCGTTTTAGTTGAATTAAAACTATAAAATATTCCAGTTTTTTTCATGGCAGTCATGTTTTTAATAAGCTAAAATTTCCTTCGCTGCATTGTAAATTTTATCGGTATTAGGTAGTATAATCTGTTCAAATGAACGATGAAATCCAACCGGGGTAAATGAAGATCCCACCCGTTTTACAGGAGCATCTAAAAATTCAAAAACCTCCTCCATGATTACTGATGTAATTTCGGCTCCAAACCCCGAGTGCACTTTATCTTCATGTACCACCATCACTTTTCCGATTCGCTTAACTGAATTTACAATTGTGTCTTTGTCAAGTGGAATAAGAGAACGCAAATCGATAACCTCCACAGAGATACCTTCTTGAGACAATTTTTCAGAAGCCTCCAGACACATATGTGTAGTATTTCCATAGGTTATCATCACCAAATCCGTTCCACTTCTGCGAATTCTGGCTTTACCAAATGGAACCTCGAAATCATCAGGAATTACAGTCGCAGCCCTGGGATCATTGTAAAGAGCTTTAGGTTCCATAAACATGGTTATCCCTCTTGACCGAATTGCAGTTCTTAAAAGGCCGGCAGCATCATCGGCAAAAGATGGATAAACAATACGTACTCCAGGAATCGTAGTTAATGCACCTTCTAGGTTTTGCGAATGATACAAACCTCCTCCAATATAACCACCGGATGCCAGACGAATGGTAACATTGGGTGTAAACTTTCCATTTGATCGCCAAAAGTCATGGCTTGAATCCACATATTGCTCCATTGCCGGCCAGAAATAATCAGCAAATTCAGCTCCTTCCACCACAATACGAATCTTTTCGCTATACCTCGACATTCCGTTTGCTGTTCCAACAATAAAATCCTCCGCAATTGGAGCATTAAAGATCCTCTTAGAGCCAAATTCCTGCTGCATTCCTTTTGAAACATTAAACACGCCGCCTTTGTCCTTGTTGGCCATATCCTGGCCCCACATAAAGGTATCCGGATTATTTCGAAATTCGGCCTTTAGTGTTTCATTTAAAGCCGTTATCAGCTTTTTCTTATCCCCCGTTTCCTGATGCGTTCCTTCAAGATATTTTTGAGGCTGATAGGGTTCCGGAAGAACAAAATCCAAATAAGTATTCGGATCTGGATCAGGAGCCATCATTGCCAGCTTGTGAGCTTCTTTTAGTTCATTTTTAGCCGTTTTTTCAATTGTTTCCAGTTCCTCAGCAGAAAACCTATTGTAGCGAATCAGCATTCGTTTAAACTTAGCTAAAGGATCATATTGCTGCACATAGTTTCGTTCTTCTTCTGAACGGTATAATTCATGCCGATCAGAATTCGAATGAGAATGAATTCGGATACAGTTTGCCTGAACCATTACCGGCATTCCTGTCTCCAATGCATATCTTTTGGCTTCATACATAGCATTCATCGAATCAAATACATCCTTTCCGTTGCAATGGATTATATTAAGATTCTTAAATCCGCTAAAGTTATTTGCTACTTTGCGATTGGCTGTCTGATCCTTTTTGGGAACAGAAATTCCATAACCATTATCCTGAATGGCAAAGATTACTGGTAATTTTTCTTTAGTCGCCCCATTGATAGCTTCATAGACATATCCTTCTGATAATGAAGATTCTCCTTGAACGCTAATTGCGACAGCCTTTTCTCCATAGTATTTTATGGCTCGGGCAACCCCAACCGCATGAAGAGTGTGGTTTCCTGTTAAGGAAGATACATTATGAATATTCCAATCTGGTTTGGCAAAATGATTTGACATATGACGTCCTCCACCTGTCGGATCTGTTGCTTTCGAGATTCCATTCAGAATAATTTCCTCCGCTGTCATTCCTGAAGATAAGGCTGTTAACAGGTCTCGATAATACAGAAACAAATGATCAACCTTTTTTTCAAATACTTGCCCAATTGCAAGCTGAATGCCATCATGTCCGGCATATGGCGCATGATACGACCATCCAATAGCCTGCTTGAGATAATTAGGAGCTTTTTCATCAATCGCCCTGCCTAAAGACATCAACCGATACCACTTTTCCAGAGTTTCTTTCGGGGTAGACTTAATTGAAAATATTTTTGGTACTGTTGTCATAGTTGTCATGGTTTTTATGAATTAAACTTCGCGATCAACGTTGAATTCTTCAAGAATATCTGCTATTCTCCGCAAAAAAGCACCACCCATAGCGCCATCGATTATTCGATGATCATAGGATAAAGAGAGAAACATTTTATGGCGGACAACAATAGCATCACCCGTTGGAGTTTCCATTACTGCCGGTTTTTTCTCGATGCTTCCGGTAGCCAAAATAGCAACCTGAGGTTGATTAATAATAGGCGTACCAATCAGATTTCGGAAAGACCCAAAATTCGTAATGGTAAATGTACCTCCCTGATAATCATCTACAGTCAACTTATTATTTCGGGCTGATTCGGCCAATTGGTTAAGCTTTTTAGTCAAGCCGACAAGATTCTTTTGCTCAGCATTTTTAATCACCGGAACAACCAGATTTCCATCAGGCTTTGCAACTGCAATGGCAATATTTATATCCTTGTGTATTCTGATTTTAGTGCCTTCAACCGAGGAATTTAGCAATGGAAATTCATTAATTGCAATGGCGACAGCCTCGGTAAATATGGGCATGTAAGTGATCTTCTCTCCGTATTTTGTCAGGAATTTATCTTTAGACTTATTCCTCCACAAAACTATATTGGTCACATCTGCTTCAACAACTGTAGTTACATGAGGTGAAACCTGTTTCGACATGACCATATGCTCAGCAATGATCCTGCGAACACGATCCATTTCAATAATCTGGTCTTCTGCTCCAACAGACATTGAAATAGACGAAGTTGAAGGCAATAAAGCCTCCTTTTTCGGAAGTTCAACAACCGGATTTTCTGCCACCTTCACATTGGAACGTGCTTCAATATACGAAAGCAAGTC
>Ga0302286_10000173_pt1 | contig 54348 bp, 48 predicted proteins | sample III_Fen_E2_3_FD_198765 | JGI IMG/M metagenome (GOLD analysis project Ga0302286, IMG submission 198765) | Peat permafrost microbial communities from Stordalen Mire near Abisko, Sweden - III_Fen_E2_3 | ecosystem: Environmental > Terrestrial > Soil > Wetlands > Permafrost | place: Sweden: Abisko...
CATGACAGTCGCAATACTGTTTTGAATCTGAATGTTTAGCTGCAATTCGCTTTGTTGTTGCAGATGTTCTAAACGTCCTTTGGTAGCCATGATTTTAAAACCGTTGAACAAAACCATTGAAGCTGTAACGCTCGAATTCATGGTATTTCCGCTGGACTTGGGTTTGTTTATTTTAGTCCCGGTATTCAGCTCCTGATGGACATTGGTTATCGATTGGTTATCGCTTACGCTGGCACTCACAGCGGGTAACGCCCCGGCAACGCCAAATGAATTATTGATTTTGCTAGCCTCAAAATTATTACTGGCAATCTGAATGTCGAAACTTTTCCTCAGAGTGGTATCTATGGCACTCTTCAACGTTACCGTCGTTTGTGCTGTAACCCAAATAGGGAGAAAAAGCACCAGATATATATAAATTTTCTTCATTGAATCATCATTTAAACTGATTGTCGATTTCTTCCTGACTAATATGTTTTCCGGAAATGAAAGTATATACCGACGGAATAACGAACAAGGTTAGTATCAGCGAGAATACGATTCCGCCAACCACAACAATTCCCAGTGGAACACGGCTTGATGCGGCTTCTCCCAGACTTAATGCAATTGGTAAAGCTCCGAGCGAAGTTGCCAGGCTAGTCATTAAAATAGGTCGCAAGCGTTGTGTCGCGGCTTCAACAACAGCCTGAGATTTATTCAGACCGAATCCCCGTTTTTTATTGGCAAATTCCACAATCAGGATTCCATTCTTGGTAACCAGTCCAATGAGCATGATCATCCCGATTTCAGAAAAGATATTAAGTGTTTGCCTGAACAACCAAAGGCTCAGAACAGCTCCGGCAATAGCCAAAGGTACCGTGATCATGATAATCAACGGATCTTTAAAGCTTTCGAACTGAGCGGCCAGTACAAGGTAGATAAGCAAAAGAGCCAGAAGAAATGCAAAAGCCGTATTTGATGAACTTTCAGCATAGTCGCGCGAGGAACCACTCAGTGAAGTTTGATAGCTTTCGTCGAGCAATTTCTCGCTAATGGCCTGCATGGCTTTTACACCATCTCCGATTGTTTTTCCCTCAGCCAGTGATGCCGAAATTGTTGCTGATTTGTACCGGTTGTAATGGTATATTGAAGGCGGATTGGCATTGGTTGAAATATCCAGTACTTCGGATAAAGCAATGTTGTTGCCCAGATTGTTTCGAACGTATAGTTTTGAAATGTCGGTAGGTTGTTGGCGATCCTGCAGTCCAACCTGACTTATTACCTGATATTGCCGGCCATTCATAATGAAGTAAGCAAGACGACGCCCGCTGAACGCACTCTGCATAACTCCGGCGATATCAGAAACCGTAAGTCCTAATTCACGTGCTTTGATTCGGTTAATCAAAATATCTACTTCCGGCTTATTAAATTTAAGGTTTACATCAACATTCTGAAATGTCTTATCATTTTTCGCAGCCTCAAGAAATTTCGGGATTACATCCTTTAGTTTGTTGAAATCTAAGTTCTGAATAACAAACTGCACGGGCAAAGAGCTTTTAGCGCCTGAACCAACGGATATTGTTTGCTCCTCTATTGGGAAAATTTTCAGATTATTAAATCGCATTACCTTTTTAGCCAGATCCCTTGCAATTTCACTTTGTGTCCGGTTTCTTTCTTTTCCTGATATCAATCCAAGTCTGCCACTAGCCGAATTTAGAGCTCCGGTGCCGCCACCACCTGGTGTCGCAATGAATGAGAAACTTGCTTCCGGAATGGAATCAATCATAAAATTTCCAAAATCAGCGCCGGCTTTGGTCATATATCCATAACTGGCACCTTCAGGACCAGTGACTTGAAACCGAATGTTTCCTTTGTCTTCGAGTGGGGCTAGTTCGCTCTGTAAGTTGGTTCCAATAAAATAAACGATGCCCAGGCAAATCCCGATAACCACCCAAGCCAGCCATCTTAATTTGATAAATTTGTTAAGCAAATTTTTATAGCCATTTTCCATTCCATTAAAAAAAGGCTCGGTCTTGGTGTAGAAATTACCATGACTGGCATTCTTTTTATTCAGGTAGACATTCAATACCGGGGTGATGGTTAATGATACGAATGCTGAAATCAATACAGCACTGGCTACAACAACCGCAAACTCCCGAAACAGACTGCCTACAAAACCGGTCAGAAATAATACTGGTAGAAATACGATAGCGAGTGTGATGGAAGTGGAGATAACGGCAAAAAATATTTCCTTACTACCTTCCAGTGCTGCTTTGCGAATGTGCATACCTCCTTCAAACTTTCGAAAGATATTTTCGGTCACAACAATCCCGTCGTCGACTACCAGTCCGGTTGCCAGAATAATGCCCAACATGGAAAGAATGTTGATGGAAAAACCTGCAAGGTACATTACAAAGAACGTGGCAATCAGTGATATTGGAATGTCAATCAAGGGGCGAATGGCTATCAGCCAGTTTCGAAAGAAGAAGAAAATAACCAGAATAACCAGAATGAAAGAGATGATCAACGTTTCTTTAACTTCAGCTAATGATCGGCGTACATTGCGGGTATTGTCAACCAGAATTGTAAATTGAATGTCGCTTTTCGTCGACTTTTTTATTTCTTGAAGCCGCTTATTAAACTCATCCGAGATGTTGATGTAATTAGCTCCGGGCTGTGGGGTAATTGAAATTCCAACAGCACTTACGCCATTCAGCCGCCAGCTTCGTTCGTATTCTTCAGGGCCTAGTTCAACTTTTGCTAAATCGCTAAGTCGTATAATCCCGTCAGCATTCTCGCGAATGATTAAATCCCTGAAATCTTTTTCTGTAGTCAAACGACCCAGTGCCCGAATGGTAAGTTCGGTCTTGTTCCCATATATTTTCCCGGAAGGTACTTCAACGTTTTCTGCGTTTAAGACGGTGGTAATGTCGTTGAAGGCTATATGGTAAGCATTCAGTTTATCCGGATCAATCCAGATACGCATGGCCGGACGTTTTTGACCAATGATATTGACCGAGCTAACTTCGGGGATGGTTTGAAATTTATTCTGAAGTACATTTTCGGTATAATCACTTAGTTCAAGCAAGCCTTTGCTTTGACTTTGGATGGCCATCATGATGATATAGTCACTGTTTGCATCAGCCTTGGTTACTACCGGTGCAGCATCAATATCCTGCGGTAAATTGCGTACAGCCTGACTCACCTTGTCGCGAACATCATTGGCTGCGGCTTCAAGGTTGCTGCTTAGGTTAAATTCAACCGTAATGGTACTATTCCCTACTGAACTGGAAGATGTAATTGTCCGAATCCCAGGAATTCCGTTGATTGATTTTTCGAGTGGCTCAGTTATTTGGCTTTCAATAATATCGGAATTGGCTCCGGTATATGAGGTGGTTACCGTAATAACCGGAGGATCAATTGCCGGATACTCACGGATGCCCAGAAAGTTGTACCCAATTACTCCGAACAAGATAAGGAACAAACTCATTACTGTTGCCAGTACCGGTCTTTTAAGCGATAGTTCAGATATATTCACGTTAACGATTCGTTGAGGTTGATTTACTTTGTTTCCTTATTTCACTTTTACTACATTTTTCACTTTGATGGTGCTGTTTTTCCGGACAAACAACATTCCACTCACAATAATGCTATCGCCTACATTTACACCACTGGTTAGTTCCACGAGATTATCGTTTCTTAATCCGGTTTCGACATTGGTGAAAACAACCTTTTTGTTTCGAATAACAACAACCTGATTCGATAATGCATCCGGAATGATGGCATTACTTGGAACCATGATACTTTGCCGGTTTTGATCGAGCATTACTTTTACGAATGCTCCCGGAGAAATAATTCCGCTGGCAAGAAAAGCTCTTACTTTAATGTTGCGGGAAACAGAGTTGATTTGAGGTTCTACAGCTGTAATAGTGGCTTCCATGCTTTCGGGGGATTCGTTGGTCTGAATTCTTACCTTATTCCCCTTATTCACAAGGGCTGCATAGGTTTCAGGAACAGTAAAATCAATTTTTACCTTGTCGGTTTGTTGCAAAGTGCCAATGAGTGTTGATGGAGTTACATAAGCTCCGGAACTCACTTCCCGTAATCCCAGTTCGCCTGAAAATGGAGCTTTAATCACGGTTTTATCAATCTGGGCATTTAATACTTTGATATTTGCCTGAATGGAATTAACCTGATTCAGCGCGGCATCGTAGTCGGCCTGATTTACTCCGTTTACCTTTAATAGATTTCCTAGTCGTTTTTCGGTTTTGATTGCCAGCTCGAGTTGTGTTTTCTGCTGCTCCATTTGTGCCTGTAAATCTGCATCATTTACTTTAGCCAATATAGTTCCCTGTTTGACTTTTCCTCCATCTGGAATGTTGAGGTAAACAAGTCGTCCGCTAATTTCAGGACGAAGCTCCACCATTTCGTTCGAAAGAACTGTCCCATTTACTTCCAGACTACTCGTGACGTTTTCAGCACCGGCAATAATTATATCGACATCAACTGATGCCTTTTCTTTGGGAGCAATGTTTTTGTTCTTCGATTTACATGAAATTAAAAGAGAAAATACGATTAGTACACCCAGGAATTTTGTGTAATTCATAAACTGATGTATTTATTTTGCTAGTTGGTTCTTAGAAAACTTAATATCGATAAACTCCGTCTGTTTTACTTCTGAAATGGCTTATTCCCAGACTCCGTAAGATATATTTTCCGGTACAAATGTATAAGAAAAGTCTATCAGTGTAAATTAAAAAACGGTTTGACTTCACTTTATTAACGAAGTTTAATAGACTTGGCCTTTATTGTTTGTTTCTGTTCAACTTTTGATTCCGTTAATGGCAAAAGGGAGTCCGTTCATAAATTACGCGAGTTCGATTTCTGCTAATTCATAACACGCTGTAAATATGAAAATAGGGTTGCCGTGTGGGGCTGTTGAATAGCTACGAAGATTAAAAGTAGTTGATGAGGTTTTAAAACTTGTTTTGATTTTGAGACAAGAGTAGGCTACGTAATATTCCAGACATTACTGTGAGCATAACGAACTGATCTCGTTCATTACTTTTTGTAGTTTGCTTCTATCTGTTCCGATTTTTTCAAGGGTTTGTGGATTTTCGAGAATTTGGTTGCAGAGTACAATTCCCTGTTCCATTAATCTTTGTTTGTCTGCGGTAGAAAGCTTGGTAAGAGCGGTTATTGGGAAGATGTGTTCTTCATCAATAAATTCTTTTAACCCGCTACCTTCGGGATAATCCCAGCTTAATAAGTGCAATCCGGTGCATTCTCCAAACGAAATGGCATCGTTGGTAAATCGGGTATTGGTGACAATCCCGCCATGAAAAGTATAGCCTTCGTATTCAGGTTTCCCGGTTCTTTCTTTGATGAGGTCGTCAACTCGCGAGCGAATATAAAGAGGTACCTGAACATTGGCATTTTTCCCGGTTCGCTGGTAATATTTACATTCAATAAAGTACTGGTCTTTGCCTTTGGTGGCAATTACATCCACTTCATGGGTGACGCAATGTCCCTGAAGAACTTGTCCGACTTCCACCTGAAAGCCTTTTCTCCGGAACACTTCTCCAACGAAATATTCAAAAGGATAACCGGTAGGACCCAGTTCCATCATTGCATTTTTTAATTTATACCGGGCGGCTGTTCCCAGTTGTTTTTTGCGTAAAAGCCCAAAAGCCAGATCGTATATTTTTCTGCTTGAAATTCCATCGTATAGCAAAGATTCTACGTCTTTGGCAATTGTTTCAATGATTTCATCTTCAGCGCCCGAACGCTGTAACGAATGGATGAGTTTCTTTCTTGAGTAGGCTTCCTTTTCTCCGGAAACCTTTGTAACCATTAGATTCTGTTTCATTTGGCTCAGTTTAATTTATGTTTTCAAAACGAATGAAAGATAGCAAATGTTGTCATCATTATATTCAACCTTTGCATCTTTTATCTCCGAAAAAGGTTTACTACCTTGCGCTTCAAATTGATCGAATTTTTACTTCCCTGAAATTTAGTGATGTAAGTTTCTGATCAATGGATAATTGAAAGATTCAAAATAAATTAAGCGAAAGTCCTATGATAGATATTGATGAATTGGAAGACAAATTCAGTATTGAAGGCGAAGTAGGTTTTGCCGAACTGGAGAATGATTTGGTTTTTGTGACGGTTTCGAATAAATATGCCGATGCCGACATTTGTTTGTACGGGGCGCATATTACCAGTTTCCGCCCACAAAGTACCGTAGAGTTTTTGTGGTTGAGTCCGGATAGCGATTTTGAAGAAGGTAAGCCTATTCGTGGAGGAATCCCGGTATGTTTTCCCTGGTTTGGTCCGCATAAAACCGATTCGGGAAAACCTCAGCATGGCTTTGCCCGGCTGATGTATTGGGATGTGGTGGAAACAGCTACCAAACCCAGTGGCGAAACCGTTATTCGCTTACAGCTTTGTTCTTCGGAAGCAACCAAAGCTTACTGGCCATTCGATTTTTGTGCCGAAATGACTTTTGTTGTTGGAACAACTTTGGTTGCAACATTAAAAGTAACTAATACTTCGGAGAAGCCTTTTGATTACACTTGTGCATTGCATTCCTACTATCATGTTTCATCCATCGAACACATCTCACTTGAAGGTTTGAAAGGAACGGCTTATTTCAATCAGTTGAATGGTGAAACGGAAGTTCAGGAAGATGAAGTGCTGAAGATAGAAGGACCATTGACCCGGCATTATTTGAATACCGAAACTCCGGTAATCATCAATGATCATGCATTCCGTCGCCGGATTGAGATAGCTAAAACAGGAAGTAAGGTAACTACTGTTTGGAATCCAGGCGAAGAAAATAGTGTGAAAATTGCCGATATTCCTGACGATGGTTATGAATCGTTCGTTTGCGTCGAGGCTACCAATGCTTTTGATTTTCCGATTCAGCTGACTCCCGGCGAATCGTATGAAACATCTGTTGTTGTTGGATTGGAAGAAGAAAAATACGTTTAGTTATCAAAGTCACAAAGCTGTAAAAAGGATCTGCGGCTTTGTGACTTTCGTAATTTATGCAGGAATACAATGAAGAAGACCAACGCTGCCCGTTTGCTTGATGCCCGCGGAATCCAATACGAACTGATCGAATACGAAGTGGATGAAAATGATCTGGGTGCTGTTTCGCTGGCTAAAAAACTTGGTCAGGATATTGAACAGGTGTTTAAAACCCTGGTTCTTCGGGGCGATAAAACCGGCGTTTTTGTTTGTGTAATTCCCGGTGATGCAGAAGTTGACCTGAAAAAAGCAGCCAAAGTTTCCGGAAACAAGAATTGCGCTATGGTGTTGCAGAAAGAACTTCTCGGATTAACCGGTTACATTCGTGGCGGCTGTTCTCCGCTTGGGCTGAAAAAACCTTATCCAATTTATATCCACGAAACCTGCCAATTGTTTGATACCATATACATCAGTGCCGGACAGCGCGGGCTACAATTGAAACTCAATCCTGAGGATCTGGTTCAAATGACCGGAGCTGAAATCGTTGATGTGGCGGAGTAAACAGACCTGGATTTTTTCATGTTGCTGTTTCAACTGTTTACCAACAAAAATTTTCAATTACATCCTTCAAATGAGGATATTCCTGTATTAGATCTTTTTTAGTTGCCAGTTCAAAGTCGGCAAAGTCGAAGCCGGGCGATACGGTACAACTGACCAGTGCATATCCTGTTGAATTTTTCATTTTCGCTGCAAACCAGGTATGTGCCGGAATGATTAGCTGAGGAACTTCTCCCTGAAGGATGTTACTTCCTAAAAGCGTAGTGTGCAGTTTCCCTTCTTGAATCGAGACAATTTCCATTGGTTCTCCCTGATGAAAAAACCATAACTCATCCGACTGGATGCGGTGAAAATGTGACTTATTTTCGTTTTCCAGCATAAAATAGATGGCAGTACAACAGTTTCGGATATTTCCCTCAGAGGTGGTTATTTGCTCTTCTGTCCGGTAGGTTTCCTTGTAATATCCACCTTCAGGGTGGGGTAGTAGCTGTAGTTCTTGAATGAGTTGTTGTGCGCTAGTCATGTCGGGTTTTCTTTTGCAATCAAAGATACGATTTTAGCCTCTTCTTACACTTCATCCTAATTTTCCGACAGTTCAGCAAGTTTTTTTTTGAGCCCCCGGAGCTTTGCTTCACCTTTGGGGCATGAAACAACAAGAACTCAGAAAAATGAAACGATTTGCAGTAAGTCTAATTTCTTTGCTGGTTGGCATAAACGCATTCTCTCAAACCGTAATTACCGGAAAGGTCACCAACGATCACGAGGATATTCTTTCCGGAGCCAATGCTTATCTTCAGGGAACTTATGATGGGGCTTCTGCTAACGAAAAAGGAATTTTTAAAATAAAAACCTCGAAACAAGGCGAACAGATTTTGTCGGTGGAGTTCGTTGGGTATGAGCCGGTGTTACAAAAGCTGAAACTCACGGGCGACACTGTCCGCTTAACTATCCGCATGAAAGAAGCCTTTAACCAACTGGATGCGGTAACGATTTCTGCCGGGACATTTGAGGCCAGTGATAAAAAGCAAGCTGTGACCATTACTCCGCTGGATATGATGACTACAGCCGGGGCCGCCGGAGATGTTTACGGGGCCTTGCAGTCGCTTCCCGGAACTACGGTAAATCCTGAATCGGGACGGCTTTTTGTAAAAGGAGGCGACAGTGAAGAATCTCAGACGTATATCGACGGATCATTGGTGTATGTACCTTACAACTCATCGGCACCTAATGTTGGGGCGCGTGGTCGTTTTAATCCGTTCATGTTTAAAGGAACAACCTTCAGTACGGGTGGATTTTCCGCAGAATATGGACAGGCACTTTCGTCGGTGTTGTTACTCAATACCAACGACATGCCTTCAGAAGGTCAGCTCGATTTATCGTTCCTTTCTGTTGGACTTGAATTTGCCGGTACCAAACTTTGGAAAACCGGTGCGATTACTGCAACGACAAGTTACAATAATTTATCTCCTTATATGAGTTTGATACCCCAGAATTTCGATTGGTCTCATGCCCCGGAATCGGGTTCGGGAGCTGTAAGTATTCGTCAAAAGACCGGAAAATCCGGGATGTTGAAACTGTATTCTACGATCGATAAGGGTGGTTTTACGATCATGCAGAAAAATCTGGATGCAGGTGGTTCCTTGTTCGATTATAAGCTGAATAATGATAATTACTTCATGAATGGTTCATGGAATGGTCAGTTAAGCGAACGGTGGTTAATGAGTACGGCAACTTCGTACACCAGTAACTTCGATAAAATCAGGTTCGGACAAACTTCGGTGGATAAAGAAACGCGTGGGGTCCATCTGAAACAAGTGTTTTCATACCTGGCAACCGATCGGTTTACGCTAAAAATGGGAGGCGAATTTTTCTCAAAAACATTTACGCAAAAGGTGATGATGCCTGCTGAAGTGCACGACAACAGTTTTACCAATCATCAGGTTGCAGGTTTTACAGAGCTGCAGATTTATGCCTCGACCAAATTTGTAACCCGGATTGGCGGACGTGCCGAATATTCCAGTTATCTGGATCGGTTTCGGGTTTCACCCCGTATTTCTACAGCGTACAAAATAACGGATGCCACTCAGCTTTCGGCTGCTTATGGATGGTTTTACCAAAATCCGATTGATAACAATTTGCTATATACGAATCGACTGAAACCTGAGCGAGCTGACCATTATACGTTTACCTTCTTGTCGGCTATAAATCAGCGAACCATTCGGGCTGAAGTTTATTACAAAGATTACAAGGAATTGACAAAGCTAAACGGAGGACAATTTTATCTTCCAGCAACTTATACAAACTCCGGGAATGGATATGCCAAAGGTCTTGACCTATTTTGGAGAGACAAGAAGTCGGTTAAAAATGGTGATTACTGGATTTCTTATTCCTATCTGGATACCAAAAGAAACTATCAAAATTATCCAGGGACAGCGATCCCATCTTTTGCCAGCAAGCACAATCTGTCGGTTGTTTACAAACATTGGTTTGGCGGAATACGCTCACTGGCCAGTGTCAATTTTAGGTATTCGTCGCCACGGGTATATAACAATCCGAATTCGACGGTTTTTAACGGAGATAAGATGTTGGCTTACCGAAGCTTAGACTTAAGTTGTAGCTTTTTATACCGTCAAAATATTATTGTTTACGGGGCGGTGACCAATGTGCTGGGGTTCAGAAATGAATACGGTCAACGTTATTCGGAAACCCCTGATATCAACGGGCAATATGCAAGCGCCGCCATTCGACCCAGTTCAAACCGGTTTGTTGTGTTGGCTTGTTTCATAACGCTAACCCGAAAGGGAAATGCCAATCAGTTGGATAAGATAGATTAAGTTGTCAGTATTCAGTCGCAGTGTTAAAAAAGTTGCGAGATGCGGGTTGCGAGTTAGCGAAACACGGATCATGAAACAATTTTGAAAATAGTTAACCTTAAATAATTACAATCATGAAAAAGATCATTTTATCACTTGCCGTTGTGTTGATTAGCTTAGTTTCAATGGCACAGAAGCCAGAGTTTTTTAAAGCCATGGGCGAAACGCTGGGGCAGTATGCAACCTGTAAGAATGTCGCCGACTTTCAGGAGTTGGGAAACAAGTTTCAGGTAATTGCCAATGCTGAAACGAAAGAGTGGCTTCCATTGTACTATCATGCTCATTGTTATATTATTATGAGCTTTATGGAGCAGGATGCTGCAAAGAAGGACAGTTATCTGGATGTAGTTGAAAAATCGATTGAAAAGATGATTGGGTTAGCTCCGAATGAATCGGACGTATTTGCTTTGCAGTCGTTTTATTTCACAGCTAGGCTGGTAGTAAATCCGATGGAACGTGGACAAAAATTTAGTGCTCTTTCTGGTCAGGCAGTTGGCAAGGCACTGGCTCTTGATCCAACAAATCCTCGTGCAAAACTGATCAAATTACAAGGTGATATGGGTGCTGCAAAATTTTATGGAACCGATCCGAAATCGTTCTGTCCACAGGCAAAAGAATTGTTAGTCAACTGGGATAATTTCAAACCTAAATCGCCGATTCATCCGAAATGGGGAAAAGATCAAGTGGCCGGAATCGTGAACGGTTGCGAATAATTCAAGGCAAAAGGGGTAAGGTAAAAGTAAAAAGTTGCTACGTTCTTCGATTCAGTAGCAGGAGATTGGTCCACTGCTTTTTTACTTTTGCCTTTTTACTTTTACCCTGATATAATTCTAACTTTACGAAATAAACCATCGTCTAAATTCGGTGAACTCATGATGAATATTGATTCAAAAAATAAAACGAATAGACTGATTATCTATGTCCTGGGAAGTTCTTTCCTGAGTATCTTTCTTATTTTGGCTTTTATGCATGGTGCGTTAGCCAGTTGGCAAAGTTTTATGCGTGGTTTCTTTTGGGCATTCTGTATTAGCATTACGCAATGGATCGGATTGGAGATGGTTTATAAACTAATCGATCGTCGGATTTCGTGGATTGAAACTCCTGTCAGAAAGGTGTTTGCTCAGATAGTGTTCTTTATAAGCTATTCAGCCGTTGCTTTTATTTTTGTTCAGTTTGTTAACTATTACCTATGGATGAGCGTTTTGCCGGCTTACTCCTGGATGTGGATTCTTCAATCATTGCCTTCAACTTTGTTGATCTCATTTATTATCTCGTTAATCTTTACGGCGATTGGATTTTTTACGGCCTGGAAAAAATCTTTTGTTCAGGCCGAGAAACTGAAAGGCGAAATGCTGGTTTATAAATACGAGTCACTTCGAAATCAGATTAATCCTCATTTTTTGTTTAATAGCCTAAATGTATTGAGCGATTTGGTGTATGACGATCAGGCATTGGCCGTAAAATTTATTCGTCAGCTGAGTGATTTATTTCGGTATGTACTCGATAGCCGCGACAAAGAACTGGTGCCACTTCAGGAAGAGCTGGATTTTGTCCGGTCGTTTTCATTCTTACTCAGAACCCGTTTCGAAGATAAACTGACGATTGAACTTGACGTTTCGTTAAACTCCAATGATTATATCGTGCCGATGACCTTACAGTTACTGATTGAAAATGCAGTGAAACACAATGAGGTGTCGGCGGCTTTTCCTTTGCGGATTGCGATACGCCGCAACAGCGATTATCTGGAGGTGGAGAATAACCTGCAACCCAAAAATGTGGGTGACGATTCGAAAAAGACCGGATTGAAAAACATTATTCAGCAATTCTCCTTTTTCACAGAAAATCCTATTCAGATTATCACTTCGGATGAACGATATCTGGTTCGTGTTCCTATTTTAAAATCGTTAGAAAGGTAATTTTGGGAGAAACCATGTAGATACATAGGACACAATAGAGAAAAAAACTATGTGCTCTATGTGCCTATGTGGTAAATTAGTAACTTGTAGCATACAGATTGAAACTATAGACACATGAAGGTTATAATTTTTGAAGATGAAACTCGCGCTACCAATCATTTAGAGCGTTTGCTGGCACAAGTAGCTCCAACGTTGGTTATCGTTGCTAAACTCGAATCGGTGCGCGACGGGGTCAGATACCTGCAAACCAATTCCGAACCTGATCTGATTTTTTCGGATATCCAGTTAGCCGATGGCCTGAGCTTCGAAATTTACAATCAGGTGGCGGTTCGATGTCCGATTATTTTCACCACCGCCTACGATCATTATGCTATTGAAGCTTTTCGTACCAACGGTATCGACTATTTGCTGAAACCTATAGAAAGTGAACGTTTATTGCAGTCGATTGAAAAAGTAAAGCTTTTCTCGCCCGGGTTGGTACTCGAAAAACTATTGGCTATGAATAAGCCTGCCGGAGAAAAAGCGTTTAAATCGAGGTTTATGGTGAAGGTGGGTGACAAAATAAAAACCGTTCCCACTGACGATATTTTGGTGTTTTTCAGTCAGGAGAAAGCCACTTTTATTCGCACTTCCGATAATCATTCGTATTGCATCGACTATGCCCTCGATCAGCTGGAACCCATGCTCGATCCTGAAAAATACTTCCGTATTAACCGTAAATACCTTGTTTCCATCGAAGCCTGTACCAACATTCTGGCGTGGACCAATTCGCGTCTTCGCCTGAAAATTGAAGGTGTCGAGGATGCTGAAATCATTGTTGCCCGTGAACGGGTGCAGGAGTTTAAGAGTTGGCTTGATCGGTAGAAGAGAGTCAATATGCAGGAGCTGGTGACAGGATGTCGATCATTAACAGCTTGAGAACTACATTACCGCTGTGTTTAGTTGGAAAATCCGTAAGATTTCTCAGAATAGTGAGTCCAAATTAGATTGTTTTTGCTTTTTATAATATAGGGTGATGTTCAATAAAGTTTTGTCGCATTTGTGACTTGAATTTATTTAGTAAAATTATCATAAAAACTTTTTGTCGTTTACTAATATTTTATTTACTTTTGGTACTCTAGTTGGGACGTTCTATATTCTATTTCAATAATCTTAAACTAATTTATTATGAAAAAAAGTGTTTTATTTTGCATTGTTTTTTTTTAGTTTCTTTTAGTTTTTTCCCTGCTAAAAGCGTAATTCTTTGTCCTAGTCCTAGTTATCCTAATTATTTTGATCCTCCATTAGTTATCAAAGATTCTACTGATTTGGGGAGGTATACGCCACCTGGTGATTTTGGTATAGCTGTTCCTCATGATTGTTGTGATACTGAAGGATATGAATATTTTAACGTTGATGGAAATATTGTATATACTATTAAGTGGAAGGTTTCCTGTGATACTAAAGGACGACATATTTCCATTATATCAATAAGTCATAACAATATTATTACTTGCTGTATAAATAATGAAGATATTTCTCTTTGTGGTGATCAGATTCAGATTAATATATCATATTCAAAGGCAATTTCTCCTATTTACGACTTACCTTATTGTGATATTGCTGTTGGTTGGGAGGATCATCAGTATTCTTCGTCTGTTTCGATAAGTTGTTGATATTACTGATCTGATTTGTCCTGAGTTCGGTATATGGTTACATGATTTGGACAACTAGCTTCAACTAGGAGATTTCTTTTATCTGATATTGATCAGAGACCGATAATTCATGCAAATAAAATAAGTATCTTGGGCTGGTTCTGAACTAAAAATGGTTTATAAAGTTGATGTAAATACCGGAGCTGAAACTTTAGTGCGGACTGCCGGTTTTAAGGGACTTACCATCAATGATCTTCGGAAGCTTGTTGGTGCAAGCAACCAGCAAATTGTTTTAAATCTGCTTTCAAATCCTGCGTTTGGTGCAGGGAATCGAAATTTACAGGTGGGTAGTCCGGTGAGTTATATTGTGCCTGATGCGTTGCTGTATCGCGAATTGGAAGTTAGCAAGGTTAATAAGACCAATCTTTCAAAACTTCCGGTAGTGAAAAATCCGCTGGAATTATAGTTCGAAAATAAATTTTATGAAGATCGCTCCTGGCTTTGTGTTGTTGGGAGCGATCTTTTTATGTACCCCCTCATTATGAGTTCAGTTGGTAATCGCGGACTAAAAGGCCGGCAGATAGGTTTAGCCGAACAGCCAGATTTCGAATCATTTCTACAGTCAATTTTCGTTTCTTATTAAGTATTTCAGAAACCCTGCTTTTCCCTCCAATTTCAGCAATCAGGTCGGCTTGCTTTAATTGCATTTCTTCCATTCTGATTTTGATGGCTTCGATAGGATCTGGTGCTTCAATCGGGTAATGTTGTTTTTCGTATTCATCAATCAATAGGGCTAATACATCCGCGTTGTCACTTTCGAGTGTTCCGATTGGCGCATCGAAAATAATATCCAAGCGATTTAATGCGAGTTGATAATCTTCTTCTGTTTTAATCAATTTTATAATCATGGCTCTCTGTTTTTAAATGGTGTTAGCATCAACGTTGTCGTATTCAGAATGAGTTCCAATGAACCGGATAAAAATCCATTGTTTTTCAAAATTGAACTTTGCAATTAGTCTGTAGGCGTTCCCCTTGATATTGAATACAATCCGACTATTTTTTAGAATGCTTGCACTGGCATAAGTTTTAATGACATCTTTAGGAGTTTTCCAATCTGAAGACATGGCCGTATCGTGCCAGGTTTTCAAATATTGTTCTGTTTCCGGATGTTTTTCCCAGTAACTTCTAAGTGTGCTTTTTGCAATAATTCTTTCCATATGCACAAAATCTAGGACAAAAGTAAATAAAGTTCTCAATTTGGGAACTTTGAGGCGGATTTATTTTATAAACAACAAATTCCATCCCTCTTTCGAAGAATGGAATTTGGTTTATTTCTGTATTTTACGTCGCATTCTACGTAATAAAATGCGAATTTAGTGGATGGTCGTAAACTAAAAGGCCGGCATATAGGTTTAGCCGAACAGCCAGATTTTGTATCATTTATTTTTGATGGGGAACTGGTCAACTCCAGTCTCGTTCTGAGATTCGACGGCAGCTACGATCCCGATAACATTATGATCCGAGGACGGGAATAGAAGTAATTTAGCGGAATAGGTAGAGCTTTCTTCTAAAATTCTTCATTTTTACTAATACTCTCAATTTTCTCCAGATCATGTTTCATCTCATTAGCAAGTCGGGTATTTGTTGGAAAATACAGAAACATTATAGCCAGAACAACAAGGGCTTCTATCATTGAAATTTTTGAGCCAGTGAGGATAATACAAATAACGAAGAAGAAACCCGAACCTTCCATTGTTGCTGCTCTGAGAATCATGGCAGTGCGGAATGTGATTATTTTCTCTGCCAACTCTAGGTCTTGAATATTTTCAGTTCTCTTTTTGAAGATCAGAATACCTGAAAGAATACTCACGATAGCCATCATTGTTGAGACAATAAGTAAAACTTGCTCAAAGTTTGGATCGTTTATACCCAAGGAACCTGTTTTTAAGGTTAATAGAAAAGCTGTACCCAGAAAAAATGCGATTCCAAGCATTAGTGCGCTGTAAACTATTCGAATCGCTTTTATGTCTGCAAAATTAGGATTTGTCATGGATGTTAATTTTGATTTTTTTAATTCGATAAATATATGTAAAATGCGAGAATGTTTCATTATACATTCGTTAAAATAAAATGTACTTTTCTTTCTGAGTTTATATTTTTTGTTGCATAAAAAAACCATCCCTCTTTCGAAGAATGGAATCTCTTTTATCTCGGCGTTCTCTGTGGTTAAATCTATTTGATTTCTGCAAAATACTTGTAAAACAACGGGATGGTTCGTATGCCGTTGTAGAACTGTTCAAGTGGAAAGTTTTCGTTAGGCGAGTGGATGTTATCCGATCCGAGGCCAAAGCCCATTAGAATCGATTTGATTCCCAATACACGTTCGAAAGTGGAAATGATGGGGATACTACCACCGCTGCGCACCGGAATAGGTCGTTTGCCATATACGTCGATATAGGCTTTTTCTGCTGCCCGATAAGCCGGAACATCGATGGGGCATCCATAGGCCTGTCCGCCATGTAAATAGGAGACTTTGATCTTAACGGTTTCAGGAGCAATCTCTTCGAAATAGTTCTTAACCAGAACTGCAATCTTTTCAAAATCCTGATTGGGAACCAGACGGCAGGATACTTTTGCATAGGCTTTGGATGGAATTACGGTTTTGGTTCCTTCTCCGGTGAATCCGCCCCATATCCCGCAAATGTCGAAGGTTGGACGGATGCCTGTCCGTTCGTTGGTGGTGAACCCGACTTCTCCTGTTTCCTGAGCAATGTCGAGCGATTTTTTATAGTTTTCGAGCTTGAATGGTGCCTGGGCTAATAAGGCGCGTTCTTCAGCCGATATTTCCAAAACATCATCATAGAATCCGGGGATGGTAATTCTGCCATTTTCGTCAATCGCTTGTGCAATCATTTTCGACAAAACGATGATTGGATTGGCAACTGCTCCACCAAATAGTCCCGAATGCAGGTCTTTGTTCGGTCCGGTAACTTCAATTTCCCAGTAAGCCAGTCCGCGTAATCCGGTAGTAATAGCCGGGGTAGTTGGATTAATCATGGAAGTATCCGAGATCAGAATTACATCGGCTTTAAGCATTTCTTTATGATCTTCGCACCATTTGCCAAGGCTTGCTGATCCAATTTCTTCTTCGCCTTCGATCATAAATTTGACATTGCAGGGAAGAGTATTGGTTCGGTTCATCAGCTCGAACGCTTTGGCGTGCATAAAACATTGTCCTTTATCGTCGTTGGCACCACGAGCCCAGATTTTTCCATCGCGAATTTCCGGTTCAAAAGGTGGGGTTGTCCACAAATCGATAGGGTCAACCGGCATTACGTCCATGTGTCCATATACTAAAACCGTAGGTTTTTTCGGATCGATGATTTTCTCGCCATAAGTTACCGGATTTCCAGCGGTTTCATAGACTTCAGCCTTGTCAGCTCCGGCATTTAAAAGGATTTTTTTCCAGCATTCGGCGGCACGGTACATGTCGGGTTTGTATTCCGACTGAGCACTGATTGATGGAATTCGGATTAGTTCAAACAGTTCGTCTAAAAATCGGTCTTTGTTTTCTTCGAGGTATGTTTCGATGTGTTTCATGAGGTTTAATATTTTATATCGTTATTTGCTTTGTGTCAGTTAATTGTCATTTATTGTCATTTGCTTCGCGTCATTGGGTTGTCATTTATTGAAATAAAGTTGCCAAAATATTTGTAAGGAAAGAACATTTTTTGCTTTATCAATGACAATCAATGACAATCAATGACAATCAATGACAATCAATGACAATCAATGACAATCAATGACAATCAATGACTATCAACTTTAGGCGTAAAAGTATAAAATCTCTTTTTGCGGTTTTATGAATTTGGTTACTTAAATATAAATCTTCCGGTATTCTTTCATAGAAAACTATATTTTTGTTGGTAATAAATCAGAAAACCTAAATGTTAACCCATGAACAAAATTTTTATGCCTGTTGTAGTGCTTGCCACGGTGTTGTCGGCTTGTGCCGGAGGAGGACAGAAACCTGCCGGAAAAGCTAAAGAGACAAGTAAATTTACCGGTGCCAAAGGCGAAGTAAAACTGATGACTCTTGATCCGGGCCATTTCCACGCTGCTTTAGTTCAAAAATCGATGTACGAACAGATTGACCCTACCGTGTATGTATATGCTCCGGAAGGTGCTGATGTGACTGCACATTTGGCCAAAGTTGATGCATTCAACAAACGAGCAGAAAGCCCCACCACCTGGGTCGAGAAAGTATATACCGGTCCTGATTATCTTGAAAAGATGCTGGCAGATAAGCCAGGGAATGTGATGGTTGTGGCAGGGAATAACTCCAAGAAAACAGAATACATTCAGAAAGCTGTTGAGGCCGGAATTAATGTGTTGTCGGATAAGCCTATGGTAATTACTCCGGAAGCATTTCCAATATTGGAACAAGCTTTTAAAACGGCTGCTGAGAAAGGTGTTTTGCTGTATGATATTATGACTGAGCGTCACGAAATTACCAGTATTGTTCAACGCGAACTGGCTAATAATCCAGTGGTTTTTGGTGGATTAATTGATGGTACGGTGGAGCAACCTGCTATTTCAAAAGAAAGTGTTCACCATTTTTGCAAGGTGGTTGCCGGTGCTGCGCTGAAACGTCCGGCCTGGTATTTCGATACTACGCAGCAGGGTGAAGGTATTGTGGATGTAACCACACATCTGGTTGACCTGATTCAATGGGGCGCTTTTCCTGAAGTGATCCTGAATAAGACAGATGTACAAATGATTTCAGCAAAACGTTGGGCAACAGATATTGATCCCGCGCAGTTCGAAAAAGTTACTTCGTTGAAAGAATTCCCTGAATATCTGAAGAAAGATGTGGTTGACGGAAAACTGAAAGTCTTTTCAAATGGCGAAATGATTTATAAGCTGAAAGGAAAAGTTGCCAAGGTTTCTGTTATCTGGAATTTTGAAGCTCCTGCTGGTACTGGTGATACTCATTTCAGTATTATGCGTGGAAAGCTTTGTAATGTGATGATCAAACAGGGCAAGGAAGAAGGATATAAACCAACTATTTTCGTTGAAGCTAATGATGGTGGTGATCTGACTGCTTTTGAAGCTAATTTGAAAAAAGCTGTTGATCAGGATTTGGTTGCTAAATATCCGGGAATGAAGTTGACTAAACTGAGTAATAAACTTTGGACCGTAGAAATTCCGGATCAGTACAAAGTAGGGCATGAGGCTCACTTCGGACAGGTAACCGCAAAATATCTTCAGTACTTAAAGGATGGTAAATTACCTGAATGGGAAGTTCCGAATATGATTACTAAATATTACACAACTACCGAAGCCTTGAAATTGGCTAAAGAATCTAAGTAATCAGTACTTTACAAATAAAATAATTGGGAGGCTATCTGTTTCAGGTAGCCTCTCTGCGTGTTTACCCTTATTATTTCGTATTTTAGACGGATCGAAACAGAACGCTCATGAATTCTTTTAGTAACCGAATTTCGCTTGTTTTGGGTGATATTACCCAACTTGAAGTTGACGCTATTGTCAATGCCGCCAATTCGTCGTTGGTGGGTGGAGGTGGTGTTGATGGAGCTATTCATCGCGCAGGAGGTTCGGCGATTTTGGATGAATGTCGTGAGATTGTTGTCAGACAGGGGCGCTGCGAAACCGGCGAAGCCGTAATCACTTCCGGAGGTAGGCTTCCGGCAAAATATGTGATTCATACGGTTGGCCCGGTTTGGCATGGGGGCTTGAAAAACGAAACCAAATTACTCGAAAATGCCTACTTAAACTCCCTGAATTTAGCCGTAAAAAACGGAATAAAAACCATTGCATTTCCCAATATCAGCACCGGAGTTTATTCATTTCCCAAAGAACAGGCGGCTAAAATTGCAATCCGCACGGTGATTCGCTTTCTGCTTGATGATGAGTTGATAGATCGGGTTTATTTGGTGTGCTTCGATCAGGAAAACTATGCGATTTACAAACGGGTACTACATCTGTAAGAGCGATTTCCCATTTTCTGCGAAACTTAAAATTCACCTAACCGTCGATGAAATCGACCTAAACGTCCATAGCATATAACGAACGTATGAAGGATCTATATATTTACCGCCTGTTTCTGTCCTGAATTTGGTGTAAACCCTGATGGGCAAAAAAGCATGAAATAACTTTGAGATAAATAAACAGATGAAAACAATGAAATCAAGAATTTTAATGGCAACATTTCTCCTGCTGATTACAGTTCTGTCGGTACAGGCACAGGGGAAGGTCTGGAGCTTGCAGGATTGTATCAACTATGCGTTGGACAAAAACATACAGGTTCAGAAGGCCGGTTTGACAACAGCAGGGAATCAGCTTTACTTCGAAAAAGCGCAGGCCAGCCGATTACCTTCTTTGAATGCTTCGGTAAGCCAAAATTTTAACTGGTATAAGGGTTTTGATTCGAGTACAGGAACTTATGGCAATAGTAAGGGATCAAATAGCTCAAGTTATGCCTTAAGTTCAAACGTCTCTTTATTCAATGGGCAAAAGATTGATAATCAGATCAAACAGACCGATATTAATTTACAGGCCGGGCAGTATTATTCTGAAACGGTAAAGGAATCCATTGGAGTCAATATTCTGAATGCCTATTTACAGGTTTTATATGCTTACGAAAGTGTAAGCAATGCCGAGAAACAGATTGTTTCAACGACCGAACAACTAGCCTTGGCCAAAGAACGATTAGATCTGGGGGTCGTTTCAATGTCAGATTATTTACAGGTTAAATCGGAATTGTCTACCGAAAAATCAACGTTAGCTACAGCGCAAAGTAACTTGTCAATTTATAAAGTTACCCTAATGCAATTGATGGAATTACCGGTTGATCCGAATTTCAACATTATTTCGCCGAAACTCGATAGTTTGTTGGTTCAAACCAATCTGCCGAATTCGCAGGAAGTATATAATCTTGCGCTGGGAATTAAGCCACAAATTAAAAATGCTGAACTTACTACGCAAAGTGCCGAACTAAATGTTAAAATCGCAAAAGCAGATGCAGCTCCCAGCCTTTCAATGAATGCCGGATTATCAAGTGGATATTCCAGTTTAACCACAGGAGCAGATTATAGTAGCCAGTTGAAAAATAAAATTAACCCAGTTGTTGGCCTTTCGCTTTCAATTCCAATCTTTCAAAAGAAACAAATCAAAACCAACATCGGCATTGCTACAATAGCGGTTGATCAAGCTGAACTTGATGCGGTTAATACCAAAAACGAATTGCGTAAAAGCATCGAACAGGCATGTGTCGATGTTGTTTCTGCGCAATCGAAATATGCAGCCAGTCTGGAGGAGAAGCAGTCAGCTCAGGAATCATACGATGTTGCAGAGGAAAAATATAAGCTTGGATTGCTAAACTCGGTGGATTTCCTTATTCAAAAAACCAATCTGATAACTTCAGAAAGTAAATTGCTGCAGACCAAATATAATGTGGTTTTTAGCAATAAGATACTTGATTTTTATAAAGGAATTTCATTGGCTCTTTAGCCATTCTATAACAACTATTGGATAAAAACAATCAAAACATAAAACAATGAAAAAGAATTTCATTTACATCGGATCGGCTGTAGCTGTTTTGGCTATTGGCTATTGGGCTTTTAAGTCGTTCCGTGGGCACAAACAAACTTATTCGATCGAAACAGCGAAGGTTGAAAAGGGAAATATCCGAAATACGGTAACCGCAACCGGAACATTGGAAGCTGTTAAGACCGTTGCTGTGGGTACTCAGGTTTCCGGAGTTATCGAAAAAATCTATGTAGATTATAATTCGCAGGTTAAAAAAGGACAACTTTTGGCTCAGTTGGACGAGACAACACTTCTGGCAACACTCGACCAAAGTAAAGCTAACGTTGACCAAGGTGAGGCGCAAGTTAAGTATCAGAAAGCAACTTACGACCGTTATAAAGCACTGGTAGCTAAAAAATTGATCGCACAATCCGACTTTGATCTGGTTGAATACAATTACAACAATGCGGTAGCTACATTGAAAAATGCAAAATCTGTTTACGACAAAAATAAAATCAATTTGTCCTATGCACGTATTTATTCACCAATCGATGGTATAATCCTTGCTCGTGCAGTCGATGAAGGCCAAACGGTTGCTGCAAGCTTCAGTACCCCAACATTGTTTACTATCGCCAACGACTTAACTCAAATGCGCGTAGAAGCCAAAGTTGACGAAGCCGATATAGGCCAGTTGCGTAACGGTCAGCGTGTTGAATTTACCGTTGATGCGTTCCCCGGACAGAAATTTAATGGTGAAGTTACCGAAATCAGGCTTCAGCCAGTTTCATCTGCTAATGTAATTACCTACACCGTAGTAATCAATGCACCGAATCCGGATAAAATTCTGATGCCTGGGATGACTGCTAATGCATCGTTCTTTGTAACCGAGAAAAAAGATATTATGGTCATTCCGGCAAAAGCAGTACGGTTTACTCCGGATGAAGCTACTTTAGCCGGTTATTATGAGAGTATCGGCGTTTCGGTACCACAAGGCCAAAGTTCTGACCATCAAAATTCGACTCCGAAAGGCGAAGGACATAAAGGCGGACATAAAGGACCAAATTCGGAAATGGCAGGAACTCTAAACGCGGCTCCTATTGCTGAATCTCAAGCCAAAAACGAAGAAAAAACCATTTGGATCAGCGATGGAAAAATGTTGCATTCCAAAAAAATTACAGTGGGAGTTACTGATGAAATTCATTATGAAGTGCTTTCCGGGTTAAAAGAAGGTGATGAAGTTGTCGTTTCTTTGAGTTCGAACAATCCTCAAGCTGGAGCTGCCGGAACAAAAGCAGCTAAAAGCCCGTTCATGCCACAACGTATGGGAGGAAACCGGGCAAAACCAACAAACAAGTAATAGTACCTCAATGACCATGAAAAAAACAATTATAGAGGTAAGAGACCTGAAAAAGGACTTTTATGTGGGCGAAATTACCGTACACGCTTTGAAGGGAATCAATCTCGAAATCAAAGAAGGTGAGTTTGTGGCCATCATGGGAACCAGTGGGTCGGGAAAATCAACGATGCTAAACGTTTTGGGATGTTTGGATAAACCGACCTCCGGAACTTACTTGCTGGACGGAATAAGCATGGGCGAACTTTCGAAAAATGAACTTGCCGGTTTGCGTAATAGTAAGTTGGGCTTTGTGTTCCAATCGTATAACCTACTGCCGCGAACAACAGCTCTTGAAAATGTAGAACTTCCCTTGTTTTACAATTCAAAGGTAAAATCGAAAGAACGCCGTGAACGTGCCGAAGCTGCGTTGGAGGCAGTTGGCCTGAAAGACCGAATGTACCACATGCCTAACCAAATGTCTGGAGGACAACAACAACGTGTCGCCATAGCCCGCTCGTTGGTAAACGATCCGGTAGTTATTCTGGCCGATGAAGCAACCGGGAACCTGGATACCAGAACCTCCTACGAAATTATGGCATTGCTTCAGGATTTGAACCAGAAAGGCAAGACAATCGTGTTTGTTACTCACGAACCGGATATCGCCAAGTTTATGACCCGCAATGTACTTTTTCGCGATGGTCATATCATTCGCGAAAACTTCGTTACCGATCGTAATAATGCTATTGAATTGCTAAAATCTATTCCGGTTGAAAGCACTATTTAAGCGAAAAAACTAAAGACATGAATTATAGTAATACATTAAAAATAGCAGTAAAAGCTCTAAAGCGAAATAAGTTTAGGGCATTCCTAACCATGTTGGGGATCATCATTGGAGTTGCTTCGGTAATTGTGATGCTGGCCATCGGACAAGGATCCAAGAAAAGTATTCAGGATCAGATGTCGAGCATGGGAACGAACCTGATTTTTGCCATGCCGGGATCGGAGCAAAAAGGTGGAGTTCGGATGGGAAATTCAGACGCTCAAAGCATGGTATTAACCGATGTTGATGCCATCGAAAAAGATTGTCCGGCAATTAGTGCAGTTTCTCCGGAAGTGCGTTCGAGTGGACAGGCCGTTGTTGGGAACCAGAACTGGCCAACGTCTATTTATGGTGCAAATGTCAAATATTTGGATATCAAAAAGTTAACTATTGAATCCGGACGCTGTTTTACCGATAATGATATTTTGACTTATGCCAAAGTATGTCTGGTCGGTCAAACGGTTGTTGAAAATTTGTTCGGAAAAGCAGATCCAATTGGACAAACGATCCGGTTTAAAAGTATTCCGCTTTTAATCATTGGCGTTCTTGGCGAAAAAGGTGAAAACGGGATGGGGCAGGATCAGGATGACTTAATTATTGCGCCCTACACTACTGTTCAAAAACGGGTGCTGGCAATTACTCATATTCAGGGAATTTATGCCTCAGCAATTAGTGAAGATAAAAACGATGTGGCGATTGAACAAATAACCGAGTCGTTACGAAAAAGTCATAAGCTTAAAGATGGCGTTGTCGATGATTTTCGGGTTCGGTCACAAGCTGAAATGGTGAAAACGTTTTCATCTATCAGCGATATTATGACCATTTTATTAGGAGCTATTTCGGGAATTTCTTTGTTGGTTGGAGGTATTGGGATCATGAACATCATGTACGTGTCTGTCACTGAACGAACTCGGGAAATTGGACTCCGCTTATCTGTTGGCGGACGAGGTAATGATATCATGTTGCAATTTCTGGTCGAATCGATTCTATTAAGTGTCTTTGGTGGAGTTATTGGTATTTCATTGGGAATTGGAGCGACGCAGATTACAGCCTCGATCATGAGTTGGCCAGTAGTAATTACAACGGTTTCTGTGGTCATGTCGTTCGTGGTTTGTTCTGCTATTGGTATCTTCTTCGGATGGTATCCTGCACGTAAGGCTGCGAGCCTGAATCCAATCGATGCTTTAAGATACGAATAGATCATTTAAAATAAAAACTATGAATTGGCTACGGAAAAACTGGGGATGGAGTACGGTGATCGTTATTGGATTACTCCCATTGTTGAGTATTCTGGCAATGGTCCACATCGATTTTTCTGGAGCTGGGAGTTCCTGGATTAGTATGGATTCAGTTACTTTTCCCGGTAGAAATCCGGGAGATGCATCCCGTGAAATCCCGGGAGTTCACCTGGGATTGAAAGAAACCGGAGAATGGGCTATCCGGTGGCTGGTTTTAGTTTTGACATTAACTCCGTTTGGAATATTGACAGGCAAAAGGGCATCGTTGTATGTTCGACAGGCTACCGGGATAACTGCTTTTGTATATGCAGCTTTACATTTGCTGTTCTTTAGTATTGAAAGAGGGTTTCTGTCAGCTTTTAAAGAGCTTAGCTTTATCCTGGGCTTAACTGCTACACTGGTAATGTTGGTTTTGACGGTAACTTCTAACAAACGATCAATGAGATTTTTGAAAGCTGTCTGGAAGAAACTTCATCGACTAGCTTATCTGGCCGCACTTTTGGCTGTTTTGCATGTTGTCTTTTTGAAGCATGGTGATTGGATTCCGTATGCTATCATTCTGGCGATTGGAATGATCCTTCGACTGAAGTTTGTTAAAGAGGGCTTTGTGAAATTGCGGACAGGGAAAAATCAGAAATAGTACGGTCATAGTTATAAACGCATACAGATTTATGGGCAAATATTTTTCCATATCAAATAGGCTGATTTCGGCAGGACTTCATGCAATTGCCTGGGTTATCGTTATCATTATCCCGCTATATCTGAATACCGCTTTTGGTACCGGAAATTTACACCGGGTATATGAATTTTATGTTCATACGTTTTCTGCGGGGATCATTTTTTATGTTGGTTATTTGTATCTGGTTCCTCGTTTTTTTCTTCAGGAACGAAAGATGGTTTATGTACTGACTCTTGTTGCCTTAATCATTGGAACTTATTTTCTTTCGAATCTTATTGAGGGATATCTGCCCTATGACAAGGCCGAGTATGCCCGTTTTTTGGAAGCGATGAAATGTCTTTCACCGAATAATGAAAATGTACATCCTCCATTTAAGGTTTTTAGTTTATTCAATCATGTTCTTTCTTCAGTATTGGTCTCCGGTTTTGCAATGGGACTTGGTGTTATGGAAAAACTAAAGCAGAACGAGAAGAAACAGAAAGAATTGGAAAAAGAGAAACTGAATTCAGAGCTTGCATTTCTGAAAAACCAGATTGGTCCTCATTTCTTCTTTAATACGCTCAATAATATTTATTCGCTGATTGGGATTAACACCGAAGAAGCTCAGGTGTCGGTCTTAAAGCTTTCCAAATTAATGCGGTATTTGCTGTATGAGTCGGAACAGGGGGAAACCAATCTAAGCCTTGAAATCGATTTTATGAAAAACTACGTCGATCTGATGAAGCTTAGGCTAAATCCCAGAGTTGATCTCCAGTTTAGTTTCCCCGAGAAATATTCCGATTACAAGGTGCCTCCGCTTTTGTTTGTACCCTTTATCGAGAATGCGTTTAAACATGGTATCAGTTATCGCGAACAGTCGTTTATTCGGCTCGAAATGGGAATTACTGCCGAACAGGTGACTTTCCATATTGTAAATAGCATGGGGAACAGCAGTAGCAAGAGCGATGGGCAGAATTCGGGTATCGGACTGGAGAATGTGCGGAAACGTCTGGCTCTTTTATTTCCGGAGAAACATACTTTGTTGATTAAACAGGATGAAAAAACCTTTGATGTTGGTCTGACGATCGAAACCAAACAAAGGGTATCTTAGTAACTGATTACGGCTGGCTTTAAACAATCCATAAAGCATGAAACTAAAAACTATTGCCATCGATGATGAACCTCTAGCCCTTAAGTTGGTTAGCGACTACATCAGCAAAACTCATTTTTTGGAGCTTGTAGAAACATTTGATAATCCGCTGGATGCCATCGATTTTCTTTCGAAAGAGTCGGTTGATCTGATCTTCGTTGATATTCAAATGCCCGATTTGACTGGAATTGAGTTTGTGCGAAGCTTCGAGAATGCGCCTAAAGTAGTGTTTACCACTGCGTATGAAAAGTATGCACTCGAAGGTTTTAAACTGAATGCCATTGATTATCTGCTCAAGCCATTTAGCTACGAAGAATTCCTGAAGGCCGCCGGTAAAGCCCGTAAACAAAACGAACTGGAAACTGCATCTGCCACTACTGTTGAGGCTAATAGCCAGTTTCTGTTCCTGAAATCGGAGTACAAGATCCGACGGATTAATTTCAACGACATTCTATATATCGAAGGGTTGAAAGATTATATCAAAGTCTATACTACCGGTGAGGATAAGCCTATACTATCACTTAATTCCATTAAATCGCTGGAGCAAAAACTACCCGAAGATAAGTTTATGCGGGTTCACCGTTCGTATATCGTGAACCTCGACCGTATCGAAACCATCGAACGAAGTCGCATCATCTTTGGCAAGGTCTATATCCCGGTTAGCGACCAGTATAAAGATCCGTTTCAGGAATACTTGGACAAGAATTTTTTGTAGGGAATCGATTTAAATGCGGGAAACAGTGTAAACTCCAATTTTATACTTCAAAATATAGAGAATCGCAGAATGCTGAAATAACCAAATTACGGCTTCTGTTTAAGTACCATCCTGCTTTTATCTGTGCTAACCACAGAGGTGTAAAAATCAATTAGCGACTGGTACTTTTCTTTGGGCCAGTTTCCTTCAAAGATCTTCAATTCACGCATATAGGTGATTTTGTTATTTTGCAAAACAGACTGAACATGATACTCTCCAAACTCTGTTTTTAGTCGTTTTTCCTTTGGAATAGATTCGGGTTCATAACCTTCAGAAAGTTGAAACGTTATAGAGTCCCTGCTCATATATGCAAACCGCTGAATAAACGGAAGCTTTCGGTTTTCAGCTTTGGTGGGTACCTCAACATGCGGCGAAAGCAAGTTGAGCGGAACAAAAAGTCGGGTTCCTGTTTTGGAAATCAGCATCGGAGTCGAAAAGTCCAGTTTTTCTTCCACTTCCGGAATTCTGCTTTGTTTTTCTGTATAACTAAACTTGTTAATCACCAAACCAGCAAGACTTAACCTCCGAAGAATGTCTTTCTCCTGTTCTTTAGGCCCCTCTGTTAATGCTTCGGCAACATTCTCATATTCATATCCGGCAAACACGGTCCGGGCAGTTCCCTGAATTGCACCATCCGGAGTAATTTTTAGTTCTGCCACACATTTTTGACTATTCTTCGAAACAGGCAATTTGGGGACATTGGCAAGTTTTCCACCTTCAGGCGTAACCAGCAAGACACATTTTCCTCCGGTAAATGTCCCCATGTATCCGCATGGATTCGTTTGATTGGTACATTCAAGCCAGATGGTGTCCTTTCTCATCGGAACACAAAGAATTGCATGATTGGTCTGACTGTCGGTTGGAAAATCGTCCATCGTAATCCCAAGATTCGAACCTGCTCCGGCAATAACACAAATCGATGGAATATTGACTACATCCAGGATAGCTTTCATGTAGTTTGCAAGTCCTTTACAATCGCCATACCCCAAACGATCGACGGTCTCTGCCGGAAATGGCCGATACCCACCTAAACCCAATTCAATTCCGACATATCGGGTTCGCTTTTGCATATACTTATAAAGCGTTTGAACGATTAATGCCGTATCTTTTACGTTGCCAGCAATCTTTTTTATTTCCGCATTTCGGATCTCAGGCAATTGATTAAGCCCCTTATTCAGATCATAAAACCAAGTTCCTAACTCTTGCCATGAATTCATTTTTCCAGCTGATCCAAAATAAATAAAACTTGTTGGCCCCAAAATTACTCGTGGCATTTGTTTATATAATTTGGGAGTCATAGCTTCTTCGCGAACCGCAGAGAGTGAATCCAGACTCCATTCGATGATGGCGTTCCCGTTTTCATTTTTTTCTTTTCGGATTCCTTCAGGTAAATTAAACTCCCGGTATCGAATTTTCATCGTTTGAGGCCAGCTAATCCGGTACGAAGAATGTTCTACCGAAATCCGATAGTTTTCAATAGGTTGCCATGCCGGATAATCAATTAGCCCATCATGTTCTATCTCATACTGATACTCAACGGTAAACGGATAACTTACAGGTTGTATCTGAGCTCGCTTTACCCGTAAATCGTCGAAAATAATTCCTGACGAATTGTAATTCAGATCCTCAATCGCATTGTTTTTTAACCTATCATCGGGAAATCCTGCCTCATTATAGGAGTGACCAGTAATTGACTTAATCCGAATTGATTTGTCATACGGTAAATACAACTCACTATAAGCATCACCATTTTTATCCAAAATGGTGACAACGCGATGCACTTTTTCAATAGCCTTGCCCGGATCAATCAATTCAAATTCATGTTCATCGCATCGAACAACGACAAAAGCATCCTTTTTTAATGCAGGCGAAATGGTCGATGCCGGATAGATTTTCTGATTTTTATCTTTGCTCAATGCAGAAATCACTACAACGAACAGTAACACCCAAATTCCAGCGAATATTTTAATCATCGCTTATTTTATTTTCTTTAGTATAATTTGTTCAGCTTCCTTGGCTACAATCATGTCGTAAAACTTACGGAGATCTTCATATTCGGAAGGAAGGAACAGTGTTTTATCAATCCGGAAGCGAGTATTGATGGTTATTACCCCATTTACATTTGCAGCCTGATAGGTATATGCCCCATCCTTTTCACCCAATGCAATTGACATTTTCTTAGGAAGTTCTTCAACCTGATATCCTTCCGGGACTTTAAAACTAAAAATATAACTGGATATAGAACCATATCCAAAATCAACCGGGTATACGCGCGTTGGTGTTGAAAATGGATTTTTCAAATGTCGATCAACTAATATTGGATTTATATATAAAATAGCATCATCACCCTCTACCGCATTTTCCAGATGAAAAGTATATATTCTATCCACGCCAAAATTTATGCTATCTAAATTGGCATATTTAAAGTCAATATATTGAATTCCGGTTGTATTATTCTTTAGTTTCTCGAAATAATCCTTTGAGCCACCTGCTTTCTTAACACCTTCTCTAAAATCATAAGCATCCTCCCCCGACAGCTTGGATGACACTGTTCCACTTAGTTTACCATCCACATATTCCAACGAGACAGAAGTTGTAGTACGCGCTGCAATATTCTTTAACGGGATGTCTTCCGGAGCATCTTTTCGAATCAGGATTCCTTTTCCGTTCAAACAACGAAACGGAATTGATCCGGCAGGGAGATTGGGTTCTGTTGCATCCAATAGCATCGGTGCCTGATCAACCATAACGCGAACAATAACATAATTAAAATCGCTTAATGTCGGGTTTGAGGGACTTAAAATCCCATGTTTTCGGGTACTCAGAAGTACCGGATCTGCTGTAATGCCTGCATTTCTAAGCATAACTAACAAAGTAAGATTAATGTCAGCAGAATTTCCCTTTTTCTCTGCATATGACTTTTTTAAAGGTTTTGATGGATTAACGGCATTCGTTTCATCCCATTTCATCGTATTTTTAACATGATTATAAATAGCTGTAACTTTATCCTCGGTCGTTTTTCCGGATGTAAGTTGTTTCGCAATATCTTCCGAAAAATTATCAGCCCGAATAACATTTCCAAAATCGGCATCATCTAACAATTCTGTTACAATATTTGTCCATGAGTTCGTATAACTTTTAAAGTTCCCTCTAATTTTGGTAAAGTCAGTACTTGCCAGTTCAAATTTTATTTTTGAAACATAATTCTCAAGTGTTGACACATAAGGTTCTTCTTTTATTGCAGGAATATCTTTGGCTGCATAGAAAGATATATTCGACTGGTAATCAATTGAGCCAAACGACTGCTGGCGCATACCTCCTCCTTGCAATGCACTTCCGCCTGTTGTAGAACTCTCTGTATAAGAAATTTTCTCATTTTTGCTCGACTTATCCTGCTTGCACAAACTATGATAACCCATCATGGATTGGTTGTAATTAAAATACTCAGGGATTCGTACCTCATACTGACTCCACTTTACCGGAATTGTATATTGAAACTTCCAGGATTGAAGGTTCCACAATAACGGCGATGATATCTTGTACCGTAAATCAATTACAGAACCTACCTTCACCTTGGGCATAGAAAGTTTAACATTTTCCCAGAATTTGTTTTCACGCTCCTTAAAAATTGATTCCTTTTTCAGCGTACTTTTTTCCGCCTTACCTCCTTCCATATTAAAAGTCAATCCATCAATATCCCGAATATCTTCGCGGGTCTGATTATTAGAATAAAGAGGAATTCAAAAATTACCCCAGGAGCTACCACCCTGTTTTAAAATCTTAACCCTCACAAAACGCTCAAATTCAAGCATAAATCGGCTTTTGCTGACATCATAATTTACAATAGAAGATCCTTCGTCATAAAGAATCACAGCTTCTGCCGTAGTATCAAGCGCATAAGTTTTCATCTGCAATTCTTCTTCAGTAGGCTTTCCATACTTAACCTTGGGAGCATCCTGTGCAAAACCATAATTTACAGCAAAAAGTAAAACACAAAAAATAATCAGTAGGGTTTTCATTGAATTTGATTTGAAGATTTTGAAATGGTTATTCTTCCCAGACCTAAATTGTGCGGAGAAGTTGGGTCGTAATGAATCCGGGAATAGTTCATTTGATATTTTATGTTCCTGCACTGCTTTATTTACAAAAGCTTCAGGTGTTTTAGGTTGTTAGTAATTATCAAATATTAATCTTATGCAAGATAAAAATAAATACTAAGCACAATTCAACATGGAATATATTTTTCAACATAACCTTCACCCCAACGAAATTCAAATCCTGTACATCTCGACAAACAATCAACATCTACTTAAGCTTTTTTAGCACAATCTGTTCAGATTCCTTTGAAATAATCATGTCGTAAAATTTTCGAAGATGTTCATATTCGGAAGGAAGGAACAGTGTTTTATTGATCCGAAAGCGAATATTAATAGTTATTAAACCATTTGCATTTGTAGCCTGATAAACATACGATCCGTCCTTATCTCCCAAAACGACAGACTCTGCTTTGGGAAGTTCTTCAACCTGATACCCTTCCGGAATTTTAAAACTAAATATATAACTAGTCACAAACGACGATCCAAAATCGACAGGGTATTCACGTGTTGGCGATATAAATGGATTCTTTTGATGCCGTTCTGTCAACATTGGGCTAATATACAGGATAGCATCGTCAGTTGCGACTGAATTCTCGAGCTGAAACTGATACATTCGATCTACACCAAGATGGATACTATCCAGATTTGTGTAAGTATAATCGAGGAATTTTATTTCAGTTGAGTTATTCTTAACCTTCTCGAAATATTCTTTTGAGCCACCAGCAACTCGTACACTTTCTCTAAAATCATATGCATCCTCCCCGGATAACTTGGAAATCAACTTTCCACTTAGTTTCCCATCAACCAATTCCAAAGAAGCTGACGTTGCCGTCCGTGAAGGTAAATTCATCAATAATACATCTTCGGGGGCACCTTTTCGGATCAATATACCCTTACCATTCAAACAACGAAACGGAATTGAGCCGGCAGGGAGATTGGGTTCTGTTGCATCCAAAAGCATCGGTGTCTGATCAACCATAACGCGCACAATAACATAATTCAAATCACTCAATGTCGGGTTTGAGGGACTTAAAATCCCATGTTTCCTGGTACTAAGCAATACCGGATCAACCGTTAATCCAGCAGCCTTCAACATAACAAACAGGATAAGATTAATATCAGCAGAATTACCTTTTTTATCGCTATACGATTTTCGTAAAGATTTTGACGGATAGATTGCATTCATTTCATCCCATTTCACTGTATTTTTCACATGATTATATATTGCCAATACTTTATCCCACTCTGTTGTTTTCCCAGCAATAAGCCGTTTTACGATATCTTCCGTAAAGTTGTCAGCCCGGATATACCCGCCAAAATCAGCATCGTCAAACAACTGATCAACGATAGTTTGCCATGAATTTGTATAACTTTTAAAACTGCCCTGAATTTTAGTAAAATCAGTACTAGCCAATTCAAACTTTATTTTAGTAACGTAATTATCAAGTGTGGTAAGATAAGGTTCCTGTTTTAATGCAGGGACATCTTTCGCTGCATACGAATTAATATTCGACATATACTCTATCGTGTTGAAAGATTGTTCTCTTGAGCCAACAATCCCTGCTGTTTCAGTCGTCTCGGTATATGTTATTTTTTCCTGTTTTGTCGAACTATTTTGTTTATACAAGCTATGATATCCCAACATTGTTCTATTGTAGTTTAAATATTCAGGAACTCGCACTTCATACTGACTCCACTTTACAGGAATGGTATATTGAAACCGCCAGGATTGAAGATTCCACAATATTGGCGACGTTATTTTATAGCGTAAATCGACAATTGAGCCGACCTTAACTTTTGGCATCGACAATTTAATATTTTCCCAATATTTATTCTCACGTTCCCGAAAAATAGATTCTTTTTTCAACGGACACTTTTCCGTTTTTCCACCTTCCGTATTAAACGTTAAACCATCAATACCCATAATCTCTTCATGTGTTGCATCACTGGAATAAAGAGGAATTGTAAAATCTCCCCAAACAGACCCTTCCTGTTTAAGAATTTTTACCCGCACAAAACGCTCAAATTCAAGCATGAATCTATTTTTGCTAACGTCATAATTAACCACCGAAGATCCTTCGTCATAAAGAATCACAGCGTCTGCTGTGGTATCAAGCGCATAAGTTTTCATCTGCAGTTCATCCTCCGTAGGTTTTCCATATTTTACCTTAGGAGGGTCCTGGGCAACACAAAAATTGGAAACAGAAAGAAAACAGAAAAGGAGAAGTAGGATTTTCATTGAATTTGATTTGAAGATTTTGAAATGGTTATTCTTCCCGGACCTAAATTGAGCAGAGAAGTTGGGGCATAATAAATCCGAAAAATAGTTCATTTGATATTTTATGTTCCTGCACTGGCTTTATTCACAAAAGCTTCAGGTGTTTTAGGTTGTTGATAATTATCAAATATTAATCTTATGCAAGATAAAAATAAATACTAAGCACAATTCAACATGGAATATATTTTCCAACATAACATTAATGCCCCCTGAAGTTTTAAACTTTACCATTAACTGATATTTTCCGCCCTATTATTATAAAAACTGATTATTTTTGCAGTGAACAAAACAGAATCAAATATGTACAGAACACATACATGCGGCGAATTACGCATCAATAATCAGGGTTCGGAAGTAACCCTTGCAGGCTGGGTTCAACGTATCCGGAACCTGGGCGGAATGACTTTCATTGATCTTCGCGACCGCTACGGCATCACTCAGTTGGTTGTTGATGAGAAAACCGTGCAGGATGTTGCTGAAAAAGTAAACCAACTGGGTCGCGAGTATGTGGTTCAGGCAACCGGTAAGGTTCGTGAACGAAGCAGCAAAAACAAAAATATTCCAACCGGGGAAATTGAACTGGAAATTTCAGCAATCAATATCCTGAACAGTTCAGAGGTTCCACCTTTCACCATCGAAGACGAAAGTGATGGCGGCGACGAAATCCGGATGAAATATCGGTACCTCGATTTACGCCGTGCTCCTGTTCGTGATACCTTGATTTTGCGTGCAAAAATGGCTCATGCCGTTCGAAGTTTCCTAAACGAAAATAACTTCATTGAAACAGAAACTCCGGTTTTAATCAAATCGACTCCGGAAGGAGCCCGCGATTTTGTTGTTCCTTCGCGCATGAATCCAGGCGAATTTTATGCACTTCCACAATCACCGCAACAGTTGAAACAATTACTGATGGTTGCAGGCTTCGACCGCTATTACCAGATTGTAAAATGTTTCCGTGATGAAGATTTACGCGCCGACCGTCAGCCTGAATTTACGCAGATCGACTGCGAAATGTCGTTCGTAGAGCAGGAAGACATCCTGAATATGTTCGAAAAATTGACCAAATACCTGTTCAAAGAAATTAAAGGGATCGACATTACCGAATTTCCCCGTATGCCATATTCAGAAGCAATGGGCAGCTACGGATCTGATAAACCGGACATCCGTTTTGGTATGAAGATCAAAGACCTTACGGAATTGGTTAAAGGCAAAGGATTCCCGGTATTCGACGATGCTGAATTTATTGGAGGCATCTGTGCCGAAGGTTGTTCGGAATACACCCGCAAACAATTGGATGCGCTGACCGAATGGGTAAAACGTCCGCAAATTGGAGCAAAAGGTCTGGTGTATGCCAAATACAATACCGACGGAACAATCAAATCGTCGGTTGACAAATTCTATAGTCCTGAAGAGCTTCAAAAATGGGTAGAAGCATTGGGTGCAAAACCTGGCGGCTTGATTTTGATCCTTTCCGGAGCTAAAGAAAAAATGCTGAAAGCCCTTGGAGAGTTACGTCTGGAAATGGCAAATCAACTGGGATTACGCGACAAAAACGTATTCCAGCCATTATGGGTTGTCGATTTTCCTCTGCTTGAATGGGATGAAGATACTGCACGTTTTTACGCCATGCATCATCCGTTCACTGCCCCAAAACCTGAAGACATTCCGTTACTCGAAACCAATCCTGGAGCTGTTCGCGCCAATGCATACGATTTGGTCATCAATGGTGTTGAAATTGGTGGCGGTTCTGTTCGTATCTTCGACAAAGCCCTTCAGGCTAAAATGTTTGGCATGTTGGGATTTACCCCCGAACAAGCCGAATATCAATTTGGATTCCTGATGAATGCCTTTAAATTCGGAGCACCTCCACATGCTGGTATCGCATTCGGATTCGACCGATTAACTTCGATGTTTGCCGGATTAGACAGTATCCGCGACACCATTGCATTCCCGAAAAATAATTCAGGCCGTGATGTGATGATGGATAGCCCATCAACAATTTCACCGGAACAATTAGACGAATTAAACCTGTTGGTTAACCTGAAAGAGAAGAAATAAGCACTGCTTAATTCACAGATAATACAAAAGCGGCTGGTTCCTTCGAATCAGCCGCTTTTGTGTATTTAGATTTCAAATCTCCAATCGCCTAAATTAAAAGAATCCCAATTCCAGACGAGCTTCTTCGCTCATCATCGACTTATCCCAGGCTGGGTCAAACGTCAATTCCACATTAACTTCCTCAATCCCTTCAACAGCCAAAGCCGCCTGTCGCACATCTTCAACCAGGATATCAGCAACCGGACAACCCGGAGCCGTCAGGGTCATGATGATATTCACCTTGTTGGATTCATCAATATCAACATTGTAAATCAATCCCAAATCATAAATGTTCGCCGGGATTTCCGGATCATATACATCCCGCAGATGTTCAATTATCAAATCAATTCTGGCATCCATCGCTCATTCTCCTTTTTCTGAAATTCTGTTATAAGCAACAGCATAGAGTTTAATTTGTTTTACCATGGCAAGTAATCCGTTCGATCGGGTTGGGGAGAGGTGTTGTTTCAGCCCAATCTCATCAATAAAAAACAGCTCATTTTCAATGATTTCTTTTGGAGTACGATTCGTAACTACCCGCAACAACAACGCAACTAATCCTTTAACAATTACGGCATCACTTTCACCCCGAAAAATAATTTTTCCATCAACGAACTCAGAGACCAGCCAAACCCGCGACTGGCATCCTTTAATGAGGTACTGATCCGTTTTTTCTTTGGGATCCAGATTTTTCAGGTCATTCCCCAATTCGATCAGATAACTGTATTTGTCCATCCAGTCTTCGTAAACCGAAAACTCTTCAACAATCTCGTGCTGTATATCATTTATAGTCATAGACTAAATATTAAAGGACGCAAATGTCGTTATTTTTTATTTTCTCCCAAAATATATCGATACGACTTTTCAATACTGACAATAGCTTAACACGGAATAATATATAGTTGAATCACTAAAACAATATGTGGGAAACGGTGTTAATCAATTTTGCAAACAAACCGAAATACTGCCGAATTAATTTGTATTTTTAAGAGGTTGATTAAACGCTGACAATTTAAGTTTCACTAAAAAATAAATAGTATGGAATTAGCCGGATCACAAACCGAAAAGAATCTATTAAAAGCATTTGCTGGCGAGTCACAGGCTCGTAATCGTTATGATTTTTTCGCCAAGCAGGCAAAAGCTGAAGGGCTGGAACAAATAGCTGCTCTGTTCATGGAAACAGCCGAAAACGAACGTTCACACGCCAAACAGTTTTTCAAACAACTGGAAGGCCGCCCTGTTGAAATAACAGCAACTTATCCTGCCGGAAAAGTCGGAACAACTCTTGAAAACCTGAAAGCTGCTGCTGATGGTGAAAACGAAGAATGGACTGAATTGTATCCTGAATTTGCCCGAATAGCCGAAGAAGAAGGCTTCAAAAAGATTGCCGTTCTCTTTAAAACGATTGCTAAAGTTGAAAAAGCACATGAAGAGCGCTACCGCAAATTGTATCAAAATCTTGAAGAAGGGAAAGTATTTAAACGTGACGGGAAAGTAATTTGGAAATGCCGTGTTTGCGGATATCTGCACGAATCGACTCAGCCGCCCGTTAACTGCCCAATTTGCGGCCATTCGCAAGCCTATTTTGAGCTGGAAGCTACGAACTACTAGCGAGAATCCAACTCAAACCATCGCCTGAGATGGCGTAAAAAAAGGAGAAGCTTAATTCAACATCGAATCAAGCTTCTCCTTTTGTATTTTATGACCTATCCGATCATACAATCGGATTTAATTTCAAGATTAATCAAACTGACGTTTAGCAAACCAACGTTCCCAAAGGTTAAAGCTGCAATTAAGCTTAATGTATTTTTCCTGAACAAGATTGTTTGCCATTGTTCCACGCTTACCTAATTCAACAGAAAAGTTGGCATAACTCCTATCCTTTCTGATTGGCATACCAACACCAAAAGAAACGGCTTGTTCATGAATCTGGTTATTAAAGATTCTCAGGTATCCGCTTTCGTACCGATAACCCAAACGATATCTTTTTACCTGACGAAAAATTGTAGGATCGTTCTTTGGAGCATATTCAAGTCCCCCACGGTAACTATGATTCATACATAACTTATCTGCGCTATAATTCAGCGTTGCATCTTTCCAATTACATTGGCGATAATCAACAGTAGCAACCCATTTATTTCCGTATAAATAGCTAACACCACCACCAATATCCAATGGCAATTTCATCGATCCTGTTGTTTTCAGATTGCTATAAATAGTTTCACTGGCACTATTATAGGTTTTCACAACGGTGCTGGATGTCTCTGAATTTAAACGGCTACTAATTCCTGCAATACCGCCTAAAACGATACTTGATTTTGCCGAAATAGGAACACAAACCTGAGTACCAACATTAAAATAGCTACCCGAATAACGAACATTTTTATCCTGAAGCATAGTATATGCAGTCGCATGAACCCCAACACTCTGAGTAATTGCCTCATCCAGATTACCCCAAAGATACCCGACCTTCGCACCCAAAGAGATATTTTTGGATAACTTGTAAGCTAACATACCCGAAGCTTCGCTTAATCCTCCGGAACCTTCATAAAGCGAAGGATAATTCTGTCCGGTTCCATCAATCGTTTTTAACGTATAGATACTATACCCAACGCTACTTTTCGGGTTCAACGAAAGACCACCAAAAAATTTCTTTGAAATTGGGAAGGCCATTTGTAACCAGCTTAAATTACCATCGGTTACATTCACACTCTTCGATGAATTTTCCAAATTAGTATACCGATAGTTAACCCCCATGTCGAAAAGAAAACTCTGAGGTTCAATGGTTGTTAATGAAGCCGGGTTTGCCGTATTCAGGAAAAGACCCGAACGAAGAGCAATACCTGTTTGTCCCATCCCCGCATTTCGTCCACCCGAAGACATCTCTAATTCACCAATTCCGAAACCAGAATATGGAGAACTGGTTGAATTTTGAGCAAAAAGTGTTGTTCCCGAAAATAAAATCAGAAAAAAGAAGACTAATCTCTTATAATTCATGTGATTGTTTTTCAATTGTGGTAATAATATAGATTCAATTTCGGAGAGTATTTCCCGCTATTCGCGCCACCCAGAATGACATGATCAAGTGCTTTTCCTGTAGAAGAACCATATCCCAACATTAACGAAAGGCTATACTTTGATGATTCAGTCATTTCAGAATTGATAAAACTACTTATATCCACGACATAACTTACCGTTTTATCAAGATTATTAGCAATAGTTTTAGCAGCAAAAACATAATTACTAGTGCTTCCTGAAGCTAATATCTGACCGGTTATCTTGTTGGTTTTGGCAATAGCACTATAAATATAAAGAGTATCCGGAAGTTCTTTGGTTTCTTTATAAGTACCCTTGACCGGATATAAATTTAAAGTTGCACCGACTAATGCTGAGTAATTATCAATCAGTTTTACATTCTTCAGATATGGAATCTGCAATTTCATATAGTAGGGAATCCCAGATTGAGCATAAATGTAATTATTGGTCAACGTTGAACTGCGTTCATCCATGTCTTTTTCTGAAGTCAATCCACTTAGAAGACTATTCGTTGTATTCGGTATCATCTGATTAAAGTGAATGCCATCACTCTGAAATGAAAATTTATAATATAATCCATGTTTTTCTTCAATATTAGGATTCAGATGATAGTACAACCTAAACTCCGGTTTAATTTTGGGATTCTTATCTACACCAGTACCCGTAGTAGTTGTTGTAGTAGTAGTTCCTGAAGTACTTTTATCAGTAGTACGAAACCCAAAAGCAGCACCTTTAACATTCGAATTCGACCGAATAACCATTCCATTAAAGAAATATTTCACAAACGATTCTGCATTTTTTATTGTATCGCTCTCTCTAATAATCATTTGAGTCAATTTACGACCAAAATCGTCAGAAAGCCTGAAACTAACATTTTTGTTTGTTTTAGGTCTTGGTGTCAGTGTAAAAGATCCAAACGGAGTTGTCTCATATGCAAACGAACTATTCGTATAAAGAGCTCCCTTCTTTTTATCAAGTTGTATTTCTTCAAGAACTCTATGAACTGTAAAACTCTGACTTACGGTGGTATCCCCAGAGAAATAAGTATCATAACTTAAGACCATGCACAACGAATCATATACGACTTTTTTAGTATTGATGATATCATCATCAAAAACCATTTTGAAATATGCATTGGAGCTTAAGTACCCAGTATACGGAGTATAATTACTGCCTACTAAAATACGACCAACGCCATTAGAAGTAAGCGAATCCTTCATCACCGTCGATGTGGTAATCTTAAAGGTATCAATCATCGTCGCTCCGGTATTATCTTTTATAAAATTCTCTCCGACCACAAACTCCTCAATCGACGACACATTACACGAGACAGTTATGATCGCCAGCAGGAAACATAGAATTAGATTTTTACTCATTCAGTTTTCATGTTTTAAAAATATGGTACAAATAAAAGAAATAATCTCCAGATCACCGCAAAAAGATCTGAAACCTCAACGAGGAACGTATTCTTTTGAACTCATGACAAAAGACTTATTTTACTGCGAATGTATGTTTGAAACTGAAAATCAGGAATTAAAATATACAGACAGGTAGAAAGACTCGACATAAACAAACAGGCTAATTCCTGATCAAAACACACAAATCTGTTTATCTGCAACTTACACAGTATCCTTTTCAAAAGCATTAGTACAACCGAATCGACAAACTATATATGTCGATAAAAAATGCCTGTCCGTCGATTAATAAACCTTGTTTAGATGAATTTGCTTTTAATCCTTTACGAAGGCACGTAGTTTTGGTGCTCAAATTTGTAAAATAAGGAAACTATGAAAATGTTGTGGACAATGGTGTTGGGATTGCTCCTCTTAGTTGGATGCAATAATAGTGACGACACGCTTGGAAACTGGGTTAAGAAAAGTGCCTTTGAAGGTATCCCCAGAGGTTCGGCTGTTAGTTTTGTCATAGGCGACAAAGCTTATATGGGACTTGGCTATAACTCCGATGATGACAATGAGTTCAAGGATGAATATCTGAAAGACTTCTGGGTGTACAATCCAACAACTGATAAATGGATCAGAGTAGCTAATTTTCCGGGAAAGGGTCGTACAGACGCTGTAGGTTTTTCGGTTAACGGAAAAGGTTATGTAGCTACCGGATACAATGGCGATGATGGCGGAAATAAACTTTCTGATGTTTGGGAATATGACCCAACAACAGATAAATGGATTCAAAAAGATGATTTTGCCGGCGGGGTGAGAGCTGATGCTGTTGCATTTAATATAGGCAACTATGGATACGTTGGTACAGGTGTCGGAGAAAGCAGTTCTGAAAAGAATGACTTTTACCGATTTGACCCAACAGCAGCAAAAGGTAGCCAATGGACAAAATCTCAATCAATAAGTGGAGACAAACGAATTGGTGCAACTGTTTTTGTTAACAACAGTAAAGCTTATGTGTGTACTGGTACCAGTAACAGTTCTGTCATCTATACAATGTATGAATATGATCCAACAAAAGATTCGTGGACAGAAAAAATTAAACTTAATGACGACGATAACTGGAATATTACACGTAAAAACGCTTCTTCTTTCGTTTTAGATGGAAAAGGATATGTTTGTGTGGGTGAAAGTTCTGGTACATTAAAGACTGTTTGGGAATACGACATTGCAGGTAATACATGGGTTCAGAAAACCGATTTCGAAGGATCAGCACGCACAAAAGCTTGTGGTTTCACTCTTGGATCCAAAGCGTTTATCGTTGGCGGACAATCAGGATCAAGCTATTATTTGGATGATGTTTGGGAATTCAAACCATTCGATGAATATGATGACGAAGACTAATTTATAAGTAACCAGTCCACAAAAAACATAAAACATTACTCTTCATATACTTAAGGGCTTCCTCAAAAAGGAAGCCTTTTTTTTTGCCCATTTTATTATTCTTTAACTTTTTTATGTACGAATTAACTACCAGTATTTCTGCCAATTTGTGATATTTGTGCCGAACGTTTACTGCGATTCAATACATAAAGAAAAACTAAGAAACAATGAACTGCATTGCAATTGATAATGAACCACTGGCATTAGATCTTTTGAAAGAATATATCGAAAAGATTCCGTTTCTTAAGCTGGAACGGACATTTACCAATCCATTCGAAGGTCTGGGGTATCTTCAGGAAAATAAAGTGGATCTTGTTTTCTTAGAGGTAGAACTTCCACAACTAAATGGAATTGAATTTGTAAAATGTCTACAGTCGAAGCCTCAGATTATCTTCACAACTGCTTATGAAAAATATGCTCTCATTGGCTACGAACTTGAAATTACTGATTATCTGTTAAAACCGATGGTCTTTGAACGTTTTTTGAAAGCTGTAAACAGAGCTTATAGTCTGAATAAATTAACCAAAAAAGTTGAAGAACGCGCATTGCAGCCGTTTGAAAAAGAAACGTATTCTGATTTTATCATGGTTAAAACCGGATATAACACCATTAATGTTAACCTGAACGACATCCTGTATATCGAAGGATTGAAAGACTATATTAAAATACACATGCCAGGGAAAACCATCTTGACACTAAACAGTCTCAAAAAACTTCAGGAAATATTACCAGAGAACCGTTTTTTGCGAGTTCATCGTTCATTCATTGTCTCCCTGCCTAAAATTGATTCGATACAACGAAGCCGAATCGTAATTGGGAAGACCTTTGTTCCTGTGGGGGAAAACTACAAAATAGCCTTTAAAAAAGTAATTGCTTCAATTAATCTATAACGAAGTGAATCAGAACAATGCGATCACTTTCGTTAATGCTTCACTAAAAATATCAATTTCTTCTTTGGTGTTGTAAAAAGCAAACGAAGCACGGACTGTTCCCTGAATACCAAAATGATTCATTAGCGGATCAGCGCAATGGTGTCCGGTACGAACAGCAACACCAAACTTATCGAGCATAGTTCCCAGATCAAAAAAGTGAACACCTGCTACATTAAACGAAAGCACAGCCGATTTCTCATCCTGGGTTCCATAAACCCGAAGTCCAGTAATCTTTTGAACCTGAGCTGTTGCATAGGTCAGAAGCTCATGTTCCCATGCAGCAATCGTTGGTAATCCGATGTTTTGCAAATAGTCGATAGCAGTTCCAAAAGCAATAACACCACTAATATTTGGAGTTCCGGCTTCGAACTTATATGGTAATTCGTTGTAGGTTGTTCCGGCAAAGGTTACTTCTGCAATCATCTCGCCGCCACCCTGATAGGGCGGTAATTGTTCGAGTAATTCCTTTTTTCCGTACAAAACTCCAACTCCATTTGGACCATACATTTTATGCGCTGAGAATGCATAAAAATCGACATCCAAATCCTGCACATCAATTTGCAAATGAGCTATAGACTGAGCTCCGTCAACCAGCACATGAACGCCTCTGGTATGGGCAAATTTTATAATTTCTTTAACGGGATTGATGGTTCCCAAAACATTCGAAACATGCGCAATTGCAATTAATTTTGTTCGTGGAGTAGTCAGAGAATCCAGTTGCTCAATAAGCAAACGGCCATTGTCATCAATAGGCAACATTACCAGTTTTGCTCCTTTACGGGCTGCCATCAACTGCCAGGGGACAATATTCGAATGATGTTCCATCTCCGAAACGATGATTTCATCTCCTTCGCTGATAAAAGCTTCGCCATACGAAAAGGCCACCAGATTAATACTTTCGGTAGTTCCCTTGGTAAAAATGATCTGCTCAACAGTTTCCGCATGAATCAGATTCTGAACCTTTTCGCGGGTCGCCTCATAAGCCATCGTAGCCTTGTCCGCTAAAAAATGCGCTCCCCGATGAATGTTCCCATAGTATTCGGTATAGGTTTGGGTCAGTGCATCAATTACTTGTTTCGGACGTTGCGTTGTAGCTGCATTATCGAGGTAAACCAGCGGCCGGTTGTATATTTTTTGATCCAGAATTGGAAAATCTTCACGTATTTTAATTACATCAAAACTCATAACTAATTCATTTTTAACAAACAAATAACAATATCTGCCTGCAATTCGTTCAAGGGGTCAAAGATAAAAGAAAATAATCAGGTGATCAGTTTCAATGAATCAATGTTCGATATTCAATCTTTTTTCCGAAATGCCCATTCAATCTGGATTTATGGTTATTTTTATCACGTTCAAAAATTTATAATCGAAATCTATGAAGATACGTTTATTTGCCATCGCATTTTTAACCGCTGGCTCTCTATTTGCCCAAAACCTCTCGAAAGTTGAAATTGACCAACTTAAATCGAGCTTCAAGAAAGATGCTTATACCAAAGCAATGCAGAATGCGCTTTCGTCAACCGACATTACGCAACTGGCATGGAATCGTGAAAACGTAGGAACAACCGATCATCTGTTCAAATACCGGGTAGATGTTTCAGGAATTACTGACCAAAAGAAATCCGGACGATGCTGGATGTTTTCTTCACTCAATGTATTCCGGCCAATAGTCATCAAAAAGTTTAACTTGTCAGAATTTGAATTCTCTGAAAACTATCTGTTTTTCTGGGATTTGATTGAGAAATCGAACCTGTTTCTGAATAACATGGTGAATTCGGCCAAACTGCCGCTCGATGACCAAAAGGTAAAGTGGTATCTGCGTTCTCCGATTGATGATGGAGGCCAATGGGCAAACTTCGTCAATCTGGTCAATAAATATGGTCTGGCACCTAAAGAAGCCATGGCAGAAACCAATTCAAGCGAAAATACCGCATTAATGAATAAATTAATTGTCAGTAAATTACGCGAGGATGCTCTGGAACTGAGAGAAATGGTTGTAGCCAAAATCGATCAAAAGAAAGTCAACAGTCGCAAGCTGGAAATGTTATCCGAAGTTTACCGTATGTTGGCTCTTAATCTGGGAGAACCGCCAACCGAATTTGTATGGAGATACAAAAATAAAGACAAAAAAATATGTGAATCAACTCCGTACACCCCGCTTAGCTTTGCCAGCGAAATTCTGGGAGATATCAAACTTGATGACTATGTGATGATAATGAACGATCCATCACGTCCCTTCTGGAAACACTACGAAGTGGAAAACTACCGCAACATTCAGGATGGCCAAAACTGGCACTATGTAAACCTTCCCAACGATGTTATTAAAGAGTTTTGTATTGCTTCAATCAAAAATAATGATGCATTATATGCTTCATGCGATGTGGGCAAACAATTGCGCCGCGATGTCGGAATTCTGGATGTTGACAATTTTGACTATGAATCGGTGTACGGCGTGAAGTTTGGAATGAATAAGACCCAACGCATCCAAACAGGCGATAGTGGCTCTAGTCATGGAATGGCACTAATTGCGGTGGATGTTGACAGTCAGGAGAAACCAATTAAATGGCAGTTCGAAAATAGCTGGGGGCCAAGTGCCTGCGAAAAAGGATATCTTACCTTTACTGATGCCTGGTTTAATGAATACATGTTCCGCTTTGTAATTAACAAAAAATACCTTAGCGCAAAAGTACTTGAAATTTATAGCCAGAAACCAGAAATGCTTCCACCTTGGGATCCGATGTTCTAAAATTTTGACAAGTGTATAACTAACAGAAAAACAAATTTTTATGCAAAACTTCTTTGTCAAATCACACGGTCTGGGGAATGACTATCTGGTATTAAACGATGCCGAACTTTCGTTCCATTTAAATGAGAAAAACATTCAATTTCTTTGTGATGTACATTACGGAATTGGGTCCGATGGAATTCTGCTAAAAGTACCATCAGACAAGGCCGATTTTGGATTAAAAATTTACAATCCCGACGGATCTGAAGCCGAGAAAAGTGGTAATGGCATTCGAATTTTCGCTAAATATCTGTACGATTTCGGGCATACTTCGGGCAATAAGTTTACCATTGAAACATTAGGTGGAATTGTAGCGGTAGAAATTACCGGCACCAACAACGGCAAAGCCAGTCAGGTAAAAGTTGATATGGGCAAAGCTATTTTTGGATCGCATCAGGTTCCGGTCAACTGCGACGAAGCCGAATGTCTGGATCATCCGCTAAATATTGTTGATGCGGCTTATTTGATAAACTGCGTTTCTGTTGGAAATCCGCATTGCGTGATATTAACCAACAAATTATCCAAAGCCGAGATCTTAAAGCATGGTTCCGAGATTGAAAACCATCCGATGTTTCCGAACCGTATCAATGTGCAATTTGCCAAAGTGTTGTCGCGCAACGAAGTCGAGATGCTCATTTGGGAACGAGGTGCAGGATACACGCTGGCTTCCGGAAGTTCGTCGTGTGCCGTGGCAGCGGTGATGGTAAAAAAAGGACTGACCGATCGGAAATTAAGTTTAAAAATGCCGGGAGGAACTCTACAAATTGAAATTGACGATAGTTGGAGTATCTGGATGGAAGGTGAAGTAAAAGAGATTGCCACCGGCTATTTTAGTAATGAACTGATTGCAGATGTGCTTTGTTTGTAAAAAACCATAAATTTGCAGTCCCAAATATTAACAGATTAAAATGACCACAAAACAAATTCCATTTTCGAAACAAGAACTCGAAAAGATCATTGAGCAATACCCAACACCCTTTCACATCTACGATGAAAAAGGAATTCGTGAGTATGCCCGAAAGTTTACCAAAGCATTTTCATGGAATCCCGGATTCAAAGAATTCTTTGCCATTAAGTCGGCACCGAACCCCTATCTGATGAAGATCATGCGCGAAGAAGGTTTCGGAATCGACTGTAGTTCTGTTGCAGAATTGGTTTTAGCTGAAAAAGTAGGACTGTCGGGTGAGGAAATCATGTTTACATCTAACGACACACCGGCTTACGAATACAAGAAAGCTGTTGATCTGGGAGCCATCATTAATCTTGACGATATTTCGCACATCGAATACCTCGAAAAAAATATAGGTTTACCTTCTCTGGTTTGTTTCCGATACAATCCGGGAGCTTTGAAAGAAGGAAATACCATTATCGGACACCCCGAAGAAGCTAAATATGGATTTACCCGCGAACAACTGTTCGAAGGTTATCAGATGCTGAAAGATAAAGGTGTTAAACGTTTCGGACTTCACACCATGGTTGCATCGAACGAGCTGGATGCTGCCTATTTTGTAGAAACGGCGCAAATTCTGTTCGACCTGATTGTAGAGATCAACGAACGACTGGGAATAAAAATTGAATTCGCCAATTTAGGTGGAGGAATTGGAATTCCTTATCGTCCAACCGATCAACCCGTTGATCTGGATTTCATGAGTCGCGGCATCAAAAAACTGTATCAGGAAAAAATTGAAGCAAACGGCTTGGCTCCACTTCGGATTTATTTCGAATCAGGACGCGCAATGACCGGGCCTTTTGGATTTCTGGTTTCGCAGGTACTTCACATCAAAAAAACCTATAAACAATACGCCGGTCTTGATTCCTGCATGGCAAACCTGATGCGTCCCGCACTCTACGGATCCTATCATCACATTACCGTAATGGGAAAAGAAGATCTGCCCACGACAGAAGTATATGATGTTACCGGATCGTTGTGCGAAAACAACGACAAATTTGCCATTAACCGTAATCTGCCGATTATGGAACCCGGCGACCTTGTTGTTATTCATGATGCCGGAGCTCACGGACATGCCATGGGCTTTAACTATAACGGAAAGCTCCGCTCGGCCGAGTTACTTCTTCGTGAAAATGGAGAGGTGGTTCAAATCCGCCGTGCAGAAACACTCGACGACTATTTTGGCACCCTCGACTTTGACGGATTAAGCAACTTCTAACAATCAACACAATATCATAAATGGGAGCCGGTTTATCCGGCTTTTTTTGATATTGTATTTTTGGAAAGCGAAAATTTTAGGTTTTTCCATCCTCTTAACTAATAAATAGTAAATTCGTACATTTGCAGAAATATTCATAATCATGGCTACCGCAGAACAAATAAAATCGTTGATCAACTCGCACTTTAGTGGTAGCGACGAGCGGTTTGCGACCATAGCTCTTCAGATTGCTGCACATGAAGCCCGCTCTGGACGAACCACGGTTGCCGAAGAAATAAAACGGGTCATAGATAACTCCAAGTTTAAGACGGTTAAGTTCAATCCATTTCAAAAAGATTTGCAAGGGTTGATCACGGAATCTGCTCCTGAAAAGCGGTTGAATGAGCTGGTTATTTCAGATGAAATCAAAAGACGTTTGGAGCGAATTCTAACTGAATATAAACAACGACACAAACTTCAAAAATTTGGTCTTTCACACCGAAGGAAGATTCTGCTTTCGGGTCCTCCGGGAACTGGGAAGACAATGACTGCCTCTGTGCTAGCCAATGAGATGCACCTTCCATTATTCATTGTATCGATGGATAAAATGGTTACTAAATACATGGGTGAAACAGGGGCAAAACTTCGATTGATATTTGATGCCATTAAAGAACAAAACGGAATTTACCTTTTTGATGAGTTTGATGCGATTGGTGCCGAACGTGGAAATGAAAATGAAGTTGGTGAGATGCGCCGTGTATTAAATGCTTTTTTACAATTTATTGAGAACGACTTCTCTGAAAGTCTGATTATTGCTGCGACCAATAATCTTTCGGTTCTTGATCCCGCTTTGTTTCGTCGTTTTGATGATGTGATTTACTACAAAAACCCTGATAAAAAAGAAGTAACTCTTTTGTTGAAGAATATCTTAGGTTCTTTTATTGGAAACATTCAACCCGAAGTTCTCACCAATGATATTGAAGGTTTGAGTCATTCTGAAATTTGCCTCGGATGTATTGATGCCATGAAGAATGCGATTCTTTCTGACAAAAAGGAGGTTGATAGAGACTTGCTTTTGGCAATGATTCAGGATCGGCATCACATCCACTCAAAACAGCTCTAAATGGACAAACCTATTCTTTTTCTGAACAACGCAGCACAATCAGAATCGTTTACTACACCCAGAAAAGTTATTATAAATCCCAACTTACCTCCTCGGGATAGATTAGCTCATGCCGCTAGCTTGACCAGCAGGTTTAATAATGCGAGGAGCATTCTAGGAGAACAAAGACAACAAAGAAATGCTCTTTCTTTACCAAGTCGTGAAGGATGTTACCTTGAAGTTATTGGGAAGGCTGGTTATGAGTTAACAGCAAACAGTTTAGAAGACCGAAAAAGTAAAAAAGTGCTTGGGACTAGGCTTATTTCGGTATCTACAGATGACAACCAAGAAACTCGTGCAGTTGTTTATATTCCTTCTGGTCAAGAAAAAAAGTTTTTTAAAAAAATTCAGGATTACGCTGATTCTAGTAAAGACAGAAACAGTAAACCACAGAACCAGAAGCTAATTGATAGTATTGAAGATATCAAACTTGCTATTTTAGATAAATTCTGGCAAGATCCAGTCTCAGATTTTCCAATGGATATTCCTAAATGGTGCGAGCTTTGGCTTCGTACGGAAGAAGGAAAAGCGAATGAAATTGTTTCTCATACAAACGAGATTTGTGACAACATTGGGATCGAAATTAATCAAGAACGTCTCGATTTTCCAGAACGAACAGTGATTGTAATTCGGGCAAATCAAGCTCAATTGAAAGAACTATTTGCCCAAAGCGACAACCTTGCGGAACTTCGACTAGCCAAAGAACCTGTCTCTTTCTGGTCGGATATGCCTAATTATGAACAGACTAACGTTGTTGATGATTTGCTGCAACGTATTGTTTGTCAGGATAGCGGAGTGAGTATTTGTATTCTGGATAGTGGAATCAATAATGGACATCGTTTGTTAGAACCATTTTGCTCCGATGTTGAAAAGGAAACATATCATCCCCAATGGAATCCTGATGATCAGAAAGGACATGGAACTCAAATGGCTGGGGTTGCTGTGTTTGGCGATTTACAGGAAGCATTGGAGTCTCAAGATTCAGTTACCGTCAACCATCGTTTATTTTCGGGCAAGATACTTCCTCCACCAAATCTTCCAGTCAACAATCCAAGACTTTATGGTGATATTACAGCACAAACAATTAGTAAATGCGAAATTAAAGTTCCAGATCGAACTCAGCATTATTGTATGGCTGTAACCTCAAGTTATGAAACTGACTTTGGTCGTCCATCTTCATGGTCGTCCGAAATTGATAATTTGGCTTTTGGAGAAATAAGTAATAAACAACGCCTGTTCATTATTAGTGCAGGAAATATTTCAAATCTGATCTCTGAACAAAGGACTGAGTTAATTGATTATCCAGGAATAAATTTAAAAATGCCAATCCAAAACCCGGCACAGGCATGGAATGCTCTTACTGTTGGCGCTTTTACTGAAAAGATGAGAATAACAGACTCTGATTATAAAGAGTATACACCATTGGCTCAATTTGGAGAGCTTTCGCCTCATAGCACAACTTCTTTGACTTGGGACACAAAAAGATGGCCAAACAAACCAGATATTGTTTTGGAAGGAGGCAATCTCTTTAAGACTCCTGATGGGGGGATTGATACTTGCGATGATCTATGTGTATTGACAACTTCACACCGTACCATCGGCAAACAATTCGAATTGTTCGATGCTACTAGTGCCGCAACGGCCAATGCAGCCTGGATGGCCGCTCAAATTCAAAGTATCTTACCCAATGCCTGGCCCGAAACTATTCGTGCTTTAATGGTTCATTCGGCAGAATGGACACCACAACTTATTAAACAATTTGGAATTGATTTAGGTAAAAAAGGTGATGTCGGCCAATTGTTGAGAGTTGCTGGATATGGTGTTCCTAATTTGAAAAAAGCTTCAGCATGTGCTACTAATCATCTGACTTTAATTGCTCAAGAAACGATTCAACCATTTAAAGTTGAAGAGAGTCAAACCAAAACAAATGTGATGCACTTTTATGAATTACCTTGGCCCAGAGAAGCTTTGCTGAACTTAGGTAATCAAAGAGTGACTCTCAAAATTACCCTTTCATTTTTTATAGAACCTTCTCCTGGTGAATTAAAAACACAAGGCCGTTATACATATGCTTCGCACGGCTTCCGTTTCGACGTTAATACCCCAATGGAAAAGGATAATATTGAAAACTTCAAAAAGAGAATAAACAAACAAGCTCGTGAAGATGACGCGGATACCCCAGAATACAAAGGCTTTAGTAAAGATTGGAAAATCGGTATCGATAATCGTAAATTAGGAACGGTTCAATCGGACTCGGTTACTCTATCTGGAATTGAAATGGCAGATTGCTATCACATTGCCGTCTATCCTGTTGGTGGTTGGTGGAAAACCAGAAAAAGTGAAATGTGTATGGAAAAAGAGGCCAGGTATTCATTAATCGTATCTCTGCATACCGACGCTCAAGATATTGATATTTATACGCCTGTTGCCAATAAGATTTCAGTACCAATTACAATTTAGAAACTATGAGAATCGGATTTGATGCAAAACGTGCTTTTAACAATGCTGCCGGACTGGGGAACTTCAGCAGGAACAGTATAACGGCTCTTGCTTCCACATTTCTTGGAAATGATTATTTCCTGTTTCATCCGGTAACTAAAAGACCACGTTTTATTGCACCTCAAAATTCGACAGAGATAAAACCGGAAAGCTTCTGGTGGAAAAACCTGAATAACACTTGGCGGACCTTTCAAATTACCAAATTAGCTGGGGAACAAAATCTGGATATCTATCACGGATTAAGTCATGAGTTACCTGTTGGGATTGAGAAAACAAAGGTTAAATCGGTCGTAACCATTCATGACCTGATATACATTCGTTATTCGAAATTCTTCCGGAGAATCGATCGGAACATTTACGATTTAAAGTTCAGACATGCCTGCAAAATTGCCACCCGAATTCATGCCATTTCTGAACAAACCAAACAAGATTTAATCAATTTCTTCGGCATTACTCCGGAGAAAATTGAAGTTATTTATCAGTCGGTAAATCCAATATTTTACAACAGCTACGACGAGGCAACCAAGCAACAACTTCGGGACAAATATAAGCTTCCGGAGCAATTTATTGTAACCGTAGGCACTATCGAAGCCCGAAAAAATCTGATTGCATTACTTGAAGGAATGGTTGCTGCAGAAATAAAAACGCCACTTGTGGTCGTGGGAAAACCAACCGATTACCTTCGAAAAGCTAAGAAATTCATCCTCGAAAATCAGGATGTGTTGCAGGTTAAATTTTTCACTGACATGAAAGATACAGAGCTTGCCGTTTTGTACCAGATGGCCAATGCGCTGGTTTATCCATCATTATTCGAAGGATTCGGACTTCCGGTTGCTGAAGCACAGGCATCCGGATGCCCGGTAATCACTTCAAACACCAGCAGTTTGCCCGAGGCCGGAGGTGATGCAGTACTCTATATCAATCCGAAGAAGCCCAAAGAGATTGGACAGGCAATTTCAACTTTGCTTTCGGATCAAAATTTACAAAACTCGCTTATCGCAAAAGGGAAAGAACATGCACAACTTTTTACCCGCGATAAGTATGCACAACAAATGATGAAACTCTACAAAAATTTACAAAATGATTAACGATATCAAAGCAGCATTGGAAGTGTTGCAAAAAGGCGGTGTGATTTTGTACCCAACCGATACGATTTGGGGGATTGGCTGCGATGCCTGTAACGAAGAAGCCGTAAAGCGAGTTTATGCTATCAAAAACCGCATCGACTCCAAAAGCATGTTGGTTCTTATGGAAAACGCAGCTTTACTGGAACGCTATGTGGATGAAATTCCAGATATTGCATACGACCTGATTGAATTATCAGAAAAGCCGATGACTATTATTTACGACGGAGCACGCAATCTGGCAAAGAACTTGGTGGCAGAAGATGGCAGTATTGGTATCCGGATAACAACAGAAGCTTTTAGCAGTGAGCTAATCCGACGATTTAAACGCCCGATTGTATCAACATCGGCTAACATCAGCGGGAACCCATCGCCAGCATCTTTCGACGAAATCGATTCCAAAATCATCGAAGCAGTTGACTACGTCGTTCAGTTCAGACAAGATGATACGCAAAAAGCACAACCTTCGAGCATCATAAAACTTGGACGAAGTGGCGAGATTAAGGTAATTAGAGAATAACGGGAAATAGGTTCAATTACTCGTTATATATTCTTCAGTATTCACTCAGGCACGATGTTGCCCTGGCACTTTAAAAACAACACATTAGATGAAATACCCACAAAAAAAATCGGGGTTTAGCCCAGTCAAATTAAAAGAAATCGTCTTTAAGGTTACCCAGCCAACAGAGTTGATGAAATTCCTGATTGAGAAATTTCCGGAGAAAAGCCGCACCACAATCAAATCGATGTTAGCCCACAAACAGATTACGGTTGACGAAATGGTAACTACCAAATTCGATTTTCCGCTAAAAAGTGGACAAACGGTTTACCTCAACAAAAAGAAATCGGATGAGCTTCCACGTTTTCGCGGGATGCGTATGGTTTACGAAGACAAAGACCTGATCGTCATTGAAAAAGGTAGTGGCTTACTTTCGATGGCCTCGGATACCGAAAAGATCAAAACGGCATACAGCATGTTAAGCGAATATGTCAAACGTTCGAATCCAAATAACCTGATTTTCATTGTGCACCGCCTCGATCGCGATACGTCCGGACTGATGATGTTTGCCAAAAGCAAGCGAATTCAGGATGTTTTACAAAAAGACTGGAACGAATCGATCATCGAACGGTCATACATTGCAGTTGTTGAAGGAACTGTTGAAAAAACCGAAGGAACAATTTCGTCCTGGCTAAAAGAGAACAAAGCACTGGTTATGTATTCGAGCCAGACACCCGACGACGGACAAAAAGCAATCACAAATTACAAAGTTTTAAAAACAGCTTTGCAATTCTCATTACTCGAAGTAAAACTTGAAACCGGGCGCAAAAACCAGATTCGTGTTCACATGAAAGACCTCGGGCATCCGGTTGCAGGAGATAAAAAATATGGAGCAAAATTAAATAACCCACTCGGACAGCTGGGACTTCACGCACGGGTTCTGGCATTTAAACACCCTACAACCGGGAAAGCCATGCGTTTTGACACCCCGATACCCATTAAATTTCAAAAACTGTTCCGGGTTAACAAGTAATTGAGGCATTCTGCAATTTGTATTTTCAACTCTGTTTATTTTCATCATTAATGAAATAATCTTACGAAAACTGAATTGTACAATGCTTAGTTTTATTATTTTTGGGCATCCAAAAGCGGGAGTAGCTCAGTGGTAGAGCATCAGCTTCCCAAGCTGAGGGCCGCGGGTTCGATCCCCGTTTCCCGCTCGCTGACAGCCAAAGACTTACGAATTTTATATTTGTAAGTCTTTTTAATTTGCACCTCATTTTGCACCTTAAACAATTCTATATGATATTTTAAATCTTGTTCGGATTTTTGAAAATATACATTTTTTGAATTTTTTTTAGAAAAAAAATTACGCATGTCGCACCAACGCTCAATAGATACATGCGATTAAAA
>Ga0302286_10000179_pt1 | contig 53630 bp, 44 predicted proteins | sample III_Fen_E2_3_FD_198765 | JGI IMG/M metagenome (GOLD analysis project Ga0302286, IMG submission 198765) | Peat permafrost microbial communities from Stordalen Mire near Abisko, Sweden - III_Fen_E2_3 | ecosystem: Environmental > Terrestrial > Soil > Wetlands > Permafrost | place: Sweden: Abisko...
ATTGAGAAAACCGGAATCCAAAGCGCGCAAAAGGTGAGATCAACTAAGGGACTGCTCCTGCATATCTTCGGAAGAATCGCCGCTGCGTTCATCTTTTTGATCTTTTAACCCTTGATTCGCATTAATAATAGGACCAGAAATGGATATAATTGAGCGTGGTGATAAAGTAGACTATTTCAAAGGTGAAGAAGAAATTGATGAAATATGGAAAGGTTTAAAAAATAAATAAAAATGCCTACCGCTAAATACGCGGTATAGCCAATAATGGTCTCATGTGGTACGAAGTTTTTTTCGTGTAACTTGATAGGAAATCTCCCGTAAGCCCTTACTGTGGTCATACTGTCACAGTAAGCAACAAGAAGAAAAATGGAGCAGGTGGTGTTGATGAGATAGGCCAAGTGTAAACAGTAAATATGAATGATTCTTCTGCTAATTTGGTGCCTTTTTGTTTAAAAGTGGTATAGATCTTTGTTACATCCAACCCTTTTAAAATTTACACCCATCTGTTATAGGGCATTATAATAAGCCGCATCTTACAAGTATCGTCTATCTATCGAATATATTCGTATCATATCGTATCAGAATGTAAATAATAGCGATATATTTGCCTCATGAATGTTAGTGTTTGAAAACAAACAAGCTATACCACGAATGTGAAATTTAGAGCAACACTATGTGATTTAACATAAACATGAAAAATCCGCATATTTAATTTTATAAAACCTATCCAATATTTAGCAATACATAAGAAAACACACAAATGAAGAATAAATTTTGTCTTTTAACGCTGGTTTTGTTAGGACTGCTTCTGGTAAAAAATGCAAGTTCTCAGAATGGGCAGATGCCAATGGCCCCGACTGGTATTGAAATCGTGAAACAACTGGAAAAGCCGAAAAAGCACCTAAAATTTAATAAAAAAGACTTGGCAGGGTACTTGTTGGTTTATTTCAAAGAACAGGACCAATCGGCTTATATGGCTATAAGTAGCGATGGCTATACATTCACCGATATCAATGGTGGTAATCCTGTATTTATTGGCTCTCAGTTGGCCGAGCAAAAAGGTGTACGTGACCCTCATATTACCCGTGGCCCCGATGGCGCTTTTTATTTAGTAATGACAGACTTACATGCTTTTGGCAAACTGGCTGGATTTCGCGATACTGAGTTTGAACGCCCTGTCGAAAAATATGGTTGGGGTAACAACCGCGCTTTAGTGCTTATGAAATCGTATGACCTTATACATTGGACGCATTCCGATTTTCGGGTCGATAAGGCCTTTCCTGAACTTGGCGACATCGATTGTTCATGGGCACCCGAAACCGTTTTCGACTCTGCTGTCGGGAAAATGATGGTTTATTTTACCATTCGCTACAACAACAAAGAATGCAATCTTTATTATTCTTATGCCAACGACAATTTTACAAAACTGGAAACAACTCCCAAAAGAATAACTGAAATTGAAGGGTTCGATGGCGACATTACAAAAGTAGGGGATCAATATCAGCTTTTTTATGTTTTAAACACCAGCGTTTTGCATTCAGTTTCCAATAAAATCAACGAAGGATACAAAATCAATACGACACGCATCGACCCCGAAAAAGTTCCGACCTTCGGTCCCAACCTGTTTAAGCGTTTGGGCACCAATAACTACGTGCTTATGTATGATGTGTCTGGTGTCAGACCAAGCAACATGGGTCTTAGCGAAACAAGCAACTTGGGTTTTAGTGAAACAAACGATTTCGTTACCTACAAAAATATCGGTCATTTTAACGAGGGTGTAATGAAATCGAAAAATTTCAAAAGCCCCAAACATGGTGCTGTGACTTATCTCACCAAGCAGGAACTGAAGGCTATTGTTGAACACTGGAAGATGAATTTTAAATAATCAATATCAAATCAAAATTTAATTTGAATAGATTCAGTTTGACAGACAGCCCAAATGCAGCTGCAATGCGATAAAAGGTCGATACCTTTAACTCATTTTACCATTCTCGGCACGAGATATGTAAGATTTGTTTGACCCTATACGATTGATCAGTTCTTTTGATTAATCAGTTCTTTTGAGTAAAATGTGCGTTTTTACGAGCTTCCTCAATTAATTGACCAGTATTGGTTACCGTGCATACATTGCGTCACAGTTTTGTCACCCATTTGTTTGAAAATGGCACAGATCTTCGCTACATCCAGCCCCTTTAAAATTTACACCAATTTGACTACCAAGGAATTTTAACAGATTAAAAGTCCGTTGAATAAATTAAATATTTAACGTAAAATCTTTTTTTTAAAAAAATAATGTGTACATTGGCTCGCTATAATAACACCTTGAAAACCTGATTGTTTTCAGGAAAAGAACAATCGTTTAACAAGTAGACGGACTTACAAACTGACTGCTGTGCCATGAAAAGAAACAGATTATTATTTCTTATTTCAGTGATTTTTTCCCCCTTGTTGGTGCCAGCCCAAAACAACGACTATACCTCTAAAGTGAATGAGATATTACAATCTACTGATGGTTTTGGATTGGAAGCGGAATGCAACATAAACTTAAAGTCCATGTCCGTAACAGTAGGCAAAACAAATGTTAGTATAAAAAATGTCGTAGTGTTTCCAAATCTACAATTTTTAAGGATATGTATGTAAGCGTAAATCTATAACTCTAAAGACATGAAAACAAAGTACACACATTTAATTCTTTTGGTTTTACTTTCCTTGTCGGTTAAACAACTTTATGGTCAGTCATCCACCTTTAACTTAGACAAAAAAACATCCACCTTTATTGATAATGCGCAGATAGAGTGTATTTATGAATACAAAGTGAATGCACCTTTGCGCAATAGCACATCAAATGAAAAGCTGCAATTTGTTTACAAAACCATTTTGCAAACGAATAACTCCGTTTCGAAATTTTGGGATTGGCATTCTTTTAAAAAAGATAGCATCATTTACTCTTCAGCGGATGGATTGTCAAAAGATAGTATTAATAAATTGACAGGGCAGTATTTCTATCGTGTAAGAGAACTATTTACACCTGTGATATTTAAAAATTATCCCAATCATAAAATAACAGTCACAGATGAAACCGAAATGCAAGATTATGTTTATACTGAAAATAAGCCGGAACAAAAATGGGAATTAAACGATGACACGTTGACTGTATGTAGCTATCTATGTAATAAAGCGATTACTAAATTTGGAGGAAAAGTTTGGACAGCATGGTATTGTAGTGAAATACCTATTAGCGATGGCCCATGGAAGCTTTCCGGGCTCCCCGGTCTTATTCTAAAAGCTGAAGATACCACTAAGACCCATACATTTGAAGCTATCAGTATCCGGAAATCCGACCGTCCTATATACCTTGATAAAAATATCAGTCAGATTAAGGTTGATAAAAACACTTTCGAGAATATGAAACAAAAGTTTGAAGAATGTGATCCAAAAACCATTTTTGATATATCTCTTGATCTGAAAAAAATTTCAGTAATAGTAATTGGTGAAGTACGATTATTGATAAATCGGACAACCGTATATTGTCCATTGGAAGAGGTAGAAAAAATTGTCAAATGAGTTTGAACAACGGCTGAAAACTTGTAAAATGATTCATACAATAAGATTTATACTGATTTTGGCTTTATTTACATTTAGTCAGATTTTACTTGCACAAAAAACGGAAATCAGCGGAATCGTTCGCGACAGCGTCAGTCTTGAACCCATAGAAGGTGTGGTGGTGAAGGCGTTAGCTGATAAGAAAATAATTGCCTTTGGTTCTACCAACAACTTAGGAATTTACAAACTGACTTTCGAAAGCACCGTGCCGATTCTTGCTTTATCTTTTCAAAATTTGACCTACAAAAACAAAACACAAAATGTAAACAACAAAACGCAAAAACTGAATGTTTCCTTGAGTTCAAAATTGATAAGCTTACGTGAAGTAACCGTAAAAGCTCCCATGATTACTGTAAATAAGGATACGCTATCATTCAATGTGGCATCTTTTAAATCAGCTTCGGACCGTTCGATCGAAGATGTAATAAAAAAGCTTCCGGGAGTGGAAGTGGCAGACAATGGCACAATATCCTATCAGGGTAAAGCGATCAGCAGCTTTAAAATTGAAGGGTTGGATATGTTGGGCGGAAAATACACGCTGGCTACACGAAATATTCAGGCAAAAGATGTTAGTCGGGTGGAGGTTAATGATCACTATCAGAAAATAAAGCAATTGCAAGGCAAGGAATATAGTGATAATGTGGCGATGAATCTTAAACTAACCAAAGAAGCACAGATGCATCTTCTTGGCACAATGGAACTGGGTGGTGGCTACCATGGAAAGGAAGGTTTATATGATGAAGTTCTTACCGCTATGACCTTTAATAAAAAAGTACAGTTTATGGGTACGCAGAAAGTCAATAATTTTGGTTCACCTTTAGCCAATGAGGTTACGGATCATTTTGGGGGAAATTATATATACAATGTTGCCAATGAATTAATTGGGAGCAATTTAGCCTCTTCGGCACCTCTTGATTATAGTCGTTACCGTGAAAAAAATGACCTTCTTACATCACTCAATTCAGCACTTAAACTGTCAGAAGACAAGACTTTAAGTATCAATATTGACTACAATCGTGAGCAGAGTAAATATCACTACGAAACCAATAGTATCTATTCTTTGAATAATGATACAATAGAAATTAATGAACAGCAAAAACCCAAATACTTAAGTAACTCCATAAGTGCCAATATAAATTATCTTCTCAATAGTTCTAAATTGTATTTGGAGAACAACACTTTTGTATCGATGAAAGACGTAGATAATCATTTTGATCTGACAACGAATGGCAATCAGATACAACAGCTAAAAACAAGCCGTTTGTTTGGGCTGAATAACGAGCTCGATTTTATGAAGAAACTAAAAAAAAGGAAGTATGAATTTAATTCGGTTATCAATTACAATGACTTACCGGACAACCGGCTAACTTTGTCTGGTGTGCCGGGTATTACAGGCGATTACTATCAAATGTTGCAAGGAAAATCCTTCTTTACTAAAGAAGCCGTTTCTTTCGGTTATGATGTGAGCAAAATATCCCGATTGAGTGTCGATGCGGATGTACAGATGAATTATGATAGGATTTATACTCAACTTCAGAAAAACGATACGGCTACGTTGAACCAAAACGATGGGTATAGAATAGTCACTTCAGTATGGCCAGAATATAACCTATTATCAGCAGATAAGCGATACGGATTTACGATAGGAATTCCTGTAAACATATACAATATTGGATTCAAAAATAGAATTAATTCAGGAAATGATTTTTATTTCAATCGGACATACTTTAATTCATGGTTAAGAGCACATTACATTTTTTCTGCATTTACAACATTGGACTTGCGTACAGGTATTAATAATAGTCTTGGTGATATTGGTGACTTTGTTGTAAATCCCATACAAACTTCCTATCAAGATAAATCTGCTAAAACAGGTATATTGGCAGCCGACCGGAGTTTTTCATCAAGCATAAAAGTGGAATACGGAAACCCCTTGCAGCTTTTTTTTGCCAATGGGTCGGTTTCATATAATAATGATATGCGCAATATCCTCAATAGTCAAGTCATTAGCACCGGAAATTCAACTATCGGATTTGGTTCTACGGGTATATCCAGTGGAAATACTTCTCAAAATGGTTCCATATCAGGCCGTGTAAGCAAAAATATACGTGATATTTCAACCAGCTTTTCGTTAGGAGCGAATTATGGCGTTTCTTACAGCAAGCAAATGCGTCAGGGCGTAGAATATAATGTCAATAGTAATTCTTTTTCTGTTACTCCCAATGTACATACTCAAATAGTAAAACGGTTGGAAATAAATTACTCGATGAATTACAGCCAATCAACGATGAATACAACGAACCTGAGTACGATTTATCATCAACAAACTCACGGCCTGAATTTGTCGTATAACCCCATAGATGCAATTGTTATAAATGGGTCTATGAGTTATTTCCGATCCGAGATAACGCCGGGAAACTATAAAAACATGCAGTTTCTGGACGCTGGAGCGCGATACAAACACAAAAAGTTTGAGGCTGAACTGAAGTTGAATAATATGCTGAATATAAGAGAATACAGCTACACGGTTATGAGTGGCATCGATCGATTTTCTTATAATTATCACTTAAATCCAAGGGAGGTTGTGTTTATTTGCAAGTTTGATTTATGACAGTAATATGAGGTTTTGTGTGCCAAAATAATTAAAAAAATAAGACTATGAAGACAATTAAGATTTTTGTTTTGTTTTTTGTTCTTTTGATTCCGTTTACTGCTTTTTCACAGGATTTTTCGCAGGATACAATTAGTACCCACATTACAAAAGGTTGTATATCAAGTGGATTTGCAGAATCTTCGGTGTACTTTTCTCGTACCGCAGATTCGATATCGATCTATGGTAAGTTAGTAGCGAATTGTGCTTCGAGCCATATTGCCATAATTCGCAAGACTGCTGATACAATCATTGTAACAACGCAGGATACAGGATCAATAATGGCAACTTGCGTTTGTACTTACAATTTCAATATAGCAATTAAAGCCCCATTAACGGATACATTGGTAATGTTTAACAATGTACTGTATAACCTTAATATTGTTGCCAATGGGCTTGTTGATGTGACTGAAAGGAGTGGGTTGATTGATGTGATATATGATCAAACGATTGAGTGTATGAGAATCCGAACAAGTGCCGATATAAAGATTAGAATGTTCACGATTTATGATAGCTCTGGTTGTCAGATGTTGAGCATGTCTAATGACAGATCGCAGGTTGATATGTCTGGCTTTAGCTCTGGACTGTACATTCTGGATTTTATATTGACTGATAACTCTCATATAATCAAGAAAGTGATTAAACATTAAGTGAGGTATACATTAGGATTCTTGATTGTGTTTTTTGTTTTTAAGCAGAATAGCTTTTTAGCAAGTAATAATAAAGCTTATGAAAACCAGACAGTTATTACAACTGGACTTTATTTGGCTGTTCGTCATCCAATGTATATATGAGACATGCTCCACCTGTTTAGCAAGTGACAACTGACTTTGGAGTTTTAAATCAAAAATTGTTTGTAATAATACATACCACTAAAAAAACACAAATGAAAACATTACTATCATTATTATTTTTGGCAATGAGCGGACTTGCTTTTGGCCAATTGAATTTAGCAGGACTTGATAAACAAAGTTTTCTAATCGGTACTTTAGACGATTATATGGGACATCAACAAACTTTTACAGCATCAAATGACAGTGGTTGTTATCAATTTGTAGATGTCTACAGCCAAAATCAAAAATATATTGCTCTATTAATTGATTCGCTTTATAGCGTTGATTATAAGGACTTACATATGACCAATAATGGAGCACCCAAGGGAATCAGAATGTTCTCCAAGTCGTTGTCAACAAAAATAAATGAATATTACAAATATTTACCTTCAGGCACTTACACAATGCATCATGACACCATTTATACTGGGTATCTGCGGCAAGAGAAAATATCTACCAATACGGAAAAGTTGTCTTTTATAGCAGGGGCATTTCTGAAAGACGGTGGTAAGACTGATGCAAACGAATATTTCTTTACAATTGCAAATTCAACAAGTAAGGCAAAACTATGTGTGAATTTACTGAACGAACTTAATTGCAAAGACGTAAAATACGTGATTATGAAAAACCGTATTCCTGTCGGTCATTGGATTACTTTTAAACCTTCGGAACAGGTTTTAAATATGATAAATAAAGTTGAATTCTTACAAAAAGAGAAACCCTTTCCCTCTAAAGCTTTAACGTATATTTTCACAGAAATGAGTAAAGATTAGACACCTCTGACCATTTCAAACTTGGTGATGTGGTTTTAGTCATGCTTCCATGGCGCAAGGATATTGTTGCTTCATAAAAAGATATCCATCAAATTGATATAAAGTTGTATCGGCAGGTTCTAGTTACGTTCTTTTGCGTATATTTGCAATTCATAGAAATAACATTATGTGATTAAAATAAACATTAGAAATCCACAGAAAAACACAAATGAAGAATAAATTTTGTCATTTAACGCTGGTTTTGTTAGGACTGCTTCTGGTAAAAAATGCAAGTTCTCAGAATGGGCAGGTGCCAATGGCTCCGACTGGTATTGAAATTGTGACACAACTGCAAAAGCCGAAAAATCATCTAAAATTTAATGAAAAAGACCTGGCAGGGTACTTGTTGGTTTATTTCAAAGACCAGGACCAATCGGCTTATTTGGCTATAAGTAGCGATGGTTATACATTCACCGATATCAATGGTGGTAATCCTGTATTTATTGGCTCTCAGTTGGCCGAGCAAAAAGGTGTACGCGACCCTCATATTACCCGTGGCCCCGATGGCGCTTTCTATTTAGTAATGACAGACTTACATGCTTTTGGCAAACGGGCAGGATTTCGCGATACTGAGTTTGAACGCCCTGCCGAAAAATATGGTTGGGGTAACAACCGTGCTTTAGTGCTTATGAAATCGTATGACCTTATACATTGGACGCATTCCGATTTTCGAGTCGATAAGGCCTTTCCTGAACTTGGTGACATTGATTGTTCATGGGCACCCGAAACCGTTTTCGATCCTGCTGTCGGGAAAATGATGGTTTATTTTACCATTCGCTACAACAACAAAGAATGCAATCTTTATTATTCATATACCAACGATAATTTTACAAAACTTGAAACAACTCCCAAAAGAATAACTAAAATTGGAGGTCTCGATGGCGACATAACCAAAGTAGGTGATCAATATCAGCTTTTTTATGTTTCAAACGCCAGAGTTTTGCATTCAGTTTCCAATAAGATCAACGAAGGATACAAAACCGATACGACACGCATCGACCCCGAAAAAGTTTCGACCGAAGCACCCAACCTGTTCAAGCGTTTAGGCACCAATAACTACGTGCTTATGTATGATGTGTATGGTGCCAGGCCAAGCAACATGGGCTTCAGCGAAACAAGTGATTTTGTTACCTACAAAAATATTGGTCATTTTAACGAAGGTGTAATGAAATCGACCAATTTCAAAAGCCCCAAACATGGTGCCGTGACTTATCTTACCAAGCAGGAACTGAAGGCCATTGTTGAACACTGGAAGATGAATCTTAAATAATCAATATTATTCACAACTTTGCCTATGCTGGGGAAAAGTGTTTATATAATGACCTTAACTCCTACCCGAAAAGTAAGGAGACTTTGCCATATATAACCCCGTTGATTCCAACTCAAGATATGTGAGGAATGAAAAAATACACAAAAAATATAATTGGATTGGTTTTAATAGGAGTCCTTCATTATTTAATTGTTCTGCCAATAATTACGGGTGAAAATATTAGATTGCCCTTTAATGGTAGAATGTTTGGGACAATGTTGATTTGGACTATGGGGTTTCCATTATTAAGTTTTCTTATTCCAGGTATAATTGCATTGGTAGTTTATAGGAATAATAAAATATTTTGGAGATATTTCTATTACACAGGTTGGATAATTTATATTTTTATTCTGTTTTTCGTTTCTTTAATCATCTATAATCTCAAATTCATGGGTTAGGAGAGTAAATATTTGCCAGTGCTGACATCGGGTTGCCATTTGACAAATCTACTTTTGGGTTATAATAAATAAAAAGGACAGATCATGAAACACGAATGGAAAAAGAATGAAAAACAGTTCTATTTGCCAAAGAACAAACCTGAATTGATACGTATACCTAAATTCAAATTTTTTGTGATTGACGGTAAAGGAAATCCCAATGATGACTTTTTCGCCGAATACGTTGGGGTTTTATATTCGTTATCCTATGGCGTGAAAATGAGTCCCAAAAAAGGAATTGAGCCAAAGGGGTATTTTGATTATACTGTTTATCCTCTTGAAGGGGTTTGGGATTTAAGTGAAGAGGCAAAGAAATCATTTAATGGAACAATCGATAAAAATAACCTCGTTTTTAATTTAATGATCCGTCAACCTGATTTTGTGGATAGCAATTTCGCTTTGCAGATACTTGAACTGACAAAAAAGAATAAACCCCATGATTTATTGGAACAAATCAGATTTGAGGAAATAGTTGAAGGAGATTGTATTCAGATGTTGCATTTAGGTAGTTATGACAGTGAGCCGGCGAGCTTTGAAATTATGGAAAGTTTTGCGGATCAAGAGAATTGTAAACGATTATTGAAAACGCACAGAGAAATTTATCTAAGTGATGCAAGAAGGATTTCCCCTGATAAATTAAAGACAATTTTAAGATTTAGTGTTGAGAAAAAATAAAATGAAACGCAGAACTGCCAATCAATACCACTCTGAGTGGTCAGCAAGATCCAGTTAGGAAACCCATCAAATTCGAGGGGTTAAGAAAAGTGGCAGGGTCAAAGCAATATGTGGATAATGTAATTTATTTTATTAGATATGTAACAGTTTGCGAGAAAAAGTGAAGCACCTTTATTCCGTAAATAGTTGTTTGCAGATTTAAATAAAAATAAATATGATTACAGAACAAATAGCACTGGTATCAAGACCAAAAGGATTCCCCACGTTGAATAATTTCAAATTTGAGGATATAGAGTTGCCGGATATTCAGGCGGATCAGGTTTTATTAAAAGGTTGGTATTATTCCGTTGATCCATATATGAGAGGCAGAATGAATGATACAAAATCCTATTCTCCTCCCTTTCAGGTAAACCAACCAATAGAAGGGGGCGTAATAGCTTCGGTTGTAGAAAGCAAATCCGGTCATTTCAAACCTGGCGATGTAGTTTTGGGAATGCTCCCATGGCGCAAGGATATTATTGCTTCAGAAAAAGATATCCATCAAGTTGATATAAAAATTGTTCCTGCAGGTTATTATTTGGGCATCCTGGGAATGACAGGGCTGACGGCTTATTTTGGAATCATGCATATTGGTAAACCAAAAGCAACCGATACGGTAGTGATATCCGGAGCTGCTGGGGCAGTCGGTATCGTGGCCGGGCAAATAGCCAAAATACAGGGTTGTCGCGTAATTGGTATTACCGGTTCAGATGAAAAGGTCAAAACTCTAATAGAAGAATTCGGTTTTGACGGTGCCATCAATTACAAGACCGAGATTGACATTCAGAAAGCAGTTGCGGCACTTTGCCCCAATGGTGTTGATATTTACTTTGATAATGTGGGTGGTGAAATATCCGATGCCGTGATCAATAATCTGAATTTTTATGCCCGGGTTGTTTTATGTGGACAAATATCCTTGTACAACACTATTGAAGCTCCAATGGGACCACGCATACAACCCATGTTGCTGACAAGAAGTGTGTTGATGCAGGGCTTTATCGTCAGCAATTTTCAAAGCCAGTTTCCTGAAGGAATCAGTCAATTAGGTAAATGGGTAAAAGCAGGTAAATTGAGATTTACCGAAACGATTATTCACGGTTTTGATCAGCTACCTACGGCATTACTTGAATTATTTAAGGGCAAGAATACCGGCAAAATGATTGTTGAAGCATAAAGCAGACAGTCTAAATTTTACTTTCGAAACTTTAATAATTATAAAATCATGGGAAATGGACTGTATTTAGTTGCTGTAATTCTTCTAATCATTTGGGGGGTAAGCTTTATCGGATTCAATGTCGGAGGAATGATACATATTCTGTTGGTTGTAGCTTTAATAGTCGTAATATTCAGACTAATTAAAGGGAAAAGAGTTCTTTAAGTCAATAAAAGAGCTTATTCGAATAAAAAACAAGCAAATAAACAACCCCGGGGCTTGCCCCGGGGTATTAAAGGGCGTTTGTTTCACAAACATATTAGTTTCCGACCCAAGGGTCGGGGTATTAAACCATTTTTATAATAAAAAACTCATTTGTTTTAATGAAATTGTGAAACATTAAATAATTTGCATGCATCCTGATATGGCATATTCTTTAGCTCACTTTCGGTTTTGTATTTTGCCCTTGCCGACTTTAATGCTACAGAGGTACCTGGAATAGCAATAAATCTAAATTTATCATTTGCATTATAAGGTTGAGTACTCATATCGCAAGTAAACTCTATACTTCCATATTGGTGAACTAAAAAACTCCAGTTTGCCCCAAAGACATTAGCGGGTAATGGTCTGACTGTGGCTGAATTATATAAATCACCTGTAAGCCAAACATAAGCCAGCACTACGCCATTCTCAACCACATCTTGAGACAAATCGGGTGCTGAGGCACTGAAATACCAATCGCCTGCACTACCTGACCAAGCTGTTGGACTAAACCATTCCGAATAGTATACATCAGCATTTTGTCCATCAACACCTGCAGGCCCCTGTGAGCATCCTGTGAAAGTAATAACTGTAAATGTCAGTAATAAATAGATCGTACTAATTTTTGTTTTCATAATGGAGTTTGTATAGATTAATTTGTTGCAGACTTAATTTCAACAATATTTATAATATTTGATCGGTGAATTGCCTGAGCGTAATGTTTGGTTTGACGACTTAGTCATGGAACTTGTTTGTGGACTTCATAATTTGGAGCCTCACCATCATTGATTACAATAAGTTTTACCTCCACATTACCGCGTGTAGCATTGGAATACGGACAGAGCTGATGTGCTTTGTTTACCAGTTCTTCGGCCACTTTACGTTCAACACCTGGAACCTTTACTTCCAGCGTTATTTCTAAGCCATAGCCCCCATTCTCATTTTTGCCCAGGCTTACTTCTGCCGTTACAGAGGTAGTGCCTGCTTTTATTTTTTCTGCCCTTATGATGTTGAGCAGGGCATTGTCAAAACAGGCGGCATATCCGCCGGCAAACAGGATTTCAGGATTCAGGTAATCACCTTTCGGACCACCAAGCGATTGTGGGGTTCTTACCTGTATGTCCAATACTCCGTTGTCTGATATTACATGTCCATTACGTCCGCCTGTGGCGGTGGCTTTCGCCGTATACATCTTTTCCATTGTTGCTCTTAATTTAATCCGATTTCTTTGTGAAGTAAGTTCTGTGAGTAAAAAAGTCTGTTAATTAGACATAAACAAGGCAAAGTGATTTTCTGATGTGTCTAAAAATAAGTATATTTGAAGTGCCGAAATAACAAATACTTAATTCAATACTTCGATTGAAATATACAAATATTTTTTTAGAAATCAGCACTTTTTTTATAAAAATTGATAATAGCAGAGCAATAAGACCACGGACTGCCCCCAACACCTAGATTTTAGGGAATTCTTTGTATCTTTGCCGGATATTTTTCGCGAAAACCGAAAACGTGTGCTTGAACACCACGTAAAAAACAAGGAATATGCAAAAACAAGTATCTGTGGCCTTTATGGTCTGCGGGTTGCTCTTTACAACCTGCCTCATTGTTGCCAACATTGTTGCACAAAAGTTAATTACGATCGGACCGATTGAAGCTACCGCCGGTCTTTTGATTTTTCCAATCTCTTATATCCTTAATGACATTATCGCTGAAGTTTGGGGTTACAGAAAAGCCAGACTGATTATCTGGAGCGGTTTTCTCATGAACTTTATAGTTGTGGGGATCTTTGAACTAAGCATCTGGGTGCCGGGTTCGGTCAATTTTACACATCAGGCCGAGTTCCATTTGATTTTGGGGAACACCTTGCGTATGGTCATTGCCAGCTTTATTTCCTTTTTATGCGGATCTTTCCTGAATGCCTTAGTGATGAGCAAAATGAAAATCATGCAGAAAGGCAGAGGCTTTTCGCTCAGGGCCGTTGTTTCTACTTTGTTTGGTGAGGGAGCCGATTCTTTAATCTTTTTTTCTTTGGCTTTTTATGGCATTCTTTCCGGTGGTGATCTTGTTAAGCTTATATTGACCCAGGCGTTAATGAAAACAGGTTATGAGATCATTATTTTACCTGTGACAAACATTGTTGTAAGGAAAGTGAAAAAAATAGAGGGTGTCGATACCTTTGACAATGACATTTCTTACAATCCATTTAAGATTAAAGAAATCTGATTTCATAAAGGTCGTTGTCAATCCATTTTTTTACCTTTGTGAATCATAAAGTTGGGTGCTATGAACTATGGATTTGTAAGGGTTGGGGCGGCTGTTCCTCTGTTGAAGGTTGCCGATTGTGACTACAATGCAGAACAGACTGAATTGCTGATGCGTCAGGCTGTAGATACCGGTGCTCAAATAGTCTGTTTTCCCGAATTGGGTATTACTGGTTATACTTGTGGAGACTTGTTCCATCAGAAAGTATTGATTGAACAGGCCGAAGCGACATTGGCAGGGTTGATGGAGCGTACTTCCGCTCTTCCCATACTTGCTATTGTCGGGATGCCGGTACGTGTTGAAAATAGATTGATAAACGCTGCGGTTGCTTTCCAGAATGGGCAGATTCTGTCGATTGTTCCAAAAACATGGTTGCCGAACTACAAGGAGTTTTATGAAAAGCGCTGGTTTAGTTCGGCGCATGAGGTAAGAGCGACTCAAGCATGGCTTTGTGGTCAGGAGGCACCTTTTGGTACAGATATTTTGCTAAAAAACGGAGAAGCCTGTGTCGGCATCGAGATTTGTGAGGATCTTTGGATGCCAATTCCGCCAAGCAGTTCACATGCCTTGCATGGTGCCAATCTTATATTTAATCTTTCTGCCAGTAATGAACTGGTCGCAAAAAACGACTATCGTAAACAATTGATTTCCCAACAATCCTCTCGTTGTCTTGCTGCTTATATCTATGCTTCCTGTGGGTTTGGCGAGTCCACGACCGATGTTGTTTTTGCCGGTAATGCGGACATTGTTGAAAACGGCGTGTTTCTGGCCGAGGCAGAACGCTTTTCACTTAAAAATCAGCTTATTGTTTCGGATGTGGATGTAGAGCGATTGAATGCCGACAGACTATGCAATACCGGCTTTACGGCTAATTTTCTTCCGGAAAACAGCATTGATTACCGGATCGTCCCGTTTGCCCTTTCTGAACTTTTACCTTCGAGGATTGAACGGAAGTTTGCAACGCATCCTTTTGTCCCTTCCGGAAAGCAACTGGAAGAACGTTGTGAGGAATTATTTTCGATTCAGGTGCAAGGGTTGGCAAAGCGGATCGTCCATACAGAATGCAAACATGCCGTGGTTGGTATATCCGGTGGTCTGGATTCCACTCTTGCCTTGTTGGTTACAGTCAAGACTTTTGACAAACTCGGTATTCCAAGAAAAAACATAGAAGGTATTACAATGCCTGGTTTTGGTACAACAGACAGAACTTATCAAAATGCACTCAGTCTGATTCAATCTCTGGGTGTCAATCTACGTGAGATTTCTATTTGCAAGGTCGTTGACCAACATTTTATGGATATTGGACACAATCCTACTTTGTATGATGTCGTATATGAAAATTCCCAGGCTCGTGAACGTACCCAGATATTGATGGATATCAGTAATCAAGTTAATGGACTTGTTATCGGAACCGGAGATCTTTCTGAACTTGCTTTGGGATGGGCAACCTACAATGGGGATCATATGTCCATGTATGGCGTGAATTCCGGGATTCCGAAAACACTGGTGCGTTTTATGGTTAACTGGGTGGCCAAAAATCAGATAGACGAGGTTTCCGGTTGCATATTGGAAGACGTTTTGGATACACCTGTCAGCCCTGAATTGTTACCGGCAACTCAAGACGGAAAAATCTCCCAAAAGACAGAAGACCTTATCGGCCCATACGAGTTACATGACTTTTTCTTGTATTATGCCTTGCGTTTTGGTTTCCGGCCAGTAAAAATATTATGGATGGCCGGCAGGGCTTTTGATGGTATTTATGATGAAACTGTTATCCTTGGTTGGCTGAGGATTTTTTATAAACAGTTCTTTGCCCAGCAGTTCAAGCGTTCTTGTTTGCCGGACGGACCAAAAGTCGGATCTATCAGCCTTTCGCCCCGTGGTGATTGGCGTATGCCAAGTGACGCAACAGTTCGTCTGTGGCTCAATGATTTGGAGTAGTGATCTTCTGTCAGTACTACAAAATTGTTCATTTCTGATCTACGCATCTGTCTGTCGCCAACCTAATTTCGTTATGGAAAAAGGGAAAAAATGCGATATTTTTATAACTTTGCAAGTGTTTTGAAAAAATATACTATATACTATTAACAATTAACTCAATAAGGTATTATGCAAACAATTGACAAGTTTAATTTTGCCGGAAAAAAGGCTTTTGTACGTGTCGACTTTAATGTCCCCATTGATGAGCAATTCAACATCACGGATGATACGCGTATTCGTGGTGCAATGCCCACTTTAAAAAAGATTTTAGCTGATGGCGGCAGCGTCATTATTGGTTCACACATGGGACGTCCAAAAAAGAATCCTGATCCGAAGTATTCTTTAAAGGTAATTGTGGATCATGTTTCGAAACTTCTTGGTGTGCCTGTTCAATTTGCAGAAGATTGTCAAAAGGCGGATGCTCAGGTGGCTGCTCTGAAACCTGGTGAAGCTCTTTTGCTGGAAAATCTTCGTTTTTATGCTGAAGAAGAAGGTAAACCGCGTGGTCTGGCTGATGATGCTTCTGATGAAGAAAAAGCAGCAGCCAAGAAAGCAGTAAAGGAAAGCCAGAAGGTTTTTACGGCAAAATTGGCTTCTTATGCAGATTGCTATGTGAATGACGCATTTGGAACTGCTCACCGTGCGCATGCTTCTACAGCTTTGATTGCCAAGAGTTTTGATACCGAAAACAAAATGTTCGGCTATTTAATGGAAAAAGAAGTGCTCGCAGTTGAGAAAGTTATGACCGACACGGCACGTCCGTTTACCGCTATCATGGGTGGTTCAAAAGTTTCTTCCAAAATAGATATTATCGAGAATCTGTTGAGTAAGGTTGATAACCTGATTATTGCCGGTGGTATGACTTACACTTTTGCCAAAGCTTTGGGCGGCAAGATCGGTACTTCTATTTGTGAGAATGACAAAATGGACCTGGCCTTGGATTTGTTGAAAAAGGCAAAAGATCATGGCGTAAATATGGTTTTGGCTGTTGATTCGAAAATCGCAGATGCTTTCAGCAATGATGCCAATGTTCAGTTTGTAAACACAAATGAAATTCCCGATAACTGGATGGGTATGGACATCGGTCCTAAAACAGAAAAGATATTTGCCGATATCATCAAGAATTCCAAAACTATTCTTTGGAATGGACCTACAGGCGTTTTTGAGTTCGATAATTTTTCACATGGTTCCCGTGTTGTTGGTGAAGCCATTGTTGCAGCGACTAAAGCTGGTGCCTTTTCCTTAGTGGGTGGTGGTGACTCTGTCGCTTGTGTCAACAAATTCGGTTTGGCTGACGGCGTAAGCTATGTATCAACAGGTGGAGGCGCACTGCTTGAAGCCATTGAAGGTCGTATCCTTCCGGGAATTGAAGCTATTCGAGGTTACTAAACAAGGATTTCTTTTTTAGAAAGACACTATGACAAAAGTTCAAATGTCCATCCGCAATTCAACAGTTGCGCGATGGACAGCTCTTTGTATCGTCTCGTTCACGATGATGGCAGCGTATTTTTTTACCGACGTGATGTCACCGATGAAGACTTTGCTTGAAAACCAAATGGGGTGGGATAGCAGCGATTATGGCTTTTTTACAAGTTCATACGGTTGGTTCAATGTGTTCTTTCTGATGCTGATATTTGGAGGTCTGATCCTGGATAAAATGGGTGTCCGTTTTACAGGTATGACCTCTGCTATTGTGATGGTGGTTGGAGCGGGCATAAAATATTATGCGGTTGCCACTCCTGCTTTATCTCATATTCAGATGGCCGGCATAAACGGACAGGTTATGATCGCCTCGATTGGTTTTGCCATATTTGGTGTGGGATGTGAAGTCTCCGGTATAACCGTTTCCAAGATTATTGTCAAATGGTTTAAAGGAAAAGAGATGGCCACAGCCATGGGTATTCAGGTCGCATTGGCAAGAGTCGGGACTGCCTTGGCGTTGGCCTTTACAGTTCCCTTCGCCAATCTCTTCAAGATAGGGAATGAATCTCAAATTTCAGCTCCTGTTCTTTTAGGTGCTGTTTCTTTGTGTGCAGGCATGATTGCTTATTTTATCTATACTTTTATGGATAAGAAACTGGACAGGGAAATAAGCGAATCGGCTGAGAAAGAAGATGAAGAAAGTTTCCGGATATCAGATATCAAGATGATTTTGACAAACAAGGGCTTTTGGTTGATTGCATTGCTTTGTGTTCTTTTCTATTCCTGTGTATTCCCCTTTCTAAAGTATGCATCTGATTTGATGGTTAACAAGTTTAATGTTAATCCTGATTTGGCCGGAGCGATTCCGAGTGTGTTGCCTTTCGGGACTATTTTGCTTACACCTATATTTGGGGGTATTTATGATAAAAAAGGCAAGGGCGCTTCTATTATGATTCTTGGGGCATTCCTGTTGTTGATTGTTCATGTTTTGTTTTCCGTGCCATTTTTGAACAATTGGATACTTGCCGTCATCCTGATGATTGTACTTGGAATCTCCTTTTCTTTGGTTCCTTCTGCCATGTGGCCTTCAGTTGCCAAGATTATTCCCGAAAAGCAGCTTGGTACGGCTTATGCGCTTATTTTCTGGATTCAGAATATTGGTCTGATGGGTGTGCCCTTCTTGGTAGGTAAGGTGCTTGAGCGTTATTGCAAAACACAAACTGCAAATGGCTCTATTGCTTATAACTATACATTGGTGATGGAAATATTTTCGTTTTTTGCCTTGTTGTCTATCTTCGTGGCGTTTGCTTTGAAGAAAGAAGATAAGAAAAAGGGTTATGGCCTGGAACAGAAAAATATAGAAGAATAATATATCGAAATATAGATCGGTTTATTTATAAGACAGATGGCATTCTCTAAAAGGACATGCCATCTGTTTTTTTGTATAAATTGCCGGTATCTATTTAGTCCAATTTCAATACTGCAAGAAAAGCTTTTTGGGGAACTTGAACATTTCCAATTTGCTTCATTCGTTTTTTGCCTTTTTTCTGTTTCTCAAGCAATTTCCGTTTACGACTTATATCACCGCCATAACATTTTGCAGTAACGTCTTTACGGACTGCTTTCACTGTTTCCCGGGCAACGATTTTTGCTCCGATGGCAGCCTGAATAGCTATGTCAAACTGCTGGCGGGGTATCAGTTCCTTTAGCTTTTCACACATTCGTCGACCCAGCGTTTCTGCATTGCTTATATGTGTGAGGCAGGAGAGAGCATCGACAGGTTCACTGTTGAGCAGTATATCCAGTTTTACCAGTTTTGATTCACGGAAGCCATTGGAGTGGTAATCAAAGGAAGCATAGCCTTTTGATATACTCTTCAAGCGATCATAAAAATCGATTACAATTTCTCCCAAAGGTATATCAAAATATATTTCTACGCGATTACCTGAAATGTATTCCTGTTTAATTAATTCTCCACGCTTTCCGAGGCAGAGTGTCATGATATTGCCTAAAAATTCTGTCGTCGTAATTATTGAAGCCCGAATGTATGGTTCTTCTATTTTTTCAATAAAAGATGGATCGGGAAGGCCGGATGGATTGTGAACATCCATAATCTCTCCCTTTTTTGTCGTGACAAGATATTGAACATTGGGAACTGTCGTGATGACATCCATGTCGAATTCTCTGTCCAGGCGCTCCTGAACGATTTCCATGTGAAGCAAGCCTAAAAATCCGCAGCGAAAGCCAAAACCCAGAGCCAGGGATGATTCTGGCTGAAAGGTTAAAGAAGCATCGTTCAATTGTAATTTTTCCAGAGAGGATCGTAAATCTTCAAAATCTTCCGGTTCAATAGGGTATACTCCGGCAAAAACCATTGGTTTGACTTCCTGAAATCCATCGATGGCCTTTAAACAAGGGTTTTTTACCTGGGTGATGGTATCACCGACTTTAACCTCTTTAGAGGTTTTGATACCTGAAATAATATAGCCAACATCGCCACAACTTAGTTTTTCGCGGGGAACCATGTCCATTTTAAGAACCCCAATTTCATCTGCATTATATTCTTTTTTAGTAGCGAAAAACTTTACGAAATCATTGGTTCGTATGGTTCCGTTAATAATCTTGAAGTAAGCGATAATGCCACGAAAAGAATTAAATACCGAATCAAAAATCAAAGCTTGCAAAGGTGCTTCGGGATCACCTTTTGGTGCAGGAACTTGTTTGACAACGGCTTCCAGAATCTCAGAAACACCTTCTCCGGTTTTTCCACTGGCCCTGATAATGGTTTCACGTTTTACGCCGAGCAACTCGATAATCTGATCTTCAACCTCTTCAGGTCTGGCACTGTCAAGATCTATTTTGGTTATTACCGGAATGATTTCCAAATCATTTTCAATAGCCATGTATAGATTGGAAATAGTTTGAGCCTGAATGCCCTGGGATGCATCAACAAGCAACAGTGCTCCTTCACAGGCTGCTATCGATCTGGAGACTTCATAGGAAAAGTCTACATGTCCAGGAGTATCAATTAAATTGAATAAGTATTTTTCTCCTTCGTGGAAATATTCCATCTGAATTGCGTGGCTCTTGATTGTTATTCCACGTTCCCTTTCCAGATCCATGTCATCCAGCATTTGATTTTCTGTGATGGCTATTGTGTGGGTATAATCAAGCAAACGGTCTGCCAGCGTACTTTTACCATGATCAATGTGGGCAATGATACAGAAATTTCGAATGTGCTTCATTTAAGAAAGTCGCATAATTATTGTTATAATTTACAAATTTACGTTTTTTAGAAGGAAGACAGGCTATGTCCCTTCGAAATTTTTGTATTTTTGTCGAAAACAAAGTCAGAATTATGACAGTGCCAGAGGTTACTAATCTTTATGAGCGTATTATAAATCAAATACTTCATCTTAATCTGAAGGAAGCATTTTCGAATTTGGGCTTTTTGATCCAGCAAAATGGCTTTGGACGATCTTACGACCGAATGACTGAATTGGAGAATAATTACCGTTATATGCTCAAGTACAGGCTGGAGGGCTTCCCTGATCCTGATAAGGAAAAAGTTTTAACCGACCTGCAAAGGGATGCGATCAGTTTAACGGATGATTCTTATTATCAATGGATGTTAAAGAATTCATCAGACTACTACTATGATCGTATTCGTGTGGATCGGGTCGGCAGGGAAGAGCTGAAACAACTTTTTGACGATCTAAAGGTGGCCGGAGAAAGGCAATCTATGGTTGAATTGATAGAAGATCCGTCAGCGAGGGTTTTGGAAGTTGCCCAGGTGGCACATTACAGGGAACTGACTGCGTCAAATATCTTTAGGAAAATATGGACATCTGACGTCTGGAAAGAATCTGACCGACAAGATATGGATCGTATTTTTAAGGATCTGGCATACTTTGTTTATGAAAAAGCGTTATTTGTCAGTGCAATCCTGTTGTCTCTTCAGAAACGCATGGATGAGGAGAAGATTCTGTTTCTTATTGAGCTTATTTCAAACGATCAACCTGAGATATCAGAACGATCATTGGTAGCACTTTCACTTTCTCTATATATTTATGATGAACGGATTACTTTTTATCCTAAGATTGTTTTAAGGTTTGCAGCTTTTATGGAAGATCCGGTACATCTGGGGTCTCTTCTCCGTGTTTTTTATCAGTTAATCAGATCCAAGGATACTGAAAATGTGACAAAACGAATGCAGGAAGAGATCCTTCCTGAAATGACAAAATTAGGTTCCAGTATTCATGACAAGATGCGTAATAGCGAGGGAGAGGAGCCTTCTGATGATTTCAATCCGGATTGGAAAAATATGATTGAAGATGTGGATTTGTCTGTGAAAATGCAGGAATTCTCTGATATGCAACTTGAGGGCATTGATGTATACATGAGTACATTCTCCAGTCAGAAATCATATCCTTTTTTTCAGGAAATGTCTAACTGGTTTCTTCCATTTTATACATCCCATACAAATCTTTCAGATCTGTTCGAGAGCAATCCCCTTGATGGCATTCGTGTCCTGGATGCCGTACTAAAATCGGATTATCTATGTTCTTCTGATAAATATTCCTTCTGCTTTAATATTCTTCAAATACCTGCTTCCTACAGAAATGTAATGTCTCACCAACTGGGTGCAGACAGTGAGGCGTTTGAAGAAATCAGGAAATCCGATTTGGGTATGAACTCAAAATACAAACTGGAACAAACTTCAAATCGGTATATTCAGGATTTGTACCGTTTTTTTAATTTGTTTAATAAGAAACGCAGTTTTATAAACGTTTTTACTTTGCCTCTTGATTTCCACAATACAAAAACCCTTGGCCCTTATCTGTCATCAGAAAAGGCATTAAGACAAATAGGCCTTTTGTATTTTAAAAATAAGAATTACAATCAGGCCCTTGCCGTTTTGGATCTATTGATTGCCAAGGATTCCAATGATGCGGAATTGCATCAAAAAAGAGGCTTTTGTCTTCAGCAACTAAATCAAAGGTCTTTTGCGCTTGAAGCTTATTTACAGGCAGATTTAATTCAGCCGGACAGTAGCTGGACACTTAAACGGATCGCCGCCAGTTACAGGCATCTTGGAAATCCTCTAAATGCACTTGACTATTACAGAAGAGCGGAGCCTTTGGAACCTGATAATATTGTTTTGGCTCTGAATATCGGCCATTGCCTTGTAGAAGCCAATAATTATACAGAAGCTTTAAAGTCTTATTTTAAGGCGGAAGTGTTGTCTGACGAGTCTTCCCGGACGTGGAGACCTATAGCGTGGTGCTCTTTTATCTGTAAAAGATATGATCTGGCAACGAAATATTATGATAAAGTATTGACGTCCAATCCGGGCATAGAAGATTATTTGAATGCCGGCCATTTGGAATGGTGTAAGGGCTTTCCGAAAAAAGCCGTTGATGTTTATAAGAAAGGGATACGGGATACACATACCGCCATACCTCAATTTTTGGAAATATTTAAAAATGACATTGAAGTTTTAATTAAACAAGGAATTAATCCCGATGACATTCCGACAGTTCGTGATGAATTACTCTATGAACTCGAGGAATAATAAATATGAAAAAAAACATTGTCGTCATCCTTTTCTGTATGTTCTCTTTACCATTTATGGCCATGGAGCAAGATTCTTCGGTGGTTTTCAAAGCTGGGTTTTTGAATAAAGAACTTCAATGTTACGAGGTCACGAGAGTAGAATATACGCTTCAGAAAGGTGATACGACAGCACTGCAAAGTATTCGTTTTAAAGTTCATGTTAACGTGACGGATTCTACAGACAACTATTATATTCTTTCCTGGAGGTTTTCAGATTATTCTATTGATACGAATGATCCTGACCTAAAAGAAATGATAGACTTGGCCAGACCTGTTAGAATCAGCTATAGAATTAGTAAGCCAGGAGCTCTAATGGAATTTTTGGATTGGGAAGAGGTTAATTCATGTCTGGATGATGCCTTGCCAAAAGTACTAGAACCCTTTCTAACTAAAAAAAACACAGACAGTGTGTCTAAAGCTGAAGTTTCCCGGATATATGAACTTCGTGAGACGATGAGTACGTTGATGCTGCAGGCTGTCCGTCAGTTTCATCAGGCTTACGGATTGGGCTATAAGTTGGGTGAGGTTATTGAAGATCCGACCGAAGTGAACAGTCGCTTCTCGTCAAAACCCATAAAAGGTGTTATTCGAAAGAAACTTGCCCGTATTGATACGGAAAATCATTTTGCAGAACTTACTACTGCTACTTTTCTCAATAAAAATGAATTAAAGGCAGCATTATCCAACTATTTACATACAGATACAATTCCATCTTCTTCACTGGATCAAGAAAATATTGGTGGTCTTGTCATGGACTTGTCAACAGGTTGGTTAATATGGTCTTTTGATCAGCGGGAAGGAAAAGCGGGGAGCAGTATATATGGCGATATGATAGAAATACAACATATAAGTGAAACAATTTAATCTTTAAAGATTTATGAGTACTATTGAAAAAACTTTTTTTGGAAAAATGCCTGATGGACAAGAAGTCAGTCTTTTTCGCATGACTAATGAAATTGGCTCAATTGCCGAAGTTACAAATTACGGAGGACGTCTTGTACGTATTCTGGTTCCGGATAAAAATGGTTCCTTAACTTCGGTAATTAAAGGTTTTGATTCGCTCGAAGGCTACCTAACCGATACGACTTTTTTAGGAGCAATCTGTGGCCGTTTTGCAAACCGAATCGCCAAGGCAAAATTCTTTGCTGACGGAGATGAGTATACAGTGACCTCGAATGATGGTGACAATTGTTTGCATGGTGGAGCGAAAGGCTTCAACGCGCAAGTATTGGATGCTTCTATTGATGGAGAATCATTGGTATTAAGTTATCTATGCAAGGATCAAGAAGAAGGTTTCCCGGGAAACCTGAAGGTTGAAGTGACTTATTCCTGGTCGGAAACGAATGAATTAAGCATTCAGATAATCGCCAATACAGATAAGGCTACGCCAATCAATATTACAAATCATGCTTATTTTAATTTAAATGGAAAGGGACAGATCCTGGATCACAAACTTAAAATAAACGCGACACGTTTTATACCTATTTATCCGGACGCTATTCCTACGGGTGAAGTTCGTTTTGTGAAAGATACGGCTTTTGATTTTATACAGGCCAAAGCCATAGGGCAGGATATCAATGACAAAGATGAACAACTTAAGAATGGAACAGGATATGATCACTGCTTTGTTTTAAACAAAGATGAATTTGGCGATTTGGTGATGGCAGCAGATGCTTTCTCTACTGAAAGCGGCATCGGATTGCGGGTTTATACGACAATGCCGGGTGTTCAGTTTTATAGCGGTAATTATTTGACAAGTGTAGTTCCCGGTCATGAAGGAAAGTTATACGAAGCAAGGCAGGCTTTTTGCCTTGAACCTGAGTTTTTCCCGGACAGCCCAAATCAAAGTGGTTTCCCTTGTTGTATTCTTCAACCAAAAGAAACCTTTCAGCACACCATTATTTTTCAGTTTTATTGAAAAATAGAAATTTGGTCTATAACAGAATAAGCCCCTTCGGAAAAAGGGGCTTATTCTGTTATAGACCAAATTAATTTATTCTTTGCTATTCTTAGATATCCAGAATCACGGGATTTTCGACCTTTTCTTCGAGCAAGGCGATATTCAGGACATCTTTGATATCTTTGGCATAGTGAAAGACAAGTCCTTTAATGTAGACATCTTTAATGTCTTCAATATCCCTTCTGTTTTGGTCAGGAAGAATGATCTCTTTTATACCGGCGCGTTTGGCTGCCAGTATCTTTTCCTTGATGCCACCTACAGGCAGGACACGTCCCCGTAAGGTGATCTCTCCGGTCATGGCCAGGTTCTTGCGAATCTTGCGCTGCGTAAAAGAAGAAGCCAAAGACGTAACCATTGTTACACCTGCTGACGGTCCATCTTTTGGAATGGCACCTTCAGGAACATGTATGTGAACATTCCAGTTGTCAAAGATCGCTTCATTTATATTTAAGAGAGAAGCATGCGCTTTAATATATTCAAGAGCAATAATGGCAGATTCTTTCATTACGTCTCCCAGATTCCCGGTTAAAGTAAGTTTGTTTGCTTTTCCTTTACTAAGGCTGGATTCTATAAATAGAATTTCTCCTCCTACGGCTGTCCAGGCAAGACCTGTTACGACACCCGCGTACTCATTTCCCTGATAGCTGTCCCGTGTGTATTCGACTATACCGAGATAGTCTTTCAATTTTGCCGGCGTAATGGTCTCTGTGTATGTATCATCATCGGCAATCTTTCTTGCCACCTTGCGCATAATTTTGGCAATCTTCTTATCTAATTCACGCACACCGGATTCACGGGTATAGGACTCAATGATTTCCTTTAGTGCCGGTTTGTTTATTTGAAATTTATCTGCTGGTATGCCATGATTTGCCAACTCTTTTGGTACTAAGTGTTTATTGGCAATTTCAACTTTTTCTTCTGCAAGATAACCGGATAGCTCAATGATTTCCATTCGATCCCGCAGAGGAGCCGAAACATTGCTCAAATTATTGGCTGTTGCAATAAAGAGTACTTTTGACAAATCAAAGTCAATATCAATGAAGTTGTCATGAAAAGCATTGTTCTGTTCAGGATCAAGTACTTCAAGCAAAGCAGAAGAGGGATCACCACGGAAGTCATTTCCTAATTTGTCAATCTCATCCAATATAAAGACGGGATTGGAAGTCCCGGCTTTAATGATGTTTTCAATGATCCGACCCGGCATTGCTCCGATATAGGTACGACGGTGACCGCGAATTTCAGCCTCGTCGTGCATGCCGCCGAGAGACACTCGTATATACTTGCGTCCAAGAGCTTCAGCAATGGATTTGCCGAGAGATGTTTTACCTACTCCCGGAGGGCCGTATAAACAGATGATCGGAGACTTCAGGTCACCTTTGAGTTTAAGTACAGCCAGATGTTCCAGTATACGTTCTTTGACTTTCTCAAGTCCGTAATGATCACGATCAAGAACCCTTTGTGCACGTTTTAGATTGAAGTTGTCTTTGGAATATTCGTTCCAGGGCATATCCAACAAATAAGTCAGATAGTTAAGCTGCGTTGAATAGTCCGGTGAATGCGGGCTTGTGCGTTCAAGCTTTTCCAGCTCTTTTTCGAAAATGTCTCCTGTTTCCTTAGACCATTTCTTTTTAGCTGCCTTGTCACGCATTTCTTTACTGTCTTGTTCCTGCGTGTTTCCACCCAACTCATCCTGAATGGTCTTTATTTGTTGTTGTAAAAAATATTCCTTTTGTTGCTGGTTGATATTTTCGCTGGCTTTTGACTGTATGGAGACTTTCAATTCCAGCAATTGAGATTCACGGGTCATAATCTCAAGGAGCTTGTAGCAGCGATCCTTGAAATCATCCATCTTCAAGAGTAAAATCTTGTCTTGCATCTTGAACGCAAAATTTGCACAGATAAAGTTTACAAGTGAAAAGGGCTTTTCAATATTTCGTATGGCAAAGTTTGCTTCTTGAGGCAAATTGCCTGAATTCTTGACGATTTTTACCGATAACTCTTTTATAGCCTGTATTAATGCTTCAAATTCACGGTCATCTTTTATAATAGATGTTTCTTCCCTGATCAGGACATTACCCATCATGTAGGGCTCTGTCGCAACGACCTTATCAAGAGTGCAGCGTTTTATTCCTTGAATAATTACGGTTGTTGAGTTGTCCGGCATTTCAAGGATGCGCATGATTCTGGCAACAAGGCCGATTTTATTAAGATCAGCTTCATTAGGATCGTCGACATTTGAGTCAATTTGAGTAAAAACAGCCAACATGGATTCTTTCTGATAGACATCCCGCACCAATTGCAGGGATTTGCTTCGTCCGACAGTCACAGGCATTACTACTCCGGGAAACAGCACCATATTTCTCAAAGGCAATATGGGTAAAGCTTCAGGCAAATCCGTCTGTTTGAGAAATTGATCATCGTCGTTATCGGAAATCATAGGTATGAATTCTGATTCTATATCTTCAACGTCGGTGGAAAGTCGTTTTTTTAATTGTATATCCATAATTGTATAATATATTACTGTAAAGTCAAGAGTCATGCCAAAGTTATGAAAGTGACGAAATGGCGTGAATTTGACTAATTTTTACAAAATATATGAAAAAAAGGCAAGAACGGAGTTTCTGCCTTTAAATATTTTTGTTCATAAGAATATTATTCTTCAGATTTGGTATATTTTTTATTTAGCAGTTTGACAATCTCATTGGTGATGTTGTAACTTTGATTTGCAACCATAATGTTGTCATTCATGGTGTTACTAATAATCATCTCGTATTTCTTGTTTTTGTTGTATTGAACAAGAAACTTGTAAATGGAATCTCTTAACTGTTCATTCATCTTTTGTTGTTCTTTTACCAGCTCTTGTGTCAAATTGTCTTCAAGTGCCTGCAGATCCTGTTGCTTTTTGACCAATGCTTGTTGTTGGCTTTTGAAACTTTGTTCGGAAAGAAAAGCATTATTTTCATGCTTGCGTTGGAATTCTTTCATTTCAGCATCCAGTTTGCGTGCCTTTTCGGTCAAAATAGCCTGTGCATTTTCGCGCTTGCGAATTAAAACACCATTGAGCTCTTTTGAATAGGAATAATTTTGCAACAGGGAATCGATGTTTATATAGGCAATAGGCAATCGGTAACCTTTGGCTGAGTCGTTTGCAAAAACCATTCGTGTTGACGGCCCATTCTGCTTACCTGTAAAATGCAAGATGTATAAAACAATAATGCTGATAGCCAGAATAATGTTCACGATGGTGTTTGTATGTTTCATTTCATTCGTTTTTTCCGGCATATAAACCCGGGTGAAAATTTAAAATACTTTTTGGTGTTCTGATTGATAGCCGAGCAATTTTAAATCTGAAATTCTTTCTAAATTTCAAGTGTTTACCAAGGACTCACTTTCCAAAACAGAATTGCAAATATACACTTTTCTCTATTCTCTTTGATATAATTTTCTTATTTTTGTCTCAAAACAGTAGATAGATGAGCCCTTTTAACCATTTTTAATGAGTATCTTATACGATTGTATAAAGTTTAGGGTTATTATATAAATAGGTAAAAATTACAGCTATGAATTCAGATATTTTATCTCTTGAACCAACTTTGGTTTGGTATTATTTTATGGAAATCTGCCAGATTCCGAGACCTTCCGGTAAAACCCAGGCCATACAAAAATGGCTTATGGCTTTTGCAAAAGAAAAAGGTTTACAGGGAAAACAAGATGCGATAGGAAATGTGCTGATCAGTAAACCTGCAACAAAAGGTTTTGAGAAACATACCGCCACCGTTTTGCAATCCCACATGGATATGGTTTGTGAAAAGAATGGAAATGTCATTCATGATTTTGAAAAAGACCCCATTGATGTGCTTATCGACGGTGACTGGGTGAAAGCCAACGGAACAACGCTCGGTGCTGACAATGGTATCGGTATAGCAGCCCAGCTGGCTGTTTTGGCTTCCGGAAATCTTGAACATGGCCCGATAGAATGCCTGTTTACCGTAGATGAAGAGACAGGACTGGATGGCGCTTTCAACCTTGAAAAAGGATTTTTTACCGGAACAAGACTGATTAATCTGGATTCTGAAGATGAAGGGGAGCTCTTTATCGGTTGTGCCGGCGGTATGAATTCGAAATTTTTGTTTGATTTTAAGACACAACCCGTACCGGATCAATTTTTCTTTTTTAAAGTGGCTTTGAAAGGATTGACCGGCGGACATTCCGGGGACGATATTGATAAAGGCAGGGGCAATGCGAATCAATTGCTGGCCCGTTTTCTGTGGCACGAAGAGGCTGCAACCGATTTGTACTTAAATGATTTTGAAGGTGGAAATCTTTCCAATGCCATTCCCCGTGAGGCTTCTTGTGTCGCCGGTGTACCCTGGAATGAAAAAGAACAAGTCCGCGTCCGGCTGAATTGCTATTTGGCTGATTTGGAAGAAGAATTCGGAGAAGTCGAACCTGGCTTGCAATTGGAACTTGAATCGGTTGAAACACCGAAAGAAGTATTGTCAAAAAAGGATTCTCGTCGTTTCATCTCGGCTCTGTACGGATGTCCGAACGGTGTAATTGCCATGTCCCACGCAATCCCCGGTCTTGTTGAAACATCGCTGAACCTGGCATCTGTTAAGAAAAGCGGCACGAACCAATGGACGATCACCACTTCTCAGCGAAGTTCTGTGGAGACTTCAAAATTTGCGTTAAGCCATCGGCTGGAAGCGTTGTTCTCTTTGGCCGGGATGCCTGCAATCCATGGAGAAGGTTATCCGGGCTGGAATCCGAATCCGGATTCGGTTTTGGTGAAGATTGTTGCCGGAGCCTATCAGGATTTATTCGGCAAGGAAGCCAAAATAAAGGCCATTCATGCCGGACTTGAGTGTGGTCTCTTCCTGCAGAAATATCCCGGGTTGGATATGGTTTCTTTTGGCCCTACCATGCGGGGAGTGCATTCTCCCGATGAGCGTATGCTTATTCCTACTGTCCGTCTTTTCTGGGATCTGTTGGTTGAAAGCCTGAAAAGGATTTGAGATTGTTTTTTTTATGAAGCTATCCGCGCCTTTTATCTTGCTGATATTTCTGGGTGCATCCTTGTTTTTTCAGGGCTGCACGCAGGAGGATGTCATTACAAGTAATCCGGCGGATAAGCTACGGTTTTCTACTGATACGCTTTCGTTCGATACGGTTTTCTCAACTTTGGGTACGACGACTGCCTGGTTAAAGATCTATAATCCGAATAGCCATAAGATCAGGATATCAAACATCACTTTAAAATCAGGCGGGACAAAAGGGTACCACCTCAATGTGGACGGTTCTTCCGACTATCCTTTCACGGACGTGGATATTCCTGCAAAAGACAGTATGTATCTTTTTGTATCGCTGACCGCGGTCGAACAGGATGTAAATGGGCCGAACGTAGTGGAGGATGCCATTTTGTTTGAGACAAATGGAAATCAACAACAAATCGTTCTCCGGGCCTATAGCCAGAATGCCGTAATCTGGCATGGAAAAACAATTACAGCAGATACGACACTGACGGCGGACAAGCCCTTTCTTGTTTATGATAGTCTGGTCGTTTCGGAAAACGTGACTTTGACCGTCTCAGAAGGTGTTGGTCTGTATTTCCACAACGGAGCGAATGTGCAGGTCTACGGAACAGTCAAGATAAACGGAACCCAGACTTCGCCTGTGACATTTAGGGGAGACAGGCTGGATGATGAACTGGCTGATTTTCCATACGATAATTATCCCGGGCAGTGGGGTGGTATTAACCTAAAGAAGACAAGCTTTAACAACGATTGGAACTATGTCCATATTAGAGGTGCAAGCACCGGTGTCACTGCGGATTCTTCTTCAACGGACCAGTCGAAATTAAAATTGTCGAACTCCGTCATTCATAATATGACGTATGATTGCCTTAAAAGTTGCAATTGCAAACTGACGGTGACAAACTGCCAACTATCCAACAGTGGAAGCTATACCGTTTATATAGTCGGTGGTCAGGCTGATTTTGTCTTTTGTACGATCGCCAACTATCAGCAACTTGTTTCGAGGGACGGAGGGTCGGCTTTAATGTTGGTCAATCGTCTAATTGACTCAAACAATCATGAAACAACTTATCCGTTGAATGCCAATTTTATAAATACAATTGTCTTTGGGACTCAAAATGAGGAATTTGGCCTGGATTTGTCTAAAGATAGTCTCATTAGCGGGAATGTTTATTTTGGGTACTGCCTGCTAAAATTATCATCAGCGCTAAGCTCAAAATATGCTTCAAATTGCCTTTATCCTGCAGATCCATATTTTCTTAAATTAGGGACAGAAGCCGAAAACTATTTGTATGATTTCCGTATTGATTCTATTTCTCCGGCGCGGAATGCTGCTGATCCCGGCTATTCAAGATTATACCCTACTGACATGAACGGCATAACGAGGGTGGGAGGCAATCCCTCCGACATTGGTGCTTATCAATGGTCTTCCGGCCAGTAACCCTTGTTTTAAATAAAAGATTCATAAATAAACTTATTATTAAATAAAGTGAATATCTTTGTCTTCAATGAGGCGGATATTTATGAAAAGGACATTGGTTGTTTTAGCCATTTTGATTTGTTGTATAGGGGAATGCCATGCAATAAAAGGCTTACGTGTGATGTTTTACAATGTTGAGAATTATTTTGACTGCAAACATGACAGTCTGAAAAACGACTATGAATTTCTTCCGGGTGGAATCAGGGCCTGGACACAGGCGAGGTTTTGGGTGAAAACAGGGCATATTGCAAGGGTAATTGCTGCCATAGGAGCGGACAAGTTTCCTGAGATTGTAGGATTGGCCGAGGTTGAAAATGAGGCTTGCCTTAAAAGCCTGATCTATGTTTCTCCCTTGAAGAATGCCGGTTACTCTTTCATTCATGAAGAATCGCCCGATTCGAGAGGGGTTGATGTCTGTTTGCTATATAACCGCTACCTGTTTTCCGTTATTCGCCATGTATCCATTCGTGTGAATTGCAAAGAGGACTCAACGAAACGGACGCGGGATATCCTGTATGTTTGCGGAAAGACTTACACGAACGATACCTTGCATATCTTTGTCACCCATTTCCCTTCCAGACTGGGTGGTGAACTTGAGTCTGAAGCATACAGGCGCGACGTAGCCAAATTAATACGGGAGAAAGCCGATTCGATCTTCTCGGTTCAAGAGAAATCCAATATACTGATTATGGGAGACTTTAATGATTATCCTGACTGCCGGTCAATTTCTGTCGATTTGCAGGCTGGAATGCCTGTCGAGAATCCGGAATACAAGGCTTTGTACAACTTAATGCTGCCTATGGATGAAAATCCGGATATAGGGACAAACAAGTATCAGGGAGACTGGGGCATTCTGGATCAGATGCTGGTCTCCGGAAATCTGCTGAAACATACCCGTGAAGCGCATATCTTTGATGCGGATTTTTTGCTGGTTTCCGATGAACGGTGGATGGGCCGGAAGCCATTCCGAACCTACAACGGCATGATCTATCAGGGGGGCTATAGTGATCATTTGCCGGTCTATTTGGATATGGATTTTTATAAATGATCCGTTGTTCCTCACCATTCTGCCAGGAAAAGAAGTTGATTGCCTGAATTCACTATCTTTAGTTGAAGCGTACAGCATGGTGTACATACCAACACACCATGCTGTGCAAACCAACACACCACGCTGTACATACCAACACACCATGGTGTGCATGCTAACACAGCGTGGTGTGCATAGACATTGGAGAAGTTGATCCTTTTAATTGTCAGTGACTAATTTACCTACTTTAGTTTGTGAGGCTTCATCCTTTTTTGTATTTTTGCTCTCCCAAAAATCATAGATTATTAATTTCAACAAAAAGATATGTTTGAGAATTTAAGTGATCGGTTAGAGAAGTCTTTTCAAATTCTGAGAGGTCAGGGCAAAATTACGGAAATAAATGTTGCAGAAACACTTAAGGATGTCCGGAAGGCATTGCTTGACGCTGATGTCAACTATAAGATTGCCAAACAATTTACAGAGGATGTAAAGGAAAAAGCCCTGGGGCAGGATGTACTGACGTCTGTCAAACCCAAGGAAATGATGATAAAGATCGTCCATGACGAACTGACACGTCTCATGGGTGATGAGCAGATTGACGTGAACCTGAAAGGTAATCCATCTGTCATTTTGATGTCAGGTCTGCAGGGTTCCGGTAAAACCACCTTCTCGGCAAAACTCGCCAAAACACTTAAATCCAAACGAGGCAAGAATCCGATATTGGTTGCTTGTGATGTCTATCGTCCTGCCGCCATTGAACAGTTGAAGGTGCTCGGTGCCCAGATTGAGATTCCGGTGTACTGTGAACCGGATAACCAGAATCCCGTTTTAATAGCTCAGAATGCCATATCATTTGCAAAGAAGAACGGTCATGATCTTGTGATTATTGATACGGCTGGCCGTTTGGCTGTGGATGAAGTCATGATGAACGAGATCGCAGCGATCAAGAAAGCCGTCAATCCTCAGGAAATCCTTTTTGTGGTTGATGCGATGACTGGTCAGGATGCGGTAAATACGGCCAAAGAGTTTAACGAAAGGCTGGATTTTGACGGTGTTGTTTTGACTAAACTTGATGGTGATACACGGGGTGGTGCTGCACTTTCTATTCGTACGGTGGTCAACAAACCGATCAAGTTTGTCGGAACCGGTGAAAAGATGGATGCAATCGATGTTTTCTACCCCAAACGTATGGCTGACCGTATTCTCGGTATGGGTGACGTCGTTTCACTGGTGGAGAAGGCTCAGGAACAATATAATGAGGAAGAAGCCCGTCGCCTGTCCAAAAAGATTGCCAAAAATCAGTTTGATTTTAATGATTTTATGAGCCAGATCGCCCAAATCAAGAAAATGGGTAACCTGAAAGACCTGGCATCCATGATACCTGGTGTTGGAAAAGCGATCAAGGATGTGGAAATAGGTGATGATGCTTTCAAGAGCATTGAGGCAATAATTGGTTCCATGACTCCAAAAGAAAGAAGCAATCCGGAAATTCTGAATGCCAGCCGCCGTCAGCGACTGGCTGCGGGAAGCGGAACCAACATTCAGGAAGTGAACCGCCTGCTTAAACAATTTGATCAGACCCGTAAAATGATGCATACCGTTACTACGACAAAATCCGGAAAACACGGTTTGCCTTCTATGCGAAAACATTGAGAATTTGAATTAAATTTAAAGAATATTATATGCAGCTTATTGATGGAAAGGTTGTTTCAAGTGCAGTAAAGCAGGAAATTGCAGAGAAGGTGCGTCAGATGATAGCGGAAGGTAAGAAACGTCCGCATCTGGCAGCCATTCTGGTAGGCCATGATGGTGGAAGTGAAACCTATGTGGCTGGTAAGGTAAAGGATTGTGAAGATTGCGGCTTTACATCAACCTTGATTCGTTTTGAAAATGATGTAACGGAAGATGTCTTGTTGGCCGAAGTTGAAAAGCTGAACAGGAATGCGGATGTGGACGGCTTTATCGTGCAATTGCCATTGCCCAAACATATCTCTGAACAGAAAATTATTGAGGCCATTGATTATAGAAAAGATGTGGATGGCTTTCATCCGGTGAATGTCGGACGTGTGAGTCTTGGCATGCCTGCGTTCATTTCAGCCACACCGGCCGGTATTCTTGAATTGATTAAACGGTATAAAATTGAAACAGCCGGAAAGCATGTTGTCGTGATCGGGCGTAGCAATATTGTCGGTAAACCTGTTGCCAATCTTTTGATGCAAAAGGGTTATCCCGGGAATGCCACTGTCACGGTGGTCCATAGCTATTCAAAAGATATCAAGGAACAATGTCTGAGTGCCGACATTATTATTTGCGCTTTGGGCAAACCGAAATTTCTTAAAGCGGATATGGTTAAGGAAGGTGCCGTGGTTATTGACGTTGGAACAACCCGTGTGCCATCCGACAAAACAAAGAGTGGCTTTAAACTGACGGGGGATGTCGACTTTGAAAACGTGGCTCCCAAATGTTCTTTTATCACGCCGGTCCCAGGTGGAGTAGGGTTGATGACAAGGGTTTCCCTGATGCAGAATACATTGTTGGCCGGGAGTAAAGCAATTTACAAATAAGACGGACAGGAAAGTCCGGACAAACAGGATGATAAAGCGAACTTTTTTTCTTTTTCTTTTGGTGGCATCGACGGTCTCCGCTTTTTCACAGGAAGCTGCCGATAGGGCTATTTTTGGGGCTTTTTTAGATTATGCCGGCAAAGAAAATCTGAAGGAAAAGGAGACAGGGGAGCGGGTGGCGTCCATTGCCCGCTTTTTTCTGAAAACGCCTTACGTCGCTTCTACTTTAGAAGCGGATGGAGCTGAACGTTTGCAGGTGAATTTGCGGGGGTTGGATTGTACAACCTTTGTTGAAAATGTGTTGGCTTTGCACAATCTCTTAAAAGAAAAAGCGCCTGATTTTGAAGCATACAAGCGTATCCTGACTAAAATTCGGTACAGAAACGGCATTATTGACAGATATCCTTCGCGTTTGCATTATACGACGGATTGGTTGCTGGACAATCAAAAGAAAGGTTTTGTCAGTTTGGTGAAGATGGGGCCTGCCTCGGAAAAGTTCAAACCAAATGTGAATTTTATGTCGACGCATCCGGCTTCTTATCCCGCTTTGAAAAGTAATCCTGCCTTTGTTGCCGAGATGGCAATACACGAAGCAAGACTGAACAAGTTATCTCTCAAATATTTGCCGAAAGATAAGCTTACCGATGAGGCTCCTTTTATCCATACCGGTGATATTATTGCCGTTACATCAGCTACTCCGGGAATAGATTTTTCTCATCTCGGAATTGCTGTCCGTCAGAACGGTGTGGTTTATATGATTCATGCTTCTTCGACGGGTAAAGAAGTGGTAACAACGGAGAAAAGCCTGAAATCATATTTATTAAGTGTAAGACATCATACTGGTATAGTTGTTCTTAGGCCTCTTTGATGCTGAAATATTCAAAAAAAGCCTGTCTTACCTTGCAGAAAATATTATAAAATACTACTTTTGCACTGCATTTGATGGTGGTTGTAGCTCAATTGGTTAGAGTGACGGATTGTGGTTCCGTAGGTTGCGGGTTCGAGACCCGTCTCCCACCCAGAAGACCTTCGGTAAGTAGCCGAGGGTTTTTTTGTTATATTTGTCGTTCCACCTGGCCTTGAAAGAATTTGGTTTTATGAAGCTTATTAAAAATAATTGGACAACTCTTTTTTTAACGAACTTCCTAAGTGTTTTCAATGATAATTTCCTAAAACACTGCATTATATTCGTTTCAATTGGCTGGATTTTGCCTAAATGGCTTACCCAGTCACAACTGATTTCCTGTGTGGCTGCCGCCTTAATCGTGCCATACTTGTTTTTATCTCCTTTGGCTGGCCGCTTGTCTGCGACGCATTCAAAGTTACGTGTTTTCCGTTTCTTTAAATTATTGGAAATTCCTGTTCTGGCCTTGGGCGCTGTTGCCTTTGTTTTTCATTGGGTTTGGCTGGCTGTTTTTGTTGTATTGATAATGGGTATACTAAGTTGTCTGTATTCTCCTTCAAAATATGGATTGATTCGAGATATTGGCGGACCTGAGGGTGTGTCTTTCGGTAGCGGTGTTTTTGAAGCAATGGCCTTTCTGGGTATTTTGTTCGGAACAGTAGCTGCTTCTTATCTTTCTGACCATTACAACATATATATACAAGTTTGTTTGTTTATAGGTTTGGCCGTACTTGGATATTTATCGTGCAGACAAATCAAGGCTGTCGAATTGCCTGAAGAAGAATCCTCAGGAACTATAAATCCTTTGCGTTTCTTATTGGATTCTTATCGTTTTGCCTCAAAACATAAGTATGTGAATAGTGCTGTACTTGGCGCTTCCGTATTTTGGCTGATTGGTGGCATGATTCAGATGAATATGATCATTCACTGTGTAAAGACACTTGGGACAAGCAATACGGTGGCTGGGGTAGTCATGTCTTTTGCAGCTATCGGGATTGCACTTGGGACTTCATTCGCCGGTATTTGGTCAAGAAAGACGGTCCGTCCGGAAATGATTCCTGTCGGGTTACTCGGTATGATCGTTTGCCTGATCGCCATCCTGTTTTTCAATCCTTCCATCGTTATGTGTGCAATTCTTATTTTTTGTCTGGCTTTTATGGGCGGTGTTTTTGAAGTGCCATGTCTTGCTTTGGTTCAACATGCTGATTTGGGCAGAAAGCTTGGAGATGTGATTGCTTATCTGAATTTTGTGACCTTTATTTTTGTACTTCTGGGAACTGTCTTGTTTTCTGCAACTGCTTATTTGACGAAGGATAACAGTCTAGCGGTTTTTGGAGTCATCCTTGTTGTATGTGCGTTGATGTTGTTTTATTATGCGGTTCGGTATCCGGAATTTTTTACCGGAAACAAAAACAAGCAAAAAGCATCGGGTTTATAGATCTTTGATCAGAATGTTGCCTCCTTTATCTGCAACCGCTTTTTCAATATTTATCAAAGATTCCCAGTGTGCCTTGTATTTATTCTCTGTGTCAATTTGGAAGTCCTCGCTTCCGAAATTAAACATTTTCTCAAAGAAATAGCCTAAAGTAAGTTTATTGATGTCTATCGCCGGCTGATAGGCAATTGCATCTTTTTCTTCGAGACTTGGCGTTTCGGAAAGCATCTGCATTTCAAGCAAAAGTCTTAAAGTATAACTGGTGAGCCGGGAAGGTATTTCATATTGGGTCGATATTTCACTCATTGTCATTGGCCCTTCTCCATTTTCAAAACGTTTGCACAGAATATTCATGATGAGTATGCCGATAAAATATCGGTAGCGATGACTTACATTCTTACTCTCTTTTTCAAAATAGAAGTTTTGGACATTTTGGGCGGCATAACAGATCTCTGCCCCGAAAAGTACAATGGTCCAGGATAATTGAAGCCAGAGCAGAAACAACGGTATAGCGGCAAAGCTACCGTAAATGGCATTGTAATTGTTAACCCATATCTGACCACTTATGTATAAATACTGGAAAGCTTGAAACGCAGAGCCGGCAATGACACCGGCAATTAAAGCATTTTTCACACGAACCTTCGTGTTTGGAATCAATATATAAAGGAGAGAAAAACATAACCATGAAAAGAAGTATGGGATACAAGTCATGACGACATTTAGGAACGGACTAAAAAGTACAAATATTTCATTTTTTGCAACGGTTGTGTGTATGAATATGGAAAATCCACTCGAAACAATCAGTAATACAGGTATTATAAACATGGTGGCAAGATAGTCACTGATCATCCTTGATATGCTACGGCCTCTTTTAATTTGGAAGATATCATTAACCGTTATTTCGATAGATTGAAGGATAGACCAGATGGAGGTAATTAAAAAGATAATGCCAAGACCTATGATTATTCCGCTGGTGGCAACTTTAAGATAAGATTGAACAAACTTGAACAGCATTTCAAGAACCTGATCCTGACCGGGCAATATTTTTGTTAGCTGTATTTGGATCATTTTCTCAAACCCAAACCCTCGTGCAATAGCGATTATAATGGTTGCCACGGGTACAACAGCAAGCAACGTGGAATAAGTCAGAGCGGAGGCCCGTGTGCTAAGTCTGTCATTGGTGAACCCTCTGATTGCCAGAATCAGGGTTCGGAAGAGATTTAATAATTTATTCTTGATTCCTTTGACCTGATGCTGTGGAACACGCCAGATGTCTTTTGAAACGAAGTTCCATAAATCTTCAAAAAAATTTCCAGATGGAGGATTTGATTTTACCATGTGCTTTTCTGCATCAAAGGTTAAAAAAACAAGGAGCCTGTAAGCCGGGTTCTGTGCTTCCCCAAAAAGGGAAGTGTCTGCCATTTATCTCGACTGCCGGTCACCCGACAGCTCTAGCGACCTACCCCCCGACATCGGACGAGCAGCCCTACATGCGTCGGTGTACATGGTCTTGCAACCCATAAGATGTACTGACCCCCAGTGTCACCATTGGAGCGGTGGGCTCTTACCCCGCCTTTTCACCCTTACCTCACTTTCGCGAGGCGGTCATTTTCTGTTACATTAACTCTGCCTTTTGGACAGCTTCCCGTTAGGAAGTATGGTGCTCTGTGTTGCCCGGACTTTCCTCTTTTATTCCTAAAAGCGGCAGACCGGCTCTCTGTTTGATGCAAAAATAAGCAATAATTGTCAGATTATAGGTATTTCAAGATTTTTTGTCAGTTTATCTATGGTTATAAACCTGACAAAGGTCGGAAACTATGTTAACATGCGTTAAGTGCTAAAACCAAACGTTAATTGAACTAAAAAATCAATTCTTGAATTATTATGGAAAGCTTTTTGCATATATTTTTATGCGATAAAAAACGCTCAAGTCAGTGTGAATGAAACCTTTTATAGAAAATTAAAGATATTAATTCAGAAATGGCAAAAGATAAGAACATTTCTGTACAGGACGGTGTTTATGTAAATGGTGCTGCTGATCACAGTGGTGCACTGAAGGCCGGAATAAAAAAAAGTTATATAGTTTTAAAAATAAATGATATTTGTATACAATCTGTTTCACAAATGAAAGATGTCATTCGAGATGTTACATATTATGCAATAAATTTAACCTAGTAAGGTTTTTTAATGATATTTACTATCTTATTTAACTAAAAAAAACTACCTTTGCACTCCAAATTTTAATCGAGCATGAGACAGCTAAAGATTACAAAATCAATCACCAATCGCGAAAGTGCATCTTTGGATAAATATTTACAGGAAATCGGCCGTGAAGAGCTGATTAAAGTTGAGGAAGAGGTGGAACTGGCTCAGCGCATCCGTCAGGGAGACCGTGCTGCTTTGGAAAAGTTGACCCGTGCAAATTTGCGTTTTGTGGTTTCAGTTGCTAAACAGTATCAAAATCAGGGGCTCAGCCTTCCTGATTTAATTAATGAAGGTAATCTGGGACTTATTAAAGCAGCTGAAAAGTTTGATGAAACGCGTGGGTTTAAGTTTATTTCTTATGCTGTGTGGTGGATTCGTCAGTCTATTCTTCAGGCTTTGGCAGAACAGTCGCGTATTGTTCGTCTTCCTTTGAACCAGGTTGGTTCCTTGAACAAGATTACAAAAGCTTTTTCAAAATTCGAGCAGGAACATGAACGAAAACCTTCTCCTGAAGAATTAGCCGAAGAATTGGATATACCTGTTGATAAGATTTCTGATACGCTTAAAGTATCGGGACGTCATATTTCGGTGGATGCTCCTTTTGTTGAAGGAGAAGACAATTCCCTTCTGGATGTTTTGGTTAATGATGATGCACCTGTTGCAGACCGAAGGTTGATGAATGAATCACTTTCGCGTGAGATTGACCGTGCGTTGTCAACTTTGACTGACAGGGAGAGTGACATTATTAAAATGTTTTTCGGACTTGGCAGTCAGGAAATGACGCTTGAAGAGATTGGAGATAAATTTGGATTAACCCGGGAACGTGTCCGGCAAATTAAAGAAAAGGCCATCCGCCGTTTGCGTCAGAATTCAAGAAGCAAATTATTAAAGGGCTATTTAGGATAATGACCCCATAATGGAAAGTATTAAAAGTCACCTTCGGGTGGCTTTTTTTATTTATCTTTGAATTGGAAAAATATTTTGCATTCTTTACAACAAAGACTTACTTCCTATTAATGTTTAAACTAAAATTGGATGTATGAGGAAAATAAATTATTATATAATGATATTATCATGTGCATTGGCTTCTTGTAATGGAAGTAAAAATGTTGGAGATGGAGCATTGATTGAAAAGCGACCCCTGAAGATTGAAAAAGGACTGATGACTCCTGAGGTGCTTTGGAGTATGGGACGTGTTGGAGAAATCAAGGTATCTCCTGATGGAAAAAATGTGTTATACAATGTCCAGTATTATAGTATTCCTCAAAATAAAGGGAATAAAGAGTTGTATGTGGTTCCGGTCTCCGGTGGAAATTCTATCCGTTTGACCAGAACAAAGGCAAATGAACAACAAGCCGTTTGGTCTGAAGATGGTTCGCATATTTATTTTCTTTCATCTGAATCTGGTACCACTCAACTTTGGGTTATGCGCAGTGATGGTAAGAAACGTCATCAACTTACTAAAAATTTAAAAGATATTGAGTGCTTTCTTTTATCACCGTATGAGAAGAAAATTCTTTTTGTTTCGGAGGTACAATATGGTAAACGTGTAAAAGATATATATCCGGATTTGCCTTTATCGAGCGGCAAAGTGATAGATGACATGATGTATAAACATTGGGATGAATGGGTCGAAACAGTTCCTCATCCTTTTGTTGCTGATTTGACTAAGAATGGTTTGGAAAATGTGACAGATATTCTTCAGGGGCTGCCTTTTGAATCTCCGATGAAACCTTGGGGTGGAATAGAACAACTGGCATGGTCTCCTGATGGCAAAAGTATTGCTTATACTTGTCGTAAAAAAACGGGCAAGGCTTATACGCTTTCGACGAATTCTGATATCTTTCTCTATTCGCTAGTTACGAAAGAAACAAAAAACTTGACGGAAGGAATGATGGGATATGACATAAATCCTGTATTTTCTCCAGACGGACAATATATTGCTTTTGAAAGTATGGCAAGAGACGGCTATGAGGCAGACCGTAACAGATTGTTTATACATGATATTAAGACAGCAAATAACCGCTGTATAAGCGATTCTTTGGACGGTGACGTAAGTTCTGTAATTTGGTCTAAGGATGGTCGGAAGCTTTATTTTTTGAGTGCATTGCAGGCTGTTGTGCAAATATTCAGTGTGGATTTTGAAACTGCTTATATCAAACAGTTGACTGACGGTTTGTTTGATTTTGGAACGATAGCTCTTGCTGGTGATCAATTAGTAGGCCTAAGACATTCCATGAGCCATCCTGATGATATCTATCGTATCGATCCTGTCAATGGGCAAATGGTCGCAATTACCAATGAGAACAAGGAAATTTATGATCGGCTAAAAGTCGGGCGTGTTGAAAAGCGTATGATTGAAACTACCGATAAACGCCAGATGTTAACTTGGGTTGTCTATCCGCCGGATTTTGATTCTACAAAGATTTATCCAACCCTTTTATATTGTGAAGGTGGTCCTCAAAGCAATTTAGGTCAATTTTGGTCTTACCGCTGGAATTTACAATTAATGGCTGCCAACGGTTATATTATTGTTGCCCCGAATCGTCGTGGCGTTTCCGGGCTTGGACAGGAATGGAAAGAGCAGATTAGCGGTGATTATGGGGGTCAGAACATGAAAGATTATTTAACGGCGATAGATGCAGTTTCAAAGGAACCTTATGTCGATAGAAATCACCTGGGATGTGTTGGTGCATCGTATGGCGGTTTCTCGGTATATTGGCTGGCCGGTAATCATCATAAACGGTTTAAAGCCTTTATTGCCCACGATGGAGTTTTTAACGCCGAAGCTCAATATCTTGAGACTGATGAACTTTGGTTTGAGAATTGGGATATGGGAGGTCCATTCTGGGAGACCGCCAATGCCGTGGTTCAACGTTCGTTTGCCAATTCTCCCCATAAATTTGTCAAGAATTGGGATACTCCGATCTTATGCATTCACGGTGAGAAAGACTACCGAATACTGGCCTCACAAGCGATGGCTGCCTTTAATGCAGCCAAACTCAGAGGTATTCCGGCAGAACTTCTCATATTCCCTGATGAAAATCATTGGGTTTTACAACCACAAAATGCAATTTTATGGCAAAGGAGATTCTTTTCATGGTTGGATAAGTGGTTGAAATGAGGAAAGTAAAGTTGAATTAAAAAATCCTGCTTAATCGAACAAATTTCTGAATTTCTCAAACATTTTTTTGCTTAGGCTGGGACTGGTTTTGAAATTTTCAGATTCCTCCAGTTTCTCGATTGTCTTTTTTTCATCACGCGTAAGGGCTTCAGGAATATAAACACTGATATTGACCAATAAATCACCCGTGCCGTACTGATTAACGGTTGGCAAACCTTTTCCACGCAAACGAAGCATTTTCCCGGGTTGTGTTCCAGGATCGATTTTTACTTTCACCTTACCATCAATAGTCGGTATCTCGACAGTTCCACCTAAGGATGCGGTCGGAAAACTAAGCAGGAGGTTATAAACCAGATCATTTTCATCACGCAATAATTCCGGATGTGCTTCTTCTTCTATAACGATAAGTAAATCACCGCTAATACCACCGCGCCGGGCTGCATTTCCTTTTCCACTCATGGATAGCTGCATGCCTTCAGCTACACCTGCTGGTATATTAATATTGATGACTTCTTCTTGTTGTGTAATGCCTTCACCATTGCAATGAGAACATTTTTTTGTTATGATTTTCCCTTCCCCCTGACAATCCGGACAAACGGATTGCGTTTGCATCCTGCCTAAAATGGTATTGGTTATACGTGTAACCGATCCTGTGCCACGACAAGTATTACAAGTAGAATAGGCATTGCCACCCTCTGCTCCACTTCCGTTACAATAACTGCAGGATACGTATTTTCTGACCTTGATTTTTTTTTCGGTACCTTTTGCTATCTCTTGAAGGTTAAGCTTAACCTTAACCCGCAGATTACTTCCTTGGTTAACGCGTTGGCCACCCCTTGAACTGCTTCCGAACCCACCAAAAGGACTTCCTCCTCCAAAATGACCTCCAAAAATATCGCCGAACTGTGAAAATATATCATCCATGGAGAAGCCGCCCCCTCCGCCAAAATCATTGCCTCCTGCTCCACTTACACCTGCATGACCAAATTGGTCGTAGCGCTGACGTTTATCAGGGTCGCTAAGGATTTCGTAAGCTTCGGCAGCTACCTTAAATTTCTCTTCAGCTGTTTTATCCCCCGGATTCTTATCTGGGTGATACTGAATGGCTTTTTTTCTGTATGCTTTCTTTATTTCATCTGGGGTAGCATTTTTGGCAATACCCAGTATTTCGTAAAAATCTCTTTTATTTGGCATGATTTGTTTATTATCTCTTTCTCAGAATATATTATTTGCCTACAACAACTTTTGCAAAGCGAATAACTTTATCATTCAAACAATAACCCTTTTGTGCACAGTCAATAACTTTGCCTTTTAGATCTTCATTTGGAGCAGGTATTGTTGTTATGGCTTCATGCAAATCTGTATCAAAAGCTTTTCCTTCAGTTTCAATAGACTTTATTCCATTTTGCTTCAAAAAACTTTGTAATTTGGAATTAATAAGCTCCATCCCTGTTTTTAAAGCTTCAATATCTTTGGTGTCTTTAGCAGCGGCTACTCCCCGTTCAATATCATCAACTATGGTCAGCATATTAACCAATACACTTTCTCCACCATTTTTTATAAGTTCGGTTTTTTCAAGCCGGCTGCGTTTACGGAAATTGTCATATTCGGCCAAACTTCTCAAATATGTATCATTAAGATGATCATATTTTGTCTGTAAGTCTGTCAATGCTTTTTTTGCAACATCCAATTCCGTTTCAGAAGGATTCTCATCCGTTTTAGGCTTTTCTTCCTCTTTTGGCTTTTCGATTTTGACCTCATCTGCAGTAGTTTCAACATCTTTTTTTACATTGTTCTCTTTTCCTGTCAGATTGTCATTTGTTGTCTGCTCTTCTTTTTTGGAACCAGTCTCTGTCTTTGTATGTTTCATTTTTTCTATTACTTATTCAAAATATGTATGCACTATATTCCCGACAAAAAGTTTGCCGAAATGTTTTGCCGGACGATTTGACAGGCGAATTTGTAGAATTGTTTATGATTTGTCATTTGCTGACAAATTTACAATGTTTATGTCAGAAAAAATAACTTTCATATAGTCGACAATTAAATACTGTACAAAAAATGTTTATTTTGTAAGACAGCATACCAGGTTTCGGTCTCCAAAAGCGTTGTCTACTCTTCCAACGGGAATCTGAAATTTGTTTTCTGCAATCCAATCAAGTGGAAAAGCAGCTTTGCTTCGTGGATAGCTATGTGTCCATTTATCTGCCATTAACTCATATCCGGCATGTGGAGATTGTACCAGAACATTATCTGTTTGGCTATAGATTCCTTCTTCAATTTCTTTAATTTCTTTATAGATACATTGCATTGTTTCGATGAAGCGATCAAGTTCAGCCAGACTTTCACTTTCTGTTGGCTCAATCATCAAAGTTCCATGAACAGGAAATGAAAGTGTCGGTGCATGGAAGCCGAAGTCCATCATGCGTTTGGCGATGTCAGTTTCGGTAATTCCAACGTTTTTAAATCCACGGCAATCCAGAATGACTTCATGTCCTACACGTCCGTTTTCGCCTCTGTATACAACAGGAAACTGGTCTTTCAGAGACTCTGCCAAATAATTGGCACTCAGAATAGCAATTTCACTGGCCCTTTTCAGACCTTCCTTTCCCATCATACACAAATAAGCGTAACTGATCGGGAGCAACATCGCATTTCCGTAAGGGGCAGCAGCGATGGTGATACCTGTATCACCGAAGAACGGGTGCTTTGGAAGATAGTCTACAAGATGTTCTTTACAGCAAATTGGACCAACACCAGGGCCCCCTCCACCGTGAGGCATGGCAAATGTTTTGTGTAGATTGAGATGGCAGATGTCTGCTCCGATGAATCCAGGGGAAGTAATGCCAACCTGTGCATTCATGTTCGCACCGTCCATATATACCTGGCCACCGTATTGGTGTATGATGGCACACATTTCACGAATTTGCATTTCGAAAATACCGTGAGTTGAGGGATAGGTGATCATGCAACCTGCCAGCGTTTCTGCATTTGCAGAAGCTTTTGTCACCCAGTCGTGAAGGTCAACATTTCCTTCATCGTCACAGTTCACAGTCAAAACCTGATAACCTGCCTGATGGGCACTTGCCGGGTTCGTGCCATGAGCAGAAGCAGGTATAAGCATGATGTTTCGGCCTGTCTGACCTTTACTATTAAAAAATTCACGAATCACACGAAGACCAGAATACTCTCCAGCGGCACCTGAGTTTGGCTGTAAACTACAGCCTGAAAAACCGGTAATTGTACATAATTCTTTTTTGAGGTTGGTGATCATCTCCAAATAGCCTTCAGATTGATCAACAGGCGCATATGGATGGATGTTCGCAAATTCTATATGTTCCAATGCCAGCATTTCAGAGGCGGCATTGAGTTTCATTGTGCAGGACCCGAGGGCAATCATGGAGTGGGTAAGAGAAATATCTTTCCTTTCCAGTTTTTTGATGTAACGCATCATTTCTGTTTCGCTATGATATTTTTTGAACACTTCCTGCTGTAGAAAGCGATCGGAGCGAAGTAAGGATTCATCTAGTGAACGAATTTCTGTAAAATCTTCCTTGTTGGTAAAGATTGCCAGGTTATTGGCAGCAGAAGCAAAAATATCTAACAGAACATCTATGTCATCATAGTCCGTGGTTTCATCAATGCTGATTCCGATTTCTCCTGTTTTGAAATAACGAAAATTGACTTCATAGTCCAGTGCCAATTTCTGAATTTCTGAAAGTTTTACATTTTCAGGAAGTGCTATTTTAAGTGTGTCAAAAAAATTATTGTTTAATTGTTTGTACCCGTAAACAAACAGTGCGTCATTTAAATATGAGGCAATGCCGTGAATTCGTCTGGCAATGTTCACAAGGCCATCATAACCATGATATACAGCATAGAAACCTGCCATGCTCGCCATGAGAGCAGAAGCCGTGCAAATGTTGGATGTGGCTTTTTCGCGTTTGATATGTTGCTCGCGCATTTGTAAAGCCAAACGATAAGCCGGATGTTCGGCCTTGTCTTTTGAAATGCCGATGATACGTCCTGGAATTACACGCATGTAAGTATCTTTTGCTGCAAAGAATGCGGCAGAAGGTCCACCAAAACCCATCGGAATGCCAAAACGCTGGGAGGAACCAAATACAATATCAGCTCCCCAATTGCCTGGAGCCTGAAGCAGGCAAAGACCAAGCAGATCGGCGGCAATTGCGACTTGCAATCCTGATTCTTGCATTTTTGAGATAAAATGGCTGTAATCTTCGACTTGACCGTCTGCATTTGGAAATTGAACGATGACAGCGAAATGGGTGGGTCCGGGTTTGAAAGTGGAATAGTTTCCGACTTCAATTTTAATATCCTGTGGAATACAACGAGTATATAAAACGGCTAAAGTTTGTGGAAATATTGATTGATCGACAAAAAGTACGTTTGCTCCGGCATCTTTTTGCTGCTTGTTTCTGGAACTGTGCATCATATTTGCTGCTTCGGCTGCGGCTGTCGCTTCGTCAAGCAAAGAACAATTGGCGAGAGGCAGACCTGTTAGTCCTGTTATGACGGTCTGGAAATTAAGCAAAGCTTCTAAGCGGCCTTGTGAAATTTCGGCCTGATAGGGTGTATATGAGGTATACCATACGGGATTTTCAAAGACATTGCGTTGAATGACAGCAGGTGTAAATGTGTCGTACCAACCCAAACCGATGTAGGAAGTGAAACACTTGTTTTTGGAAGCGAGATCTGCAATGTGTTCTGCGAATTGACCTTCTGACAGGGCAGCTTCCAGATCAAGGTCTTCCTTTAAAAGTATATCTGCAGGTATGGTTTGCTGGATCAATTCTTGGATGTCACTCAACCCAATTTTTTCCAACATCTCTTTTCCTTCTTTCGGCTGAATGCCAATGTGCCGGGATGCAAAATCATTCATCTTGAAATCTGTTTAAATAAAAGTCTTTGCTTTTATGCGATAATATGTCGCATATAATTATTTGCTTAAATCGACAATGTCAAAATCAATCATTGTAAGTCTTTCACTTTCACTTTTGCCAACCAAATAGGTATCTTCTACTCCAACTGCACCAACACCTTTAATTATAAATTTAGGTTCTATGGCAATAGTCATATTTGATTTTAAGATATCTTTAGAGCGTTTGGCAAGAACAGGAAGCTCATTAATAACGAGTCCGACACCATGTCCGACAAATTTGGCTTGTTGTACCGTACCCATGAAACAATCGCTCAGTCCAGCATCATTCGCCATTTTTAGAGAAAGCTCATATAGATCCTCACAAATTGCTCCTTCCTTCATTTCTTCTCTCAGTTTGTTCTGAATATCAATAGAAACCTGGTGCGCTTTATATGCTTTTTTTGTTAACTTACCGATAGAAAATGTTCTGGTAATATCATCCATATATCCGGTAAAATTGCCGCTCATATCGACCATCACGCTATTCCCTTCTTTCAATACACTACCGTTTGCACCGATCGGATTGGACAAATCGCCGGCACCACCAAGGGCAAAATCATAGGGAGAAGGCACCGCTGCGTTGTCTCCTGTCAGCACACTTCCCATAAAAGCTTCCATGTCGCCGAAGGTTCTGAACAAACCTTTATTTCCTTCAAGGCGCATAAGTCTTTCAATCTCAATGGAAAATTCAACATCGGTCATGCCAGGACTGTAAACTTCAGGTATACGCTTGTAAGCTCTTACATGTGCCTTAGCCGATGCACGAATTTGCGCAACTTCGAAATCGGTCTTGACGCTACGGACTTTTCGAAGGTCTTTTGTGCCGTTGATTAATTCGGCATTAGGAAAACATGCCTGCAGTCGCATCCAGTCACCATAACCTAATGCATCACCTTCCAGCATCAACCTTTGAGGCATAATTATGCTTTTCTCTTTTAGAATTTCCGGGATTTGTTCTGGTTTCCGAATATAATATATATTCTCACCTTCCAGTCCAACAGGTCGTTTTACAAAGAGCACAGACTGACCTTCTGCCGGCAGATAATAATATCCACTGAAGATACAGCCATTTGCGTATAAAATGTTAACAGGAGTTGATAAAAAGCAGGCATCAATTTTACTCAAAACAAGTTGTCTTTGTATATTCGCTTGTCTTAGAGCTAGTTCTTGATTCATAAATGTCAGATAACGAGTTTTATAAGCGCTATTGCTATGGCGTTCCCTAATTATGCAAAGAACGGAATTTATATTTAATTTTGAAAGTTTATGCAGTTGGAATTTCTTGAAAGCAAAGTTGATTGGTTCGATGTGCCTGATTCGATTAACTTAAGGTTTGAAAATCCAGTAAGGCCAAACAGGCATTTCCAATATGCTAAAAAACCGCTTCGTTGTAATAACGAAGCGGTTTCTCTTACTTTAAACCTAAATAAATAACCAAGAAATAATGATATCTGAAAATTGACAAAAGCAGATTGTGGAACTACTCAATAAATTTTATTCAATAGAAATAACTCTTACAGGTTTTTCTTTTGATTCTTCTCTTTTTGGAATAGAAACATCCAATACACCATTTTTGTAGGTGGCTTTGATATGGTCCGTATCTGCATATTCTGGCAAGGTAAAGGCACGTTTAAAACTTGAGTATCGAAATTCTCTACGATAATATTTGCCATCACTTTCTTTTGAAGAATCTGATTCGGATTTGCTCTCTTTCTCAGATAAAATTTCAAGCATGTTCTTGTCAATGTTGATTTTGAAGTCTTCCTTGTTCAATCCTGGTGCTGCTACTTCAATTCGAAAACCATCTTTGTTTTCGGCAATGTTTACGGAAGGTGTCGTTTCCAAATCATCATTTTCATTCAAAATGTTTTCTCCAAAAAAGTCAGAAAAAACAGGAAAAAATGGATTGTGTCTTTTAATTGTTGCTAACATAATTGTAATCTCCTATCGATTAAGTTAATTGTTAATTAAAAAGTTTTGATCGGTCTTTTGAACCGATTTCATATAGAGATGTGCAAGTGTTATGCCTTTTTCCTAAAAAAACCTTGTATTTTATGTAAGTTTTTATAAATAAGTGAAGTATGTACTTTTGAGTGTGTTTATAAGTAATGACAATGTGTCACAATTTATCTATTTTTCGCATGTCATTCTGGCAAACCTCTAAAGGCAGATGTATTAAAGGAATGGATTGTGCGCTTTTTCTTCTCCAATTGTGGTTGAAGGTCCGTGTCCGCAATATATAATCGTATTATCAGGAAGAATAAGTAATTTTTCCTGAATGCCTTTAATAAGTAATTCATAATTCCCCTTTTCTAAATCAGTTCTTCCAATACTATGTTTAAAAAGGACATCACCTGTAAACGCACAATGGCTTTTTTCATTGTAAAGCACAATACTACCGGGTGAATGCCCCGGGACGTGATATACTTCAAATAATTCATTACCCAAAATGAGTTGATCACCTTCTTTGACATCTTTGCCAATAGATGGAGCAGGGTGTCTAAGAGTAATGCCAAACCTATGCGCTTGTCCTTCTATGTTTTTGATTAGGAATTCGTCTTCCATGTTTGCTACAGATTTTATATGGTAGGTCATCTCAACGAAGGTATTGCCGAGAATATGATCAATATGTAGGTGAGTGTTGACAATGAATCTAACTTTTAACTTTTTAAGTTCAATAAAGTCTTTAAGCTCTTTTTCTTCTTTTGCACTATAACAGCCTGGGTCAATGATAAAGCATTCATTTTCATTATATATAACATATGTGTTTTCCTGAAAAGGATTGAAAATAAATTGCTGGATTTCCATATTTATAGAGTTTTAAACAAGAGGAAGATATATTACTTTTTTTTCTTCAAAATAGGACTCTTTGAAGTAATCGCTTAACTTTATTTGAATAAGATTTTTTTTGAAGGGTGCTAGTTCTTGTTCCAATTTTCCGCCTTTAAGGCAAATCAGGCCATTAGGAATGGCATTTATCTGTTCTTTACTGATGTTTTTTTTGCATTGATAAACTAGATCAGGGAATGGCATAACGGCACGACTTATTACAAAATCAAATAAAGACTTTTCTTCTTCAATCCGGCAATGATTTATCGAAATATTTTTAAGTCCAATTACATTGGCAATATCTTGGGCGACACCCAATTTTTTGCCGATGCTGTCAACCAGATGAAAGTGTACGTTGGGATAAAGTATAGCAAGGGGAATACCTGGAAAACCGCCTCCGGTTCCTACATCCATGATTCTGGAACCATCCTTGAAGTGTATCAGTTTGCTGATTCCCAAAGAATGCAAAACATGTCTTTCATACAGGTTTTCAATGTCCTTTCTTGAAATGACATTTATTTTCCTATTCCAGTCGGTATATAAATCGTAAAGTGCGCTTATCTGCTCTTGCTGATTCTTAGTGAGTTCAGGAAAATAGTTTTCAATACAGTTCATGAATTAATAGGTCAGATTGCTAATGAACAAATTGTTCAACGGGACATCCAGAAATCAGGAAACCTGAAATATCTTTATAACTTAAAAAAACCTCAATTGTCCCAACAGCATAAGCTGCAATTTCATATTGATTATAAGTATAAGTGATACCCTTATCCGTGATATAGAAATTTTTATTCATACCAATTTCGGTTACATCGAAAAATCCAATTTGTTCAAGATCTTCAGGCTTTTCAGCCTGATGCATTTCCATTATTTTTTTTAAGATGATTTCGGAAATTAATGGACGCGATGCCTCTGTAAATAAGTCTTCTTCTGTAATGCGTTCTCCGGTTTTCAGGTTTATTGAAGTATTCAGAAAGTTTTTTCCATCGTGTGCACCACCTGTATATCTGTCAGAAGAAATAGTATAGGATAAAATGTTATTATCATTATATCTCAAAACCATTTTCTCATTGTCCCACCATGCATATTCAGGCTGATTGTCCTCATCAAATTTTCCAGCGTCAATAGAACCCTTTTCTGATTTTTCAAAAAAATTGACATATTCTTTGATATAAGCACTCATCGCCAGTTTTGGATCTGTGATATTTTTGTCTATATCTGGTAAAAAGTCTGTCAAAATATCCTTTCTTATTTTATCTAAAACAATGGTGTCTGAAAATTTGGCCGGATATTCGAGTTTTAGAGAGATATTTAAAGCAGGATTATTCGTGTCGTTGTTTAGATGATGCTTTTCATTCATTGCTAAAGATTCGAAATGAACCTGAGCTTCTTCTTTTACCGTTTTTTTCTTACAAGAAACAGTCAAAACAAGAACTAATGCTAAAATTGAAAAAAAAACCAAATTCCGTCTCATAACTTGTTGATGTTTATTATAAGATTATAAGAAAAGAGCACCTAATTATCTCGTCTATTAATGTTTCTTGCATTATCTGATACCTAATAAAACCAAAAGTGAGACAAATATACATTTTTTTGGCAAACGAAGTCAAAAAAAATGAAACGCTGTTGCATTTAATTATCAATTATCAATTATCCATAAAATAAAGGGGTGTATTATATATAACTTGACAAATCTCTTTAAAATTGTAATTTTGTTTCCAGACAAAAATATTATAATGATTGAATATATAAATTGGGGATACATTGAGTATCAGGAAGCATGTGGTAAACAAAAGGATTTGTTTGAAGCTCGTGTGAATGCAAAAAATACAGTTAACAATCTTCCGGATTTAGCTATATTTTGTGAACACCCCCATGTATATACCCTTGGAAAAAGTGGAAATGTGGAGAATTTATTAGTTGGTAATCAGATGTTAAGAGATAAAGGTGTAACTTTTGCAAAAACAGACAGAGGGGGTGATATTACTTATCATGGACCAGAGCAAATGGTTGTTTATCCTATTTTTGATCTGGAGCACTTTAAAATCGGATTGCGAAAATATATTTATAATTTGGAAGAAGCTGTCATACTTTTTTTGTTAGAATACGGTGTGGTGGGTGAACGATTGAAAGGTGCAACAGGTGTATGGATTGAACCTTTTTCAACAGACAAAGCCAGAAAAATATGTGCAATTGGTGTTAAAAGTAGCCGGTTTATAACGATGCATGGTTTGGCTTTGAATATTAATGTGGATTTGTCTTATTACTCTTATATTAATCCCTGTGGATTTAAGGATAAAGGCGTTACTTCCCTTGAAAAAGAAATTGGAAAGAAACAAGATATGGAGGAATGCCGGCAATTATTGTTTCAGAAACTTATTCAGGTTTTCAACTATTAACTGTTTTTGATGAGAAAAGATTAAACTTTTTTGCGTTATTTAGACGCATATATATTTGATGTGTAATGGATAGATATACTTTTAATTTGCCTGAATCTATGGCTGTGGCCAGACTGGTGTGGGTGTTGATTTTTTCTGATGGTGGAATTGATCGTCGGGAGTCTGATTTTTTCGAGCAAATGCTTCAGTCATTGAGCGTGTCACCTAAATCGTTTGAGGATAGTTTATCGGAGCCTCTTGAGCAAGTCTATGAAGTTGTAAAAGCTATGTCGGCGAAAAAACGTAGAGACTGTGTAAAATTGTTTAATCAGGCTGTTGGTTCGGATGATGTTGTTGTCCTTTCTGAATTATCCAGTTTAAATGAAATTTTGGAAAAAACAGAAATTTTTCGCCCTGATAATAAAGATGTAAAGAAATCAGAAGGTGGCTTCTCATAAAATGACCTAACTCTATTAACGATTGGGATCACTGAAATGTTTTTTTTGATCAAGTTTTGAAAAAGAGCACATGTGCGTTATTTTTTTTTGACAAAATGAACTTGATTTTTGGTTATATGAGAAAAAAAAGGTTGATATAACGGATTAGATAATAGTCAATTGCGGAAATGTGAACAAGAAAGGGTAAAAAATGATGCAAAAAAATTTGGAGTTAAGCATAAAAGGCTCTACTTTTGCAC
>Ga0302286_10000184_pt1 | contig 52832 bp, 109 predicted proteins | sample III_Fen_E2_3_FD_198765 | JGI IMG/M metagenome (GOLD analysis project Ga0302286, IMG submission 198765) | Peat permafrost microbial communities from Stordalen Mire near Abisko, Sweden - III_Fen_E2_3 | ecosystem: Environmental > Terrestrial > Soil > Wetlands > Permafrost | place: Sweden: Abisko...
GCCAACCTGGTATTTATCAGATTCTACAATAACAGTTCCTGATTGATTATCATCAAAGAGAACAACTAAAGAAGAAGTTTTAGATTCGGCTATAAGAGGGAATATAGAGTTATCGTTAGTATTTTTTTTTGATATGGTTGATTCAATCATAATAATAAAGGTTTTTATATATAATATATGTTTATAATTTATTTATTGGTTAAATATACGAAATATATATATACGAAACAAGTTATTATATATATAATATATATTTATTTTCTAAATCTTCAGTAACTTCGTTTTCGCAGCCGCAACATAAGATATTATTATATATAATAGGTTTACCACATAATAAACATGTTTTATTAAATGGATTAAAAACCATATTCATATATATATAATGGTTTTCATTAATTAAATTTTCATTTTCCATAAGTTTGTATATATAATATATATAACAAAGAGGGTTTATATATATATATAATCTTTTAATTCATCTATAGTAAGAATATATGTAAGTACTCCAAATATTAAAGCTAAAAGAAAACTAGAGAAACAAACCGCATCCGATTTAATGCAATACGCACAAGTACTGCAGATGAAAGCTATTATAATAGGGAAGAAAATTATAAAGAGTATAAGATTAAGTTTATTCATAATAAAAAAGGTTTTATATATACAATATGTTTTATTTATTTAATTATATCCCATCCGTCCAAGCAATCCAAGTAATTACATAAGCAAATACTCCAAATATTATTATAAACGCTATTATAATAAACCCAAATTCATTGTTTAAACAATAACCTATAGTAAAACATGATAGTGTTATTATAATAGGGTAGAAGAGAAAGAAAAAGATTTTATTTAGTTTATCCATAATAAAAAGGTTTTATATATATAATATATGTTTATGTTTAGAATAAACAGAATTTCTCGTCATCATCATTAATCAATATTATAAAACCTACAACACCTGTAATCATAATAGTTATTATAATACATGGAATAGTTACATCCGGATTAAAACAAATGTTAAATGTATAACATAATAAAAATATAGTGGCCGGCAAAAACCCCCAAAAAAATATTTTATTTAATTTAATCAATCCCATTCTACTAATATAAATATGTAAAAAAACACGGCCACTACTGCAGTTATTATTGTTGATACAATAGCAAGATCAATTAAGAATATACTAAAAAAAGTAAAGCATAATAATAATATTGCAATAGGGAAAAAGATAGCAAAAAACGTTTTATTTAAATTGCTCATAGCGTATATATAAAAATATTGAAATTATTGTTGTTATTACCGTTAATACAATAGCTAAGTCGGTAGTAAGATTAAGAACATAGCTAAACATAGCACCGAATAATATAAATGCTATAATAGGGTAGAAGAAAAAGAATAGATATTTTTTTTGTTTATTCATAATATATATATTAACATTCTTCAGAAATAAATACTCCATAAATAAACGTACTAATTACAGCTATTATAACAATCAATAAAATAGAGACAACACTAATCAAACACATCCCAATAGTAAAACATAATGATGTTACTATAATAGGAGAGAAGGTTAAAAAAGCTAGTTTGTTAAAATCATCCATAATCTTATTTATTTAATTGAAGAGTTTGTATATATATAATATTAGATTCTTTTTTTAATTTAGCTAGAAGCATAATCACACTAATACCTATTAAAATGATTATAATCGCAGGTGTTATTTTTTTAATTAGCTTCATGAAACTTATCAATAAAAATTACAAGTTCTTTATTATATTTCTCGGCCGCTTCTTCAGTATGGAAATAGTTTTTTGATTTAAATCTATTATCATCAACACCTAAGAAGTCATCTGTATCTTGAAGTATTATTCCTCCACTGTCACATATATAAAAATAAGGGTTGCCATATTTAACCCTAGTTATATCTAACTTTTTGGTTTCGACATTCCATTCTTTACCATACTTATATAATGCGGTTTGTAAATCTTCAAGGGTAGCTTTCTTAAAAGTATAGAAGTTAAAAGGAAATAATCCACCTCTAGCTACTCTATGATCAGATACATTACAATAAGAAGCTATTGCATTATTGTTTGCTTCAAAAGCAACAAAAAAATATTTTAGATTTTCTTCTTTATTGTAAGCTTCATAAACTTCTCCTTTTTTAAACTCAATTCTATTTTTAGATTCAAACAACTCAATTTCTTTTTTAGTAGCTTTTCTATAGTTTTTAAAATATTGAGGACCTACTTCTAAATCAAAATAGACTAAACGATGGTTGGCAGAATATTTATCTTCTCTAACAAAATAAACATCAGCTGCAGAAGTAGCATGAAACCCTCTACCTATGTCATTAGATGTTTCTAAAGCTTTAAAAATATAACTAATATTATTGTTATTCCAGCAGTAATAATATTCATCCTTAACAACACCTGTCACACTATTTTTTACAATCTCATAAAATCTTTCGGTAGAGATAGTTCTATAGTTATTTTTTAGTTTTTCGCAAGCATAAGCTTCTTTACTCCATTGGTCTTTATATCCTTTTTCGTTTAGACCTACATATATACCAAGATCATACGTGCAAGCTTCATTCCCTCTCCAGTGTTTAATAATATTTAAATTATCTTTAGTAACTTCTACATACCAATTTTTAGTATCGTCAAACTTTTTTAAAGGATTAACAACCTCTGCCCATTTACCGTTATAGTAAACAGCCATATCATAAGCACAGTTTCCATATTTAGAATCGGAAGAAGCAAAGAATCTTTTTCCATTTACAACAGCATAAATATATTTTCCATCTATTACAAACTCACTATCTTCTGTTATAAAGAGGTAGTCTGTTTCTGAAGGGTTTGATAAATGAGCAGGGGCAAAGACTGTTCCTACCGGATACTTTTCTTTAGCTATTTCTATTAAACTAGGAGTTGATTCATTTTCGACATCTTTAATATCTTCTGCATGTCTATAGCAAAATATTTTACCTTCAGTGTTTAATGAGGCATAACAATACGTCTTTCCTACTTTTTCAAAAACAACAATTTTTAAAGCTTTTACTGGAGTATCATTAACATCGCTATTCCATACTAACATCCTTTTAGGATATCCTTCGAATATAATTTTATCTGTATTTTTCATATTATAATAATTCTTTAGCTTTAATAATTAAGTCTTTAAAGTTAGAAATAAACAAATCTCTTAATTCTGATGTTTTAAAATGTAGAATTCTTTGAATAACAAGCGCACGTTCTGTTGCTATTTTCCCATTTTCGATATATATTAAATATTTATATTCTTTATTGTAGCTCCAATCCGCTTTCCACCCATCATTATATTTATCTCTTAAACAAATAAGTTTACAAAGAGCGATATTAGCGTTCACTAAATCTTCTGAAGGTAATACTCCATTAGCGGCTATTTCAGTACTATTAACTAGTTTCGATTTAACTCTAGCTATACAACCACTTTCTTGGAGAAAATAATGATTCTGTATATGCCCATATTCTTCCCAAGATTTAGGGAGTTGAGGTTTAGAACAATTTGGGTATTCAGCTATAAATTTTTGCAAAGAAATAAACTCCATGCGGTTTATACATTCTTCCATCCATAATTTTTCAATCTCGGAAGCTTTTCTATATGTTCTGTTAATACATTTTTTTTCATAACATAAACTTTCTCCCTTAATAATTCCTTTATTAGGTATATCAATTCCAACTATATCTCTTGTTTTAGCCATCCATTTATCTTCTGTTGCAAAATATTTTCCTGTGCTGTTGTGGTTTCTAAATAAGAAAATTTCAACTTCGTTATCGGAGGTAACATAACATTCTCCTATTTCTAAAGAACAATCTTTAACTTTGATTGATTCACTTTTAGGTAAATGTTTAGTGTTAAAACTTAGAAGACTAGCTGAGCATTGTACATTCCATATATTTATTTCATCTTGAGTAGCTGGTCTAACCTCAGTCAATATAGAAAAGGAATGATCATCACTATATCTTATAAGACCGCGGCTTTTATCAATTCCTGAAACTTTATAACATCGATCAATAGCTTTTTCATCAAGAGAATTAACAACTACAAAATAATCACCTACACTAAACCCTCTAACAGAATAATCAACATTATAAGGTTTACCTACCGTGTCGTAATCTTTTATTTCTGTTTCAGTAGCTAATCTTACTTTATCGTAAGAAAACTTAAGGTCACTATTTTCAACTTTATAACAAATATTGTTTTCAAGAGCAACGATATAATCACCTGCGTTAAAAACTTTATTTAGAGGTAGTATGCATTTATGTTTAATACAAGATTCACACCAATTAATTTCGGATGGAGTAGCTGCTCTATAAGATCTAGAATTATCTTTATAGATAATGGTTGATTTTTCTGTTATATAATTATTTGATACTAATGTAACACCTATCGTAGTTTGCCAATATTTTTGTTCTTGAAACTTACCTACCTCTAACGTACTTGATTTAAAAACCCAATATGCTCCTGATATATCTGAAACAAAATAATATTTATTACCTTCAAGAAAATAAGTAGGGCAATCTATAAACTTCACTTCTCCATTTTCTAAAGCGGTTTCGTCTATACATTTACCTTCAGGTGCTTTAATTGTTAATTCTTTTTTATACATTTTTATATTATTTAAGGTTTTATATATATAACCAATTCCGATTGTTTTATTGGTTAATTAAAATTCATCTCCATCTAATATGGCTGGAAGAAGTACAACTCCAATTATACCTATAAAAGCTAACAAAGCATATACAAGTATATATACCTCTCTTTCAAAACACTGACCTATAGAAAATAATGAAACAACTATTACAATAGGGATAAAAGTAAAGAAAAATACTCTATTTAAATCTTCCATATTACAAACAGATTATTCTTTCCACTATATAACGAGGAGTTGCAAATTCTTTAGCTTCTTCATAAGTGTCATATTGTTTTGCATCCGCCATATTAGAAGACCAGTTTTTTAAATCGCCGGTATAATATAATGCATTTACAAAATTATCTTTAACAATATATTTTTCAACTAGTCTTGATATTTTCTTTTCCATAGTAAAGGTTTAAAATTGCTTTATCAATTGTATTACATTCTTTATAAAAGTTGGTTTTTAAACTTTCTTGTTGAATATAAAGATCATCCATGATTGAATTAAAATCTTCTTTAGAAAGTGATTTATCATTTTCTGTTCTTTCATAGAATAAACAACGAGGGCACTTAGCGGCTTTATTAGCTTGCTCTTTATTAGAAGGTATAAAACTCGAACAACCATAAACATTTCCTAATTCGGAACATTGAAAATCTTCAATAGGGTTTTCTAGGTTTGGTCTATATAAAGAACACTGCGATTTATAACTAATAAGTTTAATCATATTATATTACAAAGGTATTTCTTCCACTCTATTTGTTAAATTTGCTATAACAGCAGAAGCAGAAAGTTTATCAATAGAATTAACATCTACCATAGTCTCTGCGATTTTCATATCAATGTCGGTTTTAACATATAATATTTCTAATTGATTTAAAGCTTCTAAAATTGCATCATCTAAAGCTTCTTCATAAGTAAGAAATTCAACATCAACTTCTTCGTCACTTGATTCTTCAAGATGGTTGGAAACAACATAACCGATAAAATAATTTTCTTTATTATCATTTTCTCCAGTTACAATCTCAATAAAGATTTTTTTATCTCTTAACCATTTTAATACTTGTTGATATAAAGGAGCTGCAACATAATTAGATTCTAATGGATTTTTGCAATATGCTTTATCAATCAAATCTTTTAATTCTTCAAATTCAGATAGCTCTTCTAAGTCATTAATTTCTAATTTATATAGATTTAATAACTTTCCACTGTTTGAATATAATGTAAAGCATTTTTCTTTAAATCCTAATTCTTTAAGCTTTAAAGCCATTTCATATGTTACAAATTGATCTGTCATAGTTTTGTTTATTTATACGTTAAAGATAAGAATAAATATTTTACGATCCAAATTTTTTTATATAAAAACACAAGCATAAACTAAAATATATGTAAAAGCAGAATATATCTGTAAAAGCACAAGCATAAATTTGAAATCGGCAGAATCAATAAAGATACAAAAATTTTTAACATCAACCAAATTTTATTTATTCTAAATATATATGAGTTATGAACTACCCACAAATGTTTTTATATACATAAAATAATTATCTATTCCAACAAAAATCTTATAAAAACACTAAAAAAAATATGTTCGTAAAAAGGTTTAATAATAGTAGGATAATAAAATAAAAGTTTGTAAATTAAGGGTTGGTTTTGAAAAGATTGATAAATCTTTGTTGAGTATAGAGCACTCTTGGATTAATCCTACCGATCTTGCTTCAAACATCGGGGATCGCCATCTGTGATGGGCTGTTATTTTAATTATATAAATATACGAACTAAATCATTACAAATCAACTAATTAACTAAAATAAAAATAATATTTTTTTAGATATTCGGTAGGAAAGTATTAAAAAAGTTTGTATCTTTATGGCCAAAGAGTGTTGCGTAATATATATAATAATAAAAAAAAAGGAAAGTAAACTTAATTACCTTCCTTTCTAAAACTATAGTATTGTCTTAATTTAAAAACGCATACCAGCCTTTCCAAATACTTTTGAAAGTTTGTTCTGGATTTTCAGGAAGATTAATAATATCTTTATTTTTATATACAAAATTGTCATACATGTTTTTAGTAAGAATGTTAAAGTTTTTAACCACCTCTTTTGCGGCAGTATATGATTTCAAAGTATCAAAAAGAAATTCATCCCATGAAACCCATTCATTATAATATTTATCTGGACGATCTGGAGCAACCTTTGTAATAAAGGGATGTATCTTAGTCCATTGTAAAGAAGATTTAACTCCTAAACGAATCGCGATTTCTTTAGCTTCTTCGTAAGAAATGTTTTCATCTATGTCTTCAGATATATCTTCAGAATATTCAGACTTAGGTGTTGATTCCAGATATGTAACAATTCTCCGCCCAGCAGTATCATAAGTAACAATAGGTATGTTAAACCCGTTAGTGGTAGTTTGTTGATCTTCTTTATAAGTATCAACAGATGGGTTATTAATATCAATACCATGGTTCGCAGGAAGAAACTTCATTACTGGTGTACCTTTAATAACTCTGTCTGTTCTTTGGCTAATAAAATCACTAGTGTTTAATGTTTCTTTTTTATCAAGAGAAAGGAAGTTTTGCCAATCAACCCATTCATTGGTAGATTTATAATATTCTACAACTCTTGCAGGGATCCTTTTTTTACTTAACCCTAATTTTGCAAACTTAAGTTGAAGTTCTTTTGATGTTTTCAATCCTAATGGCTTTAAAACCTTTTTAGCTTCATCATAAGAAAGAAACACTTTGTTGGATTTATTATTAGATTTACACGAAACAAAATCTAACCAAGAAACCCATTCTCCTGAAGATTTATAATAAGTATAAGGGTCTGAAGGTATCATTGGGTGTAAAGCCCTGATGTATTTAGAATTTTTTTCCCAATCTGTTGAACTAGTTAAGTTAAATCCTTCCAGAATCTTTTTTGTATCACTATAAGAATAAAAAACTTTTTTAACAATAGGTGCACAAGAAAGGAAGTCTTCCCAAGAAACCCATTCTCCAAGTGCTTTGTAAACCACGGCAGGTTGACTAGGAAGTTTAGGATAACCGCTTCTTATGGTTTTCGATTTCTTTTCCCAATCAGTTGAACTGATTAACTTAAATGGTTTTAAAACTTCTTTAGCTTCACTGTAAGAGATAAATTCTTTCCTTGCTTTTTTAAAAGTTTCAGAACAAGTGTTTTGTAAAGTCTTTAAGGTTGTGAATTTACCGTCTGGCATTCTAACTACACTTTTCTTATTGGCAGGTGTAGGATCCCCAAAAAGGTTTCTGGTTTCGTTGTTGTTTGAACTTGGGTAATCTCCAAAATGCTTTTCAGTTTCTTCGATGTTTAATCGATGTTTATAACTATCACCAAAAAGGTTTTCGAAAACATCTTTTTTAACAGCCGGCTTTTTATCTGTTTTAATAGAAAGAAAATCTTTCCAATCAACCCATTCACCTTTAGCTCTATAGTACTCCCAAGGTCTTGAAGGAATAATAGGAAAAGCTTTTCTAATTTCTTTAGCTTGTTTGTGCCAATCAAAAGAAGAACTAAAAACATATTGTTTCAATAATCCTTTTGCGGTTTTATAATCAACAAATTCTTTATTCATATATTATTTTATTTAATCAGTTATTTTATTATTAAAATAAGTAGCGAGAGGAAACGTTATAGCACTATATATTAACAACGCCAAACTTTCATTATAGTGTTTATAGTAAATAGCAAACAACGCACTACAAAGAGTTATAACAGCGGATAGCATAACTATTGCTGTTACAAATAAGAGGATGGTTTGTTTCTTCGCGATTTTTAACTCTTCTGGAGTAATATTTTCTTCAATCATATTGATATTTTATTTATTAAAGTTTTCAATCCAAATATACATTTTATGTTTTTTGTAAAAGTAACATACTACTTTTTCTCTTAAAATGTTTTCTACCATTATCAAAACAAAACCATAACCTAATATTTTAAAAGCATAATCTAATGTATAATAAGGTTTAGCACTAAACATATAAATTATTAAATAAAAGGATGAGGCAATAATAAAACCACGACCAAACATGCAACAAAAAAATTCCACCAAGGCACTAAGTTCAGCTAAGTAAAGGTAATTTCTTTTTTTATTTTTATTTAATGACATAATAGTTAGCTGTTTTAAATTAAACAAACAAAAGAAGATTGTTCAAACCAATGTTCAAACAACCTTCTTTTAATATTATATATATTTTATTATTTTTTACTATCGGCTTCTTCGATCATTGCTTCGATATCTTTGATCAACAAAGGACATTTAGCTCCTGCGATATCGATTTGCTCTTCTTCGATGTTAACAGCGAATCCTTTTAAAACTGGATTTTGACGAAGTTCTTTTAATGTTTTGAACAACAAACTTAACAAACGTAATTCAGTTAAAGTAAGGAATTCTTTTCCACCATCAACTTTTAAGAAAGCTGCATATGGTTTTTCAACCGCGAATCCTTTTAAAGCTGGGTTTTGACGAAGTTCTTTTAATGTTTTGAACAACAAACTTAACAAACGTAATTCAGTTAAAGTAAGGAATTCTTTTCCACCATCAACTTTTAAGAAAGCTGCATATGGTTTTTCAACCGCTTCTTCTAATTTTTTTACAACGAATTCAACACCTACGCCCTCAGGAATTTTAGCACCGAAAATTTTGTGTAGAATCTCAATCACAGCGGCTTTTTCATCACCTACCACTTTTTGGTTTTCGATAATAGGAGCTTCGACGTTTTTGGTTTCGGTAATAACATCATCATCGTCAAGATCTTCGTCGTTATCATCATCATCGTCGTCATCGGTTGAATTTTCATCCGACCAAGCTGATAAGATACCTGACAATTTTTTTGAAAGTTTTCTATCACCACGAGCATAAAATACTTCGCTAGTTTCTTCGGTTACATCCTCAGGAACTGATTCAAATGTATCGTATGTTCCATCTGTGTTAAAAACAATAACACTTTCGTAATCGTTAATGATGATTTCTTCACCTAACAAAGATGCAATCTCATTAATTTTTTCTGCTCTACCGTTTACTTTTGGAAGTTTTACTACTATGTTTTTCATACTTTTATATTTTTTAATTGATTAATATTTTATTTCTATACCTAAATTTACTAATTATTCTTATTCAAACCAAATAATAAAGAAGGAATTTTGGAATTATTTTTATTCCTTCTTTATTATTTTACTAATTATTCTTGTGAAATCGCAATCAAAGATGGAACATCATTTTCAATATCGAAGATTTCTTCTGCAACCACATCCGTAAATACATCTTCGTTGTCAAGATTTTCGTTATCGATATTATCATCATCGCCATCATTTCCATCTCCGATGTTGAATAATTTTTCGAAAGCTGATTGTTTTTCTTTCATAATCTCAGTTGAACGCGCGATTTTAACTCTCACTTCTTGATCAGCTACGAAACGTTCTACATCAAATTCAATACCTGTATGAACGATTGAATAGTATAGTTTGATAAGGGTTTTACCATCTCTATTTTTAGAGAATATAATGAACTTTTTATTTTCATCATTTTCACACTGATGTAATTCCATCATCGCATCGGTCATGTGTTTAAGGTTAGAAGAACCTGCGTATACATTTCCTTTTGTCATATGTTGTGTACAAAGGAATGTTGTGTATTTTCCTTCTTCATTGTTACCTCTTCTTATGTTGTCCATTAAAGATAACATTTCTTTTTCGGCAACCTTTTCAGAGAAATCCATTTGACAACGGATTTTATTAATTGTATCGGCTAATGAATCAAGTAATACTATATCCCAACCTTTTTGTAAAGTTGCTTTTAATTCTTGCCAAGGAGTTTCAGATTCTGAAAGCAAACACACATCAAGTTCGTCGAAATTAATACGTTTTTTGTATTTGAAGATGTGAATACTATTCATCTCAGATGAAACAAACAAAACTTTTTTTGTAGGGTCGGCTTTCTTGATTCCGCCTAAAAGCTCAAGCATTAATGTTGTTTTACCAACTCCTGATCCGCCTGGAATCATAACCACAGTTGCGGGCATAATACCACCTGCATATGATATTAATTCGTCAACAACTTTTCCTGTTTTAACGGGAACTAAAATGTCATCGGAAAAATTGATATCGGCAGCTCTTTTCGTTTCATAAACGATTGGTTCGGCAGGGGTAATTTCTTGTGGAACCACTCTCATAAATGGACCAACTAAACCTAATCTTTCTGCGGTTGAGCCTTCATTTGATCTTGGACCTTTTGCAACGTTTTGAAAATATACGAAAGAACAATCAAAACCGGGATTAGCTTGTAGGAACGCATTGTACGTTTGTTTGTCAGCTACTGTGATGTTGTTTTGGCTTAAAAACGCTTTGATAAAATCTCCTTTTTTCATAATCTTTTTTTTTGTGGTTAATAATTATTTGTTTTTATTTCTATACCTAAAGATACTATTTTGTTTGATACAAACCAACCTTTAGTGGTTTTTTTTTGGATTTTTTTTTAAAATTTTTTCATACATTTTTGATTTAAGTGGTTAATATTTATATTGTTATATGTTTTTATTTCTATACCTAAAGATACTATTTTGTTTAACACAAACCAACTTTTAACGGTTTATTTTTTATTATATTCCATAATAGCTTCTTCTTCACTAATAGCCTCTTCTAGTCGGAGTCTTTCAAATCTACCGTTAATATAATAAGTTGATATTAAAAACGTTTTATAGTTAACATCTTTATCCTTTACTAAGCATATAAACGAGTTCATTCCAGTATTAGTTGGATCAGGCTTCCAATTACTAATGATGCTTAAATACTCTGTTTTTGTGCGTCTACACGTAGATACTTCTTGAATAGTATTTATAGGATACAAAGTTTTTAACTGTTCTATAAGCGACTTAGTTTTCATATATAGTTGATTTACAGGTTAATAAGCTTTAACATCTGTGTCGTTACAATAAGGAATAACTAAAACTACCCAATTCTTACAAACACCTGCGATTGTTACATCCACTTTATATGGTAGTTTAAAACCTTCAATTTGATTTTTGACTTCTTCTAATCTAGAAGTTTTATCTAGATCACTCTCAAGACGGTAGAGTTTACACCTATATCCTTTAACAGATGGATCCTTAAAGCGAAATTCGCGTTTAAGCTTTGACTCCACTTCTCTTACATAATTCATTCCTGGTTTCATCATAATGGTTATAACTTTTTCTTAATTTCTATACCTAAAGATAATAAATAAAATAACATAAACCAACTTATATAAAACAAAAAAAGAGGTAGTTATGAACCACCTCTTTTAATATTATTTGTTTTAAACTGTTAGACTAATCTTATTAAGTTTTGCGTATCGTAACACTTTTTACTCAAAAGGCTTCCAGCTTGAATTTGTAAATTTAAACGAGCGCTTTCGTTAACGTTGATATGGTAATCATGACTTGCAAAATCGGTAATTCCGTTAATCATATCCCAAACTTTAACGTCAGTTGTTATGTTTTTCTTTTTAGCGTCGTCCAATTTGATAGGATCAATATTGTTACGTTGTAATAATGCATACGCATCTCTCGTAGGAATGAAACGCTCGGCAACAAGGTTGTCTATATCGTTTCCTGAGTGTCTAATCAACTTTCTCGCATTTTCTAACTCTAACAAGGAAGCGTTAGTTTCCATCGCTCTATACACGTTTTGTGAGAATTTTTTAGGAACGAAATCATGTTTCATAAGGTAACCTAAACCTTCATAGAATTTTCCAGGATCTTGATATTTTAGAACTTCTTCTGACGATTTTCCGACCATTCCGTTAGTACAAACTAAACGATAAATGAAACTTCCTAAGGACATTCCGTCATTGTTACTATCTAAAGAGAATCCAGGATAGAACGTTTCGAGATCTAAATTGTTCACATTGAACTCAGCTCCTATGTTAATGGTTTGAATATGTAAGCTAGTACCACTTTGTAACATGTTTTTGATTTCGAACTGTTTTTTGTTCATAATATCTTCAAATGTCTTGAAGAATATTTCGCGGGGCATGTATTCTTTTTGTAAACCGACTACACTATTACCGCTTTTACTTCCTAACAAGTACAAATCCATGTTTTCTTTTGCGCCTTTTGTATTTTTTAGGAAGTTGATGAAGTTTTCGATATCGGATCCCATATAACGAGAATAATCGTTAATGAACTTTCTCGGAATACCTAAGAAATCGATCATTTGCCCCATAAATTGTTCGGAGATTGTGATAGCTTGTCCTTGTACTCGGATAGTTCCTTCGTCGATTAAATCAACTTCGTTTAATGAAAGTTTGATTACACTTGGTTCGGTTGCTAACGCTTTAGCTTTAAATTCGTCGTAGTTTTTAGTTTCGCCTGACATAATTTTTATTTTTTAAGTGGTTGAATTTATATATTATTTGTTTTTATTTCAATACCTAAAGATACTATTTTATTTAACACAAACCAAATTTTTATTGTTTTTTTTTAATTTATTTTTTTGGTTTGTTAATTGTGTTATATGTTATTATTTCAATACCTAAAGATAAGAAATAAAACATTGCAATCCAACTTTAATTCAATAATTTATATTCAATAATTGCGCAACCGCCTTTTTCTTTTATAGAAAATGAATTTCCAATTGTTAATACTAAAACATATTCGTCAGTGTTAGACGGATGTTTAGCTAAACAAACTAATTCGCCTTCATTCCTGCGTTTCCAACTATGTGTAATAAAGTATTCTTCATTACCTACCTTTATAGTAGAGTTTACAGGAAACGAATCATTCCATATAAGGGTTGGACATTCTAATTGGGCTAAATTCATAGTGGTTATATTTTTATATTAGTTTTAATTTCTATACCTAAAGATAACAAAAAATCTTATTCAATCCTACAAATATATTGATTATTTTATAAAATAATTATCTCTTGTTGAGTATAAGGCACTCTCGGATTAATCCTATCACCTGTATTTCAAAAGTAAGATGGCCATCTGTGATAGGCTATTATTTAAATTTCTATATCTAAAGATAACAAAAATAGCAATACTAAACAACTAAAAAGTATTATAATTTAGCTTCGCAACACCAAGATCTAGGAGCTTTACAAGTACTATCTGTATAAACAATAGACATAGTTTTTCGGCCGCATTTAGGACAAGTACAATTAGCTTCTCTTTTTTCTTCTTGTTTTTTACACATATTGTCTAAGTGAGTTTCTCTTTCTAATTTTCTTATCATAGCTAATTCTTTAGCAGATGGTATAAACCTAACTTCTTCCAATTTAGTAATACGATATACTAATGATATTTTTTCGTTAGAGCTATCCCAAGTATCATAAAGAGTATTGTTTGTTATACAAGCGGCATGATTTTCAGATATTATAATTAAATTACTAGAATCAAATTTTGGGTCATATTTTATAAGACTGTTAAAATTTAACATTTTATATGCAGAATAAGTTTCTAATTCAAAGCCCAAATCATGAATTACTTTATCAATATGGTAAATACTATTAACCCTTCCACCATGATACTTTTTTAAAAGGTCTATTACCGTATTATAATCTGAATTAGTAGCTAAGGTAATAGCTCTACATAAACAATCTCCAATGCGGTCGTTTTTAGGATTTGTGTTTTTGTAAATGTATTTCATAGTGGTTATAACTTTTACTTAATTTCTATACCTAAAGATACAAAAAAAGGTTATATAAACCAAATTATATAACCTTTTTAATAAAACTATTTATGGTTTTTTTTTATCTGATTACTTCAAACCCTTTTAAATTATACCTAGTAGTGTTGTAGTTTTTTGTTATTTGAATTCCATCTTTATCGAAAGTTCGGGTTTTAAACAAACTATCATTATATTTAGTAGTCAACATATTGTTGTTTTCATCAAAAGCATTCTCTTTAGTAAACCCTTTTGAATCTTTGTAAAATATTTCATTTCCTTTTTCATCATAAGTGTATTCAGCTGAAAACCCTGTTGAATTTTTATAAGTTAATACATTATTGTTTGAATCGTAAGTGTGTTCTTCTGAATATTCGTTTGAACTTTTGCAAAGTATTTCGTTTCCTTTTTCATCATAAGTACATTCTCTAACAAATCCGTTTGAATTTTTTAAAAATATTTCATTTCCTTTTTCATCGTAAGTGTATTCTTCTAAAAACCCGTCTGAATCTTTAAAAGACATTCTGTTTCCTTTTTCATCATAGACCCATTCTCTTAAATACCCTGTTGAATCTTTAGAAGATACTTCGTTTCCGTTATGATCAAAAACACATTCTTCTGTAAACCCTAATTTTGTTGCTAAAGTTAACTTATTTACTTTAATTGTTTTTGTTTGTATTAACCATAACAATTCTTTAAAAAAGATTGGGTCACTGGTTTTAATTTCTTTAATATTTTCAAAATCTAAAGAATGAAGTTTTTTCGTATTTTTAAATCGAACTAACATGTCGTTACACGTTTTCAATTCTTTTAATAGTTGGATATTTAATGTTTTCATAATTGTAATGATTATATGGTTTTAATTTCTATATCTAAAGATAAGAAATAAATCATTACAATCCAAATTATATACAACAAAAAAAAGAGAGACTAACCACAATCTCTCTTTTATTATTATAGAAACAAAACATTGAAACCTAGCGGTTTCCTAACCAAATTTTTCTTTATACTGATTCTTCAAGTTTTTGTTCAAACCAACTTTCGAACTTTGAATAATCATCATTACCTTGTTCGGAGGCGTAATAAAACAATTCTTGAAATAAAGCCTTATGTTTTTCTAAAGCTTCTCTGTTATCTTTTTCTTCTTTAGTTATTAAATAACAAGTTAATTCATTAAGATTATTAACAACCTCTTTTCTTTTAAAGTAATCGTATTCAATACGTATTTCTCTTATTTCCGGAGTTTTAATTAACTCTTCGATAAAACTTTGAGAGACGGTTGATATATCTCCTTTTTTAGGATAAATCCCTATAACAGTTTTACATGAACTTGATATTACTTCATCTTGAATACAAGTTGCAACATTACCGTTTGAATAATATAACTCTCCTACTTCGGGTTGTCTATTAGCAACCACTAAGAATTCAAGCGGTTGCCAATGTGTAATTTTAAAATTTTCTTTATTAAAGTTGTAAGCGTTACAATCTAAACTACTCGCAATACAATACTTTAAATCGCTTTTAAACACATCACCTATGTTTAAGCGGTCTTTTGTTAAAGGAATAAAATAAACTCTGCGTCTCATATTCTTATATGGTTTTAATATATTAACTATTGTATAACATAAACTAGCCTTGAAATATAAAGATTGGTCATTCTATATGTAATATTTGTAACATCATTAGTTATACAAATTCCTTTTGACTCAACTGATTCTACAATTCCTGATTGCAACATTGGTTTACGTTCATCATAACATTGATAAACTACTTTATTTCCTGCTTTAATTTCTATGTTGTTTACTGATGTCAAATTCATAATGGTTAAATATTAATTGGTTTAAATTTCTATATGTAAATATACTAACAAATCTTTTACAATCCTAATTTATTCTTCTGAATCTTCAACAAAATCTATATAGTTATCTGACTCCTCCATCCAATTGTCAAATTGGACAAAACTGGTTCCATAATCTTCTCCTATTGCAGATCGAACCCAATTAGTAAACAATTCAGCTCTTTTTTCTTTTGGGATGTTAACTTCATCCATTTTTTCTATAAAATCTTTCGATAAGTTAAAAGTAACTGTAACTGTATTTTTCATAGTGGTTATGGTTTATATGGTTTTAATTTAATTTCTTATCTAAATATACTAATAATTGTTATACAATCCTAATAATAAGACTGAATAAGTGCACCGTTTCCATGCTTCGGATGATTACCAATTAAATTACCATCTTCATCACGACCAATATTAGTCCATCCTAATTCTTCATAGATATAAATCGGTTTTTCTTTAACTTTAGAATCGGCAGTAAAATAACCAATATCTAATATTTCAAATTCAGCAGGGTCGTTAACAAACCATATTCCGTTTACTAATATTAGAAATGATCCATCTTTTTCCCATTTGAATTGATAAAGGTTATTATCTTTATATTTTGCGTAATATCCTAATTGTTTCATGTGGTTAAATATTATATGGTTTTAATTTCTATATGTAAATATACGAACTATTTCTTTACCATCCTACAGTATCGTATTCTATTCTTGTTTCTTCAATGCATTTTAACATCGTTTTATCTATACAAGAAATATTCTCCCAAAATAAAGGAGCATGTGAACGACCATAAGTTTTGCCATCTATTATATCAGTTGTAAGAAGTTCGGATGTTGTTTCTGAAAAATGATAAGCCAATATCATATAATACCAACCTTTATACCAATGTTTATGTACTGACTGTATAATATATTCTTTTTGTTTAATTTTGTTAAATATTTTTTTTCCTTCTAAAGGATGATCAAATATTCTACCATGCTCAGGATATAGGTCGTTAAACTCAGGTAAGTTTAGTTTTGCTCTTGCGCGCCTTACTTTACTATAATGATCGTCGTGAAATATAACTTCCTCTGTCATAACTAGATATCGGTTTTTACAATACTAATAATTGATTTTTTTAATACATCTGCAGGAAAGAAAGTTTCTTTGCCTTCATTTACCATTTTAAAGTAAGTGCATTTACCTGTTACAATGTTTCTAGTTTGAGTTTCAAGTTGTTCAAGCAAATCCATTTCTACCGGTTCTTTTTCGTTAAATTCGGTTTTATCAGACTCGTATATCTTTCCGTTATATTCGATAGTTACTTTTGCAAACATATGTTTAAGGTTTAAATGGTTATTGTTTTAATTTCTATATGTAAATATACTAATAATTGTTATACAAACCTACTAATTCTTTACAACAATTGTATTTTGTTTATCTCTTTCTTTTATTAAGATTTCTCTTAACTCAACAACTTTCGTATGAATAAAAGGAGATAAAATATCTTTACAAATTTGAACTCGCTTATATTCGTTTTCTTTATCGAAGTCATAAGGGAACATATTTACACATTTGTTTAGATATAGAGATACAACGACTGCGTAATAAGCTGACATTGTATTTTCATCTAAAATAGAACATTGTTTAGTAAACTGCTTAGAAACGTATCTATACGCAAGATTAACTTCTGATTCAGGAACTAAGTTACTACCGAAATACATAGCTGTATCTACCGCGTTTTTAACAAGTTCATCTTTCATAAAATGTCTAACTGTATTAGCACAATGACCTTTAGCTAAAGTTAAAGTTCTATCGTCACAACCTAATCTGAAAGCGATTGATAATAACCAAAAAGAATTATCACACTCATTCCAGGCATGAATTAAACTTTCTTTATTATTAATATAATCAACAGCTTCTTTACACAATCTAACTCTTTTTAAATAATTAAGAGCTTGAGCATTTGTCATTGTTTTTTTCATAGTGGTTATATGTTTTAATTTCTATACCTAAAGATACAAACTAATTCTTTACTAACCTAATTATTCATTAATAAAAAGCTTAATAATTACTTTTTTATAGTGTAGTTCTTTTTCGTTATCATTGTCAGTAATGATTTTAGCACCTTTGCTTTTATACATTTCATATACTTTATTGAAATCTTTAATAGCGGATTCTTTATCGTCATAGAAATGCATAAAGTCAGGTTTAAATGTTAGCGAATTACAACCACTCCAACCTTCGTAAGATTTTACTATTTGTTTCATTAAAGCAGAATGTTTACTGCTTTGAGAATGATATGTTGATATTTTTATTTCCATGTCTAAATATACAAACAATAATGTTGCTAACCTACAAACTCTTTATCTTTTCTTCGAAAATTTCGCCGAACTTTTCAGCACTTTCTCCAAAGAAATTGTACTCAATTTTGCATAAAATAGAGCCTGGCGTTCCTTTTTCAACAATTTCAATAATTGTATGTAAGCCATTTCCATCGTTTATTCCGACAACATATCCTTGTCTATGAGTTTCTTGTTGATCAATGCTATATAAACTAAACACATCTTCAACAGATATATCTTTAATAGTAGATACTGAATATTGCTTTGCTCCGTTTTGGTTATTGCTAATTAACAAATCTTTATCAGATCCGTAAATTTTAAGCATGTCGCAAATTTGTTCCATCGATGTCATAGCTTTGTGGTTTTTATAATTGGTTATTGTTTTAATTTCTATATGTAAATATACAAACTAAAATGACATAAACCTAATTATTTTTAAAGAAAATATCATTTGCTAAGAAATGAATTTCAGCCTGGATTTTACCTCTTAATTTAGATAAGCCATTTTGCTTCATAAAGGCGGTATACATCGAGTCTCTTGAATCGTAGTTAGTCTTATTCGCTTGAAAAAACAACTCGGCTTTATCAAGGTATATTTTTCCTTCTTCTGGTGTCATAATACAATCCTACTGTTTAGTGTCAAAATAAAAACTTTCCCAAGGATTTTCAAATACTCCGTCTATAGGAGTATCTTGACTTTCTATGATGTTATTTTCCGGAACTAAAAAAGATCCGCTTTGATGTACTATAATTGAATACCAAGGTCTATTTAAAGCTTCGGTAGGAATAGGCGGTATTTGACAAGCCAACCATCTTTCATCTTCATTGGTTGATTTAAAATTAATATGTTTAGCTTTTACTCGACCAGTATAGTTTTTACTAGTGCGTACGTATTTCCCTACAAACGATTCCATAACTTTTAATATTAAAAAATTATAGCTATTCTTTTGGTTGCGTCATATGAGTTTACTCTACTAATTCCTTCAACACAACCTTTTACAACAATTTCTTTTGCCTTTTCGTAAGAACCTTTATCAAAATCAAGTATAAGGATGTTATCTCCCATATTACCTTCTTTTTTTATTTTCAAGTTATTTTCTTTACAAAGATCAATAATACCCTTCATTGAAATTTTCATTTTTTGTTGAAGGTTTTTCATTGCTTGTGCCATTGTTTCCATACTCTTAATTTTTTAAATGGTTATAACTTTTTCTTAATTTCTATATGTAAATATACTAACAATTACTTTACAAACCAACTAGTTTAACGAATATATTGTGTTGTATAAGTAGGATTTTTAACTCTAGTATCGAATTCCGACATTATAGTTCTATGTATATAAAACTGTAATTCTTGACTTTGATTACTTAAAGTATATTTTTTTCCTGTTTCATCTGTAATTTTCCAACTTTTAGATTCTTTTGCAATTCTTACTAGTTCTACTTCAAACCCTAAATGAGTTGTTGCTTTGATTCTTTTTTCAATTGGAAAAACAAAATCATTTCCGCAGTTTACATTTTCTAATGTATGTTTTAAATCAGATGCAATCATATAATTTATTTTTATTTAAGAAAAACACACAACCCATTCGTCATCCTCTTTACTCCAAACTTCGCCACTATCTTCATCTTCTATTTCTACTTCATAGTCAAGAGAATCCGAGTATTCTATAGCTTTTTCTAAAGATTCAAAACTTTTCGTCCAAGGTCTTTTTTCGTACTCACAACCTTTACATTCGTTTTCCATCCATTCGTCGTTTTTTGCTTTATCGACAACAATAAAATTTCCCATGATTTATAATATTTTAAGTGGTTAAATATTTATATGTTTTAATTTCTATACCTAAAGATAAGAAAAAATATAACATAAACCTACTATATCTTATTTTTTTCTAAAAAAACTTTATTATAACAAAAATCAAAAGCGGCGTCACTATTAAGCAACATTAATTGTTCAACAACTTTGTTTTCAAACTCAGCCTCATGTTTTATTATAAAAACAATTATTCTATCCATATAAGGGCTTACTGATTGTTTAGCACATAAAACATTATGATTTAAAGCCAATTTAATAAACCGAGCTGTATCAACCGTAGAATGTGGAGGAACTTTAACAGAAGCTACTGATTTATTACAACCATTAAACATTTCAAACTCAACTGTTTTTTTTGCAATATTTGTATACATAGCTAATTAATTTGTATAGTTACATTTAGTACACTTATTATAATAACTCTCTCTAAACCCTGGTATTGGACGTTTAGCAACCATTCTAGATTTACATTTAGGACAACGATGTGACTTTATCATATTTCTTATTACTATAACAAGAACAATACAACAAGATATTAAAAGTATGGTAAATTCTGCATTCATAGTAGTTAAGTATTAAGTGGTTTTAATTTCTATACCTAAAGATACAAAAAAAGGTTATATAAACCAAATTATATAACCTTTTTTATTTAACAATATTATTTATTATTTTTTTACTTCTTCTTCTTTGATTTCTTTACGAATATACTTCGCAAGATCAACACCAATCGCACAAATTTCAGGATAATCCAAAGGAACTAACTTTTCTTCGACAATTGGACAATAACTTAAGTTAATCGAATTTTTGAAAGCCGTAACAATCATTCTTCTTTCCAACATTGTTGTTTTTCTATCCATATAACAATCAGGATAGATAACTTCTAATTTTTTATCGTCGTATACCATCACCTCGTATAAAGGATTGAATTTATGAACAAATTCTCCCCACATTTGAAGATGTTCTTTTTTTCTAAACTTAACAGTGAATCCTGGAAGATCAAGTATAACATTTCCATCAGGATGAACAATTTTAGCGATATCGGCAGGAACGATTTCTTCAACCGCAGTCATTGAAACTAAAGAAACATCATATTCTTCTTCGACGCCTAAAGCATCTTTCATTTCATCCGACAAAACCGGGATATTATCTCCGTCATAATAATTTGCGATAACTACTAATTTTTTGTCTTCAATTACTTTTAATACTTCGCTAAGCATTTTTTCACTTGTTCCTGTTACAATTACAATAGCTCCTTTTTTCATAATACTTTTTTTTAAGTGGTTAAATTATATATGTTATTTGTTTTTATTTCTATACCTAAAGATACAAACTATTTCTTTACAATCCTAATCTTTTTCCTCTCTTAATTTTCATTTTCCTAAAATAAGATTAATATTTTCATTTAACCATATTTTAGCTTCATCTAGAGAAGTAAAGTTTCTATTTAAAGTTATCCATTTCCAATCGCAATTAGCATTGCCGTCTTCTAAAATATCGTCTTTAATGATCATTAAACGAACTCTAACAGGATTGCTATCTACTATTTCACCAACAGAGTTTCCGTTAAGTTTAATGTGATTAGTGTTTGAATCTAACCATTTCCATTTTCCTGTCGGTTTATCGGTTTTAAATGTAAACTTTGCCATTTGATTATATCATTAATTTGGTTTATGTTATAATTTCTATACCTAAAGATAAGAAAAAATATAACATAAACCAAATTTGTTATTCGAAAATTTCAATTAAACTAGTTAATTTTTGATAAATACTATACCAACCGTCTGAATGACCATCATCATATGCTTTTGCATAAACTTTACTTTGGTATTGTTTAGGAATTGCATCAAGACATGCTTTGTCTTTTATATAAGTTTCAACAATGAAATTATGCTTCAAACTTTCTTCATTGTAAAATTCTTTGTCTTTTTCGTAAAGATCTTTAAGTTTTTCGTAATCTTTAAGCTTTTCTGCATATTCCAAAACTTCTTCGGTAGTATGAGGAGTTTTTAGAAATGGTTTAGCTGGTCGACTAGGATAGTCAGGTTGAATATCTTTTGCAAGTTCTAAAGCCGTGTATACACTACTACATTCATTTAACTTTTGTAAAGTTATTGTTGCTTGCTTGCTCATAATATAAAGGTTTTTTAGTGGTTAATATTTATATGTTTTAATTTAATTTCTATATGTAAATATACAAACTATTTCTTTACAATCCTACATTTCAAACGTTCTTATTGCTTTTTCACATTCCCATTCTGTGTATGTTAATAAAGCAATTTTATGTTTTTTACAAACTCTTTTTTTAATATCTGCATACATGAGGAATTTTACATCGTCGCCTGCCAAATTGTCTTCCATTACATTTTGATATTCTTGAAACTCATTTTCAATTTCTACAGCGATTTGAGATAGTGTTGACATAGTGGTTAAATTTTAGTAATTGGTTATGTTATATGTTTTAATTTCTATATGTAAAGATACAAAAAAGTCTCATTCAATCCAACTTTTTCTTTATCCAAATATAACATTACCTACAACAACTAATTGCAAAAAAACATCGGCAGTAGTCGCATCGTCATTTTCGTTTATAACATCATCATAATGAGAATTAAAATGTTCAAACATTAATTTTTCGGCAGTTTTAAGATTTTCTAAACTTATAAGACCTAGATGTTCAGTTTCTTCTTCTGCATCCCAAATTGTAATTGACTTTCCGCTTTCTACCGTTTTAATAACCCTTTCTGCAAAACTAATTCCGTTTTCTTTTTCTTCTTCGGTTTTTGACAATACATCTCCTTCGTAAGGTAAACACCAATAATTTGAAACACCTTCTAACGCGTTGATTATCAAATTATCACGTTGCTCTTTTGTAAATGCAATAAAAGATTCTTCCGACTTTTTCTCTTCATTGATATTTGAAGAAGGGGAAACTAATGATTCTGTTTCTGATTTTTTAACCCAACAAAATTCATCTTCCGACCCTGGTTGTCTAACATCCAAACAAAGAATGATTTCTTGATCTTCATTTAAACTAACATCAAGAACATCTTGAGGAGTTCCGTTTAATTGACTATAACAGCTATCTAATACTAATACTTTCATGATTATATAGTTTTATCAATATGTTTTCTTTTTCTTGAATAGTTCTTTTTTGATTTATGAGTTTTATTAAGACTAACAAACCCGGTAGTAACTTCTAATTCAGCTTCGCGACTACCTTTACGATTTGCTTTGATATAATCTTCTAAATCTATTTTGGTTTTTTTATGCTTCATAGTGGTTATGATTTTGTATTGGTTTTAATTTCTATACCTAAATATACGACCAATAACATTACTAACCAACTATATGTAAATAAAAAAGGGAAGATAGCTAACCACAACTATCTTCCCTACACTGAAATTAAAACCACTTTTTATTCTTCTTCATCTTCCTCACTTAAAGGTGCAGACATATTTCCCAATATCCAATTTAAGGCATCTTTAACACCATCTTCGTAAGAACGAAAACCATCTGTTTCTCCATCGTTAATTCTTTCATTCGCAGTATCAATTTGAGAATGAATATCTTCTTCTTTTACATTTGTTCTTATCATTGTAAAAAGTTTTTAAATATATACTAAATATAGTAGTTATACTATTACAATCCAACTATTTTTAAGAAAAACATTAGTCTTTCCTAATAGTCATGCTTAGTTTCTTCTTATCGGATGCAAACACCTCAACATACTCTATGAGATAACCGTTGTATGCTTTTTGTCGGTTAAATAATGTTTTAAAAAAAACTCTGTCAACCTTGCTTAGGGATTGAAATATGTTTTGTAGAACCACTGCTCACCGCCCATAAAGGACAGCCCTATTTACTACTATCTAGGCTCCCGTGGGTTACACGACCACTCGCATTGTACACATTCTAAGACTTCGACAAGCTTAATGCAACTAGGTTTACATTTCTGAATAACCTATATAGGCTCTAACTTACCATTACATTCGTCTAAGTTACTTAGCAGAGTTTTTTATTTTTATAGTGACCGACGAAGGATTCGAACCCCCTTTACCTATGGTTTCACGTCTGAAACTTTTTCAACAGTAATCAAGTCTTTCTACTATTTTTCTAGTTCAAGGCTGTACAACCCATTCCTGTATCGATAATAGTTTTTCTTGACGCGCCCCAAGCACTATCCCGGCCTTGTATTATTTATAGTTGAAAACGGAGGGTTCGAACCACCAGCCTCCTGATTTAAGTCAGGTACTCGTCCAATTGAGCTTGTTTTCATAAGTCTGGCTTTTAGGCAAACTAAAATAGGACTTGTTTACCACTGCAATCATAGCTATCTTAAATCTTACACTTTGTTTATATGTGTACATTTTCATCTATAAGATGTCTGAGATAGGCATTAAACATGCTAGTATCCTATATGTGGTACAAAATAATTGATAATCTGACTCGATGGAATACTCCACCCAGATAGTACAACGTAGATGTAGTATCAACTATTAAGAGAAAGTAATAAATAATATATTTTGCTTGACTAGCCAAATTTTGTTTCATACCCATTGTTCTAGGTTTAAACTATTTCCCAATTTGGAATATTATTTACTACTATATTTTTAAATTAAGCACATTATCCTCTTTATGCTACTGCCGTACTCAGAAGAGTAAAGGAAGGGACTCAAACCCTCATTCTTAATTTATATTTTTTAAAATAAGCTTTAATAAGGTTCGCTACTCCTTTTTTGATTAACTCTACCTTCAATCATCCTATTAATAGTGAAGTATTAATCATTTAATACCAATAGGTCTAATATTCCAGCTTGGATTAAAACTTATTTATATTTTCAAAGAACTTTATTTGTAGGAATATTTGGATTCGAACCTCAGTAAACACTACCATCGGAGCTTATCCCTACTCTCATGTCATACTCTCTACTTACCAGTTCCAGTTATTTAACTTGTGCACGAATTAAATAACCTTCTGCAGAAATACTCCTGTTTATTTGTATTTTGATATCTAAAGATAAGAAATAATGTAATACAATCCAACTATTTCTTAAACTAATTTGAAGCCAGCCAACTCAAATTTAATATGGCTAAACCCTGAGAATCCGTTTAAGTCTCTCATAACGAAGTGATTCCACCAACACATAAAAGCTGCTAAATCTTGACTATAATTTTGAATAGATTGAACATCGCTACTTCCATAAGGAATAACTTTCACACCTATTGATAAGTCGATACAACTCTCGAAATTAAAGTGATTACAGCCGTGTTTTAAAGGTTGTTTTCTATCTTCATCGGATAACAACCCTTCTTTGTTTAAAATGTTTAATCTGCTCATTATACAGGTTTTATTTCGTTTGCAATATCATCAACAATATCTTTAGCTCCATCCATTCTATTAAATAGAATATTGCGGTTGCTACTGTTTCTGAATTCATGATTAGTTTGATCAACACTGTTTAACAAAAACAAAGCTTCTGTAATTAACCTTTGCGCTTTAATCATTTTAAGTTGTTCAGCTTTTGTTAACGTCTTCATGATGTATGGTTTTAATTTAATTTCTTATGTAAAGATAATAAATAGTTTAATGCAATCCAACTAAATTGTTATATTGTTCAATAACTGGAATACTTGCTGTAAACCAATTTTCTATAGCGTTTATACCTTTATTAACACCATTTTTATATTCATTAGTTTCTTCTTTGATTTGATAATTTGTTTCTATTTGAGTGCGGACATCTTTACCTTCAGAATACTCCCATTTTTCTATAACATCACATTTAATGACAATAACCGCAAACTTTGTTAAATTAGGGTTAAGAGATTCAGAAAGAGCTAATGCATCCTCATAAATAAACAAACCAATTCTTTTAAAAAAAGGAGTAACAGGTTTTGGGTATGACAAATTCGAGTAAGTTTGAACTCTTATATGCATTTTTAAAGGAAAAAAAACTTTTGAAGGTGGTATACTCGAAGTTCCTTCACAATCTATTTCTAAATCACTATGATAAAGGTTTTTTAAAAGATATGTGATATATTTAAGATCAAGCGTAGTATGAAGATAATCATTTTTCATAGTGGTTATGATTTTATATGTTTTAATATTGATAACTGTGTATTATACTATCATAGTATTCAATCTCTATACTTAAACGAAAATTTACAACAGATATAAGTTCTTTGTAAAACTCAATATAGTTTTTGTGATTTTTTATATCATTGTTAATTTCATATCCTTTAAATAAAAAAGCACTGTATTTTAAATAATACCTTGCAGCAAAAGCAATACCTTCAACTCCTTGATCTAATAGCCAACTAAAATAATCAACATATTCTACATAAGAATTGAATCTAGGCCAATTTTCTTCTTCTTTTGGGATTGAATAATTCATAGTGGTTAAGTGTTAATGGTTATATATTTTAATTTCTATATGTAAATATACTAACAATTACTTTACAAACCAAATAATAATTAAAATAATTAATATTTTTTATTTATTTTAAAGGTATGAAAAAAATAACAGAAGAATATAAACTTTCTCTTTTTGAAAGACATCAACAATATTACATAAAAAACAGAGATGTTAAAAAAGACAAATATTAAAAATAGAAAAAGAGGTAGCTAACCACAACTACCTCTTCGTATAGAAATTAACGAGAATCTGTGGAGGGGATTCTCAACCCTATGATTTTGTTATTTTAAACCTTTGCACATATCTTCGTTATCTTTAATTTGCTGAAAAGTATCAGCAATTGTTTTATCGTCTCTAAATTTTTGATCTCCAACTCTCGGATGTAATAAAGAATATTTTCCGTTTGCTTGTGTAATTCCACAACATTTTACATGAACAATTTTACCAAGTAATTGTTTTTGAGAGTTTGTAACCTCTAACATTGTTTTTTCATCCATTCCGCCTGGCTCTGTTGTTAGAATACCATCCAACGATTTACATATTAAAGATGAAATTACTTTTTCGTTTTTTGTTCCTTTAGTTCCGTAGTTAAAACCTACGATTTCTAAATCAACATCCATTTCAAGTTTTAGTTTTACTTGATAATTAGGTTTACCATCTTTCCATTTACCATCTTTTGATTTAAGAATAATACCTTCCAATCCATTGTTTAAACATTCTTGGAAAAACATCATTGCTTCATCAAAAGAAAATAATTCTTTTTTACAAACAGCATTAACCATTTGATAATTATTTTCTTTTAAAATGTTCAAAAGATTATTCCAACGTTGTTCATAAGGAATATCAGATTTTGCAATTTGGTATTCTTCAATACTTATTGTATCCCAAATTGTATATTCAACTCTATCCAACATTTCTTGAAAAGTACAACCGTTTTCTTCTTCAAAGTTTTTAATTTTCTTTTCAGTTTCTTGAGTTGTACGAGAATCTCTCTTTTTTGTGATATCAATTAAAGAAGTTACAATTCCATTTGCTTTCATTCTATTCGGTTCTCCTTGGATTGTAAGTTCTCCGTTTAAAACACAATTGGGGAATAAAGCTAATTCTTTTATAAATTTAGCATCATCAAGAATTACAGATTCTCCTTGGCGAGAAACACATTCAACTTCTCCATCACAAATAATAGCATTATTGTAACGACCGTCCATTTTAACATCACCATAGCAAGATTTTCCTTTTTCAAAAAAAGCTTTTGCTAGTTTAAGACTATAACTTTTGGCACCTTGATATGGAGTTTCTTCTATAAGGTCAGGAATTACTTTATTAATATTTCCTCCCATGTTCATTTTAAGATCTTTTCCTATAATTTTCTTAATAATTTCAGCATCTCTAACAGAAACTGCCGCTAATATGTAAGCTAATCTTGAAGAAGCTGCACCACCTGTTACTACTCGTGAACTAAAGTCATTTAATAGTTCTAACGCTTGTTCTAATTCGAATAGAGGAGTAATACTTTCTGGTGTGTATTCAGGAATTTGTTTGATGTAGAATTTAATTCTAGGTGAACTTGCAAGGTATAAAGCCCTCTTTAAAAGCTCATTATCTTTGTATTTTGCGAGTATAACCATTTTTAGTTTAGTACTACCCTCAGCTGCGATTTCGTCTATTATTTGCTTTATCATAATCTTATTTTTTTAAGTGGTTAAATATTTATATGTTTTAATTTCTATATGTAAATATACAAACTATTATAACACAAACCAACATTTTTTAGCGGTTTTTAATTATTTCTATTGCTTTTAAAATACCTTGTTCTCTAAGTTTTTGAGAATCATTTCCATTTCCTGATGCAATATATTCAACATCTTCCATTATATTTAAATCATATTTAAAATCTTTAATATCAAGACCTCTTTCTGGTTTTTCTAAAATTTCTTTTTCAACATTTTTTAACCAAAACTCATCGTTTCTTCGTACAAAAATACATAAATTGTATTTTTCATCAAACCAATCAATTACTTGTTGCCAAAGTGGAGCAAGGTTTTCTGAAAAATTTGTTGTGTTTATATTACTATCTCCATATACTTGGTTTACCATAAATAAAGTTCCATAATCGTTGTACCAAGCTAAACAAGGATCAATAAACCCTAATTCTTTTAAAGCTTTTGCTATTTCGTATGTTACAAATTGGTTTTTCATAATGGTTAAATATGTTATATGTTTTAATTTCTATACCTAAAGATAATAAATAAAATGATATAAACCTACAAATTTCTTGTTTATTTTCCTTTAATAACGAATCCTGCTTTAACCGAATAAAACCCTTTATTTGTAACTTCTAATTGAAGAAAATAACTTGCCCATTTTAAATCATTTACTTTAGGGCAGCCGGCAGCAGTAAATCCAATACAAGTGCCATAAGTAATTCCTTTATATTTAGGAGGATTGAAAATAATAATATCACCTATTTCAGGAGTATTATCAAATATGTCTTTTTTTACCATAAGCTTATTGATTACTAAAATCTGAATATTCACAACACATTGTACTTGCTAGATGCATATCAAACTCTTCTTCCGAAATCAAAGGAGCTAATGCTTGAAGTTTGTTTTCATACTCTAAATAGAGTTTATCAAGTTTTGCTATTTGCTCTCTATTATCAAAGCTATTACCGCGTTTTAAAGCATCTAACTTTCTGATAATAGTGTTTTGAGCTTGTATAATTCTTGTCGCTTTTCTAGTATTAAGTTTCATAAGTGGTTAGTTTTATATTGGTTTAAATTTCTATATGTAAATATACAAAAAAGGTTGATATAAACCTAATCTATATCAACCTTTTTCTTAAAAGATTTTACAATTTTATATCGGAAGGTTTTTGATTTAAATAAACACAAATTCCGCTAAAAAACCCATAACCACGACCATTTTGATCAAATTTATAAGTTACTTTAATAACTCCTGGAATTGATTCAATAAGTTGTTTTCTTAAAGGAGTTAAAGAACCTTGTTTGCATGATAATTTCATTCGATATTTATTTTTAGCAGGCGAAGTTGCGTCAGTAAAAACATTATCAATTTTCACACCTTTAAGCGCTTGTTCGATTCTTACTCGAATATCTGACTTTCTTTCCTTTTTAACCTTCTTAATTTCGGCAGGAAACAAAGCGTCATACATTTCTTCCAAACCTTTTACATACGCGTTTAAATCGATTGTATTGTCGATTTTTGCTTTTGCAGTTAAAAGGTTTTCGATTATTAAATCTTTTTGACTCATAATGGTTATGTTTTATATGGTTTTAATTTCTATATGTAAAGATACAAATAATTATAACATAAACCAAATTATAAAGCATAAAAAAAAGAGAGGCTAACCACAACCTCTCTCTTACTACTAACCACTAACCAATTGATTATTAAACGATTACATATTCAACCGTTCCTATTGTTGCTTCTTTTACTGATGATAATTTAATTGTACGAATACAAACTTCGTTAATTAAATCTTGTGTTTTTGAAATTCCGCCGCCTTTCATAAAAGGAGCTAAAGTTGATTTGTCAACATCCGAATTATTTACGCGATATGTTGATTTTCCTTGTTTTTTTACATTGAAATCAATATAAAGATTTCCTTTGTGGCTTACAAAACAACCGTCTTTTACGCCCCAAGCTCTTTCTTTTGAAACGAAATCAGCGTCTTTACCTTCATTTAGACGTTGTTTATTAACTTCCGATGCATAATTGAACTTAATCAATCCTTCAAGTAATTGTTCTTTTTCAACAACACTATCCAAATGTGGATTAGGAATTTTAGTTCCATCCGCTTCTTTTCCTGTTTTGTTCATTTCAACAGATGTAACTGTTAAAAAAGATATTTTACAGTTTTGTGGAGCGTTTGCAAGTTTCATTATAAACCCTGCTAATGATAAATTTTCTTTTGCCATAATTTCTAATTTTTTAAATGGTTAAATATTTATATGTTTTTATTTCTATATGTAAAAATAAGAAAAAATACTTTACAAACCTAAATAATAATGCCTAATTTTTCTAAATTATTATTAAAAATAATTTCATTCGGTTTCATTTCAGATTTAACTCTTGTAATAAGTTTTTCCATTGCGGCAGGACCATTAGTTGATTTCATAACTTGTTCAAGAGTATATTTTCCAAAGCCTAATGATTTATAATAACTTTTATCAACTGGCCCAAAAACAATATTATTAATTGTTAGTTTATCAATCTTTTTAGATGCCGAAGCCTTTTCTCTTTGATTGAATTCGTTATCAACCGCATCGTCGATGATGTTTTCTAAACTTGAATCTAGTTCGAAATCTTGAAACTTTTTCGCAGGTAATGTTTTTGCATAAGCTTCGACTTTAGCTAGTATAGCTTGTTTATCTTCGCTATAAGCTCCGTAATTTGTGTTTCCACCATTTCCATCATTTTCACACCAAGCTACTTTAACATTGTCAACATAGACATCGGCTTTAAAGCAAACTGTTTCTTGACTAAATGATTTATTGATTTTGATATTTTTAACTTCGATTTTCGTTTTCATAGTGGTTATATATTATATGGTTTTAATTTCTATATGTAAAGATAGTAAATAAAATGATATAAACCAACAAACAACTAAAGAAGTTTTTGTAGTTTATCGATAGTTTGTTGAACAATTTCTTTTGACGTGTTATTTACTAATGTATTTTTAACATCTTCAACAAATTGTTCGGTAGAAACATCTCCTAAATATAGGTTAATTTCATGTTCTTTTTTTGATATTAAATCAAGTAAATCAGTTCCTGGCATAATTTTATTTTTTTAAATTATTGAATCAAACGAAGTTTTACTTCAGTAGCATAACTTCCGTCATGTTTTCTTATACAAGAAAACCCTCTTTCTATACATTCGACACCTTCTTTTTTTAAGAAACCTACAACATCCCAAGCTTCTATACTATTAGCTGTACAATAATTAATAGTATATGAAGTTTGACCTTTATCTGCTAGAGCTTGTATTTTTGCAATAGCCTCAGCTACAACTTGACTAATATTATTTAAAGCGGCTTGTTTGTTAACTGTGATCATAGTTTTAAGGTTTTAAGTGGTTAAATATGCTATATGTTTTAATTTCTATACCTAAAGATACAAATAATTACTTTACAAACCAACTATTAACGTCTAAGATCAAGGTCGAATTTATCAACATTTTTTGCAACCATCTTATATGAATTTGTAGGTTCTTTTGGAATAACTAAAAAATCTAAATAATGACTGTTGTGATGTGTAAAACAAAAAGCTTTTAAAGGATTAAGATTATCCCAATGATTATGGTAAGCCGTATACAAATCTTGTTCAGTAAAAATTGACTTCCAATCAAATATGTTTTTACGTTGATCATCAGGAACATTACAACCAGTAGTTGATCCTAAATATTTATACATGCGGCCTTTAAAGTTTTTCTTGTAGAAATGGGCTTCATAGAAAGTTATTTGATTGCTGACCGTAATTGTTTGACCAAATCTAACTTCAACACGATATGTTATTCCTTTTTCGTCTTTGAAATAAGTACAGGTTGCTAAAGAACCCATTACTGTTACTTTTGTTACTTCCATGTGGTTATATATTTATATTGGTTTAAATTTCTATATGTAAATATACAAACAATTATAATACAACCCAACCCATTATTTAAAAATCAAACATTAAACTATTTAAATCACCGTGCTCTTTAGCAATTTCTTGTGCTTTTTCAAATATCTGCATCTTCTGCTTCGGCAGTTTTTATAAAATTTCCTATTCCACCATGCCAAATGCATTTAGATCCAGGAACAATACATTTTCCGGTTGTTAAAAGCTTGGTTGCAATACTTCTCCAACCTGCGTAATTTTCATTTGTAAAAAAGTTCTTTAACAAAAACTCTTTTTGTATTTCGGTTAATACTCTCATATGTATATGTTTTTATATGTTTTAATTTCTATATGTAAATATACTAACTATATTGAAACAAACCAACAAAATAACTACAATTAAAAAAAAAATCTTATATTTATATAAAAAAATAGGGTCTGTATCGTAGCGGCGCACCCAGAAGACCAAAAGTATAATGTTTTCGAAACACCGCTTGTTCATGTTCTTACAATACTAAAAATTCCTGCGCTGTCTCCCGGATGACAACAGGGACCTTGAAGTTCAAATAACAAAACTAGTATTGTACCGTTGGAGAAGCGGATGGAAAGGGTTGAGCATTTATAGTTAATACTAACAAAACTAACTATAGAACTTCTTGTGAATTAACAACTTAGCTTTTTTAAAGTGTGGGTTGTCTAACTTCAAGGGAGAAAATCCGTCTATTTATAAAATTTAAAAAAAAGATAACAAAAAAAGAGTCGGTAGCTAACCACAACTACCGACTCACACATATAGAAATAAAACTTTAGAATCTGGCGACTCTAAACACTAACCAAAACTTTAATAATTTCTTCTTTAGTAATTTCAGGATTTTCAAACATCAAATCCGAAACTATTTTAAGCATATCTCCAACCTTTTTGCAAGGTTTCAAATCAAACATTTCCATAATATCATCCCCATTAACTAGTAAGTTGGCCGAAGTAATATTGGTTTCTTTTAATTTAATTTCTCTTGCTCTTTTAATATGTTCAACACTTTTGTCAGTATGGCTTAACCTATCGGCCTCACACAAATCTAATAAAAATTCAAATTTAGCATCTCCTAATTTACTTCTAACTTTTCTAATCTTTTTATCAGTTATGTCAGAAGAAATTCTCATATGACTTTCAACCGCAGTTGTTACTAAATCTATTTCTTCGGTTGAAAACTTTAATTCTTTCATAAACCTTTCAGCAATGATTTTTGAAACATTTTCATGATCGTAGAAATGAACAACTCCATTTTCATCTATAGATTTTGTATTAGCTTTTCCTATATCATGTAACATAGCAGCCAATCTATGGAGTGCGGTAGGTTTACTATTAATTATTACATCCGATATGTGACCAAAGACATCTTTGTTATGAAAATAGTTTTGTGTCATACCAATTGTAAGTTTCAATTCTGGTAAACCAATGTGTTCTATTAATCCAAGTTGAATAAACAATTCAATACCGCGTATAAACCCGTTTCCTTGTAGTGTTTTAAGAAGTTCTTCTCTAACTCTCTCCTTTGATAAGGTATTTAATTTTGAAGCGAAAATTTCTATGTTTTTGAAAGTCTCTTGTTCAATAACAAATCCGAATCTAGAAGTGAAGCGAATTGCCCTAAGCGCTCGAAGACTATCTTCTGCAAATGCTTTTTCATCAGTCATTCTAATAATTCCATCTTTTAAATCTTTTAAACCATTAAAAGGATCGATTAAGTTTAAATCTTTATCTAAACACATACTATTGAAAGTAAAATCACGTCTTTTTAAATCTTCTTCTAAAGTTATTGTAGAATCCGATATGATTTTAAAATCAGTATGTTTATCTCCTATTTTAATTTCTTTTCTTGGTAGAGCTATATCAATAGGTTCATCCAATAAAAGTTCAAAAGGTTTAAATTTCACGACTGAAAATGATTCTCCTACTAAATTAACATTACCATGTTGTTTTAAAAAAAGAATCAATTCAGGCATTTCTATTCCACAAGCTAATAAATCAATGTCTTTTGACGAAGTGTTTAAGTAAAAATCTCTTACACAACCTCCAACAAAATAAACAGAATGTTTTAATGATAATTCTTTAAAGAAAACGCTATTTTTAACTTGTTGTATCATCTTTTTTTGTTATATGTTTTAATTTCTATACCTAAAGATAACAAATAAATCATTACAAACCAACTTTAAAACAAAAAAAACAACTTTAAGTTTAAAAAAACTTATATATAAAGATACATTACGAATAATAAGAGGAGATTATGGAATACTTATTTTGGACAGAAAAAGAAGAAAATCATTTACGTGAAGTATATAAAACCACATCAAAAGAAGAATTAGCTAAAATATTTTACCCTCGAACAAGAGAGCTATTTTACTTAAAGCAAAGAAATTAAAACTTTGGCCACAAAATAAAGAAGTTAAGTTTGAAAACAGATCTTTATCATCTAAAGGAGAAAAAAACAAAATGTTAGAAGAGATAAAGCAAAAAAAACATAAATTACTTTATTTGTGGGGAAAAAGATATAACAACTAATATAGAGGAAGTAACAAAAACATTGTTATTATTTTTATCATAACCTCTATATTGGTTGTCAATATATTATGCAATCCAAATTTTAAATGAGTAAAGAGTGCTTTGTGTTGTTGCGTTTTCAACATCTCTAAATATTTTTATTTTTTGAATTGCTGTTTTTTTTCGTTTTAAAATTTGTTCTTTAATTGTTTCAACAACTTCTGAAGTGTCTAGTTTTTCTCCTTCTCTTTCTTTTACAGAAAATAATCGAGAAGAGATAGACTTTACATTTTCTTTTAAAGGATCATATTTAATCCCTATTTTTTCTAATTCTTGAATAATTTCGTTTTCTATTTGTTTTTCCATAATTAATTTATATTAGGTTATATATTATTAAATATGGTTTTTTTTAATCTTTTTTTTCAAAAAAAAGCTGTCACTTTTGATAGATTCTTTATTTTTAATTGAATCTATTATTTTTATTATACCACATATTTTAGGTGCGGCAATTCCCATAGGTAAAAAGTTTTTTTCGTTAATTTTGTCATACTCTTTAAAAATGTCATTAAAAGAAATGTTGTTTTTACTAGTATATTCTAATATAGCTTTTTTAACTTTATTATGTATTTTAACTTGAGGGTTTGTGGCTGTATCAAAACATGTTTTAATTCCATAATCGTATAAAGAATCAGAAAGACAGTTTAAAAAAACAAATTTAAGAGAATCAGATGATTCAAAATTATATGTTTCTTTTATTTCTTTACAATCTTTATCAAAAGAAGAAATACTCATTTTTTTATCAATAGTTTGACAACTTGATAAAACACTAATAAGTAAAATAATTTGTATAAACACGGCAACTTTTAACTTTTTCATAATTGTTTTTATTTAAATTTATATTATTAATTTTAAAACTGTAATTCTTTTCCAATTAAAACTATGGTTAGAGGATTGTCGATATTAAACACTCTAAAATCAACCTCAAACCCTGATCTTTCTTTTATAAAAATTTTATCTCCTTTTATAGGAACTTCTGAACTTTCAAATGTTGCAACATGCTTTTGATCTACTGTTGTCAAAATGATGGTTTTATTACTCATAATCAATGTGTTATTTAGTTTTACAATCAAAAATCCAGTTTGGGTTTGATTTTTTCATATCTTTAATAAAGTGTTTATCTCCTTGAACCGACACTAACATATTTTTCATTGTGTCATTTTTATCCCAAGCAACACAACAATATTCTTTTTGACAACTAGATGCAAAAACAATAAAGATTATTGCTATAATTAAATTTTTAGTTTTCATAATAAGTTGTATTAAATTTTAAAAAAAATAATTCTTCCGCATCACGGTTTAATTCATCTTCGTCTTCATCATCCGGATCGTCATAGTTATCACGTAATTCTTCACGGATTTTTTGAAACTCTTCGTCTTTCCAATCTTGTATCATACTCATAACTCAACAATTTATTACAATGAATCAACTGCGATTTCTCCTAGTACATGAGAATTACTTACTTCTTCTTCGTAGTTTGCGATTAAGAATTCATAATAATCTACATCGAATGTTTCTATTTTTGAGTTTTTGAATGGCATAGTGGTTAAATTTTTAAATGGTTATAACTTTTTCTTAATTTCTATATGTAAATATACAAAAGATATTGAAACAAACCTAATAATCTTAACCAATATTTTGTTTAATCCAATTATTAAGAAATCTTTCTTTTATAACTCCAATAGAATGGATATCGTTATTTTCTCTACTCCAATCATGAGATTGTCCAACACAATCAATTAAAAGATTTTTTATTTCTTTTTTTAACTCAGGGTTGACTTCGCACATTTTTCTAATAAGCGAGTTTGACTCAGGGATGGAAATTTTAACTTTACTATCAATATCTAAACTGATTTTTTGAATAGGAATTACTTTTCCTCCGCAAGCTTCATGATAATTGCATATTATATAAGAGGCATATTGATAAGCTCCACATTTATCACATACTCCCATTTCTGAGTTATATTCAATTTCAACCTCTTTAATAATGTTTCCTTTATTATATTCTTCCACAAACATTCTAATAAATTTATTAGACGGTCTTAAAAAATCTAACTCAGGATCATCTGATATTAACAACTTTTAAATAACTCCTGCAGGAATAGATTCTTCTTTATTATTTATCATTAACTCTTTAGTAGTATTGGTGAAATAATACTCACCTTTTTTTACTTCTTCTTCATCAGTTGTTATATAAAGACAAACCGCATCTAATGACCCTATATTGTCGGCTTTTCTAGTTTGAAATAAATATCCACCAGCACCGAAAACCAATTGACCTTCTTCTACTTTTTTGAATCCAGTTAAGCTTAAACTTACTTTACAATTTTTTTTAACGATACTCATAATGTGGCTTTATATTGGTTTTAATTTCTATATCTAAATATACAAACAATAACATTACAAATCAACAAAGTTAGTCGATAAAATGTACTTCTTTTAATTTTACTTTTTTTGTAAGTTCAAAAGTGTTTCTTATTACTACACCTTCTGTATTGTGTCTTGGTGTTATACTTCGATACCCAAAGTCTGGTATATCTTCCAAAACGTTTGCGTAATGAAACCTTTTATTATTGATTTTTTCAGATCTAATAGAATATGTTAAATACAAATAACTTAATATGTTTTTGTAATTTTTGTAATGAGCCGCATGATTAGTAAACTCTTTTAATTTTTCCTTTTGAGAGTTAAGAAATATTCTAACTTGATTTAAACTTTGACCAGGGTTTTCTGTTAAATAAACAACTAAAGCTTGTGCTGCTTTTTGGTTTTCTTGGTTTAGTTTTGGAATTTTCATAGTGGTTATGATTTATATGTTTTAATTTAATTTCTTATACCTAAATATACAAACAATAACGTTACTATCCAACAACTATTGAGTTATAACAGGAAATAATTTCATTGCTTTAACCGTAACAGTTAATTTATCATAATCAACAAGTTCTGGTTTATTACTATAAAGACCTCTTAAAGATTTTGTAATCCTTAGAGTAACTCCAGTTTTAGTTAAGTTTATGGCCGTGCCAATAGTTGAAGTAGTTACACCACTTGAATTAACCGAATAACCATATGTATTTCCTAATGTTATTTTATTACCTAGGGCATCAAATTTATCTTCCATGTTAAGCAACTTTTAACTTTCTTTTTTGACCATGATAAGCCGCACCTTTAAAACTTTTTTCATCAAATCCATGAGCATCTCTTTTAATAAGATCCTCTTTTCTTTGGATAATTAACTTTTCTTCTTCTTTAGTTAAATAAGAATAAGCTTTTTCTCTAGCGGTTTTCTTTCTTGCTCGTAGAACAAGGTTTTTACGTTTCAAATCCTCTTTGCGAGTACGAACATAATCTTTAGTTTTACAAGACTCAAATTCTTTAGTAAACCCTGCGACATCTTGAAGTCTCCAATGATGTTCTTCCCATTTAAAATAAGGAGCATGATCAGATATTTCTCCAGTTTTTATGTTTAAATAAGCTCTTTTATAGTCAAAAGAATGGAAAGTATACGAAGTTTTAGGATTAGACCTTTTCCAAGGTTTTGCAACATACTCAGGGTTAAGTTGAATATTACCATTATCATCAACCATATATTTATTAGCCCAAATATAATTTCTTTTATCTGCTTCAAACTCGTCCAAGAAATGATATCTGTATTGAGGTTCAACTCTTCTACAAAGGTAGCTAAACACTTTATCAAAAGGTTTGCCAATAAATCTTTTGATAATAAAAAAGGTAATTATATAAGGATCTTTAGATCTTTCAGAGTTATAATTAGGAGAGTCAAAACGATGTAGATTCCAAAAATCTCCATAAATTCTAGTAATATAATCTTTTCTTGATTCTCTTAAAGGAAGAGATTCTAAAGTGTCTATGTCGTTTATATTTACTTTCATAATTGTTATGATTTATATGTTTTAATTTAATTTCTTATACCTAAATATACAAACAATAACGTTACTATCCAAATAATATGTAAAAATATCGGCCGATTTAATTAACGAGGCGAAAGTAGTCCGATTGCAAACACCTACTATCTTTACAACTCGTCCAACTGCTTTTGTAGTTCAACTATTTGAGAATCAATGTCTTTTTCACATTTTTCAAGAAACTCTTGATAGTATGTTGCAAAATTGTCAGTTTTAACTACATGGTTGTCATATAACCTTAAAACTCGTCCTTTATTTCCATACATATCAGATGTATTTAAAATCACGATGTTGTTATTAGAGTTAAAAATTTTTTTCTCTAACTCACAATCTTTTATTTTTTTATCAAGCTCGTTTGCTTTCTTTAAAATTTCTAAATCCATAGTGGTTATATTTTATGTATTGGTTTAAATTTCTATATGTAAAGATACAAATAATTACAATAAGTTCCAAATATTTTTTTATTCAAATTCTTCAGTTGAAACATCTAATCCTAATTCTTTTAATTCTTTTATTACAGAAGCTATTTGCTCTTGGTTTTCTTCATCTCCATCATTAAAGAAAGGAACAAGTTCTCCCAATGAATACATCAAATCGACTTGTTCTTCATTAAGACCTTTTCTTGAAGATAATAATATACCTACATTATCATCCCAAGTATTTACTTCATCATAGATTACACAATTACCTGCTTGTTTTCTTATTTCAACGGTTGTTTTAACAATAGTTTTAACAGGAGCGTTTGCTTTATGATCCCAAAGGATAATGGTTGATTTGATTTTAGATTTAGTTTTTTTCATAGTGGTTATAACTTTTTCTTAATTTCTATATGTAAATATACAAACAAAAACAACATAAACCAAATTATATAACAAAAAGGTGATGCTAACTTTTTATATTAACACCACCTTTTATCCTCCGCTTAACAACAATGTGCTAAGATTTTCAAATATTATTCAAAAACTACAACCGTAACTTTGCAATCTTTTAATTCTTCAATGATAATTGGTTTGATCAAATCCCAATTTAATCCTGCGATTCCGCTTCCGATTTGAGGCAAACCAATATGCTTACCATTGAATATTTTATTAATTTCTTTCATGCAGCTTCTAATTGCTTCATAATCACCGTTTTTACCTGGTTTAAATTGCGTATAGCTGTTTATAACGATTACACGTTTAGAGCTTGGAAATCTTACTTCCCAATCGATTTTACCTAATTTCTCTGAATCTCCGATGCGAGAAAAACATTCCAAAGGAAATTTATCACATCCGTATTCTTTTACCATTGCTAAAGCTAAACCGCCTGTCATGCGAGAGAAACAATTTACTCCATGAGAAATAGCATGAAATGTTCCAGCATTAGCTAAAGCGATTAAATCTCCTTTAACTTCGCTATAATCGCATTGTGAATCAGGAGTAGCATATTCTGCTTCCTTTTCAGCTTTCCAATCAGTTAATGCTTTAATAACATTTTTTGAAAGCGGTCTATCACTACGAAGTTGAAACAAAGGAACAGTTTTTGTAAAGCAATTTGTTTTACCATCGAATATTGCATATGTTTTATTTTTAAACACTACAATTGCATCGCTAGTTGTTAAACATAGATCAACACCTATGATTTTTTGAACTGCCGATTGTTTTTCAAATTTATTGTTTCCTGCTTTTGGAAATTTAATTGCGAAGTTTGTCATGATTATATATTTTTATATGGTTTTAATTTCTATATGTAAAGATAAGAAAAAATATATTACGATCCTACTTCATCGTAAGTTATTTGAAAAAATAAATGTTTAATGTCATCAGGAATCAAATCTGGTCTATCAGTTACCCAAAGTCCAACGGTTGAATCTTTATAATGCAAAAGTTTATTGTTTTGAACTTTCATATCAGATTGTTTTTCAACCACATAACTATATATACCGTTTATATAGCATCTTTGATAACTTCCGGCAGAAGGAGCATTTGCCATTCCTACCGCGATTCCTTCAGGAACATTTTGATAAGCAACAATTTGACCACTAGTAAAATAAATTCTAAGTGTATTGTTATTCCAGCTTATTTTTTCAATATTGGTTCTTTGAATATTATATTCCATAGCAATTGTTTTTTAATCGTATAAACTTTTACCATTTTCATTAAAAGAATATCTTCCGTATATTAGAACATATCTTAATGCAGAAAACATTCTTTTATCTACAAATGTATGAAGAATACACTTAGCATCTCTTTTTAATTCTCTTTTTTGTGATTTAGTTAAAGTCATAGTGGTTATGATTTATATGTTTTAATTTCTATATCTAAATATACAAACAATAACGTTACAAACCAACTATTTAATCATGTAACCAAGAAAAAACACCTTTTGTTAAAAGAGCGTTAGCGGCAGGTTTTTCTTCTTCTCCTTCTTGTTTTTCTGCAAATAAAATTTTAAACCCTTTAAATCTCCTTGAATAAAGAATTTCATCAAATATTATTTTTTCCATAGCGACACCGGTAGCTTCCGAGAATTGTTTTGCTGTATTATAAGCATCAAGGACGTTATGAGTAAAATACCCTAAAACCCAAATATTTCTTTTTTCGTCAGTATCATAATACATTTTAAAGTCGCCGACTTTAGTCCAGTCTATTTGTTTAGTTTCGGTTGACATATTTATATGTTTTAATTTAATTTCTTATGTAAAGATACTATTTTGTTTGATGCGAATCAACCAATTTTCGATATTCTTCTCTATTTGTTCGATCACCACTATAAGTTTTATTTTCAATAGTAAGGGCAGTTTGCCAAGGATAATCTTTACAGGCCTTTAAAAACTCTTCATCAAATTTGTTTGGAGTTTCTGTAATGATCTTTTCAATTTGCGCTTTAAATCTTTCAACATCTGGTTGAATTTCTTTTTGCGCCCAAGAACATAAACAAGATTTTAAATAGCAGTTGTCGTTTTTCTCTATTATTAAACTTGTGCAATATTTTTGACCATCCGTTTTAAAATACCTTGCATTATCACTTCCGCCTATTACAATGTAATAATTAACTCCATTATGTTCGGTTTTATATGCGTAATACATATTGTCCCATGCTCTCATTGATTCTAAAACAGTGACTACCGAACTGTTAAACAGTTGAACACCATCATTCATTAATGTGAAAGAAGTTCCTAATATTTTTTGAAATGATTTCATAGTGGTTATATTTTTATATGTTTTAATTTCTATACCTAAAGATACAAAAAAAAGTCATATAAACCAAATTTATACAACCTTTTAATAAAATTATTTATGGTTTTTTTTATTCTGCTAAATGTTTTTTAGCTTTATCAAAAAGAATCTTCTTTAACTTTAAAGTTAATTCTTTCAAATCTTTTAACTCAACCGTTTGACATCCTATAATAATTGAAGGAATAGCTTCTGATTCTTTAAATTTAGCGTAATAAGCTATATTAAAATCATACAACATAATAACCTCTTCGAAAGGTATAATATATTTATCAACTTTAATAGTGAGTGCTTCTTCGTTAATTTTAATATCATATCCATTAATGTTGAAAATTTTGTGATCTTCCCAATATGATAAGTTTAATTGAGTTTTTGCAAATTTTAAAGCTTCATTCCATTGCTCAGGAATTGAAAATTTAGAGACTGAAAACTTTTTGTAATCTTCGAGGTTTTTATCTGAAAGTTCTTTAACTATGTTAATAGTTAACTTAGAATAAACTTCTTTATTTGTAAGCTTTTCATCTAACTTAACAGGGCTGGAGAAAATTATATCGGCCGTATTAATATTGTTTAAATATTCAACACTATAACCTATTTCTATTAACTCTTCTGCAAAAGCTTTTAAGAGAGCAGTTTTTTTTAGAGGTTGAATAGATTTCAAATAACTGAGGCGTCTTTTTCTTTATCATAACTGTATGTTTTTAATATGGTTAAATTGCTTCAATTGCAAATATTGCAAGTATTTCATTATCGTTTAAGTATTCTACATTTCCGTGATTAAATGTCTTATTACAATAGTCGTACTGTAGTTGAGGTGTTAAAGAATAAAACCACTTATGCGAAAGAGATTTTACATCTTTGATGGTTTTTAAATCTTGGTCTGACATATTATATGGTTTTAATTTAATTTCTTATGTAAATATACAAACTATTATGTTACAAACCAAATGATTTAATCAATATTTAAAAAAAGATTAGAGGTGTGTTGTTACACCAAATGCTCAAACGGTTTCTTACTAGCATTGCTTCTCCCTTAGAGCTATAAAGGGTTCATGACTTAATTAGGTTGATTTCCTTCTCTCCTAACAAACTAGCCGATTCATGATACAGGCTTCCGTTGCTCAACTTACTCTCCTATAATATTTCCTCCCTCGCAAACTCTTTAAAAGATGGCTACTCCCAAGCCTACTTTCCTCTAATCTTTAATTTTCAATGAACTTATTTGTTACTCTAAGTGGATTCGAACCACCATCCTCTACAGTTCACCACCGAATCCTTTATCGATGTCACCCATAGTGCTTTACCAATTAAGCTACAGAGCTCCCAAGTTTTACAACTTGACAACATTAGAGAGTGTCTTATTGTCTCTCCTTCGAATTCAACCATCTTCTCTCTCTGAGAATAAGGCAACGAATAATGTTGTTTGTTAAACGCAGTAGTATAAGTTTCGGCTTTTTCTGAGTTGTACTTCCTCTTGAGTTTCTCTTCTCATAGTTAATTCAGCTTATACCCAAATTCCGTATCCCTTCCTAAAGCTACTTTAATGCTGTTTTTCGAGGACAACACGTTTGAAGAATTAACTCTTCATCACTATAGGTTTAAAGGTAGCATCTATTTGTTTAACTACGTTCTTTAAAAACCAAGGTGAGTTTGGAGCTGATCCGACTCACATTTAATTTGCAACTTAAACCATACAACCGCATCACTCAACTACAATGCTTATCAGGGCTGGCTACCTCTTAGAGATTATTACCCTCTATTCTTTTGTATGTGTGTCTATTCCAACTCTTTATCGAATATTGTCGGCTAATTGCCAGATAAAAAGTTAATTCCACCACTTGGCTATTTAATTTTATTCAATGAACTTATTTGTGAGTCTTACAGGGTTCGAACCTATGTCACTCCTCCGAAGAGGCTGCTCTTTCCAACTGAGCTAAAGACCCTAATATTTTTATTCTTTCTTATAGTTGATAATGTCATTTAACACATCTTCTTTTGTTTTACATAAGCATAATGCTAAAACCTCACTTATTCTGAAAGCGTCAATAGCATCAGGGTTTGTATTTGGTTTTGAGTTATTTAAGTAGTTAGATGCGTTAGCAATCATTAATTTGTAAACTGGATTATTCATGGTTATATATTTTTATATGTTTTAATTTCTATATGTAAATATACTAACTTTTATAACACAAACCAACTAATACCTCTTTTTCTTTCTTGGATTATTTTCAAACTTTCTATACCAGGGTTGATTAATATCCTTATTTGAATATGATGGTTCAAACTTCACATAGGTTTCTGTAATAGCAAATACCTTTTCGTCCGTAAACAAAGGAGCACTGTTTATCTTTTCAACCTTCTCCCAACCATCTTCCCAAACTTGATACTTTGTCCAAAATTCACCATGAACTCCACCATGAATACATCCGTCTTCGGTTTCAAACTTACCATTGCGATTAATAAAAACGTATTCATTAGAAGAGTAGCCGCAGTGTCTTACAAACCCTCCTTCTAACATATATTGATAAGCTTCTTGTTTTGTCATAATCGTATGGTCTTTAATTTAATTTCTTATACCTAAAGATAATAACAATAACGTTACAAACCAACTAACTTTAAGTTTTTAAAGTAATTTGATAAAAACTTAGCATATGCAGTAAAGTCAGAAGAATTATTGTTTATACAAAAACAATCTTTTTCGTTTAAAACAAAAGAAAAACTAAACATTGCTTTTGTCCCCTTTTCTCTATAAAAAGTAAAATTAAAATCTTCGTCGTTACTTGAGTTAGAGTCTTTAAATAAATTCAAAGAAGTAACATCATTTAAGTTCCCTAAAAGAGTTGTAGAATTATAAGTAGCTAGTTTTTCAATTTCTACTTCTTCTTTAAAACTTTCAGATGGGATGTTTATAACAAAACTTTTTTCAAGAAACGTAATTGTTACTACCTTATCTAAGGTATTATCTATTTTAAATTTTATTGTTTTCAGTGCCATGGCTATATTTTTTTTGCAAAGAACTATGAGTTACATAATGAGGAATTCTTTTTAAAGATTTATATTTTTTTGTTATATTAGTATTTTCATCAACAGCTATAATATAACCGGCTTTTACTAAAAGATTTTCACATTCTCTTATAGCTGCGTCTGTAACTCCGAACCCGCTTATTTTGTTGTTTAATTTAGATTCTGAAACAACCCTCATTGTAGTAGCCCATACTGTAAATTTAGATTGATTATTGAAAAAATACTTTAATATTTCTATTATCTCTCCGTCAGTCATAATGGTTATATATTTAATTTCTTATGTAAATATACAATCAATAACGTTACAAACCAAATATGTTTATTATTTATATCTACCTTTTTTCAAAAGTTCCTTAACAATAATTTGATTAGAAACGCATAACCCGGTTTCGTCGTAATAAACTTCAGAACCTTTAGGAACTATACATTTTACTATTCTTCTACTACTCCATTTTTTTGCTTTTCTCTTGGTGTTTTCTCTCCCAACAATAGAATGAAACCCTTGGCCATAAGCAAATAATCGACCTTCAACTAGATCTCTTTTTAATTGATTTACATAGTGGAAATACATGGAATAAGCTTGTCTAACCTCAGAATCAAAAGTTTTAACTCCTCTCATAGTTGTTGCCTCTGAAACAATGGTTGAGTAAAGTTTATTTAACTCGTACTTAAAGTCTCCATAAAAGAATGATTTGTAAATATCTTTCTCTAAAATTCCAATCACTTTATAAACTTCTAAATCCTCTTGGAGGATAATAGGCTCTTTTTATCTGGTTATTAAACACATAATTATCGTTTTAAATAGTCGGCCGCATCATATAATCCAAGTTTATTGGCGGCCATTCTTAATATTTCTATCTGCTCTTTTGTACTGAACTGAACCTGTGGGAGTTGTTTCATATCCTTTATATACTCCAACAATAAAGACTTAATATCGCATTCGCGTGGGCTAATTCTATCCAAAGAAAAAGCATTGTCTAACGTCCCTCCGTTTCTTAATTCAACCTTAACAATAGGGTCGTATGGTTCAACCAACTCAAACCCTACCACAACTCCTTTTAAAAGTCCAGAGTCCATCGGTCTTACCCAGACTTCTTTTCCAACAGTATATTTTATATTAGTATGTTTCATATTACCAAGAGAATAAATAAGGAATAGTTATATCAAAATGTTTTTTAAACAACATTGACTCTTTAAAACTAGTGTCAGGTATCATACAATAAGAGTCGTTCTTCTCTAATACTTTACATATTTCTTTCCAGAACTGATCTGAATCAAATCCTTTTTCGTTATACCTCAACCAGTTTCTACACATAATATAATTAGGCTCGGTTGGCTTTTGGCAGCGAAAACATTGGGCTGTATAATAAACCTCCATTTTCTCTCCACAATGTTCACAATGAAGTTTTTTTGAACTAGCAAGGTCGTTTTGGTAAAACTCCATTAGTCTTTTGTTGTAAACAATAGGGTTTTCGCCTTTATCAAGTGATTTAAGACAAAGGTTTATAAGGTCCATTGAATTGGGCTCGTCGAGAAATTCTTTTCTCATTTCGTTTTTCCAATTCTCAAATTGTTCTGGAGTTATTTCTGATGGTTTCATAATTTTAATTTCTTATTACCCTACCCATCTAAAGGCAGCTTCTGCTAATAAATTAGTAACAGTGATATGAAGTTCGCATTTAACCCCTGTGATTGAGGTAGACAACTCTGAATATTTTCTTACCAGACCATCTTCTTTAATAAACTTGTTAGCCTCTGACTCTCTTATTTCGATAACTGCTTTCCTTAATTCTTCATCAGGAATTTCAACAAACAGTTGAACAATTTCGATTGTTTTAGTGCAATATTTTTTCAACAAACGTCCGCCTCCCACATAACTCCCTGGAGTATCTATAAGATAATGAAAAGGTTCTGTGTTATCTTCTCTTACAAGATAAATTTTACCGTTTGATTTACTATCTGCGTTTGTATATCTGATGTAAAATGATTCTCCGACTTTCATAATGGTTATATATTTTTATATGGTTTTAATTTAATTTCTTATGTAAATATACAACATAAAACGTTACAAACCTAATTTTTTCTTCTTTGGGTCGATCACGGTTTTATTACTAATCCAATAAATAACCGTATCTGTTTTAGAACAGAAATGAATTTCTCCAACACTATTTGTATCTTTAATATGACGTTGCATCATTTTTCTGACTGTATCAATAGTAAAGTCAAACCCTTTTTGCATCCCATAATCAATACCCGCGTTGTTTCCTTTGTTATAGCTTATATAACACGTGAAAACTATTAACCCTGCGACTATTGTATATTTAATTATTTCTCTCATTACAATAAGGTTTCAAGTTCTTTAATCATTGCATCAAGAAAACAAATTCGGTTTTTGTAGTCGGTTTTCTCCGCAGGTTTTTTTATACTACATATAGAATCCCACCAATAAATCGCTCCAGAAGGTTCTTTAAATTTGTATTTTTTAGCTAAGAGGGTAGCGTTGTCTCTAGTAAATAAAGGGAATTGGATTGATAAAGTTAGAAGCCAAGAAACCTCTTCGTGCGATTTAAAAAACCTACATAAGCCATTATGTGTATCAAAAGCCTCTGGTTCGTTTTTAGAACAATAAAGAAATCTTTCTTTAACTTCTTTAATTATTTTTATTTGTTCTTCTAATGGTAATGCCATAACATTATATGTTTTTAATTATGTGTAAATATACAACCAATAACATTACAAACCAACTATAAACTCATGTAAATACAGTTGATAAATGTAAAAGGGACATTAAACCTAGCTCGGCGGTCTTTTATAGCGTTAAAAAACAACATTATAACTATATAAAACATGACGGCGGTCCATATTATAGACAACGCTTGCATAAATAGCATCACTAAAGCCTCTACTTTTTCCATCCTTTGTTTTATTTTGACGATTCTTTTAAATACTTTTGGAGCTGACCAGATGTGGAAAACCCAGCTTCTCCACAAACCGATTGTATATCCAATAATGTATCATCTTCTTCACTATGAAAGCAATAACATCTAGCCATAGATCTTAATAGAGATTTAATACTAGGATATGTATCACTATTAATGTTTTTCTTTATTTTATCAATAAACTTCAACCTTAGTTCTTCTTTTATTAAAATTGACCCCAGTTGATGGTATTTATAAGGAATTGATTCGGCCAGGTAAAAATCCTCACTCTCCTCTAAATAATATTTAACACTAGGATAATTAAATTGATCTAAACCTAAACCACCTTCGGTTGCCAATGTCACACTTGACTTATGTATCGCATAAACAGGGAATTGTTTAAAGTAATTAAACGATGGGATACTTTTAACAGGTATTGGTTTAACCTTCGTTAAAACCTTTGATATGCTTTTAAATAAAGCTTTAGTTCCGGTTGTATAAGCAAAGTTTGCCTCGCTAAAAGGATTATATGGTTGTTCTTTAAAACCTTTTTCTATCAACTTCTGAGGAGCAAAAGGTTTTAAGTCTTTTAATAATTTGATTTTAAGAGCTTCAACACTATCAATTTTTTCATTTTTCTCAAAACAATCAATATAAATATGCAAATGAGATTGAGTAATCTTATCCAAAGCCATTAGATTAAAGAATCTTCTTCCGTTACGAATACCTTTTTCAATTATCTTTTCTCCCACAGAGTCTAAAAGGTCTCTATATTGTTCTCCATATAACAAACAAAAACCATCCGTTAATGATTTTTTTGCAATTGCTCTGTCTATATCCATATTCTTATATTGTTTTATTCACATCTACAATTCAAATAACCGCAGAACTCACATCTCTCGGTATGACAATCATGGTCTCCCCAAGATCCTCCGAAATTTAATCGGTTTTGTTCTCTATCGCGTATGTCAGCCCTTTCCTGATCAGTTACATTTGGGAAGTCATACCTTTCTTCAAGTTCTGGATCGTCTCCTTTTATTCTAACACCCATATAGACATAATATTGATCTTCTTCTTTGCCAGCCATATAAGCTTTACTTGCAGGGCTGATGCGAGTTGTATTACATCTTTTAGTAGGTATAACCGTATTCCAATATTTATCTTTACAAACTGTTCCTGGTTTTGTTTTACAAAACGCTTGTTGGTAGTTGGTTTTAACAAATTTGTTATCACAAGAAGGACAAATACAAGAGTCTCCTACTTTAGTAACCTTATTTAATTTGTATCTTTCTTTTAGTTTCATATTGGTTATGTTTTATATCTTTATTTTAATACCTAAATATACAACAAATAACCACATCAACCAAATATGTTAGACTAAACCTTGGTGTTTTTAATTTTGAATCTATTGAAAAATTCCGTCAGAAAGTAATTTAGCTTCCCGTAAACCTTGGTTTTTCTCCAACTTCTCTTGTTGTTTCTTTTCAAATCTTTCAAGTTCTTCTTGGAAGTTAGCCATCGCAGAAATCATACAGGTTAGTCCGCCTTCATAAGTCTCAATCCATTCTTCCCATCCGTAAGACCGTTTAATATCATATAATTTACCTCTTGTTCTGGCAATTTCATTTCTAAGCTCAGACACCAACTCACTCATTGGTTTATCCATTTCTTCTGAGTTTTTGTAGAAGATAGGTTTTAAATCTTTATTCTTTCTTTCCATAATTATATATTTTCAATATATTATAATATGTAAAGCCGCCCCAGGTAATTAATTGGCATATTTCCCTTAATCTCATATTCCCTACACCTTATTACCAATCTAAGCAAGGCTGTCGTTTTGAGAAATGTTCTAGGCGGCTTTATTATATTATTTGTTTTATGAATGTAAAGTGTCGAAGGTAGCAACTCCATTTTCAATCAGAACTACCACTTTTATATTCATACCTTTTACACCAACCTCGGTTGCGAGCTCATATTGTATGCCATTTGAAGTAATGTCTATAACATAACCACCCCAGACTCCATTATAAAACCCATCAGGTAATGAAGTTTCTTTAGGTATTTTTCTTGTAATTGATAAGATTTTGTTTTTCATATTATTTGTTTTAAAATTTATTTGTTTGGCTTTCTGCCGCTAATTGGTTCATTCTATTTAACAGTCCAGCTACTATAATTTTATTAGATAATTGCAACGGCTGACCTGTTTCTTTTGACTTAATTGATTTGGAGAAATGAGTAGCTAAAATTCCAGACAATTCTTTTCCATCTAAATCCTCGGTCGAGATTATTTTTATCGCGAGACTTTCATCCTCTAACTCTAATGCTTTCATTAAAGTAAAGTTGTTGAAATTTCCATTCATGTTTATCTAAAATATGATAATACGTTTTTCCAATAAATTTCTGTTTCGGTTCTTGAGAATTTTAAATCATCACACTCCCAATGTTGAATTTTAGCTTGAACATATCTTTTAGCCAATGAGTATCCCATTGTTTCCACCAAAAAATCATATTTCTCTTGTTCGTTCATGTGTTTAACACTGTTTAATTCGCTCATAACCTATTAATTTTAATTCTATATTATAAAAGATGTAACTTAGGTGTACCATTCAACATATTCGCTGTCATAACTCTTTATAGTTTCTTTAACTCTCCGTTTAAGAAAGCTATTAGTTTAACTCTCTCTGGTGTTTCGTCTTCTGAATAACAAGTAACTCCATTCCAGGTGCTTCTATATTTTCCTCCGAATCCAAGTCTACCACAGAACCTCCATTCAGTACATTCGTATTTATCTTTACAATGACTATGAACAAATGATTTACGATCAAGTTCTGTTGCTCCACCGTATTTAACTAATAGGTCATATACTTTGTTTGCCTTTTCTTCGGTTAATTTCTTTTCCATCTGGTTGATTATTTATATAAACTACAAAAGAAGTTTTTTGAAACCGCTTTGTTAAAGTTTTGAGACTTGCTATTTCCACATCTATGAAATGGTTTCTTTCCAAGTTTAGATTTACAATGGAAACATGATAAACCATCGTTTATACAAGGTTGATCATTATCGCGGCCGTATCTAAAAGTTATCATAGGTTATATATGTTTTTAATTATATGTAAATATACAACCAATAACGTTACAAGCCAAATATGTTATTTACAAGTAAGAGAAACTTCTTCTTTTACTATAATCAAATCTTTACTGTTGAAAGATTGTTGAAACACATAGTGTTTATCAGTTTCTGGGAATATGACGTGAACCCAATCCCCTTGCGGACATTCTGGTCTCTCTATAATTCCTGATACAGTTCCCAACGTATCTCTCCATAGACTTAAATGTGATTCAACTTTGTCTTTTACTTTTACTTTCATAATATTATATTATTACTTACAATTATCACAATGTCTTTTAAATCGCAAGAATTGTATATTCATTTCTTTCTGGGTTTCAACCCACTTCACCAACCTTGCTAGCAATTGCAAATGACTCTTTCTGAATGAAATCCATCTCCTCATTAGTTAGAAGTTCAGCGGTTTCTAAATCGGTTAGGTCATTAGCTAACAAAATTCCTTTACACCAACGTGCAGCAATCTCTTTAAGAATTTTTTTATCCATAGTTATATATTTTCAATAAAGATATAAATAATAACGTTACAAACCAAATATTTAATCTTGATTTACTATAACAATTTCTCCACAATCTCCACAAGTATAGAATTTATCACCTAAAGCCGTATAATGCTCAACAACATTATTGCATGGACAAATATAATCATCGTCATCGTTTTGGCTTAGACATAATCTTTTTATATCCTCCACCAATGTATGATACATTTCAGAATCCGAAACTTTTTCGTTTTCATTATGAGGATATCTATTAGATATAACCCATTGTGCAATTTCTTCAGCTGTTTTCATAAGGTTGACTTTTTGTTTATAAAGATACATTCAATAACATTACAAACCAAATATTATTATTTTTTAATTAAGATTGTATCTTTTATGTTATACATTCGAGACGGAAGAACAATAGAAGGTAATACATTGAATACATTTTTTTTATTTGCTTCATTTGCTTCAGCTGTTCCATAATATTCACACATCCCATTTCCAATGTCATCTATTTTTGTTACTACAAATGGTTTTGCTCCATTAATTATTGGAGTTCTATCGCACGCGAGTAGTAAACTACTTATAACAAATAATGTTGCTAATTTAAAAACTATTGATTTCATAATGTTTATTTTTCGTTATAATAAATTTGGTACATTTCTTCGGTAGTACGTTTTACTTTATAATTATCTTCTCTATAAGTCCATTCATGATGGCCGCTACGGACACAATTTATGTCAACCCATTCAGCAAAAGTTAAAGTGTCAAGTAATGAAACGCTAATATCTAATTTATTACTCATTTGTTTTCTTTCCTCCAAAATTTATAACTACCGATGATTCGCACTTAAGGGTTATTCCAATAAAATAATCCATACCTTCTGTTAGGGTAGGTGCCGAATAAATAAAATCATCGCCGCAGCCATTATGATTAAGTTTTTCTTTACTTCTTTTTAAACCACTTGGAGAATACGGAAGATCTTTATCTTGGTAATAATGTTCACAAGATCTCCAATACCCTAACTTTTTTAATTCTTTTGCAAAGTCTAACTCTACTAATTCGTTTTTATTTCCCATAATTCTCCAGCATAACAAATTTTATTTAATCTTTTTTCAGCATAATATGTACCAACCGTACAAATATCTTTTTCTTTATTACTAAACCTACAAGTAGTACAAGTGTTAGTTCTTACATTATC
>Ga0302286_10000186_pt1 | contig 52449 bp, 31 predicted proteins | sample III_Fen_E2_3_FD_198765 | JGI IMG/M metagenome (GOLD analysis project Ga0302286, IMG submission 198765) | Peat permafrost microbial communities from Stordalen Mire near Abisko, Sweden - III_Fen_E2_3 | ecosystem: Environmental > Terrestrial > Soil > Wetlands > Permafrost | place: Sweden: Abisko...
CCTGAGAAATATATAGAAAACCTCTCTGTTAAGAAGGATAAATTATGCAAAAAGAGTTGCACAAATAGCCATTTTCGCTTATCTTTGTTGACGTAAAGCTGCTTCGGATAAGCTGGAAAACTCAACAAAAAAATTGTACTGAGATAAGTTTAGGCATTCAATGGCGGGCTGCGCCTTCGGGTATTCCGATTCACGTCGGAACGGCAGATTACAAAGAGCACCGACACTCAAACCCTATTTAATAGGAGTTTTCTCACAACTTCCGAAGTGGCTTTATTTTGCACAAAACTGACTTTTGTCGTTAAAATTTTCTGATATAACAAAAAGTCAATACCTTTGCAAACTCAAAATGCGGATGTGGCGTAATGGTAGCCGCGCCAGACTTAGGATCTGGTGCCGAGAGGCGTGGGGGTTCGAGTCCCTTCATCCGTACAATTTCTCAATTAGAACATTCTCACAATTAATGCGGTTTTTAACCGCATTTTTTTTATTTATACGCATTGAAAAGTATCGGTTACTTAACCGTTAGTTTGAAGATTTTTCCTTCAATAAGCGAAAAATAAATGGCTCCGTCGGCTCCTACCGTAAACTGATTTACTTCGGAATTGCCACATTTATAGCTCCACAATACTTTCTGGCTTTTTGCATCAATAGCAACCACAAAGCCATTGCGCGAACCGAGATAAACCACTCCATTCTTTTCCAAAAGCGGGCATGGGGCATGTTCATAGCCCAATCCGGCATCGACGCTCCACAGAAGGTTGAAATCGGGACTCTCGGCAGAAACGGCCAATAATTTTCCATCCATCAATTTCGCATATATTATCTTGTTATCTTCTGAAATGCCTTGAGACTCGCGTACTGCGTATTGATTACTTCTCCATAATTGTTTCCCATTGGTAATATCTAATGCAGTCATATAACGATCAGGAGCCACAATAATTACCTTTTCACCGGCAATAACCGATACACAGTTTGCGGAAGAATAAAGATTTTGATTTTTGCCGTTATTCCACTTCCATACTAAATTTCCATTTTGACTATCCAAACAATATAGATATGTATCCCAGGCACCAAATACAACTTTTCCATTAGCAACCGCAGGACGTGCCTGACAATAATTATTCATACCGGTAAAGCACCATTCAATTTTTCCAGTGCTTACATCAACTTTATAGAATTTTTTATGTCCACCCTGATATAACATTCCTGCTTTTACTAGCCCGTCGGCCACAAAGGGAGCTCCATCCTTTACCTGCCAGACAGGTTTACCTTCTTTCACAGACAACGCATAAATATTTCCATCGGTAGCAGGAACAATCAACTTATTGTCTGCAACCACAGGTGTTGAATAAAGCGAAAAGCCCGTTGAAACCGTCCATAAAGACTTCATCTTTTTTATTTGTATTGCTTTTATATCGCCTAATGAATTACCAAAATAAACCGCCTCTCTGTCAACCGCTACACCTGTAAAAACAGAAGCATTATCCTGATAAATAAGAGAAAACTTGACTCCTTTCGGTAAATGCTGAATAACTTTTATTGCTGGAATATCCCCCATTTTACTACTTGCATCGTCGGCAAAGGCGAAAAGTCGCCGTTGAATACCACCTTCCAATTTTTCGTTGACAAAAACCGAATCGTGTGTAAGTTGTATGACCGAATAACCGGCTACAGTATCGCCACCAAGAAAAGTAGAGCGCACCATTATTCCTTTGAGATTGCCAAAAGCCATCTCTTTATACTGATGACCATGACCGCAAAACGAAACAACAGTATTGTGCTTTTTCAATACAGAAACAATTTCTCTCCAGTTTCCTAAATCACCTTCCGTAAAAGGATAATGCGCAAAAGAAAATACATTTTCACCGTGAACGGCCTCTTTCGAAAGCGTTTTATCTACCCATTGCAGATCTTCGTATTTCACGTACCCATCACCCATTTTCATATATGGACCTGTGTTGTATCCGATAAAGAGAGAATTGCCATGTTTGAAGAAAAAACGATCATTACCAAACAGTCGATAATACTCCTTTACCGCACTTTCCGACCACGTAGTTTCGTGATTTCCCGGAATGACATAATAGGGCATTTTGAAGCGGTCAAACAACCTTTTCACCGTAGCTAATTCAATATTACTCCCTTGATTAGTCAAGTCGCCGGTAATGATGACAAACGGCAATTTAGCCTGATTTATCTCATCAATTATTTTTGTCAGGGCACGTTCATTAGCATTACCCGGACTTAAGTGTAGATCAGTCAATAAAGCAAATTCGGTTTGAGCCCGAAGTTGCCAAATACAGCAAACCAAAAAGATAAATGGCAGTATTTTTTTCATCTTTCAATTCTCAGATCCTGAAATACAATCATCGGATCGTAGTTGTGTTCATCGACCACAATGCGAATGGCTCTAACAGTTTGTGAAAGAGTAATTACAGCTTTCCCTTTTAAAAATTTATCGGATTGAATAAAGGTAACCCCATCGTATGAAACCTCTAAATGACCACTTTTCAACGGGTAAATTCCGGTAAACGGCAAACCTGTAATTACGGAAATTCGCTTACATGTTAATGGAGAATCGAACACATAGGTAAGCGACTGCCCTGCCTTCCCCGAATCACGAGTACGCACATACGTGTCAAAGTCATAATCGATTAGCGCTTTTGCATTATCCTGGCTAAGATTCATATTTACCGAAATTCCGGTAGTAGGCTCCAAATAAGGCGACCGCTCCATTTTAACTTTACCCGAAAGAGAATCAGCACTCTGAAGCAATGCTTTCATCGTGTATTTCTTTGTATTATCGAACGCGATAAGCGGCAACCGATATCGCATTGAACGGTCGGTTGTAGTTTGCCGATCATCAGCCGCAACCAAAACCCCGTTTTCATACAATCGCACTTGTGACACGGTTGCCACACCTTTTTTATTCAGCTGATTGAATGTTGCATACCAAATCCCTCCCCGATCGACAATTGGAGCTAAATACCACTCTTGCAAAAGGGGTTTCGCACTGCTATCTGTTTTCCAAGTGCCCACCTCATCGCATTCCGGTATCATGGTCGCACTTGCCAGCTGTTTGAAGAATGTTCTGAACTTTAGTTTTGTATAATTAAACTCACTAATAGGCGATTGATATAATTTGGACTCTTTTGTAGGTTCGTTCCCATCTGAAGTATAACGCACTTCGGCCTCCGGATAAGGCAATTTAACGGTAATTATTCCATTTTTGTACAATGGAAATGGAAGTGGCACTCTAAACGCAATCCCCATACTATACATTCGCTCAAAATGAGTTGAGGTGAGTCGCTGATAAAAATCTTCCCACTTACGATTGGATTGAGATGTCCAGCCAGCTTCGGCTAATGCACAGATACGTGGATAGGACTGATATTCGAGAAAACGAGCCGGTTCATTGAGTAACTCTGCCCAAATACCACCCTGTATTCCTTGAATAAACTTATTTTGCTCGGGAGTAAAGACATTTTTATTGTTAGGATCCAAGGCATAAACCTTATCTAATGGAGTAATCCCTGCCCAGTTGTGACCGCGTTCGTATTTTGATTGCGCCATGTCAAAATAGTAGTTTTGCGCTATCATTATTACTGTTGGTTGCCCTTTGGAAGTCGATTCAAGTACTTTCTGAATTGATCGCCAGGCATTAACCTGCGTGCTTTTGTCAAGATCGCCACCATCGTTGATTTCGTCCCAACCCGCCATTTGCTTCCCGAGTTTGTGAATGGTTTTTTCGAGACGACGCACAAAATAATTTTGCAATTCCTCGGGTCTGGTCATGTGTTCCTTTGTCATAAAAGCAGAACACACCGGACAATTACGCCAAATTGATAGATTCACTTCATCTCCTCCTATGTTCATAATTTTTGAAGGGAAAAGAGTGGACATTTCTTTCAAAATATCTTCAAGCATCTTATAATTTTTCTCTCTGCCAACACACCACACATTTAATCTCTCGCCCTGTGCCGATTGATCCATATCTTGTTTGTCGGTAGCACACAGAATTTCGGGATATGCAACTCCTGCCGCACGACTATGTCCGGGAAGGTCAATTTCCGGAATTATATCCACATGACGCTCAGCAGCATAACGCACTACGTCTTTAATTTGCTTTTGAGTATAGAAGCCCCCAAAACGCGTATCTCCCGAACCATAGGAAGGAGGTAAAGCTTCGTGAGGTCCCCGCCATGCACCTACAGTGGTAAGCTTCGGATATTTTTTTATCTCGATACGCCAACCCTGATCATCGGATAAATGCCAATGAAAACGGTTCATTTTGTGCATCGAGAGCCAATCAATATAAGCTTTCACTGTCTGCACATCAAAAAACTGACGCGACACATCCAACATCATTCCACGATAGTGAAAACGGGGATAATCATTAATTGAAATGGCAGGAATTGCCCATTTTATTCCACTTTGAAGTTGAGAAGCATATACTTGTGCCGGTAGAAGTTGCAACAATGTCTGAATTCCATAAAACAGACCATCGCCATCTTTTCCCACAATAGAAACCCCGTTTTCTGTTACCGCCAGCGTGTATCCTTCGGCAATTATATCCAAATTGGGATTTATAACCAATGATATTGATTTCTTTTGATTCGTTGAAACGGCTATCGGTAATTTGAGGCCAGTAGAAGCCTCAAGTTTTTGTTGAAGATAATGAGCACTCTCCTTCGCAGATTTATCGGCAGCAATCGACACATCAGCCGAAAGCACAAATTCACCTGCACCGGGTGTTATCTGTACAGGACGGGGAATAAAATTGTTGTAAGACTGTGCAGAAATTATTACGCAAATCAATATAAGACAGGTAGATAATAATATTTTTGGCATAATGGTTGTTTGCATTCAAAACAGATAATTTATTTTTCAGGATAGAGCAAATAGGGTTTGCGCTGTTCTTTGAATTTCTGCACGTCTCCTTGCCATTTGGCTTTGATTTCATCGGCACTTTTACCTTCGATAATCATTTTTCGCACATAACCGACTCCAATTAATCTTTCAAAGGCCGTATTGAAGAAAAAGTCGTCCAAATGAAGATTACGATAGGCATCAATTACGTATGAGAGATCAACCCCTTTGGCAAATAGCTCTTCGTTGGTGGGTTGTTTACTCAGATCCACTCCATGACAAAGCCTGTTGAGTTGTGGTGGAAACTTGGCTCCAGCAATACTTTTTGGAGTGAAACTGAAATCATATCCCGTCATATTTGGATGTCCATACACCTCAAAAGGAGTAGTCGTCCCTCGCCCCAGACTAACAGGTGTGGCCTCAAAATAGCATATTGAAGGATAAAGATATACCGAACGCATGTTGGGAAGATTGGGTGATGGAGCTATTGGTAATTGATAAAACATGGCATGGGTATAGTGCTTACATTTAATCACAATTATTTCACATTGTGCTCCGTTTGGCAGCCATTTCTCGCCATTTACCATGCCGGCTAACTCGCCTAAAGTCATTCCATGTACAACCGGCACAGGCAGCCAACCCACTCCCGATTTGTATTTCATATCCAAAATGGGACCATCCACATAGTGTCCGTTTGGATTGGGTCGATCGAGGACAATCATCTTCACATGAGCCGTCGCACAGGCGTCCATCATGCGCACCATAGTGGTGAGGTAAGTATAGTAACGCAGCCCTACATCCTGTAAATCGAACACCAACACATCAATTGATTTCATCACAGCATCGCTTGGTTTTCCTGTGTCACCTTCATAAAGAGATTTAATCGGAATCCCCGTCTTTTCATCGACAGAACTTGATACATGCTCACCGGCATCCGCGGTGCCTCGAAATCCATGTTCGGGCGAAAAGATACAAACAATATTGACCTGTTTTTTATGTAGCATATCCACAATATGCTCATTGCCAATGCATCCGGTTTGATTGGAGAGAACCGCCACCCGCTTTCCCTCCAACAACGGCAAATATTCCGAAGCACTTTCGGCGCCCACCATCACCTTTTCGGACTTTTGAGCTGATATAACAGGATAAAAAGCAAAAATTAAGAGGGCTATGAAAATAAGCTTTCTCATAAGTTATGATTTTAGAAGTTACTTGGTTATCTTTTGTTCAAAAAAAGTCAAAATACCATTCATCAATGCATTTCGTTTTTCGGGCTTTATCGCTTCGAAAGGAACTCCCAATACACAGGCTGAATAATCACCTTTGTATGCTACCCCTGCACTCAAATCATTCTCCGAATAGCGGAAAATGGTATATGAATCAGTTCCGGCAGGCTCAATGGCATCAGGACGTTCCACTACGTACGAGTCGCTATTCAACTCATTGAAATAATTGAAACTCCCTGCAAACGACTCAAAGGGAGAAGCCACTGCCTTTACACGCCCGGTTACTGCTCCGGCATCGTTGCGCCAAATAAACTTCAACGTATTGGTTGCCCATTCACGTTCGGCTTTGGTGGCACGAGGATTATCCCAAAGATCTGTTCCAACATAAGCTCCTGTTATTAAGATATTACCACCCTGTTGGCAATAGACTGAAATTGCATCTTGCAGCGCTTTCGAGAAAGCTTTGAACTCAGACGGTTTCGCACCACGAGCCATCACCATCTCTTTTTCTTTTCCCAAAATCAAATCGACCACCTTAAAATCTTTCATCGATAATTCGCCTTTACATACCGACTCTTTACTCGATGAAATGAAGGAATATCCTGCAGCAGCAATAGCTTGACCATGAATAAATGGGAAATCAAAGGTATTCCCGGCAATGACCTTAGTCTCGTGATCGCCATTGCTGCCTCCGAATCCTGCCGAGTCATCGTCCATCCACGGAATACGGCGACGGAACTCATACATGCTTCCAATATAATTGAACTGTACTTTGTCGGGCACGCCATGGTCGATAGCATCTACAAACCCGCCAATACTGTCTTTTGCCGCAAAGCTAAATGGTGCACTTACTCTTGTGAACCCGTTGATGATGAGCGCCACCCCTTTTTCGGACGACTTGCGGCACACCGAAAGAATTTCGGAAGGAAAGCTCTCACCGCCATCGTTCACCGCTGTAATTTTGAAACTGTAAATTTTATCATTTTCAATAGCTAACTTACACGAAGGAGTATTTGTGACTTTTCCATTGTCAAAATCACCATTATCCACACGTGTATAGACCACGTATTGAGTAGGTTTAGCAGTAGGTTCAACCGAATCTTCCACAGCATGCCATTTGAGTTCCACCTCATTCTGTGCCGAAAAACGGGCATTGAAATCATCTACAGGCAACGGCTGAACTACATAATTATAACCGTATTGACCGGCAATAAACTTCAACATTCCTTTATAGATAGCACGGCTGACAGCGAAACGGAAATGCGGATCTAGACCATAGCGCATATCGGCAAAGTTTTGGTGCGAAAGCAACTCAAGCAACATGGTAGGTACATTGGGCACACGGGCTTCGCTATATGACTTGTTCCACATAGGTCGACGCGACCATTTGGGTTCAAACTGACGGCGAATTGTACCAACCACCTCATCCATGATTAAATTGGTAAGGTCGCGTGATGCCCAACGGGATTGTCCGTTTTGAAAAACCTCATTGTTGTGATGCGTCATATAAATACCCAGCGTACCCACAATAGAATCGTTGAAAGTGGTTCCTGCATCGGAATGAAAGGCAAAAGCCAAATCGACAGGCACATTTAGTCCTTGAGATTTTGGCAGCACTTTGGAGCCACCGGCTAAGTAATTCACCCAAAAACCGCGACTTTGATAGTCGTCAGTATAATCGTTTGCCCCGTGGCTACGGCTAAAAATACTATCAGGCATACCGGCCCATTGCAACCAGTAACGAGCACCTTCGGTATAACGTGGATAGCCACTTGTTTCGGCGGTATAATGAATCGGCAATCGAGGCTGTACTTTTTTAGCCGCTGTGCTATCAGAACTTTTTGCATTTTCGGTAATCACCCCGGTGGGATTTGGCATACGGGATATATTTCCCATTCCACCGCCAATTTTGATGGCATCGGCAGTCACAATTGCACCTTTTTTGTGGCTAATGTTTGATAAGGTAATTTTGCACTGTTCGTTTTCCCCTTTATCGAATGAAAAGAATCCAAGGAAAATCCAGGTACCCCCACCCATTTTTTGATTGACCTTAAATTCACTTTTCCCTCCCAGATGATAGACTGTGTAGAGAGCATCATCAGCACTCTTAGGCAACGTTTTGTAAGAGACATACACTGCATATCTCCCCTTTTCGGGCATATTGGGAATCCATTCTACCGTACTCTCTTGTCCTTTTTTGATTGTGGCTATCTGACGGAATGAGCCTAAGGCAAACGGATTAACACTATCACCATAAATCGTCATTTTATCCGCAAAGCCCATTCCAGCTCCATTCTGCCAGCCCATTGTCCCATTGTTTTCGTGATACACTGATCCAAAACGGGAAGCATCGTTATCGATAATGACTTCGGTGGAATGGTAGTCACGCTCGCGGGGAAGAAGTACGTTAGCACCGGCATTTTCCAACATTGGCACTAGATAAGGCAACACATAGCTTTGCGTATATAAATCTTCTACCGTTTGAAATATGCGTGCCCGCTGCCACTCCCAACGTGCCACTTTTTGCTCATAATAATAACCGTGACTTTGCCACATAGCTATATGTTTGTTTTGCAGTCCACTATTAATTTTGAATGGTTCAGAAACTCGTTCCACAAGAGGAATATGATTATCCTTATTAGTGAAAATACGGCTTTTATCCTTGTGCATCTGAGTGCGATAAACATTTGGAATTAAGCCTTCAAGTTTTTGTTTGTCGGAAAAAATATTGAGGGAGTATTTTTGTAACGAGTCCGGCAATAAGCGCTTTACACACGCATAGATGTTTGCCACATCAGGCTCTTTCAGGGTGAGGTATGCAAGATTTTCGTCCATCGACACGGTCACTATCTTTTTCTTTTTATCAAAATCAATAGCTTTGACTGAGGTATGTCCGGCAAGTTGTTTTTTATAAAACACGGTCAACGAATCGGATATCGACTTTTTCAATCTTGCATCCGTAATTTCTTGCGCCGAAAGCGGAAGAATCAACAACATCAACAGGCAAAAAATGCCTGATTTCATCAGAATGGATTTCATGTGTTTGTATTTATTTTTTTACATCAAGAACGTATGGTATTGAGCTTGCAAATTGGATCGAAGCGTAAATCAATGAAACTAACTTGTCCCGGCTTTCATTGACTTTTTTCATCATAATACAGTTTCGTATAATGCTATAACTTTCTTACGCCTATTCCCGGTTCGTCATTCAGAGTGATTTTCCCCTCCTTCAATTTCATTCCGGTAAAGCAATCGTTTGCAATAAGGATGTTGCCGTCTAAGTCGGCAAAATTCATCTTGGGAGAGAGCTGAGCTGCAGCAGAAACGGCACACGATGTCTCGGTCATGCAACCAATCATTAGTTTCATCCCATAAGAGTCGGCCATGCTGATCATTTTGTTGGCCTCGCGCATGCCTGTACATTTCATCAACTTAATATTGATGCCGTCAAATATTCCTTTCAGCCGGGGAATATCTTCCAATCGTTGACACGATTCGTCAGCTATTGTCGGCAATGGGCTTTGCTCGGTTAACCATGCCATATCGTCAAGGTTGTGTTTAGGCATAGGTTGTTCTATAAATTCGACATTTTTGCCTGCAAGCCACTCAATCATTTTCAGCGCATAGTGTTTATCTTTCCAACCCTGATTTGCATCCACCCGAAACGGCACATCGGTTACCGAACGCATGGTATTGATAATCATCTTATCGGTAGCCTCATCCACACCTAATTTCACCTTCAACACTTTGAAAGCTGCTGCCTCCTTAGTCTTCTGACGAATCATATCTTCGGTATCAATACCAATAGTAAAGGTGGTGACAGGTGCTTTCGCTGCCGTGTAGCCCCAGATGGCGTGCCAAGGTTTTCCAATGAGCTTGCCCACTAAATCGTGAAGTGCAATATCAACCGACGCCTTTGCGGCCGTGTTGTTGATAGTAATAGCATCCACATAAGCCAGAATATCATCCAGCTCAAAAGGATTGTTGAATTGTTTGAGATTTACTTTTTCGAGAAATGCCAACACAGATGCGGAAGTTTCGCCCAGATAGGGAGGCATGGCAGCCTCACCGTAGCCGGTCACTCCATCGTAGGTGATTTCGGTCAGTACAATGGGAGTGGTGGTGCGGGTATAGCCCGATACAGTAAAAGGATGAGCCAATTTGGCTTCGTAAGGTCGAAAAGTGAGTTGCAAAGTTTTACTACCGCTCAATTTCTGGCCTTTGGTATTTTGTGCAAACATAGAAACAGAATTGATTAGCGAACCGGCAGTTACTAATGCCGATGCTTTTAGAAAATTTCTTCTTGTTGTCATATTAAATGATTTACAGTAAGTTACGAAATATCATTGATAATAAGGATGTTTCTTGATGGAAACAATTCCCGAATCTTTATCAATTTGAGTGATGATGCGACGAGCCCGCAATATGCGTTTGGTGTTCCCTGCATCATAATTTGCAGCACCCGGTTTAAGACTACCGATGTGAATTGTACCTGAAGAGTGGATAAATTCTCCATTACCAATATAAAGCGCCACATGGGTTACATGGTCTTTTCCTTCTCTTTTGGAGCCGAAAAACAGTAAATCGCCGAGTCGCAGATTGTCGAAACCGTTTGAAATATCAACTACTTCGCCGGTTTGTGCCTGTTGTGAGGCATCACGGCGAAGAATCACTCCATTGAGATAAAAACTGGTTTTTGTAAAGCCACTGCAGTCCATTCCCTTGACAGAAGTTCCACCCCAAAAATAGGGAAACCCGAGAAAGTGCTTCGCCGTGGCAATGATATTTTCGGCAGTCGGACGGCGCGATGCCAACCATTGGTCGAACGGCATGGCTAATTTTTTGTGTAAAAAGGCGGTTTTACCTGTGGGTAACATCACTTTATAGTAATCACCGTTTTCGCCCATGTTGCGTACAATATCACCCCACACTACGTCCGATACCACAGCCGCTGTTTCGGAAGGTTGCGCACGCAACATGGTAAAATAGTCGGTTACAATCACTTTCGGAGCTGCATTCCAGGCTTTAAATTCGGATTCGGCCATCTGCTTCACCCCATCATCAGGAGTCCATGAGGTATAACCTTCAGGGGTCATTAATTTGTACCAACCGTGGGCTGTTTCTAAAATACGCACCGGCATTCCCATCAATGTTTGGGTACCCATTTCTGCCGCGTAAGAGGGCGCTAACTGCAAATTAATTACCGACTGTGATGTAATGCCATAGGTTGTATTCACATTTTGTGCCGCTGCTGCAACTGAGCACAAAAGACAACAGCTAATAATAAATGATGATAGTTTGTTCATAAATATAAATTTAATCTCTCCACAACCCCTCTCCACTAGTGAGGGAAATCTGGGAGAAAAAATGGTGATAAATATTGTTTTATTTTTTAGTTTGTTCTTCTTTCAAAAGCTCAATAATAGAGACAAAACGATACCCTTTTTGCTGTAAAGTTACAATAAGTTGCTCTAACTTATCATATAGTTTATCCGTACGATGAGCATCGGTGCCGATATGCGTCAACAGCAGAAAACCGTTGAGTGTGTGCTTCGCTTCAAAGTTCAGTATATTGTCATAGATTTGTTGTGATGAACGATATGCCTTCATGTCGGGCGTGGTATAGTCGGCATTGGAGCTGCTCCCGGGCGAATAGTTGACTAAGGTTACGCCCAATTGCTTTGTCCAACTGCTGATTTGATTGTTGTAATGTTCGTAAGCCGGCAAGAAATAGTACGGTGCCGAGAGTTTTAATCCTGCGGTCTGCATTGCCTTATAGTTATTCTCCAAATCAGACTGAAACTGCGTTTGGGTAACCAATGTGGAATCGCGCTTTGTCCAGTCGGCATAGAGCAGATGCTTGTCGGAGTGTGGTGCCATGTAGTGTCCATCGCGTTGCAATTGTTTGGTGAACTTCGGATATTGTCGGTAGAAATCGCCCGTCAGAAAAAAGGCTCCCTTGATAGCGTGTTTTTTCAATACATTTCTAATTGTGGTATAACCATCGGCAAACTCATGTCCTGTAAACACAAGCGTAAGTATTTTTTGAGCTGTATCGCCCTGAATAATTCCTCCTGAATTGTATCTAAATGGGGAAGCCGTTTTATTTTTTTTATCCAACGAAGAAAGATAATAACAGAGTGAAGCGGTGCCATCCATCGTTGGTTCATTGCTCGAATAGTCGGCATAATCGTCGTGATAGACCACTCTGTCTGATTGGAAAGGAGCATATTTATCTTCGGCAGCAAGCCTCACCCCTTTCAGGCTGCGGAAAATCGGGGCATAAATAGGCCCATCGACCAAACCGCCATCGATAGGATAATGATAAATCTGCGCAAAAGCCGAATGAGGATGGCGCGGATAATCGCCAAAAGAGGGTAAGCCCACAATCATACATTTTCCCCATGGATTGCAGCCAAACAGCCAGTCGCGCAATGCAATTTCCATCTCCAGAAAGTCAGTATTCCCTGTCAATTCTCTATAAAGACGAGCTTGAGTTGCTGCGGCTACCACCAGATTGTTTGAGCACCAGATAAACGGGATGCCATTGACAAAAGGGTCATCACCGGCACGCTCGCGGATACGCTGAAGTCCGCTGCGCATGTTTCGTATAAACTCAGCGCTCACTCGTGCATTCGATTGAGCCGCCAAAAAATAATGTCCTAAATTGATAAACGGATACCATTGATAGTGACGTGCCGAGTCGGCTCCCATCCAGGGTGTAACCGGCTCAATACGACCATAGTTAACCGCATTATTCAAATAGTCAACTTTACCTGTAGAATTATACAATTGAGTAGCAGCCAGTTCCATGTCGTCCACCCAATTGTCTTCTTCGTAAAAATAGGGCGACACGCACGATGCCGTTTGGCAAACACCGGGATGCTCCATCCCTTTTTGGTAGGCATCTACTGCTTTTTGTTTCAACGATTCGGCAAACTCAGGATAGTATTTAGCCAATAGTTTAGAACCCAACGAAAACGAGGAGGAATATTTACCCACAGTTGAAGCTAAGCCGGTAGAACGGTTTTTGTATTTACGCAACCCCTGCGGTTCACCCATGCAGGTGTAAACCGGACGTTCCTTACCCGAACCCCAACCATAATCCACAGGATCATTGGCAGGAGAACGAAACGAAGCATGGTCGCGGTCGTCGGCTATCTGATTGAAGTAAGTATCTTTATCGGGATTCAATCGTACCAGCCAGTCAAGCCCCCATTTGGCTTCGTCCAACACATCGGGAATCCCATTACTACCGGGCAAGCCGTTAGCATCGTACAAATCGCCGAATGCCGCAGGGTTTTGTTGATAAGCAAACAACATTTCAAAGATTGCATTGGCCGACGTGGTCACGTATTTCAAGTAGTCGGAAGCATCATGCCAACCACCCCAGGCCTTAATCTTTTCTCCTTCATGCGCCGGATTGAAAATAATCCGCCCATCATGTTGATGACAGGAATCTTTCAAAAAAGGGTTGTAACCACAACGCTGTTGACGCATATATTGCAATGGAAAATCAGCTGCACCGGCATAGACATCCGATGCGATGCGAAACACAGGAGAAACAGCCTTGCCCGCTTCAATATGAAAAGAGCCTGATTCATTGATCGTTGAAAAATCGAGACGAGCCGTTGCAGCAAAAGTCCCGTTTGAGCTTTTGGAATTAATAAAATGACCGACAAAGACAATTTCGCCGGTGAGTTCACGCACCACTTTGAACTCAGAAAGGGTCTGCTTGTCCTTACTCAGCCATACGACTACTTTCATGTCACCGGGCAGATAGCCCATTTGGTTGACACGTATCCATTGCTGCGCGAAAGCCGGGAGAAAGGCAAAAAGGAGGAAGAACAAAGCTAAAAGCCTCCCCCAACCCCGTCCTAAGTAGTGGGTTAATCTGCCCGTTTTATTATTATTCGAATTCATTTGTTTGTATGAGTTTATTTCTCTTTTATCAAAGCCGGTTTCCGCAACAGCCACATTCCCATAAAAGTAAACAAGCCATTAAATATCAACAATGTAAAGCCAAAGCCAAAACTAAAGAATGTTCTCCCGACAAAATCGAGCAAGAGGCAGAATAATGGCGAAGCAACTGCCACTATTGGCATCCATTTGTCACGTACTTGATATTTGGTAAGAATGCCAAAGAAAAAGAATCCGAGTAACGGTCCGTAGGTATAAGCTGCCAGCTGATACACCAAATCGATAACCGCCTTATTATTAATAGCATAAAACAAAAGTATCAGGGCAAAGAAAATGAATGCATAAAGTGCATGTGTACGATAACGGATGCTTAGCTTGCGCGCATCGCTCAGGTCGGTACGTCGGTTAAAGCCCACAAAATCGACACACCACGAGGTGGTAAGCGATGTAAGAGCCCCTCCTGCGCTTGGATATGAGGCCGACACCAAACCTATCAAAAAGATTACTCCTACTCCCACTCCCAGATAGTTTTCGGCAATGGTTGGGAAAATTTTATCTACTGAGGCAATACCCATAGCTGCCATGCCCCCACGTTGTTGTACATAAAGTGCCAACACGGCACCCAGCGTAAGAAACAGAAGATTGACCACCACAATGGTTAAGCTGGTAGTCATAATGTTTTTCTGCGAATCTTTCAACGTCTTGCAACTCAGGTTCTTTTGCATCATTTCCTGATCAAGCCCCGTCATTACTATCGTGATAAAAATACCGCTTACAAATTGCTTGACAAAGTGCGTATTATCAGCCCACTTGGTGTCGAACCAAGAAGAGTAATCGCTTGAAGTAACTGCCGTAAACATTTCCCCGAAATTCCAACCCATTTGTTTGGCAATAAAAATTACACCCACTACAACGGCAAGTATCATAAATGTAGTTTGCAATACATCGGTCCAGACTATTGTTTTGACGCCACCTTTGAGCGTATAGAGAAAGATAAGCAGCATAAACACAAAGGCCACCACCCAGAAAGGGACTATACCTTGCGGCAAAAATCCATGCAGTACAAACACCACCAGATAAATACGAACTGCAGCACCCAATACCCGCGAAATCACAAAGAAAGCTGCACCTGCCTTATAAGTATAGAATCCGAAACGGGTTTCTAAATATGTATAGATGGAGGTTAGATTCATTTTGTAGTAAAGCGGCAACAGCACCAGAGCCACAATGGCATATCCTACCACAAAACCAATCACCATTGGCATGTAAAAAAACGATTGGTGCATCACGTTTCCGGGGACTGAAATCATGGTGACACCCGAAATGGAAGTGCCCACCATACCGTAAGCCACCACAAACCAAGGTGATTTTTTATTCCCCTGAAAATAAGAACTGTTGTCGGCTTTACGCGAAGTGTACCATGAAATGGCAAAAAGAATCACGGTGTAGACCACAAAAACACTAAGAATGAGAGTTAAAGACATTATTTATAGATTAAAAATTAGAGCCAAGAAAATCTGTTTTAGCACACACGAAGTTAGAAAAACACCAAGAGATTTTTCCACAATACACAACAATGTAATTGTTTGAACATATTTGTGCCTTCGTGTCTTTGGGTTTCAATTAAGATTCAAATGTACAAATAAATTCGCTCACAGCCTTGGGTTAATGAAGAACAGTAATCGGTTTCGACGGAGCACTTTCGTTATATAATCGGTTGAGAGCTGTGACGTAATAATCGAATTGACCGTCAGGTGTACCCAAAGATAATTTTGGTTCGCTTACGATACCTGCAATGGCACTTGCTTTTTCAAAATCAGGCACTTGTCCCTTCTCTATACGATACACCACAAAATAAACGGGCTTTGATGATGAATTTTCCGAATTGGAAATTTCCCACTGCAATGTATTGGTTGTGGCATCGAAAGAGAGTTTTACCGGAACAGAAGGAGTGGATTGGGGTAATCCCGGAATAAGCGGCACCAATGCCGAATAAGGATTCACCTGCCTTTCAATCACGCCATTGACTCCTAACACATTGTTTTTGAAGTTTTTGGCGTTAAAGTAGCAAAAACCTTCAAATTTTTTGTCTTGACGAATATATTTAGCCTGTCTCACTATTTCCACAGGAGAACGCCAGGCCGATTCTTTTGCCTCTTTATTGAGTCGATACGTTCCGATTCCGGCATACAAACCATGTCCGAACGAGTTTGCTGACCACCAGTCAGCCACTACCTGAAAATCGAGCCTGTCATATCCTATTGCAAAATAGAGCTGCGGCAACACGTAATCTATCCACCCTTTTTCGAGCCAAAGCCGGATGTCGGCATGAAGATGATCGTAATTGGTGTAACTATAACTTTTGGTATCGGATCCTCGAGCATCTTCACGTTTGTTGCGCCACACGGCATACGGACTTATTCCAAATTTAACATAGGGCTTCACCGACTTAATGGTATCGTGCAACATCTTGATAATCATGTCCACATTTTCACGTCGCCACCCCATTTTATTCTCAGCGGTATATCCACGATTGCATTTAGCAAACGAAACGCTGTCGTTGAAATCGTTATTGGGATAAAAATAATCATCGAAATGAATAGCATCCACATCATAACGGGTCACAATGTCCTTTACCACGCGGCAGACAAAAGCACGGGTTTCGGGATAAGCCGGGTCGAAATAAGTTTTCCCGCCATAAGCCACAAACCATTCGGGGTGTTGTTTGAAGATATGATTTTGCGACATTGCGCTGTAATCATTATCTTTAGTTGCCCTGTAAGGGTTAAGCCATGCGTGAAATTCCAAACATCGTTTATGACACTCTTCAATGGCAAATTGCAAGGGATCATAAGCGGGCAATGGAGCTACGCCCTGTTTGCCGGTCAGAAAATAGGACCACGGCTCCAATGTGGATGGATAAAATGCATCTGCACAAGGGCGAATCTGCATTACCACCGCATTGAATTTCAGCTTTTTGAACAGGTCGAGATAGGCAATCAATTCCGCCTTTTGCTCTTCAGTAGTTAATCCCGGTTTCGAAGGCCAATCAATATTATTGACCGTAGCTATCCATACAGCTCGCAACTCACGTTTGCCTTCAAATTTTTGTGGGGAAACAGAGAATGAAAAAAAGAACAGTAACAATAAGAGCAAAAGTCTCGCCCCCTGACCCTTTCCCTTGAGGAGAGGGGGGAATTGTGGCGAAAAGTCCGTTATGATTGATTCTACTTCCATTTGTCAGAAAAATAAATTGTGTAATTCGCAGATAACTATCACACGTGAGGCCTATTTCTCAATTGCTTTATAAATAGCCGTTTGCACTTTTGCTCTGATTCTTGTAGTTGCTATCTTGTCGCTGTCACGTGTGGGATATACACGATTCGACATAAAGATATAGACCAGATTATATTTTGGATCAACCCAAACCATAATGCCCGTATAGCCGGTGTGTCCGAAACTTTCGGGACTCACTTCGGGCGAACAGTAGGAGCTTCCCACAATTTTACCATCTTTCAGGTCGGGTTTATCAAAGCAAATACCACGGTCAATGCCCTCGTCGCCAAAAGGTCGGCAATTAAACAGGTCGAAAGTGGCTGCACTGAAATATGTTTTACCTCCATAAGTTCCTTTTTGAAGATAAAGCTGCATTAGCTTTGCCAAATCATTCGCATTGGCAAACAAACCCGCATTGGCCGAATGACCGCCCATCATCCCCGATGCCTCATCGTGCACATAGCCATGTAGCAGTGTCTGACGAAAGAAAGTATCCTGTTCGGTAGGTACCACCCTTGACAAAGGCATAGTGCGCCACGGATTGTACATTATTTCATTTGCTCCAAGAGGTTTGTAGAACGTAGCTTGTAGAAAGTCTTCGAAAGGTTGATGAACAATGGCTTCTACTACGGGTGGTGTACAGACAAAAGGCCAGTCGGAATAGACATATTTGTGTTTTTTATCCGACTTCAGCAGGGGCGACCTGGCAATAGCTTCGTAGATAAACTTCGAAATATCTTTTTGGGCAAATAAAGTAGGGCTGATGCGGATAGGAAACTCATCGGAACGCTCTGAACGGATGTAAGCGGGATTCAAAGTTCCATCGGCATTGACCACCTGTTTGTAGAACGGCGAATAGGCCTGCAATCCTCCCACATGGCAAAGAAATTCTTTAACCGTTTGATTTTCCTTATTGGTACCTTTGAATATTGGAAAATAATGGCTGAATTTTTCGTTGACATCAATCTTGCCTTCGTCCACTAATTTTAGATAAGAAGGACATCCTGCCGACACTTTGGTGACCGAAGCCAAATCGAAGAGGTCGTAAATATCTGTTTTACGGTTCAGTATGTCGTTTGGTGCATGTGCTATGGATGCGGTGAAATAGGTATGATACCCATAAGCTTTATTGAAAATCACCTTGCGGTCTTTGGCTACCAGCACCACACATCCGGGAAACGCCTGTTGCGCAATGGCATCGTTCACCAAAGAGTCTATCGAGTGATTGAGTTTATCACCATTCACGCCGGCATCTTCGGGAAGCGTATATTTAAAACGGATAGCTTCGGGAGTGGTCAGGCCGAAACCCTTCTTGAATTTAGCCAACGCAAAAGGCAATTTACCTTTGGCCTGAATACCACCAAACACAAGCTGAGCTGCCATTTGTTGAGAAGCAGTTTCTCCGTCATAAGCCACTATCAACGCGGTGTTTTTATTCACCGAACTTATCCATGCCGCAGGATTAACAAAGGCACACACCACAACAACGCCTTGCTTTTGCAGGTCAGTTAGCGTGAGTTGTTCTTGTGCCGAAAGCTGTTCTTTGTAAACGGCTACAATTTTCACGTTAAAATCCTGCGAACGGCTTTTTAAAGAATCGATATTGGTTAGAGTGAGAGCCGCGGGTTGAAAGGTCATATATTTACGCAACATTGAAGCAAATTCGTTGTTGGGTGGTGCACCAATGGCAACAGTTATTATTTTTATGGAATCAAGGTGTTGCAATGGCACTACCTGCATGTTGTTTTGCAACAAAGTAACTCGTTGTTCAGCACGCTGAAGTTGTTCAAGTGTAGGTTGGCCTGCCCAAACCAAACCACATGCAAGTAGTGTCAACAGTAAAAAACCGATTTTTTTCATACGTTTATTTTTTATTTGTTGTCGTACGAAACCCGTCCCGACTTTCGGAACTCATTTCATATTCTCTTTTTATAATCTCTATCCTTGGCGTTATGCCTCAATCATTGGTGAAAAATGCTCACTTTCGATACTCTTTTATTGCTTCAAGCGAAGCGGCATTTGGATTTCCAAAAAAAGCTAACCCAATAGAACCATTGTCCATTGCCAATTGTATCACTTCTTTTAAGTCTATCTGGTCTTTTACCACATCATTTAGAAAGATTGCCGAAATGATTTTTGCAGGAGTTACTGCTTCCACGCACTCTTTTGTACACTTGCCCACCCATTTGTAATCATGGTTGTAAAATCCATAATAAATCATTGGCAAATAAAAGTCTAAATACCATTTATCCCAGTCCTGTAGCACCATAAGTCGCGAAAGAGCGGGAGTGGGAAACGGAGAAGCACTTATTTTCAAACCATTGTCATGTACAATATCCACCAAAGGCAACACGCACTCCACTACCTGCTGCAACCGAAATTGTTGCCACAAGGCGTCCTGCGATGGATTGGGCACAGTTCTTGGGTCGTATCCGTGCAATATCTTGAATTTTTCGATTGCCACAGGATGATACCCATAATCCCATTCGGGATATACCTTGTCCTGAACAATTCCATACTTGGGTTGAATACCAACAGGCAGGAATACATCGACATAACGTGTAAAATCAAGGCTTATTCCTTTAAGTCCTTCAATATGGCACAATTCTTTTATTTGCTGTTGCAGCACCTCTCTAAACTCAGGAATAGCCGGATTCATAAATTTATAATGCTCCACATATGCCTTTGTGGTAGCCAACGAATCGCCATTTGCATTATAGTCAAGCCATTCGGGATGATGTGCCGCCAAGGCAATTTGATTCAGGCCCCAAAACCATACATACACCTCAATTTTGTACTTTCGGGCAATAATGACTAGTGCTGACAATATCTCTATATCTCCATGAGTGTCAATATTTACCCCTCTCACTCCATAAGAAGAATATTGCTCAAACAACGCATCATAATCGACTGAAATATTAAACTCCAACCATGTCCAAAAGCGAGGAATTCCTCCTTTATCATAATATTTTTGATTAAAATTCCAGAATTGCATAATGTGAAACTATTATATAAATTATTTTAGTAAGATGCACAACTTGAACGAAACTCTTATTAGAATTTTTACTTCGTCAATATGTACGCCCTACTTCGTCATTGGCTGCTTTTATGAGCGAATTTCCATCGTAGGTATCCATCGTTACTTCCCAAAACATCACGCCACCCAGTCCGTTGTCTTTCGAGAAACGGGTCTTTTTTCTTACCGTGGTGGTACCGTTATAATAGATTGTGAAAGGAGTTGGGTGAGTAGTGGTAGTCACCGTGGCTGAGTCTAAAGCGGCACTTCCTCCTTGCCCCACAATCAAATTGTATCCCAGCACATTGCCCGTCATGGCAATGCCCGAAGGCCGACCGTAAGTAGGCATCCCGGTTACAAATTTAGTAGGCGTCACCCCGCGTGTCATTACCCAATAATTGTAGCTCGTTTGCATAAACGGATAGGAACTATGATTGATGTAGGGTACTGTTTCGCTATAGTCATCGTAAATCATTACGTTAAACCAATCCACATCATTATATACATCCCAAAGAATTCCATTGGAAACCGAACCCACATATTTGCCTGAAGTGGTGGCCATTGTAAGCAAATACTTGTTGTCTTTATGACAAAAATCACTTAGCTGTTTCATCAAAAATGCATTACCTGTTGATGAGCCATCAGTTGTTTTCGGATATTCCCAATCATTGTCCAGACCATCAAGGTTATATTGTTTTACAAGTGCAATCAACGCATCTACAAAATTATCGCGCGATGCCTTTTGTGAGGTCATAGTGACATAGTAGGCGTGTGTGCCATTGAAACTCAGCACCACTTTCACTCCCAGACTTTTACACCGGGTCACCAATGCCTGCAACTTATCCGGCTGATCAACTACCGGCAATAACGAAGAGTTGATGGAAGCAAACGCATAACAAGCCACATCAAGCATCTTGAGCTTGGAATCGGGAATAGACGCCACATCGCGATACGAGGGTATATATCCGACTACCTGAAATTTACTGTTCACTGGAGCTTTGTACAGCGTAATGGTCGAAGGATTGTCTTCCAATACCTCAGGCTCTGTCTGCTCTTTTGAACACGAAATCAACAACACAGTGGCAAAAGCCATCCACAACACTTTTCGATTCATCGTGCAATACTTTTTGAAATACTCAATTAGGAAATATAACAGATTATTCCATGAGTAAATTCTTGTTCTTGGTTAATGGGTGTTTGTACACCCTATTCTTTTGTTGGATAAGCGGTACACGAAGCAGGCAACTCATTCATCAGAATAGGAGCAAGTCGCTTGTCGGCCAGCATATCCAAATAATCCATCTTTACACCTTCCACCCAAATATCTCGTCGCACAAGGCGAAATCCGTGAGAATAATCCACATACCAGTCAATATGCCCCGCATACACAGGCTGAATAGGTGTACCATCAGTTTTGTGCCAGCCATAAAGCGCTTCCCTGTCGGGACGACCATCCTGCGTAATTTTAGGGCTTAGCACCACATCTTTCTTATGCCCGGCAATCAATCCGGATCTTCCGGCTCTTTGCTTTTCTATTAAGTCATTATGATGAAAAAACGTAACACTTGCATCCCTGTTTTCGGTTAAGGGTTCAGGCTCCAATTTCACATCGGCTACCCGGTAAATATCGTCCGATATTTTAGGTGTTGAGAGAAAAGCCCCCAGCCTGTTGGCAATCCTTTGAGCTGTTTTCGGCTGCATGGGCACACGCACGAAGCTTTCGTCGGTTCCTACACACAGAAAATCAGGTTTTACAAAATACGAGGCATGAATCACCTTTCCTGTACTATCGGTTATCTGGCAATCAATTCGTTTCCACTCATCCATAAATTTTGGTGTACAGCCGCTCTCAAACATTTTATACACAAGGCTATCGTAGCTGTCGCGCGATAGTTTCTCGGCTTGATTGCGAAATTCTGTGGCAGACATGTGGCAATCCGCCACAAAGGCAGGCGCCGCTTTGATATATGGCTTGTAAGCTATATTCTCACTCCAAAACTGATACCCTTTGTTGAAGTCGGGCGTGCCGCAAAGCATTGAGTTTATAAATCCATTTCGATACACCAACACGGTGTGATAAATCTTCCCTTCAGGATTATTTTTTATATAGATAAAGACCTTTTTCTTTTTGTCGAAATAATATTCGAACTCTTTATCGGTTGAATAAGTCAGGTGTAGACTTTTCGATATGTTTTTAGCCATCCATTCCGAACGGTATCCGGTGCCACCTGTTGCACTCACTATAGGCTTTCCGTTATAAATAACGGTATTATCCCTGTAAGAAGTTACATTTAAAATGCCTCCTTTCTGTATCCATTTTACGAGTTTGCGGGTATGCAATGAGTCTTCGTACGCATACACAGCATCGAGAAATGCAATTCGCTGAATCTCTTGGGGGATTTTGGTATAAGCGTTTATAATTTCAAACAAAAAACGTCCGCCGCCGCTATGCCCGCTTAAGTAAATAGCAGGGTGAAACGCTTTGTATTTTGCAAGCAGAAAGTCAACAAGTTTCTTGGCTTCTTGCGAAGAGTTTGCCGTTTCTTTTGCCCATTGAGGAAAGCTCTTTTTGTCGGCCATTGCATACACAAGAATGATGTTTTGACCGGGATATAAATTTCTCAAATAATTAGTTTGCGCATCAATGTGTTGAATATCAAAATGCCAGTCCATTCCGGGTTCCATTTGCCTGCCTCGTGTCCAGGAAAGAGTATTGCCATTGGGGAGTGCATAGATAATAATTTTAGTAGCCTTACTTTGTTCTAATTTTTCCGGCACATTAAACTCTGCCACAAAACCGCTAAATTTAATTCTTTCTTGAGCCTCAGCCGCAAAGCAAAGACAAAGAGCTAAAAATAAAAAAAGATGTTTCACAATTTAATGCGTATTATTGTGTTATAGTACCGTATAAATTAAGAACTTCTGAAAACTCAAAATCAAATTTGCATTCAATAAAAACAGATGTTTTACCGTCACAACAAAATAAATGAATTTGAATTTCCAGAAGTTCTTTAATAGATCAACAAACAATTATCATTTAGGATTATACGAACTTAGTCTGATAAATTGATCCGAAGTATTCGCTGTACCCTCTTTCCCATTAAGGTAAATAACATACGCACGTCCTTTTCCTAAACTCCAACCAGTATTGGAATATGCCGCTTTAGCTGTAGTTGTAGGAGAAGTAAACGACTGATATTGAACACCTGCAGCATCGAATATTGCAAAAGTAATACTCGGCTCAATACCAGACCATGGTTTAGTACTGGCAGTATTCTTCAGTCTGTAAGTGTAATAGCTGGATGTCTGAGTACCAAAATCCACATTAGTTGCCACAGTTTCCCAGGCAGCCCCTGTAATATTCTTTTTGGCTTTAATAGTCATAGGCCCATAAGGAGTAACTCCATCGGCTTTGTAAAAGAAATTAGCCACTTTGATAAAACAAACCGTATCATTCCATGCATCCGTTGCAGGTACGTCATCAGCATCTTGCAACATAACAGGAGCTTGAGTTGATTTACAGATATATGCAGACCACTTCCCGGCTTTCAATGTCATCGTATTTGAATAAACGAAAGATGCCACAGTGGGAGTGGTCGTTTTTGCTGCAAAACGTAATATTATTGGAATATTACCTATCGGTACTGCAAAATATTTAGGAGTAGATACCGGATAATAACTACCAACAGCTGTTGATACAGAAGAATAATTGGCTCCATTAAAATATAGAGAATCACTATTCCCGGTTACCGGTATTACATTCAATATTCTGACTTCAGAGTATTGACTTGCATCAATGGTGTCGTATGGGAGCTTAATTTCATTTGTTTGGCAAGCTGTAAATGCTAATCCAAACATTGCTAATAATATAATATGTATTTTTTTCATATTGCAGAATATTTATTAGTTATTGTTATTGAGGTAAACAAAACCATACCATGGAAGTGTTATAATTTGCTGCCAACCCAGATATTGGTTTCAGTGCTGCCAAAGCGGATTGATTCCATACATATTCCGAATTGTATCTTGGGAGCAGTCTGTAAGAAGGAGAACCTAAATTTGTAGAAACAAATGTAGATCTTCTGTTAGTCACATCGGCTGATCCTAAATAAAATCCTTTATATACCCTTGTGGGGTCGGTATCTACTTTATGATAACTTCTGGTTGCTGTCCACGAAACCACATTGTCAGGAATTCCACTTGCACCCAATTTCAAATCATAATGATAACGGCGCATATCATTCCATGTATCAAGTCCCCAGGGATAAAGAGCTACATATTTTTGCATCATAATATGTGCAAGTTCAAAATCAGTCAACGCAAGATTGTTTACATAGCTACTATTCAAATAAGTTTGAGCTAAAGTATTAAATACCGCGGTATTAATCTTGTCACCAATTACAGAAGTTTGTACTCCACTGGAGTTTTTAACTGCTGTACCCTGTACAATATAAGCTGCAGTAGTTTGCATACTTGCGGCAACAGCTGCTTTGAAAGTTATTAAAGCGTCAGACTTTAATCCTTTTCTGTACTGAGCCTCTGCCTTAATAAACTGCAATTCGGCATATGTCATTACAATATAAGGAGCATTGTCTCTAAATATCCATCTTCCGGTTCCTGATGTGGTGGTTGATGGAGCTGCAGTAGTCCCAAAAAGGGATACCTGACAAGCATATCCGGGCAATGTACCGGTAAAGGTATACGTCTTTCTGTTAATAGTGGTCAAATCATCGGGCATGGGTGAAGTTGTTCCGAAAAAGCAAATTGCTCTCGGATCCAAAGTCAAAGTATCTGTTACATACTGTTTTGTCATCAGCTGTGTAACACCTGCGTTTGTAACCGTGTTTCCTGTATTCGGATCATAATATTTCACCTTACCTGTCATCACATCTACCATATAGTCAGATTGAGTTAATGTGGTTGACAAATTAGCTCTCATAATACCATAGAAGTTAGCATTGGTGGAAGTAGTACCATCCATTCTCACGGCAGCATCATCGGCCGAGCTGGTCATTGCGCTATTGGCAGCCGTAATCGCTGAGTCAAGATATGCCACGTTTTTGGTTGACATTGTCATATAGGTTTTGGCAAGTACTCCATACGCAAATTTCAACCACTTTGTTCTATCTCCCTTAAACATAAGGTCTGTTGTTGAAAGAGAAGAAGGATAAGTAACACCATCAGCCTGACTCAAAATGCCTATTGCTTGTTTTGCCCAAGCTTTCGATTGGCTGAAAATATACTCTTGTGAATCGTAATCAAATACAGTTCTTCCCGGATCTAAGAATTCTTTACAGGGAGCTTCACCATGCAGCGAAGTCAACTCATACCAACCATAAGCCTTTAATGCGTATCCAATACCTGCATAAAGCGGTTGATTTTGTTTTACTGCACCGGTAATCATATCTTCCAGGTTTTGACCCCATTCGTAATATACCATTTTCCAGACTTCAGCATAGTCACTTGTAGGAGCATAATACATGTATGACCCGTAAGTATATGCGGCTGTCCCGTTTCCGCTAAAATATTGACAAATAGAGCCAACCATTCTCATATCATAATAGTTCGATACAAACCCCGATAAAACTGGAGCCAATCGTAAGTTCGGTTCTACCCAATCAGGTGTATCCACATTTTTATTAACATCTAAATAGCTGTTACAAGATACAGCCATAAATAGAGTGAATATAATTGGTAATGATAATAATATCTTTTTCATATAGTCTCAAAATTAAAATGTTATGTTTAATCCAACAGAGTATCCTCTTGGAGCACCAATGCTTAACATATCAAATCCAACGCCTCCGGTTCCTCCTACTGCTGATGAAGTAGCATTTCCAACAGGATCGATACCTGAATAGTTTGTCAGTACAAATAAGTCTGTGCCTGCTGCAAAAACTGAGAATGCCGAAACAAGATTGCCTGTAAGCTTACTTATAAGTTTTTTATCAAAGCTGTATGTCAGTCTAAGTTCTGCCATATTCACATAGTTGATTCCTTTTTCAATCCAATCAGGGTCTGCTCCACCATAACCGGCACTTAAATCGCCTAATCTTACGGCAATATTATTTATCGTGGGTGATGAACCGTCTTGTTTACCATCTTTAATAACTCCTTTAAAGACTACAGCGCCCAAGTTTCTTTGAGTTACTGACTCGAGGCTGGAACCGTTACCCAACATCGTTCTTTTAGTACCATTTACTACCTGAGTTCCCCATTTACCATTCATTAAACACGACAATGAGATGTTTTTATACTTCACTCTTGCAGTAAAACCAAAATTAAATTTCGGTTCTCTATCTCCCAATACAGTCCAAGTAGCACTTGTTAAAGGCAATCCACTTGTAGGATCAATTAATATCTGACCTTTGCTGTTTCGTGCATAGTCATTACCTGTAATGGTGGTAATAGGGCTGCCTACCATAATACCATTTCTCAGGTTACCTGAAACCCATGTGGCAGAGCTGTAATATTCGGTTACACCTGTAGGCAAAGATAATACTTTACTCCAGTTCTTGCTTCCGTTTATACCAATATTTAATAACCAGTCACTACTTCTGATAAAATCATAAGAGACTAATAATTCGGTACCACTTGTCTGGAAAGAACCCATGTTTCTGTTATTCAACACAAATCCTGTAGCATACGACATACGGAAACCGGTAATAATCTGATCTTCCGATTTTGTTTTGTAAAATGCCCAGTCAAAATTCAATCTGCTATCAAACATGCGTCCTTCCACACCAACTTCCCAAGCTGTATTCATTTCAGGTTTCAACGCGGTATTTGGACCCGTAAACCCGTATGCATATCCTGCACCGGTTGAAGTTTGCAATGCAAGTGCCGGTTGAATAGAGAGTGGCTGTGCATCTTTACCAACCTGAGCCAAAGAACCTCTTAATTTAATATAGCTCCATGTATCGGCATGTTTTTTCATAAATGGAAGTTCTGACAACATAAAACTAAAGTCGCCAGCAGGGTAGAAGAAAGATCTGTTTGCTACCGGAAGTGTCGATGACCAGTCATTTCTACCTCTCAGGGTGATGAATGCCATATTGTTGAAAGAAGCTTCAAACGAACCGGAAAGAGCTTGTATTCTACGAATTTTCGTTGCCTGCAAATCGACTACAGTAGCCGGGTCGCAATTGGAGATTGATTCAAAATCCTGCACATAAAATTTTTCTCCGTGTACAGCTATTGTTTTTGACCCTACTTCTAACTGGTGATAACCAGCCTGGAAGAAGAAATTAAATTTACCAAATTGCTTTCTGTATGAAGCCAGTATGTTAATTGTAGGATCTGATTCCACTACATTGGATTGATCGTAGCTCCCGCTTTTAACTGTTGAAGTTGTAAATTGAGGATTGATCGATGTTAGATAAGTACTCGTAGAAACGTCCCATCCCATTTGAGCTCTGAATATCAAATCGGTTATCGGAGTTATTACCACATTCATTGCGGAAATAAAACGATCAGTCGTGTCATATCTTTTCGATTTGTACATATCATAATAAGGGTTCAAAATATCAATATCCTGATATTTATCAGGGTATTTTATTGAAGTGCCATCAGGAGCCAACCAGTTTTTCATATTGTCGGTTAAAGGCCATCTCATTGCCAGGTCTAAAACACCACCTGAGCCTTTAGCTACTTTAGTATTTCCACTGTTCATATACTGCAACGAAGCGTCAACATTCAACCAATTGTTGATCTTTGCCGTTCCCGATACAGATATGTTTTTACGGTTATATGCTGCCACAGGAACCACACCCGTTTGGTTGATAAAACCAGCAGAGGCACGTAGTGTCATCTTATCATTACCTGCATCGAAAGACACATTGTGTTTTTGGCTTATACCTGTTTGGAAAAGATTTGCAAGGTTGTCATAAAGAGTAGTCCCTGAAGGATAGCGAGCACCCCATTTAGAGGCATTATAATAATTGGTTGTACCATAACCTCCCTGATCGTATTGAGTTTGAAGTTCAGGATAACGATATACCTGATCGAATTTAATGCTATTGCTGTAAGATACTCTGGCTTGACCCGATCTTCCCTTTTTGGTGGTAATAATAATAGCACCATTCGAAGCATCCGATCCGTATAGAGCAGCAGCTGCTGCACCTTTAAGCACCGACATACTTTCAATATTGTCTGGATCAATATCCGAACCACGGTTTGTAAAGTCATTTTGCATACCTGTAGTAGCGGTTGCCGGAGCTTTCGCCCACTGGCTATTCATATCAAATGTGGTATTACTCATCGGAATACCATCAATTACATATAGAGGACTGTTGTTTCCCGAAATTGAAGTCGGAGAACGAAATACCACTGTAGATGAAGCTCCAGGAGAACCTGATGAAGCTGTTACATTCACACCGGCAACACGTCCTTGTAGTGCATCAATAAAGTTTTCGCGTCCAGACTCGGCAATATCCGAACCCTTTACGTTTTGTATGGCAGCTCCCACCGAGCGTTCGGGTCTTTTTACCCCAAACTCTGCTGTGATAACTGTTTCCTGTAACATTTGTGAGTCTTCATTCAGAGACACATTGACAACAGTACGTGCTCCAACTTTTTCTTCCGTAGGCTTGTACCCGATAAAAGAAAACGAAAGTGCATCTTTTGCAGATGCAGCAATAGAATAACCTCCGTTAATATCAGTGATTGTACCTGTCTTTGTTCCTTTAATCATAATAGAAACTCCAACCATAGGCTGACCTTTTTCGTCAACCACCTTACCTTTGATAGTTTTGGTTTGCGCAAGAGCTCCCACTACCGTGAGAAGCATCATACACACAACAAAACCCAGACGAATCCATTTTTGTTTATAAATCTTAGTCATAATTTTGTGGATTTAAGGATAATAAAACTGTTTTTAATTTTTCGCCGATTTATATATATACCAAACTATTGGCGAAAATAGTTGTATATTGACAATATTTAGATAACTAATAATCAGGATTCAATAAGAAAATGCAGCAACTCGCCGTTTAAATTCAAAATCAGACAGAAAAGAAGCATGCACAATTCAAAAGTTTGAATTTATAGAAAACAAGACGAAGCAAACAACGAAAATATGTGGACATCTCAATAGATACACACATCCAGTAATAAACGAAAAAAATCAAAGAAAATTAATTGGTACTTTATTTTGTATATTTTAACTCCATATTTTGACATTGGCTTTTTGAACCTTAACAATGGATATTCGCTTACAAAGATAATTCAAAAAAAAATATTATATCATATAAACATTGCTTTTTTTGAATAAATTTCAAAAAACTTGGGAAGTTGTAAAAAAGAACTTGATATAAAATGACTATTCCTAAAGATAATGGCTTAATATACAGACAAAAAGCGATATAAATTATATTCAACTTTTGCAAGCAAGGATGCTTACAAAAGTTGAATATGTATTAAAAATTATTCGGCAGTATCCCACCAAACCGGCATAGACCAAATTGACAAGTCCAATGCATGAGAGTTACTCAACATTACATTTGTAGAATTGTATTGAGTTTCGGCTGTTGGCTGCTGAATTCTCCTGAACCAATACGTTGGATCTGTTTTCGCAGTACCTGTCATTTTTGTACCTGCTGCTGCACCAAATTCGCCTGGTCTGTCATAATCAGGATATACCACACCATAACTACCAATATTTCCTGCGCTATAATTAAAGCGTCTCATATCGTTCCAGTTTTGTTGTGTAAACGACAATGCAATGAATTTCTGTTGCATAATCTTTGCCATAGTTAATTGTGCAGGAGTTTGTGCCACTGCGTTACTTGCCATGAATGCATCAATAGCAGCTTGCGTAATGGGTTTCTTGTACGGATTTAGTGAAGCAGAAGTAGTATAGGTTGCCAATGCTACATTCATTAATGCGATATGAGCTCTAATACCTGCCTGATAAGCAGCCAATGCGCCCGGCAAGTCACTTTTTCTGAATAATACTTCGGCTTTGATAAAGCACATTTCAGGATAGCCCAAAATATGAGTAGGTGATTCAGGTCGCGTATAAAAAGTTCCTGTAGATAAAACTGTTGCATCAGTTGCTTGCCAGGTACTTTCGGATGATGTTGCCCCTGAGCCTGCATACAGTGCTTTCATGCTAACAAAGGCAGTATCTCCTTTTCGAGCAGCCACTGTGGATGTATTCGACCATAGTTTAGTAGCCGGAGTATAAATTGACAATACCGGTCCACCGTTCAATCTAACATTATTAGATGTGGTAATTGCGTCCACGGGTTTAGTTGGAACAAGAGTTTTAACTCCGCCTATTGTAAATTGAGCAGAAGGCACCAACCAATACGTTCTTGGATCTACTACTGCCGAGCCACCTGTAAATGTATTGGTCAACAAATCCATATACCATTTTGTAATACGGGCTCCGTCACTCATACCTGCAACATCAAAAATAACACATGTTTTATATGGGTCTGTTGTTGTAATATTCTTTGACGTTTCTGTTGGGTCGTTTACGTTATTAATAACAGTACTTTCAGTAACGCTTTGAGGTGCAGAAGCCAACTCGGTTAGAATTTGATCTGGATTAAACAATGTTGTTTTTTTCGACAAATTTAATAACCAACGAGCCTTTAGACCATGCACCAGCTTAATCCATTTAGATACATCACCACCATTCCAGCTATCACCAGCGGCAAAACTGGTAGCTGTTGCAGGTTGAGCCTGATTAAAGAAGGTGAGTGCCTTATCCAAATCGCTCAAACAACCATTAAATATTGTTTTCCCATCATCAAAGGCAGGAGTAATAGCGGTAGAAAGACCATCTGTATAAGGCATTTCTCCATACCAATCAACCATCATCATATAACCCATTGCTCTAATTACATAAGCAGCTCCTACGTAATCCCAAGCCTGTTCGGCTGTGGCTCTAGTGATTAAATCGGGAATATTACATGCAGCACCCACAAACCAGTTTTGATAAGGTGTTGTAGCAGAAGATTGTGCCGGATTCCACGCAGCTAAAAGACCATTTGCTGATGTTGTGCTATTTGAGGTAATTGTTCCACAAATATAAGCTGATCTCACACTTGCTGTTCCCCAGGCATATGAGTAATAATATTGTATCCACGGAAGACGTAAAGCAACCGTTGCAGATTGATTATTTGGAGTATCGGGATTCGTATTGACATCTAACCATTGCGTACAAGAGCCAAGTGTCAATACCATTAAAGCTATTAGTATTTTTTTCATAACAATTCAAATTAAATAATTAGAAACTCATCAAAACGTCACATTGATTCCGACAGAACATCCGGCTGTTGCAGGAACTCCGGCATAATCAATTCCCACTGAACTTGAGCCAGAGACTCCTGCTCCGGCAGCGCTTGATTCAGGATCCATACCCTTGTAGTTAGTAAACAACAACAAATTGTTACCTGTAACATTAATGGATAATGACTTTATAACATTCTGTTTAGCAATAATCTTTGATGGCAAACTATACGACAACGAAAGTGAACGCAATCTCAACCAGTTGGTATTTGTCATAAAGTTGGCAGATTCGGTCGTATAATAGTTCGAGTAATAGTCCGCAATAATTTTTGCTCCAGAAGTTTGTATCCCTTTGACAGAGTACATTTGCCCTGCTTCGAAAGTACGTGTAGTAGGTTCAAGAGTACTCGTTGCCGGATTTAATGCAACTCCTGTTATAGTCAATGAACTTCTATTTTGCGTTTTAGGGCTCATCCCATAAGTGGTCATTAAATAATCGGTACCATTGTAAACAGCCCCGCCTATTCTCAAATCAAACAAAAATGAGAGGTTCCAGTTTTTATATTGCAAGCTATTGTTGAAGCCCATTACAACTTTAGGCTCTCTATTGCCAATGTAATACGTTGCAGATCCATCGGAGGTTGGCATACCAGTATTCCAATCTAAGACCACATTACCCTTAGCATCTCTAGTCCACTTTGAACCGGAAATACCCATAAATGCTCCACCATTAAATGATGCTGCTTTTGCATTACCAACTTGTACATCAGTAACATACATAGGGCTAAGTCCAGCAATAATATTGTTAACCTTGCCTCTGTTGCCTGAAATATTCAAGGTCATATCCCATTGAAAATTCTTGGAAACAACCGGCTTCCCTGTAATAGAAAGCTCCATCCCTTTGTTACTTACATCACCGGCATTGGTTGACATAAAAATATAACCGGTAGCCTGACTTGTTCTTGGTTGCAAGATTTGATTGAAAGTAGTATTGAAATAATAGGTGTAATCCAATCCTAAACGTCCGTTCAAGAATTTAAGTTCTGCCCCAAATTCTGACGATTCAGTAATCTCCGGTTTCAAATAAGGATTTCCGCGTGTCCAACTGTTTCCGGCTCCAAGCCCTGACAAAAGGATAGCCGGTGCCCATAAATAGGTATTCGTAGCATAAGGTGCCGTTGCTTGTCCTACTCGTGCCCATGATGCTCTTAACTTACCAAAATTCAATATCGTGTTTTTGGGTAATAGTTCAGAGAAAACAAAGCTACCACTTACCGAGGGATAAAAATAAGATCGATTGGCAACAGGCAGAGTCGAAGTCCAATCGTTTCGACCGGTAGCACTTACATAAACAATGCTCTTATAAGATGCGCGAAATTCACCATAAAGACCCATTAACCGATTCACAGAATGTGTTTCCTGAAAGAGTTCATTAGCAGGCGAGAAGTTTGAAAAGCTGATTGTGCCGGGAGTGGTAAAATTCCATCCTGTACGCATATTATTAACCGTTTTAGTGTCCTGAATATCCTGACCCAATAAAAGATTGGTATCAAATAAGCTAATTTTTTTATGGAAATTCAGCATCAGGTTTGAATTCAGATACTGATAATCATAATCGCTTTCCGACAATCTACCGTTTTGATAAGAGAGTGACACTGCACTACCCGGAGCAATATAAGTATAATTGTTTGTGGTGTACCTGTCAATACCTGCGCGATACATAATATCAAACCAATCGGTTACTTTAAATGTTGCGTTCATTGACCCTGTGAAACGATTCGTGGCATCGGTCAATTTATCTTTATTGATAATCCAATAAGGGTTTTCTACATCACTTTCAAGTGGTTGCATTCCTAAAAACATACGATACTTGGTTCCATCACTATTCAAGTAATGTTTCATATCGTCATTTCTGGCCCATGTATACACAGAGGTCATGGCCCCATTTCCTCCACCACCATACAAACCACTACTGGTTAATGTTTTGTCTGTATTTGCAATTGAATAGGCCACATTTGCACCCACAGTCAATTTGCCGTATTTTTGGTCACCGTTGAATCTGAGTGTAGTTTTGTGATAACCGGTACTTGGAACGATACCAGATTGATCATACCTTGAACCGGATAAATAAAAACTTCCATTTTTGTTACCTCCGGAAATGTTTACACTATTATCGTAAGTAGTCGATTTTTGAAAAAAGTTTTTGATGTTATCGTAAATAGCATCAGATGCAGCAAACGGCTGTCCCCAAGATTGAGTCGTATAATCACTAAAAACACCAGTTTGGTTATAATAGCCTCGTTTGTAAGAACTTTGTTCCACAGGCAATCTGTTTACCCACGAAGATTGCAGTTTTGAACTGACACCTACAGAAACCTTTCCGTCTTCAGCACCTTTTTTTGTAGTGATTACCACCACACCGTTTGCAGCACGAGAACCATACAAAGCCGATGCAGCTGCTCCTTTTAATATTGACATTGTTTCAATATCTTCGGGATTTATATCCATCACACGGTTACTATAAGTAGTAGAAGTGCGTTGTGCCCCATCAAAACTCGAGTTACCGCCAATAGGAGTCGAGTTATCGTAAATAACACCATCAACGACAAATAATGGTTGGTTGTCCCTATCTAAAGATGTACCTCCACGAATTGAGATATTGGCACCCGAACCGGCAGAACCGCTACTTTGTGTCACATTTACACCGGCAATTTTCCCATCTAATGAATTAATTACATTGGTGTTCTTGTTCTTTAAGAGTTCATCCGATTTAATATCATCGACTGAATATCCCAAAGCTTTGCGCTCTTTCTTAATTCCCAATGCAGTAATAACCACATCCTGCATTTGAACTGCTGACTCTTTTAATGTAATATTAATTATTGAACGGGCGGCTACAGCTTCTTGTGCTGAATTGTACCCTATAAATGAAAACACTAACACATCCTTTGAGGATGCAGCTACGGAATAGTTTCCGTTCACATCAGTAATAGTTCCAGTTGAAGTACCTTTAATTTGTACTGAAGCTCCTATCACCGGTTGATTTGTGGCATCAACTACCTTTCCTTTGATTGTCTTGGTTTGCGCTAATGCCCCTATTGTGAAAAATAGAGCAATAAAAGCAAAACAACCCAGACGAATCCATCTTTGTTTAAAAGCTTTAATCATAATGTTGGGATTTAAAAATAAATAAAAATAATGTCTCCTATTCAGAATAATGGTTGCTATTAAAAAACAGCAACACACATGAAAAAATTATCAAACTATCTGACCATCAAATATTAAACAAGGTGATTTTTCACCTTACACAACAAAAAATTAGCATTTTGGCACGGGTTATACCGCCAATTGTGACCATTTTTCCGTAAACGGATGTGATTTAGTAAAGATTAGATAAATTAGAAGGAAACGTGTTGGGTAATAACTATTAGATATCTATGCGCGAAAGTTATTATCTCATTAAATATCAACAGCAAAAGCACAAATAAAAAATATTTGTCAACTTTCTAAAGCACAAATTTACTCTATTATCATGAACAAACAATAATAAATCGTTTTTTTATGCTTTATATGCTTTGTTTTTAGTATTTTTTTATATCTTGATATATATTTGTTTCTTGTACAAGATATGACCGATACTCCAATTGAGCATTACAAAACATAAAGCATAGCCCAGAGACGCCCAGTTATCGGACAACCATGACAGCAGGATATTGTTATAAAAAAAAGCTTTGAGTGATAAGATTTCACCTCCTACCGAAAGCGAAATAGTGCCCAGCAAAATTGACAATATACCACCCATCACGTACATAAACAGAGGATTAATACCAAAAGACTCAAAGAAGCGCGACCACTTTTTATGACCCTTCATGTCTATAATCCAAATCAATAGCGCAAGCAATAACGACCCAAAACCACAGGTAACTAACACAAAACTCGGGCTCCATATTTTCTTATTTATTGGGCAACCATAACTTAATAACAACCCCACAAACAACATAATGGTACCATAAATGAAAATTTGTTGAATTCGTTGCCCATTGTCCTTTACCGAATTTATTAATTTTCCCAAATAGAAACCAAGCAGTACATGCGCTATACAAGGCAAAGTGCTCAATAAACCTTCGGGATCGAATGCGATTTTAGTGCCATCAGGCAACACATCTTTATACATGTGATTGACTCCGAAAATAGCTCTGTCCACTATATTTATAATATTGTTTTCGGAAAGATCAAAGCCATTGCCAACAAGTAAGATAGCCAGATACGTAATCAAAATACCACCGGCTACATAAAGCACATATCGATGATTGATTAGCAAGATAATAAGTGCTGCTCCACAATAGCTAAGCGCCAATCGTTGCATAACACCCAAAATCCGAATCCTGTCAATAGGGAAAATGCCATGTTGGAACCGCTCGGAAAGCGACATATCTGCATTTCCAATATCAAACACATTGCGACAGAGAATAGAAAACCAACCGATTGCAATACCAATAGCAAAAATAATAGCTGTTCGTTTGATAATTTTATAGGCGGCACCTGTCGAAAATTTGAAATCATACTTTTTCAACGAAAAATAGGTAGATACCCCCATAATAAACATAAAGAAAGGAAATACCAAATCGGTAGGAGTCAACCCATTCCATTGTGCATGTTCCAACGGGGTGAAAATATGACCCCATGAACCGGGATTATTTACCATAATCATTCCTGCGATGGTAATGCCTCGCATCACATCTAGCGATAAAAGTCTGTCGGATGGTTTCATTTTCTTTGTAATTATCACATAAACTATTACTTATACAAATAATATCTCTTTGACATCTTCTGAAAAGCAGCTTCATCTTTACGCCAATAGGATAAAATATCATCCACTTTCATAGAGGCTGACAAGCGCAAACGTATCTGGTCGGTTCCGCACACCTTATCGAACATATTGTAACGTGAAGCTGTAGCTTTGCTAAAGCACTGTTTTGCAGGATACATGGCAGCCATCACCTGCATTACATAAAACTGTATTTCGGTCAGACGCGCTTTTTTGTAATCGGTCAGGTAAAATTGCACCCCCGAGTAATTTTGCCCTTTGCCTACCGCGTAAAACGGTTTATAGGAAATAGGTCGAAATAATATCCCTTCGAGATGCAACTCATTCAGTTTGTTTGCCAATTCAACTCCATTGATCGAATCTTTTGCAAACAACTGAAATGGAAGTGTATAGCCCACGCCGATTGACATAAAATCGAATTCGCCAAGAATACCGGATGCAGCATAATAATAGGCCGATGCGGCATCGGGAATATGTGGTGAAGTAAGTACCCATGGTAACCCCGTTTGTTCGAAAGTCATTTTACGCTTCCAACCTTTCATCGGCACCACTGTAAGTTTGCACTTTTTGCTTAGCATATTCTCCTCGTTCAATAGTTTGGCAAGTTCTCCACAGGTAAGTCCATAGAGATAAGGTATTTTGAACTGGCTGACAAACGAAATAAACTTATCTTCCGTCAAATTACCTTCCACCTTCAAGCCTCCGATAGGATTCGGCCGATCAAGTACCACAAACTCTTTGTTGTTCTCGGCAGCAGCCTCCATTGCCAAACCCATACTACTGATAAAAGTATAGGAACGACACCCGATATCCTGAATATCATACACAATCACATCAACATCTCTCAGCATTTCGGGTGTCGGTTTCCTTGTTTTTCCATATATTGAATAGACAGGCACTCCTGTCTGTGGGTCAGCGGCTGTTTCAACTTTATCGCCGGCATATACATCGCCGCGTACGCCATGTTCAGGCCCATAAAGCGCAACTAATTTCACCCCGGGGGCTTCGCTAAGAATATCTACTGTCGATTTCAGTTGAGAATCGACACCGGTTGGATTAGTAATCAACCCTACCCGCTTGTCTTGCAGTATTTTAAACCCGCTTTCGCGCAATACTTCAATGCCGGTTTTCACCTTTTGAGCTTCCAATTTATATTGACCCAAAGTCAACAATCCGGCAATCAACACTATAATATATTTACACTTCATCATGTACTGTTTATTTCGAAAATTACTCAGCCTCTTTCTTTTTCATTCCAAATTTCGGGTCAATTTTAAGGAGTGCAACAGTAAGATAACAAGGTATAATTGCAAGCATTACAGCAAAAAAGTAATGCTGATATCCTAATTGTTCCTGTAGCCATCCGGCAATCATACCCGGAAGCATCATACCTAATGCCATAAAGGCGGTACAAATGGCATAATGCGCCGTTTTATGCTCACCGTCTGCAAAAGAAATCATGTAAAGCATATAGGCGGTAAATCCGAAACCATATCCGAATTGTTCCACTGCCACTGCTAAATTAATAAATATTAAATTGTCGGGCATAAAAGTGGATAAGAAAATATAGGCGCATTGCGGCAAAGTAATGGACATTGCCATTGGCCAAATCCAATATTTCAACCCTTTACGAGATGCGGCAATTCCTCCTGTAATACCACCCAGAGTAAGTGCAATAACACCCACAGTGCCATATACTAAGCCCACCTGACTAGTAGTCAGTCCAAGTCCGCCAACCTCTCTTACGTCAAGCAAAAAAGGAGAAACCACCTTTATCAACATGGCCTCACCAAGTCGGTATGACAACATAAAAGCAATGGCTAAAATCACGCCTGGTTTTTCGAAGAATGTGGCAAATGTGTGTCCAAACTCGCGGAATACATCTCCCACGTTATTAGCATCTCTCGAATGATCAGAAGCTGGACGGGGCAACACAAAACGGTGATATACAAATATAAGAATGAAAAATCCCGCTAAAATAAAGAAGGTAATACTCCAAGCCAGTTTGATATTACCGGAAATTCCTTTGAATTGACTTTTTACCTGATCCTTTAATTTATAATCTAATTGTACCACGATATATGCCGGTTTATCCCAGTTTTCGGAAGTAAACACAAACCGTTCGCCCGAGACTAAAGAAATACTTTTATCACCTGTAGCAAAGCTGGAATTGAGCACCACTGTTTTTCCGGCTTCAGGTTGTTTGGTTAGTCGTACGGCAACAATTCCGGCATTTCCCACCTTTCCATCTCCCGCAAAAAGATTCTTCTTTTTTTCTCCAAAATTTCGTTTGATAAAATGACCCAAGCGCGACGAAACGTTTATTGTCCACCACGAATCTTTCTTTTTCTTGTTTTGGTTTGTCGAACCATCCTCACTATTCACAAAGCCATTACGCCGATTTTCAGAAAAAGCATACCCTTCAATTTTTTTCAATGAATCTGAGGAAATATTATTAGTATTCAAAACTAAATTCGAAGGGAAAGCCACAAATGTCTGCATATCAGTTTTGGGAACATTGTAATTTTGAGCATGCAATACCACTTCTGTTTGAGCTGTTTTCGACGATTCGGCAGTAAATTGCATTGGTTGCAGTCCGGTAAAACTTTCTAAACCTCCCGCAATAATAACTAACAAACCCGACCCTGTAATCATTGCTATCCGATAAAAAGTACTACGGATACCCACATAAAATGATTGTTGCGAGCTATCCAGCGCTAACATGTAAAAACCATCGGCAGCAATATCGTGCGTGGCTGAACTAAAACCAATCAACCAAAAGACAGCCAATGTGGCTTGAACAAAAAATGGCATGGGGATTAAAAATGCAACCCCTGCAAAACCAGCACCAATCAACAACTGCATGGTAATAATCCACCAGCGTTTGGTTTTAATCATATCCACAAATGGACTCCAAAAAGGTTTGATTACCCATGGTAAATACAACCAACTTGTAAAAAGTGTTGCATCAGCATTAGACAATCCAAGGCGCTTGTACATAATCAATGCAAAAGTAGTTGCGACTACTACATACGGGATTCCCTCCGCAAAGTAAAGCGTAGGAATCCATGCCCAAGGTGATTTTTTTAGAAAATTAGCCATTATGTTGATTTACAATTTATTAATTTACAATGTACAATTTGACAAAGCGGTTTTACCACACTCTTTTTATATCGCCTTTATTCTTGAGTTCATTGGCTTATTGGCAAATTAACCCATTAGCACATTACAAAGCCTATCAAAATCCTCCCCGTCAAGAGAGATTTGCCGTAGCATATCTTCAATATCGGAGGCGGTAATTTTTTCAAAGTCCTTTTCGAGTGGAGTAATAAACACCCCTCCCAAATCGACAGAAGCAGGGCTAATCAGCAAATTGGCATCTCCATCGGCAAAATATTGCCAGGGGCGATGCAACTTACGGGGGAAAACCCATAATGTCCACATCCCGTTTGCATACCGACAAAGAAGATTCAACATCGGTTCGGGACTGTCGGGTGGAACAGTCAATAAAGTGTAGATTTTTTCAAATTCTGCCATTAGCGCGGCTCTGTCTGCCGACTCAAGTACTAATGCAGCACAAGGATAGTAAGGAAGTCGCGAAACGGTTATTTCAGGACGATTAATAAGCACAATGGCCTGTTTGCGATATGTATTTTCCCAGTTTTTTTCGAGAGGCAGAAATCCTCTGTTGCCGGCCTGAAAATGCATGTGATCGGGAGCTGAAGCTCCGCATTTCGGTCCGTTATAGAATAGTACAAAATCAGTCAGCGTTTTTGCCAAATCCAACATATCGCCCAAACGTGTACGAATAAGTTGATCGGTATGCTCAAGTGCCGGTATGGTCAGATGTTTCTCAAATATTGGAAACGGATTGACCAAAATCAAATAATCATCACCAAATGGCAATCCCTTCTGTTGTTCCGGTAGATTGGTGCTGCACAAAAAACATCTTCGCTCTTGAATGGACTTTGCATCCACTTTAGCTGCCGAGGATACAATGCGCGATGGATTATATTGCACTGTAATCGTAAAGCTACCCACCGTGAGTTCCTTGGTTCTAACCTGTTGCAACGCCAAATAGTTGCGTGCAGGTAGTTCCCAGGTCGCGATTTGTTGGTCAACTAAAGCCAATGCCAGGTCAGACATTGTATTGCCATGTTGATAGGGTAATAGCTCTTCGATCTGTATGTTTTTGCTCATGGTACTGAATTTAACATCGATCACTATACAGTATCCATCTCATTCAGAGAGGATAATCAAAAAATATCTCCCGTATTTTTCAACGGGTAAAGCTTTTAAGGTTATTGCTTGTTAAGCTGTTTACGGGCTTGCACTTCCCATGTGCGTATACGGTCTTTGTAGGTATTGTGCCCGTTCATCTTCACAATATCAAGTGATGCATCCGAGTTATCGTCCCAACGACGACACAAGTAAAGCACATCATAGATGCGACCAATACGGTGTTCGCGCGAAAAATAAAGTCCTAACGCATAATCTTCTCCATAGCTGGTATTTGGCACTTTGATGGCACGCAACATTGGAGTATAGAATGCTCTTGGGGCACCCAATCCATTAATCCGAAGCGCATTGTTTCGTCCATTATCAGGAGTCCACTCTTTGTGGTCTATTATTCCCGGTGGAATTGTCTCCATATCAAAATTAGTCATTCTATAGGTGCCCACCACCATTGCACATTTTTGTTCATAAAAGGCATCGACAATTTTTTGCAAGGTATTTTCATCGCTGTACACATCGTCGCTGTCAAGTTGTACGGCAAATTTTCCACAATTTGCATCCTGCACACCCACATTCCAACAACCTCCAATACCCAAATCAAACCGTCCGGGAATCAGGTGAATAACCCGAGCGTCGGAAGCATATTTTTCAATTATTTCGGCAGTACCATCAGACGAGTGGTTGTCGATAATAATCAGGTTAAAGTCAAAACTGCACACTTGTTTAAGAACCGACCGAATAGCATCTTCAAGGGTTCTTACACGGTTGAAAACCGGAATAATTACCGAAGCTTCAACCGGGAAATCATTTTCATCAAATGCTACATCCTTAAATTGAGGAGCCAAATATGCTCCCGCTTTTTTCAAATGGTCGGTACAGACCAACTCCATTTCTACCTGCACCTGGCGGTTTTTGGGATCCACATAGTCAAACATCTTTTCGCCCGACTTACGTGTATCTGTTTCTATTTCAGAATATAGATACTCGTTAATATGTACAATATCATGCTTTTGCGACACTTTAAGCCACAAATCGTATAATCCGGCAAAGCTATATTCAGCCGTAATTGTTACGACAGCCTCTTTCAATGCTTTTGCGCAGAAAACCAGCACAGAGCCAAAGTCGAAATCGTCGCGCAAACTACCTTCCTGAAAAGCAATTACAGGATGAACTTTCTTTACACCGTCCACTATTTGATATGAATCGGCATAAATCATCCCTGCAGCCGAATCGTCAGCCAAATTGACCATTCTATCCAACGCAAAATAGCCCAATTGCAACGGCAATTGCTTCAAATATACCAATGAATAATCGGCATCACTATGCGCTGCAATCAACCTCATGGTTGCACTACTTTTCAGACTATCTATCTTCAGCACTTTGCATCCATCAATTTCGGCAGGTGCAGTTGCATCGGTTGCTAATAAGTAAATTTCGCCTACCAATGCTGAAGCTTTAACCGCCAACAAAGTAGGTTCAATTTGCTCTTTTGATACGTACGGTAAAAAACAAGTTATTCTTTCCATGGTTCAAATTTCTGCTTTATTTTTTATCAAAAAAGGCATCAGTCGCTTTTTTCACAGAGCCATGCACCAGCAATAAAGTCTTTGCTGCTTCATATTCCAGATTTGTTTCCTCCATAATCATGCGGGTGCCTCTATCTACTAACTTTTTGTTACTCAGCAACATATTCACCATACGATTCCCTTTTACCCGCCCCAGTTTAATCATGGTAGCTGTAGTAATCATATTCAGCACCAGTTTCTGAGCTGTGCCGGCTTTCATACGTGTGCTACCGGTTACAAACTCAGGCCCCACAATCACTTCAATGGCAATATCGGCATATTGAGCCATCGGTGAATCAGGATTACAGGCAATGGCTGCGGTCAAAATTCCATTTTCCTGCGAATGTTTCAACGCCCCAATCACATAAGGAGTGGTTCCCGAAGCTGCAATACCAATTACAGTGTCATTGACATTAATATTGTAGCCCTGAAGCTCTTGCCATCCCTTTTCTTCGCTGTCTTCGGCAGCTTCCACTGGATTTCGCAAGGCTGTATCGCCACCCGCTATCAAACCAATAACCAATGTATTGGGCATACCATAAGTCGGGGGAATCTCCGACGCATCGAGGACTCCCAACCGACCACTGGTGCCGGCGCCCATGTAGAAAATTCTTCCTCCCTTCTTCATCCTCAGCACAATCAATTCCACCAATTTTTCCAATTGTGGAATGACCTTTTCTACAGCCAACGGCACTTTTTTATCTTCTTCGTTGATGCCGGTCAATAGTTCCAACACCGAACTTTTATCGAGATTGTCGTGCAAAGACGACATCTCCGTTATTTTTTTAAACACCATGTGTGGGTTCTAATTTATTCTTTCTACTGGTATGATACAAAATCAAATCGTCAGTTGGTGCCTGAATCACTTTACCCATATTGATGGATAAATCGGAGGCAACCTTGCGCAACACATCCTGATAATAATACCCTATAGATCCAATCACATTTACCTTATTGTTCAGATAATCATACTGATACACATTCCTTTTGAAAAAATCGGCAAACCCATCATATACTATTTGATACATTTCAGGTTCATTCAGGTTTTCTTTGAGAAAAATAGACAGTGAAGCCAAAAAACGGTTAGGGAAAGGTTTGCTGTAAATATTTTCAATTATCTGAGCCGATGTTAGTTTAAAGCGTTCCAAAAAACGTTCTTTAATATCATCATTCAATTGATTCTTAAGACAATCAGCCACTAAACGCTTTCCCAACGATGCTCCACTTCCCTCATCACCAATAATATAGCCCAATGGCGAAACTTGCTGAACCACATCATGGCCATCGTAATAGCAAGAATTGGAGCCAGTTCCCAGAATGCATGCAATGCCGGGTTTGTCACCGCACAAAGCTTTGGCTGCGCCTAACAAATCGCTTTCTACTTCAATCACATCGTATTTAAACACTTTCGAGAATGCGGAACGCACAACCGATTTTTGTTTATCGGTAGCACAACCGGCACCATAAAAGTAAATTTCATGAATTTCATTCACACCCAAATGTGGCAACAAAGTCATACGCAGGTGTCCCTCAATCTCATATTCTGATTGAAAAAAAGGATTGATGCCCGGCGTATAATAATGGATGCAGCTATTATCGTCCTTTAATAATGTCCAATATGTTTTGGTAGAACCACTATCGGCAATTAGTATCATAGCGCTATTTTTAGGTTATTCTTTTGTTTTCTGGAATTGTTGACTCAAAAGTGAAACGTTGAGAGCCCAACACGAAAAATATCAATAAATCTGCAACTTTCCGCAACTGTATTTACTCAAGATAGTAATATTAGAAAGCTTAGAATATCTCCGTGAATGTGTGACAAAGTTAAGCTAAACTTCACAAAAAACAACTCCCACCAACAAAAAAAGAATTATTTTTATTATATTTATTGTTTTCATTCATATTTTTAATTTTAAATGCCTCAGGAACATTGTGCTGAGTACATAAAAATGAAATGAAAACCATTAATAAGACAAGATTCTAAATGCTTTATATTACTATTTACGTGCGGTTTATGGCACATAAAACATTCCTATTGGCAGGAGTATAAAGTTTGACAACATAACAACTACATAATTGACAATGTTAACACACACAAACATTCTTCAAAATGAAGAAAAATTAGAGGATTGAGAATAAAAAAACAGTCGATTCAGCACAATCAACTGACTCTGAAAAATCGGAGACAACGCCAGTTTTCGTTAATCAAAACGACAGTGGTCGGTATGATATCGTACCAATCCCGGCATCGGAGATTTCTCTATTTGTCCCACTTTCACATTAAATTCAGCCGCCACTTCTTTTAGAATATCGGCATAATGGTACGCTACCAAACCCATAAAATGAACGGGGTAAGTTTGATAATCGTAATGCATAATATTCCGAGAAAAGAAGTTTCTAAAATTCTGTTTGACCAACTCATACACATATTCGTGATTGAGATGTTTCTCCAGAAAAAAAGAAAAGCTTGCTAAAAAACGATTTGGAAAAGGCTTACTATACACATTTTCAAGGATTTCTCCTGGAGTAATTTTGTATACATCGTAAAACATATCACACAGTTCCTTGGGCGCAATCTGTTTCATACAATCACTCAGAAACATTTTTCCCAACACTGCACCACTTCCCTCATCACCTAAAATATAGCCCAAAGGAGACACATTGGATACAATTTTTTCGCCATCATAAAAACATGAATTAGAGCCAGTTCCCAAAATACACCCAATACCCGCTTCGTTACCGAACAACGCACGAACCGCGGCGAGCAAATCAGTTTCAACCTCAGCAGGAGCTCTAAATTGAGTTACCAAAGATGCCTCTATCACATCCTTCTTCTCTTGAGATGCACAACCGGCTCCATAAAAATAGATTTGATCGATTTTCTTTTTGAAGAAAACCTCCGGCAATTGTAAACGAATTGATCTACTAATCTCTCTGCGCATCTGAAAATAAGGATTTAATCCCTCAGTAAATGCGCGTTCAATTACATAAATCCCTTCGACCAAGCACCATTCGGTCTTTGTAGAACCACTTTCTGCTAATAGTTTCATTCCGTGTTGAGTTTAAGGAATTTGCTCCTCCAACAAAATATACTTTATATAAAGGAAGTCTTATGCGTATAACTATCAATTTTATCCGACACCTTATATCAATGTAATAAACATTTAAAGTTCATTATTTTCTTTACAAAAATAGATATTTTATGTAGGAATACAAAGAAGAAAATCTTGAAAATAAGAGCTGTAAAAACAATATTTTGATTATATTTTTTATCCTGTTTTTATATTATTATAGATATTTTATACACTAATAAAGTGCAAATATAGTGGTTTATAACTTACTTTGCAACGTCCAAGCAAATTAAATCTATCATTATAAAATTTCCCATAACTCGTCAGTCGTTAACAGACTGAACAATAAGACTAAACAAGATATAATGGAATCTACCAAGAACATTTCCGCCTTTTTAGAAGAAGTGCGCCAAATACTTCCCTCAAAACAGCTTTTCACCGACCCAACCAGGTGTTTGGCGTGGGGCACCGATGCCGGATTTTATAGACAAACACCTCATATCGTGCTATTTCCTGAAAGCGAAGCGGAAGTAACACAACTATTGCAGAAAGCAAATGAACTGAAAGTACCGGTCACTTTCCGTGCCGCAGGAACCAGTCTTTCGGGACAAGCTATAAGTAATTCAGTGTTGATGGTAACCGGAAAAACGTGGGAAAAGTTTCAAATTCACGAAAATGGTGAAGTAGTATCGCTGCAACCGGGAATTATTGGTGGACGAGTGAACAAGCTTTTGAAAAAATATGGCAGAATATTCTCTCCCGATCCGGCATCACTCGACTCAGCGATGGTAGGTGGCATTATTATTAACAATGCCTCTGGCAAAAGTTGCGGGACACATGCCAACAGTGATAAAATATTACGTTCGGCACGCATTATTTTTGCCGATGGCACCTTACTCGATACTTCAGATGAAGAGAGTAAAGCTTCTTTCAAAAAAACTCACGCAGATTTTTTTGAAACATTATTGCAAATACGTGCCGATATTCTTAATGACAACGAGCTTACAGCCCGCATTCGACACAAATACAGCATAAAAAATGTAACCGGCTTAAACATTTTACCCTTTGTTACTTACGAAGATGCTTTTGATATTATCACCCACCTGCTGGTTGGTTCCGAAGGCACATTGGCATTTTTGGCAGAGGCTACGGTTCATACCGAAATTGAGCTCCCATGCAAAGCCAGTGCAATGGTCTATTTCAAAGATATTAAAACTGCATGTTATGCGGTGCAAAAACTGAAAACAACCCCTGTAACGGGAGTTGAACTGCTCGATCGCAAAGCCTTACAATCGGTAACAGGACGCGAAGGCATGCCTGAATATCTGGGCGAATTAGCCGATGGAGTAACCGCTTTGCTTATTGAGACTAAAGCCGAAAACACCGAATTACTTCAAGAAAAAGTGAATGCCATCACTCTCACAATTCAGCAATTCGACACCATAATGCCGGTGAAATTCACTGACAAAGCTGAAGAATATAGTGTCTGGTGGTCTATCCGCTCGGGCATATTTCCTTCTGTGGGAGGAATGAGAGAGTTGGGTACCACCACATTAATAGAAGATGTGGCTTTCCATATTCAGGATTTGGCAGAAGCCACTTCCGAATTGCAGACTATCTTACTCAAACATGATTATACCGACAGTGTTATATACGGACATGCATTAGAAGGAAATTTCCATTTCATTATCAACCAACGGTTTGATACTCAGCAAGAGGTTGATCGTTATGAAGCATTGATGAATGATGTGGTTACATTGGTAGCAGATAAATACGACGGGTCGCTCAAAGCCGAGCATGGCACAGGACGAAATATGGCTCCTTTTGTAGAACGCGAATGGGGGAGCAAAGCTTTTGACATCATGAAAAAGGTAAAGAAGCTTTTCGACCCAAACAACATATTGAATCCCGGAGTGATTTTTAATGATGACCCCAAATGCCATATCAAAGACTTTAAACCACTACCACTTACAAATTCGCATGTCGATAAATGTATAGAATGTGGTTTTTGCGAAGTAAATTGCCTCACTTACGGCTTCACACTTTCTTCGCGTCAACGCATTGTGATTCAGCGAGAAATATCGCGACTAAAAGAGAGCAATGAAAATCCGGCATTGCTTGCTTTATTACAAAAAGGATATTCATACCTTGGCAATTCCACCTGTGCCGGTGATGGATTATGCTCTACTTCATGTCCAATGGAAATAAATACGGGACATCTCACGCACGATGTACGCCACGAGCTTTTACCAACCGGCAGTTTGGGTTGGAAGGTGGGCGATTTTACAGCGACACATTTTTCGGGGGTAAAAAGCGGACTCCGTTCGGTGCTTACGTTGGCTAACTTTACCCATTCGGTGATTGGCAGTAAGAGCATGACATTTATCTGCAACGAGGCCAACAAAATGGGATTACCACTATGGACAACCGCAATGCCCAAAGCGCATAAGATACATATTGAAAAAATTCATCAAAAGAAATCAGACAATAAAGTGGTCTATTTTCCCAGTTGCATCAACCAAACAATGGGAGTGGACAAAGCGTGTCCCGAGCAAACACCGCTGTCTGATAAAATGACGGCATTGCTGCAAAAAGCCGGATACGAAGTCATTTTCCCAAAAAGAATGGAGAACTTATGCTGTGGAACAATATGGGAAAGCAAAGGAATGTACGATATTGCCGACCGTAAAACCGAGGAACTTGACGACTCGTTGTGGGAAGCAAGTGAACATGGCAGATACCCTGTAGTATGCGATCAAAGCCCTTGTCTGTACCGTATGCGCGAAAAAATCAGTAAAATGAAACTCTATGAGCCGGTGGAATTTATTGAAAAATACTTAGTGGAGAGATTGGCATTTTTGCCCATTGACGAACCTGTAGCAATTCATACTACCTGTTCGATGACCAAAATGCACCTGAAAGAAACATTAGTCCGTTTAGCCAACCGATGTTCCACTCAGGTTTTCATTCCTGATGAAGTGGGATGCTGTGGTTTTGCCGGCGATAAAGGGTTCACCACCCCCGAAGTAAATCGCTACGCACTTCGCAAACTTCAACCGCAATTGGAAGAAAGAAAAATTAAGAGGGGATATTCCAACAGTCGCACCTGTGAAATCGGACTCACCACCAATGGCAAGATTCCATATATGTCAATTGTGTACTTAGTAGATCAATGCACCACGGCAAAACAGTAAATTACCGACACAACAGCTCCTTTGCATTGGCACACAAGTTTATCAAACAGATAGCAACATCTATTTGTCAATCGCCATAAAAACAACCACAGTTGTATCATTCTTCTGTGCAGTTGTATGAAGCAACTGTACAGTTGAATACTCCAACTGTAGAGCATTGTGATTCAACTGCACAGTTTGATTATCAATAACCACAGTTCAATCGTGCAACTGCACAGTCGTGTAATACAACTGTGGAAAACAGCGATACAACTGTGCAGTCAGATAACGCAACTGTGCAGGTGAATGATGCAACTGTAAAGATTAATGGCACAACTGTAGAGGTTTGTTGTACAATTTGCAGAATCAGGAACTAAAAACAAGGCATATCATCTTGCTCTTTCAGCAGACTTACCACATCAGCGTTTTTATAACACTGAATAACAGTTGCTTTCTCAATTCACCTCTTCCGCTTTTGGAAAGACAACCGATGCCAAAATGCTGACACCAAGAATGCCTACAATTGCCAGCAAAGAAACCGGTGTGCTGATATGAATTTGAAGAATACTGCCCAACAACATCTTTACGCCAATAAAAGTAAGCAACACTGCCAGCCCTATTTTGAGATAATGAAACATATTCATCACTTTTGAAATAAGGAAGAAAAGCGAGCGCAAGCCCAAAATAGCGCATATATTGGAGGCAAACACGATGTATGGATCTTTGGTGACCGAAAAAATAGCCGGCACAGAATCGACGGCAAACAAGACATCCGAAAACTCTGTCACCAATACTACCAAAAATAGCGGTGTCATCATCCATTTGCCATGATGTGTGATAAAAAAACGATCCTTTACAAAATGCGGATGTACGGCAAAATATTTAGAGGCAAAGCGAACCACTGGATGTTTCGATATGGTTATTTTTTCTTCTTTATCTTTGTCAATATACATTTTTACTCCGGTAAAGATTAAGATTGCACCAAAAACCCACATCACCCAATCGAAACGCTGAATCAATGCCGATGACAGAAAGATAAAGAGAAAACGCATTACAATGGCACCAAAAATACCCCAAAACAACACTCGATGATAATATTTCTTCGGCACACTAAAGCTCAGAAAAATCATGATAATCACAAAGATATTATCAACCGATAGCGCATATTCAATGACGTAACCGGTAAAAAACTCCAACGAAAGCGCTTTGCGATATTGTTCCAGATTAGCCGCCAAGCCCAACGACTCATTCAGTACAAGTCCATGACCGTGCGCCACGTTTATTTCCTGCAATTTTTGAAATGTATCAACCGAGTGAATCATATCGCCATACGATCCTATAAACAAATACACACATACCGCCAAAATGCCCCACACTATAGTCCAAATGGTAGCTTCTTTGAATGAAACCTCATGGCTTGTGCGATTAAACAACCCAAGGTCGATTGACAAGACAATAAAAACGAGGATTAGAAATCCTCCAAAAAAAATTACTTCGTGACTCATTAATATGGATTGAGTTTAATTTTTGAAGACTAAATAAACGGCAGCAATCATTAACAACATGGCTGCCACATGATTCCAACGTATTTCGATTTTGAACACAATCACCGAAAAGATAATGAAAACCGCCAACGTTATAACCTCTTGTATTATTTTGAGTTGCATCAGAGAGAAAGAACCTCCATTACCCAAAAAACCAAAGCGATTGGCAGGAACCTGCATACAATACTCAAAGAAGGCAACACCCCAGCAAATGAGGATAATTACAAAAAGAGGCAAAGAATTAAACCATGAAAAATCGCGCATTTTCAGGTGCCCATACCAGGCAATTGTCATAAAAACATTGGCCGCGATTAATAAACCGATGGTTGTGAGTCTATTATACATTTTGCAAGTTTAATGAGAGGAGCCTTCTATTTTGCATTTTTCCCCCGCAGCAGGTTGACATTTCCTTTCAATTTATACTTTTTCCCATCGGTTCCGGTGGCAGTAATGAGGTAGTAATACACACCCGGAGGAGCTAACTTTCCGCCGGTTCGTCCATCCCATCCTTCACCCGGATCGGTAGAAATAAAGACACGTCCCGCCCACGAAGAGTAGAGCAAAATTTTATACGTAGCAATAGAACGATACGACACTCTAAATTCATCGTTTTTACCATCTCCATTTGGAGTAAATACATTGGGTACTTGAAGAAAAGATTTGCTCACGATTACAATCACCGAATCGCTACTTGTACAAGTACCTGCAGTATTGGTAACAGTGAGCAGCACCTTATATGTACCCTCATCGTGAAACACATAACGCAAATCGGTATCGGTATATCTCAGGTAAGTATTGAGATTTGCCAGGTTATATACTTTCCATTCATAAAATTGGGTGACCGGCAAATTGGCATTGCTTTTTAATGAAACATCAAGTGGACCGGAACCTTCCAATGCGGCAATTTTGCGTCCGGCTTCATTCAATGCATCACGCTCAATAATACTACCCGTCAAATGGCACTGAGTGCGGATTGCGCTATAAACACCTGATGATATAGAGCTTGTAATTCCAAACTGTGTGGCGTATTGATCGCCTGAAAGAATAAATTTAGTGTCTTTTAGGGGAGCACTTACGGAAATGGTCGTAATAGGAGTTGAGATTTTTTGAGTTTGATCAATATCTGTCCATTTATCAGTTACATATTGCAAATCGGAATAGGTAAGCGTGAATTGACGCTTCAATCCCTGTTTGACATTACTTTTATCATAATATGCCAACTCGGGAATAGTTCCGTTGAAAACTAGATTGAGATTGCTGCATTTGTCCGAACCTTCAACCGGAGTCAGACTGCTTAAAGTGGCTAAATATTGCTGATAATCAATCACCCATATATAATATTTCTTCCCATCAGCGGTCAATATATAACCTGTAGCATTCTCAACTGCCACCCAAGACTGATTACTCATAAACGTCCCATCATATTTCTGCCAGGTAAAGCTTGTGGCAGTGCCGGTAAATTGCACCTGATTATCCGCCGTAATCCCATTGAAAAGGAACACTGCATCAACATTTGTAATACTGCTCCCCGTCAACTGAATAGAATGACCAGTTCCTGTTGCCATAAACTGAGGAAAAGCCGCAATTGTTATGGAGAACAAAAAAGCAAACACAGCAATTTTTTTCATCCGAGAATAATTTTAAATAAAAGATTAATAGTGCTTTGGATTTCAACTAAAAAGATGAGAAACTATTAGACTGATGATACAAAGTAGCGGTTCTCGCGTACAAAGTTACTATATAATTTACAATTTGGCAAAAGGATATACCTCCAATCTAAATGAAAGCTTTATGAAACGAGTCACAAAAGACGGGAAAAGTTTCATGCTTCCATTAAAATCAAAATTATTCTCATATGAAAAACGGAATGAGACAGAATATCTTGTAAAACCTCTTGCCAAATAAATCTATAACAAAAATCATTTTTATTATTAAACAATTTATTTTTATCTTTGCATGTATAACTAACCGTCCACATGCGCAACCTGACATTGTTTCTTGCGGCTTGTCTTCTAATCTCCTGCTATCGCACCTCACCCGGCGACAGGACATTATTGAACCGTGCCGATAAGCTAATGGAAACGCACCCTGACAGCTCGTTGCTTCTTTTAAAAAGAATATCAACACCTAAAAAGCTATCATCCCCCGACAAGGCACTTTATTCGCTTCTTTATAGCCAGGCACTCGACAAATGCGATCAATATATAGAATCCGATTCCCTTATTAAACCGGCTATAAATTACTATCCATACGGTAATGAGGCAAAAAGAGCCGGTTATGCCTTTTTCTACTTATCCCGCTGTGAGCGAAACCGTGGCAACGCCCAAGGAAGAGCCGAAGCTCTGATTAAAGCCATGCCTTTTGGGCATGAATGTAAAGATTATAAATTAATGGGATTCATTTACAGTGAAAAAGCTACAATTTATAAAGAACAGAATCAAACCGATAGTATGCTTTTATATAATAAATTAGCATTATCAGCTTTTA
>Ga0302286_10000187_pt1 | contig 52290 bp, 44 predicted proteins | sample III_Fen_E2_3_FD_198765 | JGI IMG/M metagenome (GOLD analysis project Ga0302286, IMG submission 198765) | Peat permafrost microbial communities from Stordalen Mire near Abisko, Sweden - III_Fen_E2_3 | ecosystem: Environmental > Terrestrial > Soil > Wetlands > Permafrost | place: Sweden: Abisko...
ATTTTCTTATTGTTGGGATACGGTTATTCGGTAATGTGGGGGGGGGAGGAGGTGGGTAAGGGAGTTTGATTTCATTAATCAAAAGTAAGTCACACTTTCTAAATCCCAAAATAAGGTTATACGATTTAAGAATTATTATAGACTAAAAGGTATGTGCAAAATTGTAATATTTCATTTATAATGTATCTTTGGACTAATGGAAAATTTATCTGACATATTAGTTTGGAAGCAAAATTTTGGACTTTTACCTATTCTTTTAAAGCCAAATCTGAACAAATCGGAATTTGTAATGCTCAATGGTGGTTATGGAGATTTTTGTTTACAAACCGATATGGATGAATATGATACAAAAGATTATTATTCGAAATCTTGGTCGAGCAATACAAGTAATTTTATTGTTCTAGGTGATTCCAGCTTGAAAATTTTTAACTGGTCGAGAGATATTCAAGAAGAAGTACCAAAAAAAATAGTAGCTGAACATTTTGACAAGTTCTATAATTATCTATTGTCAAAAAGCTACAAATCAAATAAAGATGTTGTGCCTTTTATTATTGACATTTTTAGGCAATTTCGTAACATTACACTTGAAAAATCTAATCCAGTTGAAGCTTTAAGTTTGTTGTTTTTGTTATTAGCTAGCCTTGAAGATGACTACAAGAATTTTGACAACGAGAAATGGAATGTAAAAGAAATCAATATACCCAATGGATTTGATTTCTATGTTGAAAAAATTCGTGCTGGTATCAGAAATATTAAACCTGAAACTGAATTGATTATTAGACATTCGGCTGGCGTTCTATTTCAAGAGGCACAAAAAGAAGTATTATTTTTTAATCCTCAAAGAGACTTATTTGGAGGGTTTTCTAATAGATTAGAGACAAAAAATCAGTTATACTCTAGTATTCACTATACTCCACCATATTTAGCTAGAACAATTGTTGAAAACTCATTAAGACAACTAAATTTTGCAACAAAGGAAACACTAAAAATATTTGATCCTGCATGTGGTTCTTCTGAATTTTTAATTGAAGCATTAAAACAATTAAAAGAATTAAACTATACAGGAAATATTGAAATTATTGGATGGGATTCTTCAGAAACTGCGATATGTACATCAAATTTTTTACTTAAATATGAACAAAGAACAATCTGGAAAGAAAAGCTAAGTTTCACCATTAGATTAGTAACGGATTCATTAACAGAGGAATGGGAAGATGATTATGATTTAATATTGATGAATCCCCCATTCATATCATGGGAACTATTAAACACAAAAGAATCAAGAGATGCAGTTAAAGAAACCTTAGGGGCTGCTTTTTCAGGAAAACCGAACCAAGCTAGTGCTTTCTTTTATAAATCAATTCATCACTTAAATAATTCAGGGGTGGTCGGCTGTGTTATTCCATCTTCTTTATTAACCCTAGATGCCTATAAGAAGTTAAGAAATTCTGCTTTTGAAATAGTTACTTTAAGTCTAATTGGTAAACTTGGGAACTTCGTCTTTGAAGATGCACTAACAGATGTCAGCTTAATTGTTGCTCATAAACCTAAAACGAATATAATACCCACAATTCTTTGGACAAGAAATGAAAAAGGGATAGCACAGAGTGCTCTTCGTGATTTGCGGAAAATGAATTATTCTAATGGCTATTCTGTTGATGAAAAGAATTATAGTGTATTTCAACCGATTACATTTCCAGTTCTTCAGGAAAGTTGGAAAACAATTTCATTGAAAGAAAACAAATTAATAAAAAATATTGAACGATTTATTATAGAAAAAAAACTAGTTCGGGTCAAGGATGTCTTTAGTGTTAAACAAGGAATTAATTCAGGCAACAACAATCTTTTTAAACTAACGAAAGATGAATATCATACGTTAAGTGAAAATGAGAGACAATTCTTTCGCCCTGTTATTGACAATTCGGCTATTAGTATAGGAAAACTATCTGTTGTTAATTATGTTTGGTATCCATACAATGAACATGGCATACAAATAAAATCCGAGGCAGATTTTCAACAAATGTCACCTAAATTCTTTTCAAGATTATTTCCACACAAAGAGGATTTATCTCAAAGACCCAGAAAAGGCGCAATTAATTGGTGGTATTTAAGCGAGCATAGAGCATGGCTGCTGAAGAATGAACCAAGACTTGTATCTACTCGATTTGGCAACTCTAGTTCATTTGCGTATGATAAAACTGGAGAATTTATAGTGGAAAATGGGAACGCATGGATACCTATAAAGGAATTTTCAGAAGAAAGTTATTATTTCTATTTGGCATTGTTTACTAGTGAGTTATTTGATAAATTTTTATCAATATACTCAAAACAACTTTCAGGTGGTAACTGGTTTGATTTAGGGAGGAAGTATTCACAAGAAATTCCGATTCCAAATGTTCACTTAGATGAAGTAAAGAATTCTGATGCTTTTTCAAAGCTTGTCGAGATTGGCAAAGAATTGTCTCAAGGAAATACATATCTGAGAAATATTTCTAATGAAATATTAACTAAATATTTTTATCCTGAAGCATAATGTTAAACTCATTACAAGAGCAACTTTCACTTATTGAAGATATCAACAATTCTTGCAGATTGTTTTTTTCTGAATCCACTTTTTTCCTTCGTCCAAGCAAAACAAATAGGTTTATGCTGACTGGAAGTTACAGTTCATCCGCAATTAATAATCATGGAAATACTTCTGAAGAAATAAATGTAATTAAATGGTTTGACGATCTTTGGATTTATATTGAGATAAAGTTTGAAAATCAAAACACTTTTATTTCATTATCCGTTTTTCAAGGCGTGGATTCAGATTGTGTTAAACACCAACTCTTTCGGGCAGAATGGGATGATTACAACAACGATGAGGAAAAGCATCCTCAACCTCATTGGCATATTACATCAAATCAAGGCATTGAAAAAACATTTGTGGAACTTGCAAGTTTGGATGATGCTGACACATTTGTAAATTTACTTAAAGAAGAAAAATCAAAACTAATAGATGTAAGTAAGATTCACTTTGCAATGAACGGGAACTGGATAAATAATGAATCCGAAATACACTCTTTAGATGATAAACCTAAAATAATTAACTGGTTCAACGGTCTCTTTGCTCATCTCAAAGTTCAGCTTGAGTATGTTAAATAAAGAATCAGTCGTGAAATTTGCATGTCGCACCCCCATTTGCCCATTCAGGAATTCAAAACATTAGGAAATTAAGGTTTTTCAATGGGTTTAATATTTACCTAATGAAAATAAAATGCTTTAAATTTATGTTTATAGTACACTTAGTTGTCGGTTTTAGTACTCAAATTCCATTAAAATTGAGAATTATATTATGCAATAAGTTGATTCCGAATTTGCCCTATAACGTATTTGTTTTCATTAAATTCTGGCGAACCATTTAATATTTTCTTATAAGATTCGAGGTATACCTTTTTATTTGTATTCTTAGCGAAATATTTATCTAATACTTTTTTAGCCGTACACATATTATTTTTACAAGCTTCAATAATAAGTGCATCACCAAGCTGTCGATATGATTCATATTGAAAAATGTTTGGTTTTTTAGGTTGCTGATCATCTGCTATGACAATATCGTTAAATATAATATCAAAGATTTTTTGCAATGGATTTACATCTGATATTAAAACATTATAAAGTGAATTATCAGTTGTTCCACAATATGTTCTGATCTCATGCCATGTTTTTAAATTTGCCTCAACCCTATATTTATTTTCAAAATATTTCATTAAAGCATCTTCATCGACAAGCTTACTCCTAAAATAAGAATTTTCAGAACTTTTAAATTCTCTATATTTATCATATATGCTTAATCGTAATTTTAGTTTTTTGGTTGTAACTTCTTTCGTTGCTGTATAGCCTGTTGTATGGTACTTCCGAACATGTAAATTTCTGAAATTTGTTAAACCACTAATAAATATGTTTTTAATATCAGTATTTAAAATTAAATCAATATCACGTGTTGGATCACAACTCATTAAATTACTATCACTTATAACCTTTTCAATGTTTATATAAAAATAACCCATCTTATTTATATTTAAAAAACATTGATCAATTGTTTCAATTGAAATTAGTTTATAATAATCATCCAAAAGTATCTTGCCTGTAATCTCAATTACAGCTTTATTTATAGATGGTGTTATTTGGATAAATAAATTTTCTTTTTGTTTTTGATTACATACGAAAGTTGTAATATTCTTACGATTGTTTATTCTCCACTCTCCTTCATTTTCACCTTTTTTTGTGATTGAAATATATTCTGCTTTTGTTGTAATTAATATTCTATCGAAAGTATTCATATTATACTATAATTATATTATTGTAGCTAAAAAACGTAAAACAATGCATTGATAAGCTATTATCTTTTGATTTCAAAGCTTGCCTCATCTTGAAGTTGTTTTATGGTTTTACGCCTGCTAGAATGAATCCAGCTATCTATTTCGATAGAATCAAAATATACTCTGCCGTTACTCTTGTAGAAGGGTATTTTATTTAGGTGCGTTAAGCTATACACAGTACTCTTTTGCATATCTAGTAGCTGACATATATCTTTTACCGTAAGAATTTTTTTTGCTGGTTCTACCGACTGAACAGTTGGTTTGCTGACCAATGCCAATTGTTCTTTAATGACTTCCAATTCATTTAATATTCTGGAAATACCGTAAGGTATTTGCTCAAATGATGAAATATTTTCTTTACTCATATTTTGATATTGTTTGATTCAAATTTTGAGCAAAGCTATTTTCCAAACGGCTAAAAAACAATGAATTACAGGAAGTGTCGGATGATGCGTCGGATGAATAAAAATGAATAACAACTGAGATTCAGATACTTAATGAATCTATATTGATTTAATGCTTATCTGTTCCGTCGTTTACTGTCGGTTGATGCAATAAATGTTTTTTCAGCATACTCAATCATATTTTTAATGTATTCTTTTTCAGGACTTTTTGGGTCTTTGTCGTGTCTAATTTTAGCAGGTGCAAACGGTATATCTATATCTTTATTTCGAAACAGTTGGACTGCAATTTCATAATGACTTGGTGCTTTCTGCTTAGCAATTATTTTGTTCGATAAGCATTTAATAAAAAAAGAAAGGTGAATATAGTCTCGACACCAAATTATCGGTTGAGGTGGAGCAACTGTTGAACTGAATAATTTCGAAAATTCTCTTTTGTTGCAAACTATGTAATTTTCACATAATAGTTTATCATGTAGATATTCAATCAGTTCATCTCTCTTTTTAATATTTTCATTCAATTTAAAATTGTATCGTTTCTGGTGACTTTGGTCTGCTTCGGATGTTTCCTTGTAATGAAACGTTGATAATTGAGTATCAAGATAATTGGAAAATTTTTCAATAAACCACATTTGAGTTGAAGCCATTTTATAAAAAAAGCGGTTGGCTTGACGGGTGTATTTTATTTCCTTAGTCCTGTTAAAATCAATAATGCCTTGCGGTAGGGTGTTATTCGTTGATTCTAACCGCCATTGAATTCGATTATATGAGTTTTAAATTGCTCATTTAAATTGCCGTATTTGATTTTAAAACGCTTTAATACGGTTACTAGATACGTGTTATTGCTTAACGAGTTCTGCTGTATAAAATGGTCTAAATATTCAATAAAATGGGTATATTCCTGTTCAATCATCTGTTGAAAACCCATTTCTGAAGTGTATAAATTCACACCGTTATATGATGAACTTTCAACGGGGTCAGTACAAATAATCGGATTTCCATCGAGTTTGCAGAAATTATAAAATTTTTGTTCTTCAGCCTCATCGTACTTGAATATCATAACCTATTAGATTTGTGAAAGCAAGTTAGCCGTATTTTGCAATGCACCATCATCAAACGAGGATAAATAGTTGCGAGTTGTAATTACGTTAGTATGTCCCAAAGCTTCACCAATTACTTCGATTGTTGAACCACTTCGTTTCAAAAATGTCGCAAAACTATGTCTTGCCCAACCCGTTGTGATGGAAAAACCAAAATTCAAATCATTGCATATATTCTTCAGGTGTTTGTTAGTGTTCCGTGTTAAACTTTGGATCTTATCTCTTTCCTTTTGGGGAGTGATGCCTTGTTTTAAAATATCAAACACATAAGTTTCAGTTGAAACGATAGGATTGGCGTATTGGTCTATAATCGCCTGAATTTCTGGTATAATAATGAATTGTATTGTTTCTGAACTATTTGTTGAACGTTCTGTTTTTGCACGAATCAATACAATTTTATTACCAATAATATTTTTGTATTGAAGTCTGCAAATATCTTTAAAATTTAATCCATTGCTGTAAAAGGAAAAAAACCAAAAATCAAGTGCCTTTTGTTGTGCAGGAGTTTTAACTATATAGTTTTTCAGTATACTTAATTGCTCTGTATTTAGTGCTTTTTTTGTGTTATTCCCTTTTTTGATTTTGTATTTTTTATCATTCGCCTTTTGACTGAAAGGATAGTTAACACTATTAATGAAACCTAAACTAATAGCTTGGTAATATATTGAACGTAGAGTACGAATATTCATGGAAATATATGCAACAGATTTACCTTTAGATAACATCTCTTTTTCATAGGATTGAAGAAATTCCACATCAACATCATTGAAGTTTAGTTTTTTCCTTTGTTCTTGGAATGTTTTCATTGCAGTTGAATAGATTTGGGCATTTCCTACCCTGCCATCTTGCTTTAGTTTGTCTATATATGTCTGGTAAAGAGAATAAACATCCATGTTTTTTTGAACAGGAAGATTCTTTTCAAAAAATATATCTTCAAACTTTGAAAAAGTAAATGGTTCATCAATTTGTTTTAAACTATCTTCAAATTTTTTACCTGTTAGAAAATCCAGCTTAGTCTTAATATCTTTCAAATCAGTATCCTTTAACTTCTGTGAGTTTATTTTCTGCCATTCGTCTTTGGTTAAATGATATGGTAAATTATAACGCTTCTTGACACCCATATAATGAACGTTAAGCTTTAGTGCATATTTACCTGTTTGAGTTTTAAGTTCATGTCGTGAATCAAAAAAAATAAAAGCTGTTGGTACTTTGATTGCCATGTTGTGAGTACTAATTTGTATCTATATTTGCACCTCGTTTTGCACCTCAAAGATACAAATTAAACCAAGACATACAAAATATTTAAATCAAAATAGCAGTATATCTTACTGATATTATTATATTTGTAATAGTTATATAAAACAATGTAAAACTACATATAATGATTAAGTTTACGCTTCCCAAGCTGAGGGCCGCGGGTTAGATCCCCGTTTCCCGCTCAGAAAATCAGTTAGTTGCAGTAAAATGCGATTAGCTGATTTTCTTTTTTATACCGGTTTTTTGGAGCTGCATGTAAACCAGGATGTAAACCCGACAATAAAGGATTTCATAGAGTTTAGTTAGTTTATTTAGTTTTTTATTTCAAAAACTAAATAAACTAACTACTTTTACCAACCATAAAACAAACAAATATGGAAGGTTCTGAAAGACTACAAATGCAACGGGAGCTAATTGAGTTCATTGGACGAAATAGCGAAAAAGATGAAGGAATCCAACCGGTTGCTGCACGGATCATGGCATTACTAATGGTAATGGATAAAGAAGAGTATTTATTCGATGAGATCGTTACTGAAATGCAGATCAGTAAAGGTGCTGTAAGTACCTCGCTCAAAAATCTTGAGCTTCGTGGAATTGTTGAGTACGTAACTCATCCAGGCGATCGAAAGAAATACTACCGAATCATCTCGAAAGATGTAAAAACAATGATTGGAGAAGCTGAACGAAGAATCAAACAACGAATAGATATCATCGATCAGATCGTAAGTCTAAAAACAGATCAAAACTCAAGGAACGTTGAACTATTAAAAAACATCTCCGAAGGCCTTAAGTTTTTCATCCTTAAAGCTGAAGAGTTTAAAAATAGCATCTAACAACATACTTTTGACAATGAGGCGATTAACATGCGTTTGGGGACTATTTTTTATGATCCTTTCGACCTCGTCCGGATTTGCTCAATCAACAGAGCAAACAGCCAAATACCGTCTTAAGGTGTTTGGAATGAATATCGGGGAATACGCTGTAAATCAGCAGACAGTGAACGGAGATACACACATTGAAGCCATCACCGATGTTGAAGTGAAAATCGTATTTACCTATCGGGTAAAATATATCCAAAAAAGCATCTATCGTGATGGCAGTTTATTCAGCTCCAGTGTGCAAACGATAAAAAATGGAGAAAAAAACTCGGATATGCGTTTGGAGAAACACGCTGATACATACCTAATTATCGAAAATGGGGACACTACGGTTGTTCACAATAAGATAACATACAGTGGGAGTTTACTCTATTTTAATGAGCCCATAAAGATTTCATCTATTTTCAAAGAACGAACCGGAGAAAAAGAACCAATAAAGTGTGTTGCAGATCATAAATACGTGATCACAAACAAGAATGAAAGTAAAAAAAATGAATATGAATATAAAGACGGGGTTTTAGCCCGGGCAAAACTTATTCATTCATTGGCAACGATCTATTTAGAGCGCTGCAATTAGTTTCGAGCCAATAAATACATCTATATCAACGATATAAATTGATTTTCCATTCATCCATAGAACCCATCTACTATCTGCTTCCCATTTTGGGACTGATCATCGGATTGTTCAGCACCATGATTGGTGGTGGCGGTGGATTTTTCTTTTTGCCGATTTTGACCATTCTTATTGGAGTACCCGCCCAAACAGCAGTAATTACCTCACTTGTGGCAACACTCCCAATTTGTCTGGTAGGTTCGTATGGACATTATCGCAGAAATAACATCGATTTCCGCATAGCAAGTTTGTTTGCGTGTGCCGGAATTGTTGGTGCATTCATTGGAGCTGGAATTACCAGTCTGATTAGCGCCAATCTGCTCAAAGTCAGCTTTGGCATTTATTCTATCGCCATTGCACTCAATGTGGGATTTAACTCCTGGAAAGATAAACGGGCAACTGCAACGGCCGAAGAACTTAAGCTTAAAAGCCGTACGAAAACACTAATGGGATCTTTTTACGGATTCTTCGCCGGAATCATTACCGGAACCTTTGGAACCAGTGGAACAGCACCCGTCCTGGCCGGCTTATTTTCATTGCGCATACCCGTAAAAATGGTGATTGGCACATCAATGCTCGTCGTTTTGATTAACAGCATCTTTGCTATTGGGGCTCACTTTCTGGTTGGGCAAATCGACCTTACACTGGTCTGTTTTCTAACTGCCGGCACCACCATTGGCGCATTTCTTGGTCCTAAGATACTGGCAAATATAAATACCGATCAGTCGGAGCATAAGGTGAAATTCGGATACGCGGCCGTTATGCTTGTCATCGGTATATTAATGATAATAGCTTAGTATAATTTAAATGAACAGCAAACTATGATTCAGACTATCTACCTGATAATTCTCACCTACTTTCTGCTTGGCGGACTTGGATTCTACATTATTAACCGTAAGAAAACCCCGAAAGTTGCCCGCGAAAGCTATACTAAATTCATTGCGTATTTTTTTATTATACACATCCTGTTCTTTGGAATCACTGTTAACCCGGCGATATTCAGGATACTGGCAATACTTATTTCAGGAGTTGGACTATTCGAACTATTCCAGCTATTCCGAAGGAACAATTATAAACCGATCGGATTCTTTGCGGGATCAATCATCGTTTTTACACTTCTGTCAACTGGCTTCATCTTTTTTAGCAAACTGCAAAAAGAATTCATATTGTTCTCGTTCTTAGTTCTCTCCATTTTCGATAGTTTCAGTCAAATAACTGGGCAACTCTGGGGGCGCAAAAAATTAGTTCCTAAAATCAGTCCGAATAAAACCGTTGGGGGACTTGTTGGAGGCACGCTGGTCGCTCTTGCCAGTTCACAATTACTGCACAGCCTTTTCCCGGGTACGGCACTCAAAGCATTGTTGGTAGCTACAGGAATCGTATTTTTTGCCTTTGCGGGCGACCTTGCAGCATCATTCTATAAACGAAAATTCAATGTAAAAAACTATAGCCACCTTATCCCCGGACACGGTGGATTCCTGGATCGGTTCGACAGTCTGATTGCTGGAGGAGCCTGGGTCGCGCTAAGCACCTACCTGCTTAGTCTTTAATGATTAACGATAACTCAAATTAATAACATATGGTAGTAAATACAATTGTTCTGGCGTTTGTCTATCTGATCGGAATAGCAATTCTTCTAATTTTCAACGAATTAAACTACCGACGACTTAAGGTAAAAGGAGAAATAACCCGAAAATTTGCCCATTTCACAGCAACATTGGCTACAATTCCTTTCCCTTACATTTTTAAATCGCATTGGTATGTCTTGATACTGGCAGCCGTCTTCTTCGTTGTATTGTTTGCCACTCAATACAGTAAACAACTAAATTCAATTCATGATATTGAACGGAAATCGGTTGGAAGTTACTTGTTGCCATTTTCCATATACATTACCTTTCTTCTATCCTGTCAGCTACATAACCGGTTTATTTATATTCTTCCCATGTTGCTTCTGGCAGTTTGCGACCCAATGGCCGCAATTTTAGGAATGAGTGTAAAGAAGAACAACGGAAAGATCAAACTATTCGGTATTGAAACCGGGAAAAGCTACATAGGTTCGGGAGCATTTCTGATTACCAGCTTTATAATAAGCATCATTGCCCTGTACTTTCATCGCGGAGTATTTGACTTTAAAACATTTGGATTGGGCCTGACTGTAGCCATAACTGGAACATTGGCGGAAATGGTAGGCTGGCGGGGATTCGACAATCTGAGCATTCCATTATGTGTTGCCCTTGTACTAATACTTTTCCTATAGGATTAAGCTTTAAGATAAGAGCATTATTCTCTGTCGAAATAACTTAATTTAAGCAGAAATGAAAAAAATAATCATTAAAGGGGAGAGTGTTTTAAACGTACCCAACTTAATCAGTTTATACCGACTTCTAATATTCCCGGTAATTTTATACATGGCACTAACCGGAAAAGAAAACGCCTATGTTGTTTTGCTATGCATTAGCCTGATCAGCGATGTGCTGGATGGAAACATTGCCCGCATTTTCAAACTCCAAACCCATTTTGGAGCTGCATTGGATAATCTGGCTGATATCTGCACCTACGCAATGGCTCTGCTGGGACTATTCCTTTTCAAATGGACCGAAATCGAACCTCACGCATGGATCTTATATGTGTTCCTGACATTCTTTGTTTTGAGCTATTTTGTGTCATTCTTCCGCTTCGGAAAAATCCCCGGCTTACATCTGTATTCAGCCGTTTCGGCCGGATATATCCAAAGTGCATTCTTCTTTGTATTATTCGTCTTTGGCTTTTATTCCTGGATGTATTATCTGGCTGTTGGCTGGGGTGCGATTGCTTATATCGAAAAGATCTTTGTACTGTTCAAACTCGACGATATAAAAATTGGTGTTAAAGGGCTTTACTGGTTAATGAAAAAAGAAAAATAACCGATCGTTACCTCCTGAGATATGCTACAAAGAGTTATACTAATCGTCTTAATGATCCTGGCTGGTATTCAGGGCTTTGCCCAATCGGTTACCGGTTATGTGAAAGATGAAAAAACCAAGGAGTCACTTCCCTTTGTCAATGTTTGGATCAAAGGAACATTGCAGCGGACGGTAACCGACAGTAAGGGATGGTATCGGATATCGACTCCTAAAAATGATACGTTTTGTATTTCTTCGGTGGGCTATATTACTCAGGAAATACGCATTAAGCCGAGCATAAACAATCCAATAAACATCTGGATGAAAGAGGTCATGGAGAACATCGATGAAGTCGTTGTAAAACCAGATGTTCCGAGGGCTAAAGTCATTTTCAACCAAATTCAGAAACACAAAAAAGAAAACAGAGAGAGAATACTTTCGGTCAACGATTACAAGACACTGGAGAATACCACTGTTTATATTGCTGTTGATACAGCGTCTCAAATCATTCGGTCGTTTGGGAACCTAAATGATGTCACGGTCAAAATAAAAGACCAGGATCTGCGTTTCTCTCCGGTTTACCTTTCGGAGCTGGCTCAGGATGTAAGGCCCGATAGTGTTCGGACAGTCTATCAGAAAAAGGATGGCATCTTTCCCCGGCTAAACCAGATTTTCGAAACCTTAGTTCTAAAAAGTGTCATTGCAAATCTGGACTTCTACAAGGATCAGATTTTCATTCTTGACCGCGGTTTTATCTCGCCATTGAACAACCTGTCGATGTTACACTACAACCTGTATTTAAATGACAGTACAATGGTTGACAGCACCAAATATTTCAATTTTTCATTCACTCCGAAAAATAAATACAATCAGTTATTTTCAGGCCACTTCGTTATCGAAGACAAAAGTTTTGCCTTAACAGCTATTGATGTTTACATCCCTAAAGAAGCAAACCTCAATTTTGTAAATGGATTTGAAGGTCATGTAAGGTATAAAAAAACACCGGGAACAGGATGGTTCTACGACGAACAGAATGTTGGTATCAATCTGGCAACCAAAATCAACAAAGATTCCGTTTCCAACTATAGTTCCAAACGAATGGAACGGGTCACCACCGGCAACTGCCTGATTAATAAAACCACCCGTTACTCAACAGCAACACGGCTCGATCAGGTAAAAGCCAGTACATGGAAGAGCCAGCCTGAATTTAACCTCCATCAACTGGAAACAGATCCGTATGCCCGGGTTGATAAACTAAAAGAACACAAAGTAATCAAAGGCATCGACAAGGTTGGTGGAATGGCCTTAACCAGTTATATCAATGCCGGACAGCTTGACATCGGACCGGTTTTCGATATTTACAGTTCCAACTACATCGAAGGTAAACGCTTTTCTATTCCGGTCAGAACCAGCGAAAAATGGTGCGACCGGTTTTCTATCGGCGGATTTCTGGGCTACGGAACCAAAAGCAACGAGATAAAATATGGATTTGACCTTGGCTATCAACCTCTGAAAACCGACAAATTCATTTTCCGGTTCAACTACTCCGACGACTACATCACCGTTGCACACGACAAATACCTCCGGTTCATTAAAAACAATCCGAATAACCGGGGAAATGGAAACTTCATTGCAGTAGTTACCAGTCGGGAGGATAATCCCTACCTGAAAGAGGAAAAAAGCTACGAATTTATGGCCGAATACAATTCGTTTAGCGGAGTTCACCTGGAAGTTCAACCCTATCTGTTGGCAAGTACCAGCAATCCGTATGTGAAGTTCATACAAAAGGGCATCGACTACAATCAGTATAAAAACTACGGAGTTTTGATGGACCTTCGGCTTACCTTCGGACAACATTACGACAAATATTTCTTCGACCGGGTTTATTATGTGAATCCTATTCCGGTAGTTAACCTGTGTGCCGATATTGGGCAAACCTTATTGCCCGGTTCTAGCATGAAAAATGCAGGACTTTATACTCAGTTTCACGGGTCAATTCAGGGACGAATAAACATGGGTCAGATTTTTATGAATTACATTGTCAATGCCGGATATCTGTTCGGAGATGCACCCTACGACTTATTGGATCAACCGGTAGGATCAATGTCGCTGGGCTACGCCAAAGACCGGTATAACCTTTTGCACTTTGCTGCATTCGCACACAACGTATATACCAATACACACCTGCATTTCAATGGCGGAGGAGTCATCCTCAACCGGATTCCGGTCGTTAAGAAATTCAAACTGCGCGAAATAGTTTCGTTGAAATGTCACTACGGAACATTAAACAGCGACTACAAAGGAGTATTCGATCTACCCGGCTATTACCACAATGAAATAAAGAAACCCTATGCCGAAATTGGATTTGGGGTAACCAATGTTTTTAAAGTTTTACGGATTGAGTATGTACATCAGCTGGGATCTACGTATCTTAACCGAAGTTTTACCGACAACGGCGGACTGCGCCTTCGTGCTGAAATGAGTTTTTAAGTCAGGACTATGAAAAATCTACGGGACAAAATCGTTTGGATAACAGGAGCTTCATCTGGAATTGGAGAAGAATTAGCATACGCTTTCGCCAAAGAAGGAGCCTTTCCTGTCCTTTCGGCCCGTAAGCTCGAAAAACTGGAACAGGTAAAAACCAATTGTCTGAAGTTTACCTCCAAATGCTGGGTTCAACCGATTGATCTTTCAAAGATCAATGAACTGGAAGCTGTAGTAAACTCCGTTCTGGAACAAACCGGACGGATTGATCTGCTGATAAATAATGCCGGACGTAGTCAACGTTCACTGGCTAAAGAAACACCACTGGAGATCGACCGAAGCATTATGGAACTAAACTTTTTTAGCGCAGTGGCACTTACGAAGCTGGTGCTGCCCCATATGCTCCGGAATCAATCCGGGCATCTGGTCGTTATCAGCAGTATATCCGGCAAATTTGGGTTCCCATGGCGAACAGCCTACACCGCTTCAAAACATGCCGTACAAGGTTATTTCGAAGCACTGCGAACCGAATTGATTAACGACAACATTCCGGTAACCATCGTTTCCCCGGGACGAATTAAAACGGATATTTCCAGACATGCGGTAACCAAAGACGGCTCCTCATACAACCAACTGGACAATGGTCAGGCCAACGGAATGCCAGCTGATTTATGCGCAGCCCGAATAGTTAAAGCAATTAAATGCAACCGAAAAGAAATTCTGGTAGGACGAAAAGAGCTTTTGATGGTCTATATCAGACGGTTTGTTCCAGCTTTGTATTACCGAATGGTCACCAAAATCAAAAATTAAATCACTGAATATGGGAAAGAATATTTGCGGAATCCAACAAATTGGAATTGGGGTAAAAGATGCCCGTGAAGCATGGAAGTGGTATCGCAGTGCCTTTGGAATGGACATCAGTGTTTTCGAAGACACTGCCACCGCCAAACTCATGTTACCCTACACCAACGGGAAGCAATGTGAACGATTCGCAGCTCTGGCAATCAATATGGAAGGAGGCGGAGGCTTTGAGATCTGGCAACACACCCAGTTCGAACCTCAGGCTCCGGTTTTTGAGGTACAACTTGGCGATTGCGGAATCTTCATCTGCAAAATGAAATGCCGTAATATTCAGAAAGCATTCAGCGAACATCAGGCTAAAAATTATTATATACAGGGGACTCTTGAAAAAGATCCACAAGGCCATTTACACTACTACCTCAAAGATCCGTACAACAATATCTTTGAAGTGGTGGAAGAACAGAACTGCTATACAAAACAAAAATCGGTTACCGGTGGTGTCGCCGGAAGTGTAATCGGCGTTTCGAATATCGATGAAGCTCTAAAAGTATATGCCGATATTCTTCAATACAATATCGTAGTTTATGACCAAACCGGACAATTCGACGATTTTGCTGCATTGCCCGGTGGAACAGAGAAATACCGGCGTGTACTGCTAAAACATGAACCGCGCACTGGCCCCTTCAGCAAATTGCTAGGTCCTACCCAAATTGAGCTAATACAACCCATAGAACGAACACCGAAGAAAATATTTCAGGATCGTATTTGGGGCGAACTCGGATATATCCACCTCTGTTTCGACATTATCGGGATGAACCTGCTTAACGAAGAATGCGAGCAAAAAGGTTTCCCTTTCACAGTAAACAGTGCCAATAGTTTCGACATGGGCTCCGCTGCCGGTCATTTTACCTACATTTCCGACCCAGATGGAACTCCCATTGAATTTGTGGAAACCCATAAACTTCCAATTATCGAAAAGCTCGGATGGTATATGAACCTCAAAGGAGGAGATCCTAAAAAATCGTTACCCGACTGGATGGTCAAAACCTTACAATTTAGCCGGATAAAGGATTAGAGAATTTATATTTCCAATATACTCCCGTCTTTTCTTCCTACTTTTGCCTTTTTACTTTATCCTTGATTCAATGGAACTTTTTAACGACGAATATTTTATGCAGCGGGCACTTCAGGAGGCTCAGCAGGCTTTTCATGAAGGTGAAGTTCCGGTAGGAGCAGTGGTGGTTTCGCAAAACCGGATTATCGCCCGGACACATAACCTTACCGAAACGCTTACCGATGTTACTGCCCATGCCGAAATGCAGGCGATTACAGCAGCTGCCAATTTATTGGGCGGCAAATACCTGAACGAATGTACACTTTACGTTACTCTCGAACCTTGTGTGATGTGTGCCGGTGCGTTGGGCTGGTCGCAGATTGGAAAGGTTGTTTTTGGTGCATCCGATGAAAGACGAGGCTTTTCGGCATTTGCCCCCAAAGCATTGCATCCCAAAACCGAAGTGGTTTCAGGAGTTTTAGAAAATGAATGCACAGCCTTGATAAAGGAATTTTTCCAAGGCAAAAGGTAAAAGTAAAAAGGCAAAATTCTCTGTACTTTTGACTTTTACCTTTTTACTTTTTACATTCTACCTCAAATCCTACCTTTTTCAAATCTTCCCAGAATCCGGGATACGATTTGGTAACTACCATTGGATCGAGAATTACAACTGGTCCGTACGATTGGCAGGCGGGGGCAAATGCCAGTGCCATGCGGTGGTCGTGATAGGTTTCTATTTCGGGAATAGCTTGTTTTTCGAGAGGAAAAGTGCCGTCCCATTTCAATTCGCCATGCGCCGGTTCGGTTATTTGTGCACCAAATTTGGCCAGTTCGTCCTGTAGTGCCGCAATGCGGTTGGTTTCTTTTATTTTGAGGGTTTCGAGTCCGGTAAAGTGAAATGGAATCTGTTTCATTACACACAAAACAGCAAACGTCTGTGCAATGTCCGGGTTTTCGATGAAGTTGAGCTGTAAAAAATTGGGTAAGGATAATCCGGAATTGCTTAGTCTTGATCCTTTTTCGGTAGCAGTGGTTTCGATTCCCAGTTGTTCGAACCATTTTGCTTGTATGGCATCGCCCTGTACACTGTCGGTATGTAGACCGATGAGCTCGACATCAACGTTTTCGGCCAATACCGCCATTTCGTACCAATACGAAGCTCCCGACCAGTCGGCTTCCACAGCGAATGGCCGGGCTTTGTAGGTTTGTTCCGAAATTCGTATTTCATTGCCTTTCCAAACGTGCTTAACCCCGAATTGCTCCATTAGTTTTAAGGTCATTTCGATGTACGAGCGCGACATGATTTTATTCTTCAATCGAAGAGTTAGTCCACCTTCCAGTGTTGGCGCAATCATCAGTAATGCCGAAATATACTGACTGCTCACACTTCCGTCGAGTTCGAGTACACAGCCTTTCAGGTGCGATCCGTATATTTTCAGGGGTGGGAAGCCTTCGTTTTCGAGGTATTCGATTCGTGCCCCCAGTTTGGTTAATGCCTCAACCAGAATGCCAATAGGGCGTTGTTTCATGCGATCCGATCCGGTAATGATCCATTCACCAACGATTTGCGAAAGGAAAGCCGTCAGGAAGCGCATGGCGGTACCTGCATGGCCAATATCGAAATGGTTGGTGTTGGAATTGAAAACCTGCTGCATTACCCGGGTGTCGTCGCTCTCCGAAAGATTTTCGATCGGGTAGGGGCTGTAACTCAGGGCGTGAATAATCAAAGCCCGGTTGGCAATGCTTTTCGATCCGGGAAGAACGATACTTCCCTTCAGTGTTTTATCGGATTTGGAAACAAGGTATTTCATATTTAGGAATGACAAAATTTATTATTTCAAATGCTTTCTGAAATCGATCATGCCTTTGAATTGAGGATCAATGTCTGTTTTAAGCGTTTGGTTTTTTAGGTGTGCAGCCTTAGTTGTTGCAAATGAACCATTAGCAATGTGGTATAGAGCCTGTCCCAGACGAGGATCATTCGTATCACCCCACTGCAACCCAATGATATCGTTAACATAGATTGATGGATTCATTCCGGTATAATATCCTCCCCCGTTATTCGCATTCACTGTTTCGAAGGAAACTGCATACAAATCGTAACCCTCTTTAGTTGTGGTTTGTTTTTCTTCGTATCCGATTGGAGTTGCCCAAAAACCGCAAGGTTTTCCATAGGTTGTATTTCCGATAAGGAATAGTTTCCCGGGAAAGTACGGTATTAGGTTATTAATCAGTAATTCCGATGCAGAGGCAGTGCTTTCTCCAACAATGAAGTAGATTTCAGCAGGATCGAACGAGTTGCTTTTCGAGAAGTAGTTAACCAAATCAGAGGGTTTTTCGCTCGCTGTTAAAAGTTTGTTTAATTTATTGTAAAACATAACCTTGCCATTCGCCGATGCCGGGGCTAGTAAGTTGCTGAAAGCAATGCAGGTGGACACCGAGCCGCCACCGTTGTATCTAAGGTCGACAATGACATGTTTTACATTTGCACTTTCAAATTTCGAAATTGTACTTGTTAGTTCTGTCTCCGAACTGGCACCTAAGAATCGGTTAAAAACAACATAACCTACTTTTTTGTCGCCAACCGTATAAACAGAGTCTTTTAGCACACTTTTAATGTCATAGGATGCCGCAGTCATTGAAGCATCAAGCAGCGTTTTGTCATTCTTTATAAATGTAAATTTAGCCGATTGAGAAGATAACAAGGCATTTACCACATTTGTGTATCCGACAGAAGTTGAAACCAAATAACCGTCAGTACTTACTTCGGGATGCACCTCTGCACTTCCGTTTACGGCTGCAATCTCGTATGAACGTTTAACTTGAGCCTTACCTGCTGGCGATCCTTTGTACACGTATGTTACAAACCACGAAACCGAATTTTTATCGTTATACGCAGCTGTTATCATAAATCCATAATCGCCACTAGCCTTTCCTTCTCCAATTTCTCCACTAATGCCACCAATCTTATCCAGAAAACTGTAATGATCTATTGGTTGAGAAGTCGCTGGATTAATCTTTAACGACGTAAGATAATCGAGCGTTTTCTCAGGCGTGGAATATTTCGTAGGATCGAATGTTGTGGGAAGGGCATCGTCCCAGAGATAAATCTCCTTCATATTCTTGTAAATAGCTTCCGACCATTTCTGTTCCTTAGTAAGATCTACTGGCTTTTCAGGAGTCTGATCATCATCCTTGTGACAAGAGGTAAGCGCAGTCATAATTACGCCAATAAATCCTAGTAAAACCCAAAATGCTAAGCGGTTTGATATAAGAGTCTTTTTCATGTGTGTAAATTTCCAAAGTTGGTTTGTATAATTTTCGTAATAGTTTTGATTTTTCAATAAAATGTAGCACCGACATGGAATAGCCATTTATTCATTTTCGGTTTGTGCGAGCTTTAGCAAACATGGCTATTTCATATGTTTATTATTTCAATTTATGTTATCTGTTTTTTTGTATTCCTCATCTCGAAACTGGCTACACGCAACCAGTATAATAATTCAGGGCTTCAATAATCAACTCTTTCGAACAATCGACATTGATTGCCACTTTCCCGATTGCCGGAATCAGCGTGAAATTGATTCGTTTGCCTTCGTTCTTTTTATCATGAGTCATTAACTGGTAGAGCGCTTCGAAGTCGCTGGTTTCGATTTCGAATTTTCCATATTTCCCGATCATCCATGCCGAAATTCGCTCAAGATCATCCATGGGCAATCCACATTGTTTGACCGACAAATAAAGTTCGGCAATCATTCCATACACAACTGCATATCCATGTAAAATAGGATTGCCGGTTTTTAGTGCATAGCTCTCAAATGCATGACCAATGGTATGCCCGAAGTTTAAAGCTTTGCGGATATTTTGTTCGGTTGGATCGTTCATTACATGCCATTCTTTAATCGCTACCGAATGGGCAATGATCTCCTGCAAGCTGTCGTAATTTATCTTTTCAATATTGAAATTAAGGAGTTCAGCCCAATGTTCCGGACTTTTGATTAATCCGTGTTTAAGCATTTCTGCATAACCAGACAGGAAGTTTTGATGATCGATGGTTTTTAGAAAGTTGGTGTTGATAATAACCGCGTTGGGTTCATTGAAAACGCCAATTTCATTTTTAAGACCATTGAAATTGAACCCAGTTTTTCCGCCAATCGAAGCATCAACCTGAGCCAATAAGGTGGTTGGGATGTTTACAAAGTCCATTCCCCGTTTGAAGGTCGATGCGGCAAATCCTCCCAGATCCGTCAGCATTCCACCTCCCATATTGATGAGCAGTGATTTTCGGTCGGCTCCTTTGTTACTCAGGAAGCTCCAAACCTGAGAGATGGAGTGTATATTTTTATGTTCTTCTCCTGAAGGTATCGCTACAACCCCAATCGAAAAATCCTCAAGTATAGCTTGCACGATGGGCAAACAATAAGGTGCTGCAACCTGATCGGTGAGCAAATAGACTTTCCCTGCAGGATAGTTTTTTATTATTTTCCGAAGTTCGTCGTTCAAGTGTTGTGAAAAGACGATATTTGAGTGTATTTTTGAATCAGTCATAGTACTCAGGATTATTCATTAAGACAAAGGTAAATTATTTTACTAAAGCTAATAATCCGAAGGCCTGATGCCCGCATTGTTTACAATTTTATCAGAAATCATGGAAATATCGAACCAAAAACGAAGTAAGAAGATTAAGCGGCTATTTAATTTGATCGGTATCGCGATTGTATTGGTCGGACTTGTTTTTCTATGGCTGAAGATGGATGTTTGGCTACTGATTGCAGCTGCAACTTTTGCTGTTTATTTGGGGTTTGCTCAGTTTGCAACCTTGTACTATGTGTATTTTTGTACTGATAACGGGAAGGTTCTGATTCGCTATTATCCGGTTATCTCTTTGCTAAAGAAAGAATATGAATCGATTGAGTTTCAGCATCAGTCATTGCTGAGTTTTCGGTTGGCCAAATCGATGGGATTCACAGATCTGGAAATCGTTATTAAAACCAAACGTGGAGTTGCTGAATATCCTCCTATTAGTCTGGTTGCACTTCATAAATCAGAAATTGAGTTGATTGAAAAAGAGCTTAATGCAATATTAAACAGTCGTATAGGACGCTAATTTTGGACTTCTTGTCTTTGTGGTCGGATTCTTAACTTCCTTCGAACTATGGAAAATTCCGATAGCCTTGAATATAAAATTGCCATTTCGCTAATTCCCGGAATTGGTTCTGTGACCGCCCGCACGCTGATTTCCTATGTCGGAAGTGTCGAAGGTGTTTTCTATGAGAAAGAAAAGAACCTTTTGAAAATTCCGGGTATCGGAGAAGTGAATGCGCAACGGGTTGCTCGTCAAACGGTATTGGATAGGGCTAAACGTGAAGTTGAGTTTATCGGGAAGAACAGGATTCGTGCTTTCTTTTATTTGGATGCCGATTATCCGACCCGCCTCCGGAATTGCAGCGATGCTCCTATTATTCTTTATTATCGGGGAAACGCCAACCTCAATGAACGTCATATTATTTCAGTGGTAGGAACCCGAAGTGCAACATCCTACGGAAAGGAAATCTGCGATGAATTGATTCGTAGCTTTTCGGAACGGAATTACCGGATTCTGGTTGTTTCAGGGCTTGCATATGGAATTGATGTTCAGGCGCACAAGGCTTGTTTGAAATATGATATTCCAACAGTAGGAGTCTTTGCTCATGGTTTGGATACCATCTATCCGGCACTTCATGCATCGATTGCGACAAAGATGCTCGATAATGGAGGGTTGCTTACTGACTTTATCAGCGAAACAAAAATTGACCGACAGAATTTTTTACGCCGAAACCGTATTATTGCCGGATTGGCTGATGCCACGGTGGTGGTCGAGTCGGCCGAAAAGGGTGGAGCTCTGGTAACTGCCGATATTGCCAATTCCTACAATCGCGATGTGTTTGCTTTTCCCGGACGTAGTACTGATTTGTATTCGAAAGGCTGCAATAAACTCATCAGATTGAATGAGGCTGCGCTGGTTGAATGTCAGGCTGATATTGAAAAGGCAATGAACTGGGATGTAAAGGTTTCCTCGAACCGATCTTATCAAACTTCGTTGTTTGTTGAATTGACCAGCGAAGAACAGCAGCTGGTTGATTTATTAAAAGGTGGCGATCGGTTTGTGGATGAGATTACAGTAGAAACGCAATTGCCGATGAGCAAAGTTTCGGCTTTGTTGCTTGGGTTAGAATTTAAAGGAATTGTAAGCAGTCTTCCTGGGAAAATGTACCGGTTGAAGTAAAATCAAAATAAGCACCTATCTTTGTGGCATGGCAACATTTGAAGATCTTAAAATAAGCAAGTCGGTTTTAAAAGCGATTGAGGAATTGGGGTTTACCGAACCAACACCTATTCAGGAGAAAGCAATCCCGATGATTCGTTCGGGAGTTGATGTGTTGGGAATTGCACAAACAGGTACCGGGAAAACGGCTGCCTATTTCATTCCGTTGATTATGAAATTGGTGAAAGCAGAGGGTACAGAGCCCCGTGCTATTGTTTTGGTTCCAACCCGGGAGCTCGCCATTCAGGTAGGCGAGGATCTGGAAGACTTGACAAAATTCACAAATCTCCGCAGGGCTACTGTTTATGGCGGTGTTGGCTGGACTAAACATGCTGAATTAATTAAGTCAGGTATTGATATTCTGGTTGCTACACCCGGGCGCTTGTGGGATTTATACCGTGCCGAAGCTGTTTCGTTCCGGAAAGTTAAGACGCTGGTTATTGATGAGGCCGACCGTATGCTTGATATGGGCTTTATGCCACAGATCCGTAATTTTCTGGAAGTTCTTCCTTTAAAACGTCAGAATCTCTTGTTCTCGGCTACTTTTAACGAGAAGGTTGAAGAGATGAGCCATGAATTTCTGGATTTCCCGGAACGTGTTGAGGTTGCTCCTTCTGCAACTCCGGCAAAACTGATCGATCAGGTGTATTATTCGGTGCCGAATTTTCAGACCAAGTTAAATCTGATAAACTACTTGTTGCGCGATGAGGAAGTTTTTACCCGTGTAATTGTTTTTGTTGGAACCAAAGAGAATGCTGAACAGGTTTTCAAAATTATCAAAAGGCGTTCGGAAGGTGAAAAACGTATTTTACACTCCAATAAAGGACAAAGTACCCGGTTGAATGCGATCAATGCATTTAAGAGTGGTGTTGTTAGGATATTGATTACTACAGATATATCGTCGCGTGGAATTGATGTAGACTCGGTTAGCCATGTTATTAATTTTGATTTACCCTCGAATCATGAGGATTACGTTCATCGCATTGGCCGTACTGCAAGGGCGAATAACACCGGAACAGCTATTTCGCTGATTAATCCTGCCGAAGAACTTAATCTTCATAAAATTGAAGAGCTCATCCGGATGGAGATTCCTTGTTTGGAACTTCCGGCCGATCTGGATGTTGTTGCTACCAAAATGGAAGAAAATCAAACTCAGTTGCGTGAGATTGATCGCCAGAAGCGAATTGCCGACCCGACATTTAAAGGTGCTTTTCACGAAAAAAAACATGCACAAGGCAGGGCTGCTAAAAAAGAAAAAAGGAACCTTCCTAAAGATAAATCCAAACAGAAACAATATCGGGGAAAACGATAGCCTTTCGTTGTTTTTTTACGATATTGGAATCAGTAGTTTTGAAAAAAAATCTATGTAATTTTAAAGTTTGATTTTAAAATTACATAGATTTTGTTGTTTTTGCAGTTTTATCTATGTAATTTTAAAGTGTGATTTTAAATTTGCATAAATGTTTATTTCTCGCGAAATTTATCAGGAGTTCATAGAGTCATCGAATACTTTCGCTGTTGTTACGATTACCGGGCCAAGGCAGTCTGGTAAAACGACCTTGTTGCGAAATATTTTTCCGGAGAAAAAGTATGTTTCTTTGGAAGATCCGGATGTCAGGCAAGTGGCAATTTCTGATCCTCGTTCATTTTTGAACCAGTCGGAAACCGGTTTAATTATTGATGAAATACAACGTGTGCCAGAACTGGTTTCCTACATTCAGGGGATTGTAGATACGCTGAAAATTCCGGGTTATTATATTCTTTCCGGAAGCCAACAGTTTGAACTTTCACAAACCATCTCTCAGTCGTTGGCCGGTAGGACTGCAATCTTACGTCTTTTGCCGTTTTCCATTTTTGAGATTCAGGTAGTTGCACCAACTCTTTCGTTGGAGGAACTCCTGTTTAAGGGGTTTTATCCACGTGTTTATAATCAGCCGGCAATCAGCCCAGTTCGTTATTATAATAGTTATCTGGAAACTTATATTGAACGGGATCTCCGACAATTGATTAATGTTAAGGATCTTCGGCAATTCGAATTGTTTGTCCGTTTATGTGCCGGAAGGGTTGGACAAATTTTTGTTGCCAGTAATATGGCGAATGAGGTTGGAGTAACAGTTCCAACGATACAGTCCTGGCTTTCAATTTTGGAGGCCTCTTATATTGTTTATTTGTTAAAGCCTTTTCATGCAAACGTTAATAAACGACTTGTAAAATCTCCGAAAATCTATTTTTATGATGTTGGGTTGGCGACATTTCTTACGGGTATAAACGAACCCTATCAATTGTATACAAGCCCGTTGAAAGGCTCGCTATTTGAAAATATGGTTGTGATGGAAGTACTAAAGAAAAAGTTCAATTACCTGAAATCATATCAGTTATACTATTACCGTGATAGTAATGGTAATGAGGTTGATTTGATTTTGGATTATAATACCCATATAGATGCCATTGAGATTAAGTCGTCCGCAACTTTTGATAAAGATTTCATGAAGGGATTAAAGTATATTCGGTCGGTTTTTGGTTCCCGGGTAAAAAATACGACTATTTGCTATGCCGGTGATTTAGAACAAAAAATTGGCGATGATCATCTGGTTAATTTTATGAATATTGCTCGCACGAGTGTTTGATGATGATTGGTGGCTAATTCAAAAAAAAGGCGGTTCAGAATCTAAACTCTAAACCGCCTTTTTTTACCGTCAATAAATTTCTTATTTCAGGATCAGCTCAATTACCGGGATTTCAATGTTTGGTTTGGTGACCGGCAAGCTTAGATTTAAATCTTCTGCGTTTTCACCTTCTTTCATTCCATAGCCCGAACGTTTGGTGATTTTAATCTCGGAAGCATCGTGCAGAAATTGAGCGTATTTAACTTTGCCTGCATATCCAGGTAAATTGAAATTTTGCAGTGGATAGTCCAATAAGTGAATGTACAACCGATTGGTTTTTGGGTTGTATGTGAGCAGGCAATTTTCCGGGACCTTAAATTCTTCCGGAGCTTGAGTACATCCATAGATCGACCGGTTGTTCCATTTCATCCAGCTACCCATTGATCCCAACGCTTTTTCGGCCCGTTCGTCGAATACACCACGGGCTGTTGGTCCAACATTTAGTAAGAGGTTTCCGCCTTTACTTACCGATTCGATTAATAAAACCAATAGCTGTTTGGTATCTTTCCAGGTATGTTCGTCGCGAAAATATCCCCATGATCCGCTAAAAGTTTGGCAGGTTTCCCAGGGAACTTTTTTGCCGTTAACTTCAGGCCATTTTGATACCTTGTATTGTTCCGGTGTTGTGAAATCCCATGCATCTTCGTAATCTTTCAGGTCAAGCCGGTCGTTAACTAATATTCTGGGTTGAAGCTGACGAACCATTTTGATGAGTTTTTCAGAATCCCAATCGTTATGGCCCTTTCCGTTTTCGCCAGGATATGAAAAATCGAGCCATAGTAAATCAACTTTTCCGTAGTTGGTCAGTAATTCCCGAACCTGATTATGTAGGTATTCACGGTACTTATTCATGTCCCGGTTTTTATTCAGTTCAGCTAATTTTGCCTGATCGTCGGTGCGTTGAGGATGATTTCTATCCACTGTAAAATCCGGATGGTGCCAGTCAATCAAACTGTAATAAAACCCTATTTTTAAACCTTCGGCACGAAATGCTTCTACCCATTCTTTCAATAAATCTTTACCACAGGCTGTGTTGATTGACTTATAGTCGGTGTATTTTGAATCGAACAGGCAAAATCCTTCATGATGTTTGGTCGTGATTACGGCATATTTCATTCCGGCAGCTTTAGCCATTTTTGCCCATTCGCGTGGATTATACAGGTCGGGATTAAAGTTGTCGAAATACTTCTGGTAGTCTTCCGTGGTGATTTTTTCCTGATTTTTTATCCATTCATGACGGGCGGGTAAAGCATAAAGTCCCCAGTGAATGAACATTCCGAAGCGGTCGTTGACCCACCAGGCCATACGCTCTTTTTTCTGTTCTTCGGTTTCTTTAAAAAGTTTCTGTTGGGCGTTTGTCCCCTGAATGAATAGGGTAATTAAGCAGATGATAATAACTAGGTTCTTCATTCTGTGTTGTTTAGATTATTGAATTTATGCTATTTATAATTGGTTAAAGGTACAAATTACGGTTTAAACGACAATGCTGCACTATGCTGATTTTGTGTGTTTCCAAACATGTGGGGAATCGTGAGTGTCCAAATTTATGCTTTGATGTTATTTTTGCCCGGTTCGGGAGGGCGTTTTCTTTGTTTCGCTACTTTAGCAGAATATTCCTGAAATAAAGAATGGACACCAAAATTATCGATATCGAACATGTAGGACCGGTTTCTTTTGTGACCAACGAGCGATCACGACGACTTCGCTTAAGTATAAAATCGGGTGGCGAAGTTGTTGTTTCGATGCCTCCCTCTATCTCGTATCGGGAAGCAATACGGTTTGTTGAATCGAAAATTGACTGGGTAAAACACCACCAGACTAAAGTGAAAGCCAATACGACTCTTTTTTCTCCGGAGGCTTGTTTTAAAACCCGATTCCACCAACTGGCTATTACCAAAGGAAATACCGATAAAGTGTATAATCGGGTAGGGAATGGCGTGGTACAGATTTTTATTCCTGAACGGGTTGATTACAAACATCCCAAAGTGCAGGAGTTTATTAAAACCACCTTGATTGATGTGATGCGGTGGGAAGCCAAAAATTACCTTCCTAAACGGATGAAGGAGCTTGCTGATAAACATGGATTTAAATACGAAAATGTGAGTATCAAAAACACAAAAACCCGTTGGGGTAGTTGTTCTTCGACCAATAATATCAACCTGAATCTTCATTTAATGCGAGTTCCAGAGCATTTGATCGACTATGTCCTTTTGCATGAATTGGCACATACCGTGGTGAAAAATCACGGTGAAAAGTTCTGGTTACTTTTGGAGCATTGCTATCCGAATGCACGAAAGGCCGATAAGGAAATGAATAATTACCGGACACAAACATTTTAATTACAATTACAAAAATACTTTGAGCATGAATTGGAATCAGCTTATTTCGACTACCCGTCTGGGACAGGAACAACTTTCGGGCAAAGATATTTCGCATAGTCGTACCCAGTTTCAGCGCGATTACGACCGGATTATTTTCTCTTCTCCATTTCGTCGGATGCAGAACAAGACTCAGGTATTTCCGCTTCCGGGAAGTGTTTTTGTGCATAATCGTTTGACACATAGTTTGGAAGTTGCCAGTGTTGGCCGTTCTTTGGGAAGCATGTTTGTAGAGAAAGCTGAAAGTGAAAAAATGGAAATTGAAAATCCGCTTTTCCAGGAGATCGGATCTGTAGTATCGTCAGCTTGCTTGGCTCATGATATGGGGAACCCACCTTTTGGCCATTCCGGGGAAGATGCTATTGCTCAGTTTTTTAAGAAAAGCACCGAACCAATTTTAAAGTCTGATCTTACTGACGCTCAGTGGAAAGATTTTCTACAGTTTGATGGGAATGCCAATGCTTTTCGCTTGCTGAGCCATCAGTTTAACGGACGACGGGAAGGTGGTTTTGCACTGACTTATACGACTTTAGCTTCGGTGGTGAAATATCCTTTTGAATCCATGCTGACCGAAAAGCCTAAATTTGGTTTTTTTCAATCTGAAAAAGAGATCTACGGTCGTATTGCCAGTGAATTAGGTTTGTTGCAAACCTCGAAAGATCCGGCAAGATATGTTCGTCATCCACTGGTGTTTTTGGTTGAAGCTGCCGACGATATTTGCTATCAACTCATGGATTTGGAAGATGCACACAAGTTAAAGATTCACTCTTTTGATCAGACCCGATCGCTGTTGATGGGCTTTTTTGATCCGCAAACGGAACTGAAACAGATTAACCGAATCAATGAAACATTGAATCTGGTTGCTGATCCCAATGAACAGATTGCCTATTTACGGGCCAGTGTCATTGGTAAGTTGGTAAAACAATGTGTGAATACTTTTTGGAAGAAGCAGTCCGATATTTTATCAGGTAGTTTCCAAAAAGCTTTAATCGATTATGTACCTGTAACTTCGGTTGAGGCAATTAAGAAAATCAAGGAAGTTAGCATTAAGAATATTTATAATGATCGGTCAGTTGTTGAGATCGAGATTTCAGGTTACCAGATTATTGGAACATTGTTGGAAGTTTATACCGAAGCTATCCTAAACCCGAAGGAAGGGATGTCAAAGAAGATGCTTCAAATCGTACCAGATCAATATCGTGGAGAGCATTCTTCAACCTATGAAAAAGTGCAGGCGGTTGTCGATTTTGTTTCCGGAATGACCGATTTATATGCCTTAGATCTCTACCGGAAAATAAAAGGAATTAATATTCCCGGGGTATAAATGGCTGTTCTTAAGCATGGTCTCTATGCTGGTTTATCCGGAGAACGGTTACGATTACTTCTGAAAGGTGCGTTAATCGTGCTTTCTGTCTCTGATTAACAGAATTATTGCCTGATTTAAGTTTTAAAATATCTTAATTATCCTTAATTCCAGAAAGATGTAGGTGCAATGAGCTGATTTTATACCGACATTTGTCGCTCGTTTGTGAATTTTTTATTGGGAGATTTGGGTTATGGCGGTATTTAAAATCATTCAGGTGTTTTTGTTAGCTTCAGTGAAATATGTGTTAACCTATCCGTATGCTTTGCTTATTGGTTTAAACTTTGAGCAGACCTTGCTCGCGGTGACTTTGGGCGGAATTGCCGGTTTCTTCTTCTTTTATCATGTTTCAGGATTTGCCATTGCTCGATTTCATCGCATTAAAATTTTCATGAGGAGACATCTACCTCGTCCTGTTCGTCGGAAGTATCGTCAATTTATGGCCTGGCGGAAATCAGTTACCGGAGAACGGGTGTTTACCAAACGATCACGGCTTATAGTTTATTTCCGTCAGAAGTATGGATTGCCAGGGATTGTTATTTTGTCACCGGTTATCCTGAGTCTCCCGATAGGTGCTTTTTTGCTTAATAAATACTATCCCAAACACAAATTCGCCATGTCGTATATGGTTTTGTCAATTTTGAGCTGGACAGTTCTTTTTGTAGCCATTGCACTTATTTTCCCCAACCTGGCAAGATAGATTTTTCGTTGTAGTTATGACAGAAAATGAACTTCGGGATCTGATTCAATCGTGGGAAAACCTAAATATTGTTAGTCGGCATATTGCTGATCATCCGGAATATTTAGGTGTTTTAATGTCGGTTGCTCTGGATGACCGTAAGCCTGAGAATTGGCGGGCGGTTTGGATGGTTGAGAAGGTTTACGATCAGTATCCGGATTTGATCCGACCGTATCTTCCGGCAATGACTGATTTTTTATTTACGACCCACAATAACAGTAAAAAAAGGCATTTGTTGAAATTAATCAGTTTAAACCCTATTCAGGAAGATCAGATGGGGAAGCTATTAAACTACGGCATCGAAACATTTACAGATGCTTCGATGCCGGTTGCTGTGAGAGTACATGCCTTACAGATACTCTTTAATATTAGTCTGGAAGAACCTGACTTTGCAGGAGAACTGATCGAATTAATCGAACACGAACTTGCTTATCATGATTCTGCCGGAATTCGCTCCAGAGGTAAACACTTGCTGCGAAAATTATATCAGCTCAGAAAAAAGAGTTAGTTCTTTAAAAAAGCCTCTTTTAATTCTTTGAGTTGTTCTTCGTTAAGACCTTCAGGTTCGTTGCCACTTTGTTTGGCCAGGAACCAGATTTGTGCCGATTTTGCTAAAATATCGATCATGTCGAAAGCATCTGAAACTGTTTCACCAACGGCAAATGCACCGTGTTTTTCCCAGATAACAACTTCGTGTCCGGCTTTAAATCCTTCAATGGTAGCTTCAGCAATTTTCTGACTTCCAGGTAAAATATAAGGAACCAGGAATGCGCCACGAGGTACAAAAACAAAGGCTTCCGGGTGCATACCCCATAATGTTCTGTTGAGTTCACTGGTTGACTGGAATCTTGGAATCTGAGTCATTGCAACCAATTCGTTTGGATGAGTATGAACAACAGCTTTGTTTTTTGATCCGGTTGCAACAAGCAAATTGTGAACCGTTAAGTGAGTAGGAAGTTCAGATGTTGGTCTGAAATTATACAGGTTACGTTTACTCATTGAAATGATATGGTAAGCGTTTCCTTTTTTATTTATTTTAATGATACACGCATTTTTCATAGGGTTTTGAGCCAGGTCACGCATACGTTTTCCGGTTCCGGTCACAAAGAAATAAAGGTCAGCCAGATTCTCATAACTGCGTTCCAATTGAAACATTGGAAAGTGATCCAACTCAAGTTCCATATCGGTGTCGGTCATCATTTCCGATAAGTTTACTGAAATATTTCCGGCATTACGTTCTGCCCATCCTTTTTGCCATAGATAATCAGCAAGGCCTGCTACTTCTTTGATTGTTTTTGCGATCTTTTTGTTTTCCTGAAAAAACTCTTTCATGATAATTCTCTTTTTAGTTGTATTCTATTTAAAATCGGTACAAAGTTATAGGGCAAATGATCGGGTATGGTGACTTGATGTACCATTTTGTTCGAAATCTTAACAATCAGTTTATTTGCCCGTCAACAAAAAATACACTTTTTTAGAGGCTTAGTCTGGTTCTGGTTCGTAGTTTTTTGTAATTTCCTGCCCCGAAAGAGTTTGCAGGTTGTTGGTCTTTTTACCGTACCAAGGATAATTATCGCCAACATAAATCCTGCAATGATTCTTTCGGTTCATTTGAAACTGGCGGACAAAATCGATACAAAAAAGGATGTTTCTTTTGTATTCATTCATCCGTTAGTCATGTAGAAACACTGCAAAGATTCACAAAGGCTCAAAATAAACCATCCTGTGATTACCTGCCTGTTCTTCTTTTATTTGTTTTGTGTTAGTAATGTATTGGTATTGAATGAGATGAGTTTTGATTATTTTAAAATGATGAAAATTTGTACCCAAAATAGGTGCTGAAAAGTAAATTTTTATATTTTTGCACCGTCTTTAAAGAAAAGACGAGTTAAGATTGACCTATGGTGTAATTGGCAACACGTCTGATTTTGGTTCAGAAGAGTCCAAGTTCGAGCCTTGGTAGGTCAACCAATTTTGTTTAATTTAACTTATTCGTTTGGATAAGGGAAGTTAATTCCAGTTTTAGAATTGTCCTGTGGTGTAATTGGCAACACGTCTGATTCTGGATCAGAAGAGTTCAGGTTCGAAACCTGACAGGACAACAAAAGCCTCTGTAATCATCAATTACAGAGGTTTTTTAATTTTTTTGTTCGTATAGAACCAATTTATGGTAGTCAGGCAATACGAAGAGTTCTGATATTATTTTCAAAATAATCTTTGTAATCTTTATTTGAGATTCCCAAAACCCGAGTTAATTCCTCAGTACTATAATTGAGTTCGTTCCTATAAATGTTTATTAATTCTTTTATAATCTTAGGTTCATCTAATGCAACAGTTACACTTTCTAATTTTCTTTCACCTCTTCGGCTCAATTCAATAACCATATATTTGTAGGTGCTATCATTTATTGCACCTATTGCTTTTGCTTTTAAAATTATAGCTGCCTTGGATAGTTTCCAATAACTTTTAAGATAGCCTAAAGAGTTAAACTTAAGATTTAAAAGGTCGTTCCGACAATCAAGAGTTGGCATATTGAATTCTGCGGAGAATCGATTAGCTTCATTTTCTATTTGATCAGAATCTTTTATTGTACTAAAAGGAATGTGCATAATTAGATGCCCCAACTCATGGCCTAATGTAAATCGTTTTCTATCATTTGAGATTCCTTTATTAAGGAAGATAATTGGATAGCCGGAATTAGTGTATAAAGTTATGCCATCAAATTTTTCAGAATCTGTATCTAAGAAATAAACTATTATCCCAAATTTCTCAATATACTCTATAAGATTACCAATTGGTCCTTTCGGAATTGCCATAACTGTTCGGATATTTCGAGCAATATCTTCGGGAGTAATTTTCCCATTTGGCTCTATTGTTGGTAGCCTAAAATCAGGGATTTCGACAGCACTCAATAATTCATCAATATTCAATCTGACAATATCCATTTTGGCTTCAAGCGTGGCTAATTCTTTTTTGGGAAATGTTAATCTCTTTCGGTAATAAAATGCGTTAATAGAAGTTTTTGGTTCACTCTTATAAAAAAAGGCCAATGGATAATTTAACGTTTCAGAAACTCGGGTAAGTACATCTTCCGAAATACTTAAAATTCCTTTCTCCATTTTTGATAGATTCCCTTGGTTAAGACATGGAATAAGCTGAGCCAATTGTGTTTGGGTAAGTCCTCGTGATTCCCTTGCCAGAACAAGCATCTTATAGTTTATTGCATCCATGTGTTGTAGTGTTTTAGTTGATTTCGTAATGAAAGTGTAAATGGCAGAATACCTCTCTACCATTTACACTTTGTTTTAATTTGCTTTATTCAGCCTTTCTTTCATCCGTTTTTCGAAGTCTAACCAGACTTATTTCTGGAACATTCACAACAGGGTCAGTTACTATTTGGTACCCATTGCTAGAAGTATCCGAAATATCAGTTAAGTCACTAACCCAAATTAATCTATCCCAATCATCAAGACAAACAGCGTAACATCCGGTGATTTCATCCATAGTCTTATCAACAGTATATCCAATGTAAATTATTGGAATGTTTGTTTCAAACAACAATGCTTGTTGATTCCTTTCTCGATCGACCTTCTCTGTTTTGATATTCTCAGGTATAAATTTGTCGTTCAATTTTTTAAATTTCAACAACGATTTAACCCCAACGTAAGAGTAACTTCCCCAAAAGGATTTCATTCTATCAGGATATTTATCTAACATTATACCTTGCACAAATCCATTCATCGTTGTTGCAGCCCAATTTTTGCCACGATAACTAAATGGATATAACTCACGTTCCTTGTGCATCATTTCTAATGCTTGATTTATAGCCTTCACCGCGTAACCCAATACATCTAGATTTTCATACTCGAAATCCTCCTGCTCCGGAGTTTTTCTTTTCTGCATTTGCGAATTCGCAAATAATTCATTTTCTTTGACCATTCTTTTTATTTTTATATAAATACTAAAAATATTTAAAAACTCCCCACTGCCCGTTGGGAGTTTTTTTGTGTCACAAACATACATATTTTATTTAGTTATTTGTGCATATTTTTTAATTATTTTTGTGTTTTCTTAATGTAGTTGTCAGATAAAAGATAAGAAGAAAATATATTGCAATTATGTTACTTTTGTATATTGCAATTTATTGATTAGTAGTTGTGTTGCATGTGTAGGGCTCGATTTTTTAGGTGGCAATCTATAGAAAATGAGCTGAATGACGGTGAAATTATTCCAAAATTGCAATTGATATTGTTTAAATTGAAGTATATTCAATCGGAAACTAATGCTTTGAAGATGCTAGTTCTGTTTTATGGTGAGCTGCTCAAAATTGAATATTGTTGCTCTTCCGAAAATAACGAAGGGTCGCCCTTTTTTGTGTGGCTTGTGTGACTCAAATAACTCTTTGAATTTTCTCAGGGAAGCTTATGGTCGCAATAATAGCCTATTCTGCCACCTTTTGTACTATCAGAATTCCATCGCGAATTGGAAGTATAACATTTGTAACGCGGGGATCATTTTGAACCAGATCATTGAACTCAAGAATTCCATGGGTTTGTTCTTCATGGGCGGCTTCCGGCTCAACGACTTTACCGTTCCAAAGAATGTTGTCAGCCAGGATATAACCGCCAACCGGAACCCGATCAAAAACCAGATTGTAATAGTCGCAATATTCGCGTTTGTCGGCATCGATAAAGACCAGGTCGAAGGTTTGGTCGATTGACGAAATGATTTGCCGGGCATCACCAATGTGCTGGATGATGCGATTGCCCATACCTGATTTCTGAAAATATTTATGGGCAATGGATTCCAGTTCGTCGTCAATTTCAATGGTGTGTAATTGGCCGCCTTCTGTAAGTCCTTTGGCCAGACATAAGGCCGAGTATCCTGTAAATGTTCCAATCTCCAAAATGCAGGTTGGCTTAATCATGCCGCTGATCATACTTAAAATCTGACCTTGCAGATGGCCGGATAGCATTCGCGAACGAAGTACTTTGAGGTGTGTTTCTCGGTCAAGTTCCCGAAGATAATCTTCTTCAGGCGAAATATGGTTTAGGATATACTGGTCGAGTAAAATCGGATCGATCATTACTTGTAAATTAAAATGCTGTTTTGCGATTCGTCTAATACTTCATTGGCAATATCAAGAATCTCCAGACTGGTGATGGTTTCAATTTTTTCGAATACGGCTCCCAGAGTATCAACACGGTTAAAAAATAGATAGCTTTTCCCAATTGAAAGCATTAGGTCTTCATGGCTTTCGGCCGATATGGCCAATTGTCCGATCATCTGTTTCTTTGCCCGACTGAGTTGCAATATTCCCAATTGTTTTTTCTTCATTTTTTGCAACTCTTTATTTACCAGATATTGAGCCTGGTCAAGATTTTCCTTGTCTGTTCCAAAATACACACAAAACTGGCCGATGTCAAAATACCCGGTGTAGTTCGATTCAACATTGTATGCCATTCCATTACGTTCACGCAGAGCCATATTTAACCGGGAGTTCATCGATTGTCCTCCGAGAATGTTATTTAGTAAAACCATCTGCATTCGTTTCGGACTGAAAATGTCGGGTGCAATGTTTCCGATGATACAGTGTGCCTGAAAAGTGTCTTTCTGAACAATTCGGGTTTCGGGCTTGTAGTTGTATTCGCTCTGTCGTTCTTTTCGCTGTGCTTTTGCCGGAATATGACCAAAGTATTTTTCGGCCAGATGAATGAATTTTTTCATGGGAATATTACCAACCGAACTCAAAACCATTTGATCGGTCAGGTAATTTTCGTTCATGAATTTCAGGATTTTCTTTTTATTGAAGGTTTTAATCAACTTCGGGGTCCCCAAAATGTTTCGGGCAATCGGATGTCCTTCAAAGAGTATTTCTTCAAATTCGTCAAAAATTAATTCGGAAGGACTGTCTTTATAAGAATTGATTTCTTCAATTACGACTTCCTTTTCGCGCTCCAACTCTTTAGCAGGGAACGTGCTATTGATAATAATGTCGCTGATCAATTCCATGGATCGTTGGTAGTACTCGCTCAGAAAAGTAGCATATACTGCAGTTTCTTCCTTGGTGGTGTATGCATTGAGTTCTCCGCCGACATCTTCAATGCGGTTGAGTATATGAAATGATTTCCGGGTTTTGGTCCCTTTGAAGATTACATGCTCTATAAAATGGGCGATGCCTTGTTCGTCAGCTTCTTCATCTCTTGATCCGGTATTGATCAGTATTCCAAAATGAGAAACCGGCGAGTTCTCTTCCTGGTGTATAATCCGGATCCCGTTCTTTAAAACGAATGTTTGCATCATTTTCCTGAAAAGTGTAAATTTTTGGTTTGCAAAAGTATGAAATCGTCCTGACTTAGTGGTTATAGCGACCTATTAATTTGGTTTTATTGCCACTTTGTGTGTCTTTTTTTGTGCAATATTCAGTCTGGGGGATAAGAAAATTGCATTTTTTTTAAAGATACAACTTTTTGAAAACGAAAAGGTTCTATGGATCGGTGGTAAAAAAAAGCAGTTGTCGAATTCTTTTTCTTTTGTAATTTGAATTTTTGGTCTATATTTGCAACCCGAAAGCGAAACGGAACAGCTTTGTATGAGCCGAATAGCTTGAGTAAATGTCCGCACCGGACTCAAAATGGTGCCATAGCTCAGTCGGTAGAGCAATGGACTGAAAATCCATGTGTCCCTGGTTCGAATCCAGGTGGCACCACAAAGGGAAGCAAACGCTTCCCTTTGTTTTTTAACTATCTTCTAAAAACTCCAGATTCCGTTTAATTCCTTCAAAACGTGTTCGCTTAACGGCTGAACTTTGGAAAAGCTTCTTAAACGAAGGTTTGTCAAGTTCATACCATTCGGTTTTACTCAAGTTCATTAATTTTTCATCTGGAGCGAATGCGGATTCCTGATTGGGCGTTGATTTGGAGTTCCATGGACATATATCCTGACAGATATCGCAGCCAAACACCCGGTTGTTAAATTTCCCTTTGAGTGTCGAGTCAATATCCCCTCGGTTCTCAATGGTCTGGTAAGAAATACATCGGCGGGCATCCAGTTCAAATGGAGCAACCAGTGCATTCGTTGGGCATGCTTCGATGCATCGGTTGCAGTTGCCGCAGTGGTTTGGAACGATTTGTTGATTGCCGGGTAGTTTTAGGTCGATGATTAATTCGCCAATGAAGAAAAAACTTCCATGCTGAGCGGATATCAGGTTGGTATTTTTCCCTATCCAGCCTAAGCCGGCGCGAACAGCCCATGCCCGATCGAGAACTGGAGCTGAATCAACGAAGCAACGGCCATTACAAGATGCGATTTCTGTTTGGCAACAATTCTGCCAGTTTGTCTTTCATTACCAGATGGTAGTCAATGCCATACGCATATTTTGAAAGTACAGGTGCATCCGGATCCGATTGTTTTTCTGTGGGGAAATAGTTCAGCAGGACAGAAATCACTGATTGAGCATTTTCAACCAGAAGCCGCGGATCGAGCCTCTTCTCCTGATGATTGGCCATGTATGCCATTTCTCCATGTCTGTTATTGAGAAGCCAATGTTCGAATCGTTCTTTTTCCTCGTTCAGTTCACCTGTTTGGGAAATTCCGCAATCCAGAAATCCGAGATCTTTTGCTTTGGCCTTAATTTGTTCTGAGGGAGAGATGTTGGCTGTAGTCATGATTTGTTTTATTGAAATTTCAAAAATAAAAGAATTTAATAGGACCATTGGCCTATTGTATTGGAATAATTTGTGTTTGTGAGAATTAATTACTGATGCTGTATTTATCAAATAGATGAATTGATGCTCTGTTTTTACATAAAATATATAGATTTACATCGTGTATTGAAATGTTATTATTAACGATGTTCATTTGATTTTTAGTGAGAAAAATAATAATCTCTTTTTGCCTGAAGATGTTTGTCGCAACTTCTGTTGTTTTTCTTCTCAATTTTCATGCTTTTTCGCAGCAAATTCAGGAGCGCATAATAACAGGTAGTTTTCGAAAAACAAGTTTGCAGGATTTTATTAATACGCTTGAAAAGAATTATCAAATTCATTTCTATTATCGTCCGGAGTGGATTAAATCGTATGTGGTTAATCAGGACTTTGTGAAAATGCCATTGATTCAGGTTCTTAATCAGTTGTTTGAAAGGCAGTCTATTACGTTTCGTTTTTTTCAGAATAATTCGGTTGTTCTTTTTCCTAAAGGTAGCGATGGTCGTCAGGTGATTGGAACTGATGAGCTGAAAGTGATCGTTGTCGGTGACCCGCTTAACGCCGGACGCTATTCACATGCCAAAATAAAAGGGAAGATTCTTGATGGCAAGAACTCGGAACTGTTGACTGGCGCGATTGTCTTTCATCCGCAAACGGGGATTGGCACAACAACCGATGCTTCAGGAAATTATGAGTTGGATTTGCCAACTGGTGATCTTACGCTGAAGGTTTCTTTTATGGGTTATGAAGTTCTTAATCAGCAAGTGAAATTAATAGAAAATGGAATTGCAAACTTTGAATTATTTGAACAAAGTCATACACTGGAAGAAGTAACGATCCTTGGGGAAGAGTCGAACGCAACCAAGGCTCAAATGAGTATGATAAAGGTCAATTCAAGGATTATAAAGGAATTGCCTGTTTTAATGGGAGAAGCTGACATTATTAAATGTGTTGTCATGATGCCCGGAGTGCAAAGCGTTGGGGAAATGTCTTCGGGATTCAATGTTCGGGGAGGAAACACGGATCAAAACCTGATCTTATTGGATGGGGCTCCGGTGTTTAATACCTCACATTTATTCGGGTTCTTTTCGATGATAAATCCGGATGCGGTTAAGGATGTTACCTTGTACAAAGGTGGAATCCCAGCGTCGTATGGCGAACGTGTATCTTCCGTAATGGATGTTCAGATGAAGGATGGGAATCCAGAAAATATTAAATTTTATGGTGGGGTGGGCTTGGTTAATAGCCGTTTTACGTTGGAAGGTCCTTTGGTGAAGAAAACAAAAAATACGTTTTTGATTGGAGCCCGGTCGACATATTCCGATTGGTTGATGAGGCAATCAAAAAATGAACAGTTTATGAATAGTGTGGCTCATTTTTATGATGTAAACGGATCGCTAAATCTATCTTTCGGTGAGAATAATACGTTGAAATTGAGAGGGTATTTTAGTAATGATAAGTTCAATCTCAACTCAAATTCGCTTTATTCCTATGGAAATATTATTGGCTCCGCGAGTTGGAGAAAGAACATTTCGAAAGTACTTATTTCCGATCTGAGTGCGGCATACAGTAAGTATAGTTTTGAATTGGAACAGAAAGATGCTACGGTTAGTGAAGATGATTACCGGTTAATTACCGGGCTCGAATATGGTAGCCTAAAGTACATACTTACCTGGTTGCCCAATGAGAAAAATAGAATAAATGCCGGATTCCAGACTGTTGGGTATAAGGTTTCTCCAGGTGAAATCAGGGCTACTCAGTTTCCTACAAACGTGTCGCTTGAGAAAGTTGCCAAAGAAAATTCAGCAGAGTTAGCTGCATTTGTTGACGATGATATTGATTTGTCTGCAGCAACGACTGTCAATGTTGGATTGCGTTATTCTCGTTTTTTGAGTCTGGGGCCAACAACTGTTTTGAACTATGATCCATCACAAACGATTAATTCAGGGGCCGTAATGGATTCAGCGGTGTATGGTTCCTGGAAGACAGCAAAGATGTATCATGGATTGGAGCCTCGTTTGGCAGTAAAATTTAATCTTGCTAGTGGAGGGTCAATTCGGTTAAGTTACCAGCGGATTCATCAGTTTATGAATCAGATTTCCAATACATCGGTTATTTCGCCGGCTGATTTCTGGAAATCCAGTGATGCGCATATTCGTCCATTAATTAGTGATCAGATTGCATTTGGGGTGTTTAAATCTCCGCAAAAAGGTTTGTTTGAAACTTCGGCAGAAGTGTATTGCAAGAAGCTTCAAAATCTTATGGAGTATAAAAATGGAGCAGTGTTGGTTATGAACCATCATATTGAAGCTGATATTATTCGCGCCGATGGTTATGCTTATGGATTGGAGCTGTATGCAAAAAAGAATCTTGGGCGATTGAATGGTTGGGTTAGCTACACGTATTCGAGAACTATGCGAAAAACGAATAATGCGTTTAAAGATGAGTTAATTAATAATAAAAAATACTATCCTTCGGTGTACGACAAACCGCATGATTTATCTACTGTGCTAAATTACCAGATAAGTCGTCGATGGCGGTTCTCGGGTAATTTTGTTCTTGCATCAGGTCGTCCGGTAACACTTCCGGAACAAAAATATATGTTCGAGGGAAAGCAGGTTGTTTACTACTCCGATCGGAATAAGTATAGAATGCCACCTTATCATCGGATGGATGTTAGTATTACCTTTGATGAGAATCTGCGAAAAAAGCGGATGTGGAAAGGAAGTTGGACATTTTCTGTTTATAATTTGTATGGGCGTAAAAATCCGTATTCCGTTTTTTATCGGAAAGATCCATCAATACAGATGACTAATAAATCACAATATGCCATTTATAAGCTTTCCGTAATTGGAGTGCCTGTTCCTTCAATAACTTATAACTTTAAATTCTGATGCGAAACAAATTATACTATCTTCTATGGTGTGTATTCTTGTTCGTTTCATGCGAAGAATACTATAATCCCAAACTCGATGTTGTTTCTGGAATTTTAGTTGTTGAATCGCATATAACCAACGATATAACCAAGAGTTATGTGAAATTAACACTAACCCGGGATTTTTATTGCGATGATGCAGAAAAACGAGTGGTAGGAGCTCGTGTTGAACTTAATGAGGCCGGAGTTTCATCGATCTCGGGGAAAGAGTCCGGTTCTAATTCTGGATATTTTACTTTTTCCAAGGCGCCTGTTCCCGGAAAGTCTTATTCTCTTAAAATTTCATATGCAAATGATCTTTATGTTTCGGATTTGGTTGTAATGCCTCCATTGCCCGTTATTGATACGATATATACTGGACATAAAATAGAAAAAAAATATATTAAGGATTCTTTTGGTAATCTTGAGCTGGTTGAGATTCCTTCCCGTGAAATTTATGTTGATGTACCGATGAAAGCCGGGTTGAAGTATTATCGTTTTTCCTGGAGAGCAATACAACAATGGTTATATAGTCCCCCTGCAATTGGAGATGCTCCTCCTCCAATCTGGTACGGATGGCAAAGTGTATATGATCTTGGGGCTTTTAATCTGGCAGGTCCGAAGGCGTTTAGTACTTCCGGAAAAATAAACAAACATCCGATTTTGTCGCTTGCTTATAATGGATCTCAATATCTTGATTCAACGGCTTTGTGTCCTGCTGGCTGGATCATTATTGTTGATCAGTATGGAATCCAAAAAGAATCCTATGATTTTCATGAAACCTTAAATAAACAATTTTCAGCAGAGGGAAGCCTGTTTGATCCGGTTCTTACTCAGGTTTATGGAAATATTCATTGCAAGAGTGATCCCGAAAAAGTTGCGTTGGGGTTCTTCGATTTGAATTCTTATCAGCAACACCGATATTTCTTTGTCTTTGGAGAAAGCGAGAAGTCCCGGGTTAAACAACGTCGTATTAATAACAGGTATGATATTTCAAATCATGGATATCTTATCGATCAGGTTCCAAATTTCTGGGAATATAATACTCCATAAATGAAGAAACGTATTATCATATTATTAGTCTTGATCGTTCATCTGACAAATGGACTTGCTGCCGGGAAATCTGTGCTTAGTCTGTTTACTGATCGGGATGTCTATGTTAGTGGGGAAACGTTACTAGCCAAAATCTATTTACCTTCCGATAATTTATCCCGAATTGTATATTTGGATATGGTTAATGAACAAGGAATCCGAATATCCGGAGTCTCGCTTGAAATTAAGAAAAATCAGGCCGACGGATATCTTCAATTACCTGATTCCCTAAGCTCCGGGAGTTACCTCGTTCGTGCTTATCTGAAACACACAGCCCATCAGCTAAAAGTAATACGAGAGATTAAAATTTCAAATCGGTTCGACGGATTGGAAAAGATGAATCAAATGAACCGTGTAGAATGTTCTTCGGTGGTGCAGACCAGAAATACTGCTAAAATTGAGATTGCAAACGTCAGTCCTGTTTATTCGGCAGGAAGCCAAATTCATGCTGACGTGGAAATAAATAGGGATCTCCTCGATTCGATTGATGGGGATTTGTTTGTAAGTATTGCGCAAATGGATCCGTCATTTGAATCAGTTGCATTTTTTGAAAAATCCAGTTCGGCAGAATCAGGCTTGGTTGAAAAAAAAGGAATTGTTATTTCCGGAACAGTATTGAATAGAAAAACAAAGAAACCGACTTCAGGAATTACTGTTTATTTTGTTGTCCCGGATTCAATTCCCGGATTTCAATATTATAAAACTCAGTCGGATGGCCGGTTCTATTTTATGCTGGATAAATATTGTGGTAGCGTTGATGCATTTGTTGAATGTTTTCGAGAAATACCAACAGAACCGTTAACAATCAAGTTGGATGAATTATATGCAGAATCCGGTTCTTTGCCCCGCTATAACAAACAACAGATTACCGAAGAGTTGAGAAATAGTATTCTTCGAAATGTTGATGCCGTGACTTTCCAGAAAGTTTTTAACCAGCCTAAACTGAGGTTTCATGATGTCGGCAAACAAGCACCGGATAGTTATCCTTATTATGGTGAAGTTTCTTGTACTGTAGATCCTCAGTTGTTTGTTGATCTTCCTGATTTTACAGAGGTATCCAGAGAACTTTTGCATGGCGTTAAATTCAGAAACTACAATAACGAGCCAACGATGCAGGTATTCAATAATCCGATGCGTAATTATTTTGACGAGATGCCATTGGTGTTGCTCGATGGTATTCCTATTCGAGATTTGAATATCATAAAGGGAATGGGGTCAACAGATATTGATCGTGTTGATATTTGCTTAAGTGAACGTTTTTACGGTAATCTTCGTTTTCCCGGAGTTGTTGCTATCTATTCGACGAAGAAAGATTATTCCCGGCTAACCGAATCTGATCAACTGATACATCTAAAATTTGAAACGGTTCAAGTTCCATATTCCTTAGAAGTTTCGGAAAATTTAGATTCCAATATTCCTGATTTGAGACAAGTGATTTATTGGAACCCTACAGTGACGAAGAACAGTAAAATATTGGTCGATTGTAGAGCTTCTTCTGTGATCGGTTTGTATAAACTTGTTGTACGGGGTCGACTGATCGATGGAACACTGATCTCAACTGAAAAACAACTTGAAGTAAAATAATATGGACAGGAAAATCGCACTTCTGATATTGGTTATTTTTAGCCTCTCTATTTCGGTTTCCGTTTTTTCCCAAATCCCATTGACTAAGAAATGGGATACGGAAAAGATTCGGGGAGAAAGGAACCTGCCACATCCTTCATTCGAGGGATTTCCATACTTAAACAGGACCTGGGTTATTGGGAAAATTGAATTTAATGATGGCGAAGTTTCAGATAGCTTGGATTTTAGATATAGTTCGTTTAAAGATGAACTCGTTTATTTTAATAGAGAAATCTCAGCACAGATTGTCGTAGATAAAGCTAGTCTGAAGGGTTTCTCATATGTTGATTCTATTGGGATTTCTCATATTTTCAGGAGACAATACTTTGATGGATTTGCCAAAGGCAATCGCTATTTTGAAGTTCTTTCCGATGCCGATATTGATTTACTCGTTTATCGAAAGGTCAAATTATCTGCGGTTTCTCCATACAAAAGCGTAGCTGGTATATTAAGAGATCAGGCTTATACAACAGAGTATCAGTATTATTTCTATTCGCCAACCAATGGGTATACTTTGGTTAGACCAACCCTGAGTGGATTATTGTCGAAATTTGATCATACTTCACAACGGCCAATTAAAAAACTACTTCGAAAAAACAGAATCAGAATTTCAGACGAGGATAGTTTTGTATTAGCATGGAAGTGTGTTGATAAAGTAGGGTTTCAACTGATATTCTAAAGAGAATGGCGATCCTATTATAAAATAGGGGAGATCTATACCTAAATTCTGAAATCATTTCGTTAAATTTAGTGTGTTTTGTTGAGTTAATCAGTTGACTTACCTCTAAATAATTCGAGCCAATGAAGGAGGAGTTCTTGCAGTTTATCTGGGAGCATGGATTGTTCTCTAAAAACGATCTGAAAACTACAGACGGAAGAAAGCTTGAAATCATATCTCTGGGGCAGCCCAACGGAGATTCCGGTCCTGATTTTTTTAATGCTAAGATTAGGATTGATCAGACTATTTGGGCTGGAAATGTCGAAATTCATCAGCGATCATCTCATTGGTATCTGCACAAACATGATCAGGATCCTGCTTATAGTAATGTAGTCTTGCATGTGGTCGAATTACATGATCGCCCTGTTCAGGTCAAAAAGCATGAATTGCCGGTTCTGGAAATCCAATATCCTTTGGAGATTTCAAAGAACTATGAAGAGCTGTTGCGTTCAACACAATGGATTGCCTGTCAGGAACAACTTACCGAGTATGATCCGTTTTTAATTCGATTCTGGTTTAGTTCGTTAATGATTGAGCGTTTGCAATCGAAGACGAATGATGTCTTGTCTCTTCTTCAGCAAAATAAAAATAATTGGAACGAGACTTTTTATCAGTTGCTTGCACGTAATCTGGGGATGAAAACCAATGCATTGCCTTTTGAGTTGCTGGCAAAGTCGATACCTTTACAAATCTTGTCAAAACATAAAAACAATCTTTTCCAGCTAGAGGCCTTGCTTTTTGGACAGGCTGGCTTATTGAATGAAACACTATTGGGCGATGATTATTTTCTTGCGTTGCGTAACGAATATTCGTTTCTGTATCAGAAATATAGCTTGTCGGGTATTGAGTCTCATTTGTGGAAGTTCATGCGGCTGCGTCCGATTAATTTTCCGACCATTCGAATTGCACAATTGGCTTCGTTAATTAATCAATCTTCAGCTTTGTTTTCAAGGATTCTGGAAACAGCTAATCTGGAGGAACTACAAAAGTTATTTGAACTTAAGGCTTCCGCTTATTGGGATACACACTATCGGTTTAATAAAATATCAGAAGAAAACAGACCTAAATCTTTTGGAGAAACTGCGTTCCATATTCTCGTGATAAATACTATTGCTCCAGTACTTTTTGTTTATGGTGATCAGCATCTTGATCAGGCAATGAAAGACCGGGCTTTGTTTTTGTTGGAACAGTTGCCTCCGGAAGCGAATCAGATAATCCGAAAATGGAATGAACTTGGTGTTGAGAGTCGTACTGCTTTTGAAACACAGGCTTTGCTTCAGCTAAAGCACAATTATTGTGATCGGAAACGGTGCTTGAATTGCCAGTTAGGGGCTAAGATTGTTCAGTCGGGAATCTGTCAATGGTAAATCCATTTTTAAATAATCTTCTAGCAACTTGAAATTCAAAGATATTTGATTATTTTTGCGCAGCTTTTTAAAAATTAATTTTAAGCTGTTGTTATTGAACGCGATGCTGCAGCTTAAACATTGTATAACAAATTTAATAACAGAAACATGTATTTATCACCTGAAAAGAAAATTGAGATTTTCGAGCAATTCGGAAAATCTGCAACAAACACAGGATCGTCGGAAGCTCAGATTGCTTTGTTTTCATTCCGTATCTCTCACCTGACAGAGCATTTGAAAGTTAACAAAAAGGATTTTAGTACTCAGCGTGCATTGACTACGCTGGTTGGAAAACGTAGAAGTCTTTTGGACTATTTAAAGAAAAAAGACATCAACCGTTATCGCGCCATTATTAAGGATCTTAAATTACGTCGATAATTTATCACTGAAAAGGCAATATATTTATTGCCTTTTCTTATTTTTATGGGCGTTTAAAAAGTGTAGGTACCATTTTTAACGCTTTTCAGTTAAAACGTTTTTTACTGAATAAATTCCCCACCACACCCATTTGTAGTACCTTTAAAAATTTAATTCTTATTTGAAAAGATTATGAATCAAGCAATTATTAAAACAATTGAACTTGGAGATGGCCGTACCATTACCATCGAAACAGGCCGTTTAGCAAAACAGGCTGACGGTGCGGTTGTTGTAAAAATGGGTGATACCATGTTGCTGGCAACGGTTGTGGCTGCACCTGACGCCAAAGAAGATGTGGATTTTATGCCTCTGTCTGTTGACTATCGCGAGAAATTTGCTGCTGCAGGTCGTTTTCCCGGGGGATTCCTGAAACGCGAATCACGCCCTTCTGATGAAGAGATTTTGGTTGGCCGTCTGGTCGATCGTGCTTTGCGTCCACTTTTCCCTGCTGATTTCCATGCAGAAACAGCAATGATGATTTCACTTATTTCTTCGGATCCTGAAATCATGGCCGATTCATTGGCTGGACTTGCTGCTTCTGCTGCAATTGCTGTTTCAGATGTTCCATTCGAAACTCCTATTTCAGAAGTTCGTGTTGTTCGTATTGATGGCAAATTTATTGTGAATCCGACACTTTCACAGCTTCAGGCTGCTGATCTTGACATCATGGTTGGTGCGTCATACGACAATATCATGATGGTTGAAGGTGAAATGGATGAGGTTTCTGAAGAAGTAATGCTCGAAGCTATCAAAGTTGCTCACGAGGCTATTAAAGTTCATTGCAAAGTACAGGAAGAACTGGCTGCTGAAGTTGGAAAAACAAAACGTACCTATTGTCACGAAATAAACGATGCTGATCTGAAAGCTAAAGTTTTCGAAGATTTGTATTCAAGTTGTTATGCTTTTGCAACACAACGTGTTAATGACAAACATTTGCGTATTGAAGGATTCCATGCAATTGTTGAAGAGTACATTGAAAAATATACCGCAGCGAATGCTGAGAATACCGAAATCAATCTTGGAACAAATATTAAGCTGATAAAAAAATATTATCACGATGTTGAGAAAGAAGCCATGCGTCGCATGATTCTGGATGAAGGTATCCGGTTGGATGGCCGTACAACAACTCAAATTCGTCCGATCTGGGGTGAAGTGAATTACTTGCCAGGATCTCATGGATCAGCAATTTTCACTCGTGGTGAAACTCAGTCGCTTTCTTCCATTACTTTGGGAACAAAAGCTGACGAGAAAAAGATTGACAGTGTTACTTACCAAGGTGTTGAGAAATTCTTGTTGCACTATAATTTCCCTCCATTCTCTGTTGGTGAAGCTAAAGTGCCTCGTGGAGTTGGTCGTCGGGAAATTGGTCACGGTAACTTAGCTTTACGTGCATTGAAGCGAATGATTCCTGAGAATTTTCCATATGTTGTTCGTGTGGTTTCTGATATTTTGGAATCAAACGGATCGTCGTCAATGGCTACTGTTTGTGCCGGAACCATGTGCATGCTTGATGCCGGTGTTAAAATGAAACGTCCGGTTTCCGGTATTGCTATGGGATTAATTACTGATCCTGCAAATAATAAATTTGCTGTACTTTCAGATATTCTGGGTGATGAAGACCACCTCGGAGATATGGATTTCAAGGTAACCGGAACTGTTAATGGTATCACTGCAACGCAGATGGATATCAAGGTTGGCGGACTTTCTTATGAAATCCTTTCTAAAGCATTGCAACAGGCAAAAGAAGGACGTGCACACATCCTTGGTGAAATTCTAAAAGTGATTTCAGAACCTCGTGAAGACTATAAACCAAACGTACCTCGTGTCGAGGTTGTTCAGGTTCCTAAAGAATTCATTGGACCTATTATCGGCCCGGGAGGAAAAAATATCCAGAAACTTCAGGAAGAAACAAAAACAGTTATTTCTATTGAAGAGAGAGACGATATTGGTTATGTTGAAATTTCCAGTGTTAATAAAGAATCGCTTGATGCTGCTGTTCGCCGTATCAGACTGATTGTGGCTGTTCCTGAAAAGGGTGAAATTTACAAAGGAAAAGTGAAGTCAATTACCACTTTTGGTGCCTTTGTTGAAATCATGCCAGGAAAAGAAGGCTTACTTCACATTTCAGAAATTAGCTGGAACCGTTTGAAAACTGTTGAAGAAGAATTATCTGAAGGACAGGAAGTAGAAGTGAAATTGTTGGATATGGATCGTGACGGTAAAATGAAATTGTCTCGTCGGGTATTACTTCCAAAACCAGAAGGTTATGTGGAACGACCAGAACGTAGCGAAGATAGACCTCGTCGCGATGACAACCGCGCAGGTGGTGATCGCCGGGATAACCGTGGCGGAGATCGTCGCGATAATCGTGGTGGTGGAGATCGCAGGTAAGTGTGATGATAATAAAACGAACTACTCATTTTTGAGATATCCTAAAAATGCCCGCATGTCGGGCATTTTTATTTTACAAACATGGGAAATGATTGGTTTTTTTGTTTTGAAGTAGGTTAACTTTGTAATTGAATGATCAATAAGCATACGGATTAGTCAGTATGCAACAAACAAAACTAATCGAGATACAACATGAAAAAACTCGTTATTCCTTTTTTAGCCTTATCGTTTATGATGTCTTGTTCTGAGAAAGCTATTCAGTATCCGGTCACCAAAAAGGTGGATGTGAAAGATACGTATTTTGGAACTTCGGTTGAAGATCCCTATCGTTGGCTGGAAAACGATACTTCTGCCGAAACAGCAGCGTGGGTGAAATCCCAGAATCAACTTACATTTGATTATTTGGCTAAGTTGCCTTATCGTGACAAAATTAAAGCCCGTCTGACCGAATTGTGGGATTATCCTAAATATGGAACTCCGTTTAAGGAAGCCGGGAAGTATTTCTTCTACAAGAATAATGGACTTCAAAATCAGAGTGTTTTATACATGACCAATGATCTTGCTGCTGAACCCAAGGTGTTGCTTGATCCAAATACTTTGTCGGGAGACGGAACAGCTGCGCTGAGCGGAATTGAAATCTCCAAAGATGGGAAGTATTTAATCTATCAGGTTGCAAAATCAGGATCCGACTGGAACGAGATTTTTGTTAAGAATATTGAGACCGGAGAAATGCTTCCTGATCATATCTTATGGGTTAAGTTTTCAGGAGTCAGCTGGTATAATGATGGATTTTTTTATAGTGCATACGATAAACCGGATGCCGGGAGCGAGCTTTCGAAAGCCAATGAGTTCCAGAAAGTTTATTTTCATAAGCTTGGAACAGAGCAGGCTGCTGATCAGTTGATTGTAAGTGATCCTAAAAATCCGAAACAAATGTTTAGTGCCGGATTAACCGAAGATAAACGATTCTTGTTGATCTATAAAAGCATTGGAACACATGGGAATGCGCTCGATTTTAAGGATCTCAGCAAAAAGAATAGCGGCTTTGTACCTCTGATGAATCAGTATGAGTTCGAGTTTAATCCAGTTGATAATATTGGCGATGAACTCTATGTGCGAACCAATTATAAAGCACCTAAATATCGTTTAATCCGGATCAATGTCAATAAACCGGATGAAGCCAATTGGGTGGAAGTAATTCCCGAGAAGACTGATGTGCTGGAGTCTGTTGGTATGGTTGCCGGTAAGTTTGTTGTTAACTACATGACAGATGCTCACAGTAAGGTGGAGGTATATTCGGTTGATGGAGCGCTTGATTATGAAGTCCAGTTGCCTGGAATTGGAACTGTTAGTGGATTCTCCGGAAAGAAAGATGAAACTGTTGCTTTTTATAGCTACACTTCATTCAATACTCCAGGCGAAATCTACAAATACGATTTTGCAACCAAGCAGTCGAGTTTGCATTTTAGGCCTGATGTGAAATTCAATCCTGAAGATTTTGAGGTTAAACAGGAGTTTTATGCCAGTAAAGATGGAACAAAGGTTCCTATGTTTATAGTCAGTAAAAAAGGCTTAAAGTTAGATGGAAATAATCCAACCTTATTGTATGGTTATGGAGGGTTTAATATTAGTTTAACACCGTCGTTCTCGGCTGCCCGTATGGCTTTTATTGAAAAAGGCGGAGTGTTTGCAATGGTTAATTTACGAGGTGGTGGTGAGTATGGCGAAGACTGGCATTTAGCCGGAACTAAAATGAAAAAACAGAATGTATTCGATGATTTCATTACGGCAGCTGAATATTTGATTAATCAAAAATATACATCGACTCAGAAACTGGCTATCCAAGGAGGTTCGAATGGAGGCTTACTCATTGGTGCGGTAACTAATCAACGGCCTGATCTGTTTAAAGTAGCACTGCCTCAGGTTGGCGTTATGGATATGTTGCGGTTTCATAAATTTACGATTGGCTGGGCCTGGGCCGGTGATTATGGAACCAGTGCTGATAGCAAAGAAATGTTTAACTATTTATTAGGGTATTCTCCTTATCATACCATAAAAAAAGGTGTTGCTTATCCTGCCGTATTGGCAACTACTGCCGACCATGATGATCGGGTGGTACCTGCACATACCTTCAAATATATGGCCCGACTTCAGGAGTATGGAGCAGGGAATAAACTTCCGCTCTTAGTTCGTATTGACTCTAAAGCTGGCCATGGGGCAGGTAAACCGACAGCTAAAGTGATTGAAGAATACACTGACGTTTGGTCGTTTGTGTTTTATCATTTAGGAATCAGGATGTAGCTTAATAAGCAGGTTACACAAAGTCACTCGCTATTATTTCATCTTATAGCGCAAAAAACATTTCAGATTACTCAAAATATTGTATTTTTAAAATCCCGGGAAATTAACCCCGGGATTTTTTTTATCGCTTGATTATGAATTTAAACTATCTGGTTATAGAAGGGAATATTGGAGCTGGTAAGACTACTTTGTCGCAGATGATCAGTGATAAATTCTATGCCAAACTGGTGTTGGAACAGTTTGCGGATAATCCTTTTTTGCCAAAATTTTATGAAAATCAGGAACAATATTCGTTCCCATTGGAAATGGCTTTTTTGGCGGAACGATACAATCAGCTAAACAGAGAACTGTTTCATCTTGATTTGTTCCGAACGTTTACTGTTTCGGATTATTATCTCATGAAGTCGTTAATTTTTGCACAAAACACCCTACAGGCAGACGAATACAATTTATACAGGCAGTTTTTCACGATCATTTATGACAAAATGCCCAAGCCTGATTTATATGTTTATCTGCATAAAGAACCTGATTTGCTTTTGTCGAATATAGCCTTACGTGGACGATCCTATGAAACATACATTACCAGAGATTATCTGGAAAAAATCACACAAGGGTATTTTAGTTATTTCCGGCAACAAAATGATTTTCCTATACTTATCATCGACACGAATGGTATAGATTTTGTTAATCGGCCTGAAGATTTTGATAAAATAGTGGAAACAATAATTGGCAAGACTTACCCAAAAGGAATAACCCGGGTTATACTGGATTAAAAACCAAATTTATGCTTTTTTTTAAGCAAAACATTGCTAATTTTGTGGACGTTAACTGAAAACATAATACCATCAAATTTAATATATTAACTATGAGAAAAATTAACTTTAAACCACTTGCTATTATTGCTTTGTCGGCTGTGATGTTATCCAGCTGTGCGAGTTTGCAAAAAATGAAGAAAAAAGCAAACTTGATAAATTTTAAAACTACACCTGAAATTCTGGAAGCAAACGCAGGGAAAGTTGATCTTGCGATTGACGGAAAATTCCCAGCTAAGTACTTTGTTAAAAAAGCAACTTTGGTTGCAACTCCAGTATTGAAATACGAAGGTGGAGAGAAAACTTTTGCTCCTGTTACTGTTCAGGGAGAAAAAGTTGATGCTAACAATAAAGTTATTTCTTATGCCAATGGAGGGAATATTTCTTACAAAGATGCAGTTCCTTTTGCTGAGGCTATGCGTTTATCTAATCTTGAGTTGCGTATTACTGCTTCAAAAGGTAAAAAAAGTGTTGACTTTGCTCCTATTAAATTAACTCAGGGAGTAATTGCAACTTCAACCATGGTTGTTAATTTACCAACTCCAATTTTAGGTGTTCAGAGAGAAAAAAATACAACTGGAAAATACGATCCAAATATTGATGCTTTCCAACGTATCGTTCCTGATGAATATACAGCAGATATCAAATATTTGATTAATAAAGCTGATATTCGCAAAGAAGAATTATCCAAAGCTGAAATTGCTAAACTGAAAGAATACAATAAATCAGCTGCTAAAGATCCTCGCAAAAAAATTAAGGGAATTGAAATTTCTTCCTATGCTTCACCAGACGGAACTCTTGATTACAACACTAAACTTGCTGAAAAACGTCAGGATGTTTCTTCTAAATTCTTAACTAAAGAATTGAAAAAAGCTGAAGTTGAAGCTGCTTTTAAAACTAAATTCACTCCGGAAGACTGGGATGGTTTCAAAAGCTTAATGGAAAAATCAAATATTCAGGATAAAGAATTAATTCTTCGTGTTCTTTCTATGTATACCGATCCTGAAGTTCGTGAACGTGAAATCAAAAATCTTTCTGCTGCCTTTACTGGTGTTGCCAGCGAAATCTTACCTCAATTACGTCGTTCTAAATTTACAACCAGCATTGACCTGATTGGAAAAACTGACGAAGAAATTGCTGCGTTAGCTGATTCTGATCCTTCAAAATTGAATCCTGCTGAATTACTTTATGCAGCTACTTTAACCAAAGATCTTAACAAACAATTGGCTATCTACAATTCATTCATGAAGATTTATTCAACTGATTGGAGAGGATACAACAATGCCGGTTTAGTTTTGGTGAAACAACTGAAATATGCTGATGCTAAAGGTTTATTCGAAAAAGCTGAAAAGCTGAAAAACAATGAACCAATCATTAAAAATAACTTAGGTGTTTGTGCTTTAAAAGAAGTTGATTTAGCAAAAGCTGAAGCTTACTTTGGTGCTGCTTCTGGTGCTGGTGATGCAGTAAATAACAATTTGGGTATTTTGAACATCATTAAAGGTGAATATAGCAAATCTGTTAAATATTTAGGCGATTCAGATTCTCCAAACACTGGTTTAGCTAAGATTCTTGCCGGAGACAACAATGGCGCATTGAAATCATTGGAAGGTTGTACCTGGGAAG